>Ga0209061_1004450_pt1 | contig 13525 bp, 11 predicted proteins | sample Coa_R1_10_FD_187157 | JGI IMG/M metagenome (GOLD analysis project Ga0209061, IMG submission 187157) | Surface soil microbial communities from Centralia Pennsylvania, which are recovering from an underground coalmine fire - Coalmine... | ecosystem: Environmental > Terrestrial > Soil >...
CCAGGCCCACCGGGTCAGCCCCCCTGCCCGATCAGGGCCCGATACCCCGGCTCGTCGAGCAGCCGCGTCCAGGCCTCATGGGCCAGCGCCACCCTCACCAGCCAGCCCCTCCCGTAGGGGTCCAGGCGGACCAGCATGGGGTCGGCGAGCACCTCCGGGTTCGCCCCCAGGACCTCCAGAGGGGATGGCGCCGTGAGCGTGATCGTGACCTTCTGGGACTCGATCGTGGCCAGCTCCGCGCCCTGGTCGAGGTGGGCGCCGGGGGCGGGCAGCTCCACCGAGGTGACCAGGGTGAGGATGCGGCTGACCCGGTCGGTGACGCCGACGACCACCCCCTCGCCCTGGCGACGCAGCCAGAGATGGTCGGCCGTGTAGCGCAGCCCGGGCTCGGGAGGCCGGAACTCATCCATGCTCCCCTCCCCCGCCTCCCCGCGCCCGGCCGAGCATCAAGGGGAGCAGGAGCCGCGCCTGGGTGAGGTCGAGGTCGACCTGGTCGATGGCCTCCGGGTAGGGCACGGGGTAGGCCGAGCGCCGGGCCCCGAGCCGTCGGTGGAGCTCGGCGAAGAGGCCCCTGCGAACCGCGACCCGGCGAACGCAGGCAGGGTGCTCGACCACGTGCTCCATCACCATGCTCACCAGCTCCCGGGCCGCCTCGGGCACCTGGGTCAGGTCCCGGCAGTAGGGGTGCTCGGCGTCGCCGTAGGTGCGATCGAGCCGGCGGAGCAGGGGGACGACCTCGGCCATGTCGATCCAGATCCGGAGGTGGTCCTCGCCCTCCGGGGTCCGCACCGGGAGCAGGAACTCGTACCATCCGGTGGTGGCGTAGCGGCTCACGATGGCCTCCGGGTCAGGTGGTCCGGCAGCCGGCGCCGGAAGCGGACCGCCTCGACCGGCACCCCGTACCGGGCCGCCAGCTCCTCGTCGGGCTGCCCCCGGCCGGGCTCGAACTCCTCCACCCCCATCACCAGGTAGGCGGCGTACCTCCACACCTCCTGGTTCGACCACTGCGGGCGCTCGCCGATGCCGATGGCCAGCGCCGTCGCCCATCTCCGGTCGGCGTCGTCGAGGTCGGGGGCCAGCTGCACCCGCTGCCTCGGCTCCCACTCGACGACGCCGTAGATACGATCCCGGAAGGCGATCAGCCGCTGGGCGCTGCGGGGGACGGTCACGTCCCAGGGTGGCAGCGAGAGCCCGTGCTGGGTCAGCCACTCCCGGCTGGCGGGATGGAGGTCGGCCAGCTCGGTGGCCGCCAGGACGGCGACGTGGGCCATGGAGCGGAGGACGTCGTCGGAGACCCGCTCCAGGGCCGCCGCCGTGCGCGGGCCGAACCAGGTCCGGTGGGCGTCGAAGAACCCGCGCAGGGCCGGGCCGTCGTGAAGCCAGGGATCGGGCTCGACCAGCGCCCGCAGGTCGGCCAGGAAGCGCCGATAGCGGGCGTCGTCGAGCGGGAGCGGTCTCGCCGACACCTCTGCGGCCCTCACCCTCGCACCAGCTGGGAGAAGACCACCAGCTCGGCGCCCATCATCTCCAGCTTCACGATCCGGCCCGTCCGCCCCCTCCGCACCTCCTCGTCGCCGACGTGCAGGTGGGCGATCTGCACGGGATGGGCGGGGCTGGCCTCGATGTCGTCCTCGGAACAGCGCCAGCGGACCGGCTTGCCTTGGACCCCGGCCGCCGACAGCACCTCGGTCACGTGCATCGCCCGCCCGCAGGTGGGGCAGAGCGGTGCCGACCCTTCGGACACGACCTCACCTCCTACTCACGTCGCCCCGTCCCCCGCCCTCCGTGGGCCCCGTCGACGGCCCGGCGCAGGGAACGGGCGCTGAGCCGGAACCGTCGCGGGTCGGGATGTCCTCCCCTCGCCGCGAACGCCCGCAGCTCGGCCAGGAAGGCTTGCTGGCAGATGCCGGCGATCTCCGCCCCCGACCGCCCCTCCAGCTCGGCGGCCAGGGCGGCGAGGTCCACGTCCGCCGCCAACGGCACCCGACGCAGGTGGATGGCCAGGATCTGCTCGCGCTCGCGAGCGGTGGGGAGACGGATCTGGATGGTGACGCCGAAGCGGCCGGGACGCAGGAGGGCAGGATCGACCAGGTCGGGGCGGTGGGTGGCCCCGACCAGGACCACGGTGCCGAGCTCGGCGAGCCGATCGAGCTCGGCGTAGAGCTGGCTGGCCAGCCGATCGTAGGCCTCCGACTCCTCCATCCCCCGTCCCCGGCGGGAGGGGGCGAGCGCCTCCAGGTGGTCGAAGAAGAGCACACAGGGCGCGGCCTGCTTGGCCTTGCGGCACACCTGCTGGATGGCCTTCTCCGACTCCCCGACCCACTTGGAGAAGACCAGGGCCGGGTCCACGGTGATGAGCTTCATCCCCATCTCCGCCGCCAGCGCCCTGGCGATCAGGGTCTTGCCGGTGCCGGGGGGCCCGACCAGCAGGAAGCCGGTCGGTGGCCGCATTCCCGTCGACTCGAACAGCTCGGGGAAGCGGCGGGGCAGCTCCAGGGCCTCGGTGAGCCGCTGGCGCACCTCCTCGCTGCCGCCAACCTCCTCCCAGCGCACATGCGGCTGCTCCAGGGCGAACTCGCGGATCGCGGTCGGCTCGATGCCCTTGAGCGCCTGGAGGAAGTGCTCCCCGTGAATCACGGCACGGTCGGAGATCGAGGTCAGGCTGCTGTCCAGCCAATCCTGGTCGGCCAGGCAGTCGCGCACGGCGAGCATGCCCGCTTCCTTGCAGAGCGCCTCCAGGTCGGCGCCGACGAAGCCGTGGGTGATGTCGGCCAGTCGCTCCAGGTCGACGTCGGGGGCGAGGGGCATGCCCCGGCTGTGGATCTGCAGGATGCGCAGCCGACCCTCACGGGAGGGGACGCCGATCGCAACCTCGCGATCGAACCGCCCCGGTCGTCGCAGGGCCGGGTCGACCGCCTCGGGGAGGTTGGTGGCCGCGATCACCACCACCTCTCCCCGTCGGACCATGCCGTCCATCAGCGCCAGCAGCTGGGCCACCACCCGCTTCTCCACCTCGCCCGAGACCGCCAGCCGCCGGGGGGCGATGGCGTCGACCTCGTCGAGGAAGATCACCGAAGGGGCACGACGTTGGGCCTCCTCGAAGATCTCGCGGAGGCGCGCCTCGCTCTCCCCGTAGAACTTGTGCATGATCTCGGGGCCGTTGACGTGGATGAAGTGGGCACGGACCTCGCTCGCGACCGCCCGCGCGATCAGCGTCTTGCCCGAGCCCGGAGGTCCGTAGAGGAGCACGCCCTTGGGGGGCTCGATGCGCAGGCGGGCGAACAGGGAAGGGTACTTGAGGGGCAGCTCCACCAGCTCGCGCACCCGGAGCAGCTCCTCGTCCAGCCCTCCGATGTCCTCGTACTTGACCTTGTAGAGGGCCGGTGACATGCCGCCGACGGCGTCGCGCTTGATGCGCACGTCGGTGTAGGGGCCGCAGAGCACCGCTCCGTCGGGCTCCGTTCCCGCCACCCGGAAGAGGTGGCCATGCTTGGAGAGCGTGGTGACCTTCACCCGGTCGCCGTACACGACCGCCCGGCCGGCCAGCTCCTGGCGGATCTGGGCCACCTCCTCCGCCCCGTAGTCGCTGGCGTCCAGGGGCGCCAGCAGGACTGTCTTGGCCGGCACCGCCTCGCAGGCCCGCACCCGGACCGGCTCGCTCAGCGCCACCCCCGCGTTCTCTCGGACCATGCCGTCCATCTCGACGTCGCGCCGGCCGTGCCGATGGGGCGGCAGGGGGTGGGCCAGGGCCACCGTGTCGCGCTGGCCACGGATGGTCACCGCCGTCCCGACCGGCACGTGGATCCTGGAGAGCAGGTAGGGGTCGATGCGGACGATGCCCCGGTCCACGTCCTCCAACCTGGCCTCGACGACCCTCAGCACCAGCCCCTCCCCCTCGCCCTGCCCGGCCTCGGGCGGAGGGGACTCGGTCTCGGCGGGCGGGCGGGCGGAGGAGGGGAGGGAGGGGGGGAGGAAGGTGGGAAGCCTCATGCCTCCCCGGGAGATGGGCACCTCGGGCCCGAGCGGAGGCCCCGCCCGTCCGAGCCCCGACGGCGGATCCTCCCCCGCCGGCTCCCTGGCCTCCTCGCGGATGCGGTCCTCTCCTGTCATGGTGTGCCCTGGCGCCCGGGACGCGGCGCGCCGCCGTCGGCAGCGCGCCGCCCCACGTGATGGGTCTATGCCTCGACCGGGATCGCGGTTGGCCTGGTCAACGCCTCCACCAGCTGCTTCGCTTTCTGGGGCTCGTTGACCCAGAGCTTGTAGAAGTCGAACGGGCATTCCGCCACCCCGTCGGGGGGCAGGGCCGTGTACCCGCGGTGAAGGGTGTTGAAGAGATGGTTCTCGGCCGTCCAGTTCCGGCGCGCGTCCCGGATCGCGGACAGCGAGAGCAAGGCATAGGTGACCTCGTCCGGTGCCGTCCCGCACTCGGCGAGGACGCTGCCGTCGAAGTCGATGATGGCGGAGTGACCGAAGTACGAGTAGACGAGGTCACGCCCGGCCATGTTGGCCACGGCTACGTAGGTGAGGTTCTCCCAGGCTCGGCACTGGGCGACGATCCGCTGCTGGTCCTTGGAGGGGTACATGTACCCCTGGCAGCGAACCACCAGCTCCGCCCCCTTCATCACCGTGTCGCGGAAGATCTCCGGGTGGTTGCCCTCGTAGCAGATGATGAGCCCGACCTTGAGGCCCTTGGGGCCCTCGCCCACGGTGGTCGTGTCGCCCGGGTACCACGGCTCCATGGGGACCCAGGGCAGGACCTTGTGGTGGTTGAGGACGACCTCGCCGCGGTCGTTGATCAGGATGAGGCTGTTCCAGGGGTTTCCCTTGGGGTTGTGCTCACCGGTGAGCGAGAAGATCCCCCAGACCTTGTTGTCGACGCAGGCCTTGGAGAAGATCTCCACCTCGGGGCCGTCCACCGTCGTGGTCAAGTCCATCCACTTGGTGGGATGGAATCCCTGTGTGCTGTACTCGGGGAAGATGATGAGGTCGAGGCCCGGGAAGCCATGCTTGGCACCCCAGACCATCTGGGCAATCTTGCGACAGTTCTCGAGCACGTCCTGCCGGGTCTCGCACACCGGGACCTGATAGTTGACGACCGCCACTCCGACCGTGTCCTTGGAGGACGAGATGGTGCCCATTGGCATGGTGTCCAACCTCCTGCTCTCCACCGGCTAACTGCCCGTTGGTCGCTCCGCTCTTCCTCCGCGACGCCACCACCTCCTCGCGCCATCATCGGTTGGCCCGCAGCACCCCGAAGCCACCGCGCCAGCCGGCAGCAGTATACGTCTGAACAATAAAAAGGGCAACTTTTTTCTGGTGGGGTCGTGGCCACGCCGCCGGCATGCCGGAGCCCGACCCGCACGTCGCCCCCCGGGGGATCGGGGCCTCCCGGCGACGGCGGGGCAAGTCGTTCAGGGGAGGTCACGAACGCCGCTGGGGCGGGCCCAGGCGGGGTGATGGGCAAGCCGGGACGGGTTGGGGGAGCCGGGCGACCATCAGCGCGACGACGAAGGGGAGGCGGGGGCCGTCGTGGCCCGGGAGCTCACGGCGCAGGCCGGCGATCGAGCCCAGGGGGCACGCTCCGGGCCCGACCGCGGTGCCCGGGACCCGATCGCGGGCGGATGAAGGTCAGCCAGGGACGCGGCTCGGAAGCTCCCCGCTGATCTGCCAGCCGGCCGACAGGATCGCGGCCCTGACCGCCGGCCCGATCTCGGCCGCCCCCGGGGTGTCCGCGTGGACGCAGATCGTCTCGGCGCGCACGGCCACCGGCTGTCCCTCGACCGACTCCACCAGGCCCCGGTCGAGGAGGCTGCGCACCCGCGCGGCCACGTTCTCGGGCGTGGGCTGGAGGTGACGCTCCCAGCCGAACATGATCACCGTGCCGTCGGCGTGGAGGGGCCGGTCGGCGAAGAACTCCGCCACCGGCCGGATCCCCGCCGCCTCGGCGGCGACCCAGGTCTCGCTCCCGGCCAGGGTGTAGAGCGGCAGCCGCTCGTCGTACTCGCCGACCGCCTCCACGATGGCCCGGGAGAGGCGGGCATCCTCCAGAGCCATGGTGTAAAGGGCACCGTGGGGCTTGACGTGGTGCAGCCGGAGCCCCACGGCTCGGGCGAAGGCGTCGAGGGCCCCCACCTGGTAGAGGACGTAGTCGCGGACCTCCCTGGGAGCCACGGCCATGGCCCGCCGACCGAAGCCCAGCAGGTCGGGCAGGCCAGGGTGGGCGCCCACCGCCACCCCCCGCCGCCGGGCGTGGTCGAGCGTGGCCCGCATCACGGTGGGGTCGCCGGCGTGGAAGCCGCAGGCGACGTTGGCGGACGAGATCACCGTCATCAGGGCCTCGTCCGCGCCCCGCCGCCAGAGCCCGAAGCTCTCGCCCAGGTCAGCGTTGAAGTCCACCGCCCCCAGCTCAGCGCCCCTCCATGCCCAGCGCCCGCTCCAGGGCGCGCCGAGTGTGGACGGCCACGCATCGACGCCGGTACGCGGCCGAGCCGTCCACCTCGTCGAGCGGGTCGGAGTGCCGGGCGGCCGTCTGAGCGGCCTCGGCCAGCAGCTCCCGGGTCGGCGTCTGCCCGACCAGCACCGCCTCCGCCTCGGCCGCCCGCAGCGGCCGGGAGGCGGCCCCGTTGAGGCCGATCCGGACGTCCTCGATCCTGCCTGCCGACACCACCACCCGGACCGCCACCCCGACGATGGCGAAGTCCAGCGGCCGCACCGCGTACTTGAGGTAGGCGCCGCGGGCACCCTCGGGCTGGGGCGGAAGGCTGACGGCCGTGATCAGCTCGTCGGCCCTTGCCACCGTCTCCATCACGCCGGTGAAGAAGTCCTTGGCCTCGACCGTCCGCTCTCCGCCCGCCTTGCTGGCCAGGTGGATCCGGGCGTCGCAGGCGATCAGGGCCGCGGGGGGGTCGGCGGTCGGGAAGGCGTGGGCGACGTTGCCGCAGAGCGTGCCCCGGTTGCGGATCTGGACGGTGGAGACGGCGGCCTCGGCCTGGGCCAGGATCGGCCAGCCGTCGACGATGCGCCGATCCCGCTCCACCTGGGCGTGGGTGACCATGGCCCCGATCCGGGCCTCACCGTTCACCTCCAGGCGGCGCAGCGCGTCGATGCCGGAGAGCCCGATCAGGAGCTCGGGCTCCACCAGGTGCTCACGCATGAGGACGAGCAGGGACTGGCCGCCGGCCAGCACCTTCGCCGCCTCGCCGTGCTCGGCCAGCAGCTCGAGCGCCTCGTCGAGGTCATCGGGTCTCAGATAGCGCACCTTCGGTCTCCTTGCCGGCCCGGGCCTCGAGCGCCGTCAGCACCCGCTCCGGGGTCAGCGGGATGTGGTTGATGCGGACCCCGGTGGCGTGGTGGACGGCGTTGGCGATGGCCGCGGCGGTCGGGACCAGGCCCATCTCTCCCAGCCCCTTGGCCCCATAAGGACCCCGGGGGTCGTTGGTCTGGACCCAGAGGGCCCGGACCGGCGGCATCTCGGTGGCGGTGGGGATCTTGTACATGGCGAAGTTGGGGTTGCGCGGCTGCCCCTCCTCGCACACCAGGTCCTCCATCAGCCCGTAGCCGATCCCCTGGGCGACGCCGCCCTCGACCTGGGCCTCGGCCAGGGCCGGGTTGATCACGTTCCCGCAGTCGGTGGCGGCGACGACGTCGACCACTTTGACCTGCCCCGTCTCCTCGTCCACCTCGACCTCGACCGCGTGCACGCCGAAGCTGTAGGACATGGCGAAGTCGCCCACCCCGGTCTCGGGGTCGGGCAGCGAGCAGGGCGCGTCGTAGTGCGCCTGGGCCATGATCTGTCGGCCGTCCCGGTCGCGGAAGAGGCTCGCCTGCACGATCGAGGCCAGGTCCATCGCCCGCTCCGGCTGCCCTCGCACCTGGACCCGCTTGTGGCCCAGCTCCAGCTCCCCCACCGGCACGCCCAGGCGCTCCGCCGCCACCCGGAAGAGCTGGTCCCTGACCTGGGCACAGGCGTCCCGGACGGCGTTGCCGGCCAGGGTGGTGACCCGGCTCCCGTAGGTGCCGAAGTCGGCCGGGATGGTCTCCGAGTCGGAGGTGACGACGTCGACGTCGGCCAGGTCCACGCCCAGCTCCTCGGCGCAGATCTGGGCCGTGGCCGTGGTCGCCGCCCCGGTGCCCATCTCGGTGGCGCCGATCATCAGCGACACCGAGCCGTCCTCGTTGACCTTGACCCCGGCGGCGCAGAAGTCGGCGTTGACGTTGGGATGGAACTTGCCGCTGGTGAAGTGCACCCCGCAGGCCAGGCCCACCCCGCGGCCGGGCCTCCGCCGCCGGCGCTTCTCCTCCCAGCCGATGGCCTCGGCCGCCGCCTTCAGGCAGTCGACGATGCCGCAGCTGGTCAAGGTCGGCCCGGAGATGGCCTTGTCCCCCGGCCGGGACAAGTTCTTGAGCCGGAACTCCACCGGGTCCATGCCCAGCCGCTGCGCGATCATGTCGGTGTGGCACTCGGCGGCGAAGGTGAACTGGGGGCTGCCGAAGCCCCGGAAGGCGCCGCCGAAGGGGTTGTTGGTGTAGACGACGTAGCCGTCGTAGCGGTAGGCGGGGATGCGGTAGACGGCGCCCCCCAGCATCGACTGGGTCAGCGAGACCCCGGGGCCGTAGGAGGTGTAGGCGCCGTTGTCGAGGATGACCCGGGCGGAGCGGGCGGTGATGGTGCCGTCCTTTTTGACCCCGGTCTTGATGTCGATGATCTCGGGATGGCGGGTGCGGCTGGAGGTGAACTCCTCGTCGCGGGAGTGGAACATCTTCACCGGCCGCCCCAGCTTCATCGAGGCCTGGATGGCGACCACGTAGATCGAGTGCGGCTCCGACTTGGAGCCGAAGCCACCCCCGAGGTAGGGGGAGATGATCCGGATCTTGTTGGCGGGGAGGCCGAAGATGCCCATCAGGGCGAAGCGGTCGAAGAAGGTGGACTGGCTGGACAGGTAGAGCGTGACCCGCCCCGAGGCGTCCCAGTCCGCGACGATCGCGTGCGGCTCCATGCAGGCGTGGCACTGCCGGCTGGTGACGAAGCGGTCCTCGAAGACGTAGTCGGCCTCGGCGAAGCCGGCCTCGACGTCGCCGGCGAGGACGCGGTTGTGGGCCACGACGTTGCGCTCCACGCCCTCGTGCACCTGCGGCGCCCCCTCCTCCATGGCCGCCTCGGGGTCGAACACCCCGGGCAGCGGCTCGTACTCGACCTCGATGGCGCGGATGGCGCGCAGGGCCGTCGGCTCGTCGACGGCGATCGCGGCCGCCACCCCCTCGCCCACGTAGCGGACGACGCCGTCGGCGAGCGCGGTCTCGTCCTGGACGAAGGCGCCGTACCGGGTCTGCGGCATGTCCTCCTGGGTGTAGACGGCGAGCACGCCGGGGATGGCGCGGGCGCGGCTGGTGTCGATCCGGACGATCCTGGCGTGGGGATGGGGGCTGCGCAGGATCTCCCCGTACACCATGCCGGGGAGGCGCAGGTCGTAGGCGTAGGCGGCTCGGCCGGTCACCTTCTCCAAGGCGTCGGTCCGGGGCAGGGAGCGGCCCACGACCCGATAGGGGGAGGGAGGGTCCCGGCGGGGCCGAGGCTGGCCGGCGGCGGCCATGATCGCCTCCACGATCTTGGCGTAGCCGGTGCAGCGGCAAAGGTTGCCCCGGATCGCCTGCCGCACCTCCTCCTCGGTGGGCCTGGGGTTCTGGGCCAGCAGCGCCTTGGCGGTCATGATCATGCCCGGGGTGCAGTAGCCGCACTGGGAGGCGAAGTGGTCGGCGAAGGCCTGCTGGACCGGGTCCAGCGCCCCGTCCCGGGCCAGACCCTCGATGGTGGTGATGGCGTGGCCCTGCGCCTCCACGGCCAGCACCAGGCAGGCGTTGACGACGGTCCCGTCCAGGTGAACGGCGCAGGACGCGCACTCCCCTTGGTTGCAGGCCCGCTTGGTGCCGGTCAGCCCGAGGTCGTCGCGCAGCGCGTCCACCAGCGAGCGGTCGGGTTCGACCAGCAGGTCGTAGCGCGTCCCGTTGACCTGGAGCTGTATCGGTAGCTTGGCCATCGCGTCTCCTCCCTCGCTCCTCAGAGGCCCTGGCCTCGCGCCTGGCTGGAGAGCCGGTCGACCAGCCGATCCACCTCCTCAACGTCCCCGACCTCCTCGAACCGCTCCTCGCCGACCCACTGCCGCGCCCACCACTGGTAGAGGTCCATCTGGCGCCGTCCGTTGAAGACCTGGATGGCGGCGCTGCGCTCGTCGGTGAAGCAGACGTAGAGGGATGGCACCCGGGCCGCCAGGGCGCGCAGCCCCGGGAAGGTGGTCACCCCCTTGGTCGGCATGCAGTCGCTGATGAGGACCACGTCGGTGGCCTCCGGCACCCGCTCCGAGAGCTGGGCCGCGGCCTGCAGGGCTCGGCCCAGGTCCGTGGCCCGGCCCGCGGGCAGACGCAGGATGCGGTCGACCACCTCCTCGAGGTCGCGGCCCTCGCCCAGCCGCTTCAGCTCCTGCAGCTCCTCGTCGAAGGCGACCACGGCGTAGTCGGCCCGTCCGGCCGCGGTCAGGTGGGCGAGCACGGCGGCCATGGTGGCGCCGAGCTCCAGCTTCCGGCCCACCATCGAGCCGGAGTGGTCGACCAGGATCACGTAGTTGCGGACCTGGCGCTGGCGGGTGAGCACGCGCAGGTCCTCCCGGGAGACGTGGCCCGCGGCGACGGTCACCGCCTCCACGGTGGCGGCGACGTCGAGCGTGCCCGTGGCGGTCTCCGACCAGGGCAGGCTCACCAGCGGGCCGGCGGCCTCGGAGCCGGAGCGCTGCGGGCGTCCCGCAGCCACGCGCAGCACGTGCTCCCGGGCCCGACGGAGCACCTCGTCGAGGTCGCGCAGGTGGTGCTCGAGCTCCCCGGCCAGGTCGGCCGGACGGCTGCCGCCGGCGGAGGGCCGATCGCGGTCGACCATGGGCACCGAGCGCGACGCCCCTGCCTCCCCCCCGCCGCCGGGCCTGGTCAGCCCCGGGACCTCGTCCGGCCGGCTTGCCGGCCCCTGCGCCTGCCGGCCGCCCGGCGGCGCCACCTCCCCGGGCTCGCCCCCCGCTGCCGGCCCCTCACCCGCCCCCGACGCCGGCTCGCCGACGGGGGCGGTGGCCAGCCGCTGGAGGAGGACCTCGACGCGACCTTGGTAGTCACGGCGCAGGACCGTCTCCATCAGCTCCTGCACGATCTCGCAGGCCGAGCGGCTGACGGTCGGGCGCAGGCGGAGCTTGCCGGCGTAGGCGCTGCAGGCGAGGAAGCGCAGGGTGGCGGCGTCGAGGTCGCCGGGGTCGTAGCTGCTCACCAGGTCGACGAAGTCGATGGCGCCGCGAATGGAGGCCCCGTGCCGGAGGTCCGGGTGGCGGCGCGACTCACGGGCCACGTCGACGGCGAAGGGGTGGAGACCCGGCATCGCCGTCCCGCACCGGCGGCGGAGGATCTCGAGCTCCTCCTCCCGGGGCTGGTAGTCGAGCTCGAGGACGATGAAGCGATCCGCCAGCCCCCGCGAGAGGCGGGCGGTGCCGACGTCGTCGAGAGGGTTGAGGGCCCCGACCACGGTGAAGCCGGGCCGGGCCTCGACCCGGCCCAGCCGCGGCACCTCCAGGTAGCCCTCGGAGAGGGCGGTCATGAGCGCGTTCAGCGCCCCGCTGGGGGCCCGGTTGATCTCCTCCACGTAGAGGATGCCGCCGGCGGTCATCGCCCGGGTCAGCGGACCCGGCGTAAAGTACTCGGGACGAAACCCGTTTCGGAGCACCATGGGGGGGTCGAAGGTTCCCACGAGCGAGTGGGCGGTGAGCTGCTCGTCGCCGGTGACGTCGACGAAGCGGTCCGGCTCGGTGCCGAGGTGGCGTGCCAGCGCCCGCAGCATGGTGGTCTTGGAGACCCCCGGCAGGCCGACCAGCAGCACCGCCTTCCCTCGTCGGATCGCCCCCAGGAGCAGCTGCAGCTCCGCGCGACGCCCGACCACCTCACGTTCGATGTCCTCGGGCAGGTCGGCTCCCACGACCGTGGCACCCTGTGCCACCATAGCATTTAGGTGGAACCTTGTAAATGTCGACCTTTTCTGACCTGCGCAGCACCTCGGAGACCGGGAACGACCGGAAGGTCTTCGTCCCCCAGCCGGTCCAGCGACCGGCGGACCAGATCCGGCTCAGCATCCTGGAGGCCATGATCTCCGGGCGCCTGCGACCGGGAGACCGTCTCCCCTCTGAGGCTGAGCAGGCCCGTGGCTTCAAGGTCAGCCGGGGCGTGGTCCGGGAGGCGTTGCGGTCGCTGGCCCACGTGGGCCTGATCACCGTCGCCCAGGGACGTCAGGGAGGCTGGTTCGTCAACCGGTTCGACTCGGCCCCGGTGGAGCAGAACCTGCGCGAGGCCATGGAGCTGCTGCTCCACTTCCAGGCCATCAACCTGGGTGAGCTGGTCGAGGCCAGGCGGGCGATCGAGGGCACGTGCGCCCGTCTGGGGGCGGAGCGCGCCACCGATCGGGAGGTGGCCGAGATGCGAGAGGCGATCGAGCTGGCGCACGACCCCAGCCTCGACGACGAGTCCTGGCTCCAGCTCGACATCCGCTTCCACCGGGCCGTGGCCCGCTCGGCCCACAACCGGGCCCTGATCGTGCCCATGGCGGCCCTGCACGGCGTGGTCCAGCCCCGCCTCAACCGGGCCATCCTGCACCTGCTCTCGCGGGACCGCATCAACGCCCAGCACGCCGAGATCTATGAGGCCATCGCCGCCCACGACCGCGCCGGCGCGGAGCGAGCCGTGAACCGTCATCTCGACGAGCTGGAGACCCTCTACCGGCGGGCCGGGCTGCTCGGACGCGGCTCCTGAGCCCGAGGCCGGCGTCGCCGAGACCGGTGATGCCCTGGACGAGGGCGGAGATCGGCTGGATGGGTGGGGGAGCCTGCTTCGACCCGACGCCCACAACGGACGCTCCCTCGGTCCCGCACCGAACCAGGGGAGAGCTGCGGGGCCAGCTTCGGGGCTCCGATCGGTCGAGGAGGAACGGACGGCGCCACCTGGGACTGGGCCCAACTCGGCGCCGACCGAAGCTCCTGGGCTCGGACCACCCGGGGCAGCGCCCTCCAGGTCGAGGGGCCTTTCAGCCGCACCCGGAGGACGATGGCCACCGCCATCCTGGGGGGCGGGCCGGCGCTGGCGGGGATAACGCAGGGCTTCCTCGAGGCTCGTCCTCCGCGTTCGGCCGGCTTCCCTCGGAGAGGCTCGAGACCCCGCCAGGTGTCGACGGCGCCCTGCCGGCGGCGATCCCCAGGCGGAGCCGGATGGCCATCCACCCAGAGCTGCGCTCACGACGCTCGACTGGCTCGGCCTCCAGCCCCCAAGCCGTTGCCGCCTGACCGTTGCCGCCGAGTGATCAAGTGATCAATAGCACTCAAGCGGCGCCCCTCACGGGGTTGACAACAGCTGACGCGCCTATACACTACAATCCACTTCCATGAACTTGAAGCAGTGGGCGCGCGAGCAAGGCATCCACCCCGTGACCGCCTACCGCTGGTTCCAGTCGGGCAAG
>Ga0209061_1004451_pt1 | contig 13521 bp, 11 predicted proteins | sample Coa_R1_10_FD_187157 | JGI IMG/M metagenome (GOLD analysis project Ga0209061, IMG submission 187157) | Surface soil microbial communities from Centralia Pennsylvania, which are recovering from an underground coalmine fire - Coalmine... | ecosystem: Environmental > Terrestrial > Soil >...
GCTAGGTCTGAACAACATCTCCCACGGCACCAGTAACACCTACCTGATCGGCGAAAAATATCTCAACCCGGACCATTACAGTACCGGAACAGACGCAGGTGATAACGAGGATCTATATGCGGGCTTCGATAACGACAATTCTCGCTGTACCTTTCTGCCCCCCCAGCGCGACCGCCCTGGATACTCCAATACGTTGCGTTTCGGCAGCGCTCATCCGGTGGGCCTAAACATGGCCTACTGCGACGGATCTGTTCATTTCGTCCTTTACGGAGTCGATCCGGAAGTCCACCAACAGGCGGGTAGCCGTTATTAAGAGCATTCTTGCTCATCTCAACGACGGTCGGCCGGCTGGTGGTGAACACACCAGCCGGCCGACGCCGACCGTTTGCCGCTACACCTGCACGTTTCTCTCGTAGAATCGTCCAGGTCAGCTTGATTCTGCAATCATGAGAACGAACATGGCAGCTTCTACCCTCGATTTCTTGGCCCTTGTCGAGTCCGATTCTTCTTTGTTCGATGTGCAAACCCGTGCTGTCGGTCCCGCCGGCGCTCTGCCGTTGACCGAAGAGCTATTGCGCGAAGCGCCCAGCGGCGACCTGTTTGGCTGGACACAGGATGTCGGCATGGGGTGGGCGCCAAGCGAGTTGGGCCGCCGTGAATTTCTGTTGCTCAGCACCTCCGGCGGTCTGCGCGACACCGACGGCAGGCCGATCGCTCTGGGCTACCACACCGGCCATTGGGAGGTCGGTTTACTTGTGAAAGTAGCGGCGGAGGAGCTGCGGGCGTTGGGCTGCATTCCGTTCGCCGGCTTCTGCACCGATCCGTGCGATGGCCGTTCGCAGGGCACGACCGGCATGATGGACAGTCTGCCCTATCGCAACGATGCGGCGCTGGTGCTGCGGCGCTTGATCCGCTCGTTGCCGACGCGGTGCGGCGTCATCGGCGTGGCCACCTGTGATAAGGGACTACCGGCGATGATGATGGCGCTGGCGTCGATGCACGATTTGCCATGTGTGTTGGTGCCCGGAGGCGTAACGCTGCCGCCGGAACACGGCGAGGACGCCGGCAAGATCCAGACTATCGGCGCTCGCTTCGCACATGGACAGATCAGCTTACAAGAAGCGGCAGAGCTGGGCTGCCGCGCCTGCGCGTCGCCAGGCGGCGGTTGCCAATTCCTCGGCACCGCGGCAACGGCACAGGTCGTTGGTGAAGCGCTTGGCCTGGCGCTGCCGCATTCTGCCCTGGCGCCGTCCGGACAGCCCATCTGGCTCGACATGGCCCGTCGTTCCGCTCGTGCTATTGCACATTTGCAGAGACGCAAAATCCACATTCGCCATATCCTGACGGATGCCGCCGTGCGCAATGCCATGATCGTCCATGCGGCTTTCGGCGGCTCGACGAACTTGCTCTTGCACATTCCCGCCATCGCCTACCATGCCGGCCTGCGTCGGCCCACCGTCGAGGACTGGATCGACGTCAATCGCCGCGTGCCGCGCCTGGTCGATGCCTTGCCGAACGGCCCCGTCGGCCATCCGACGGTGCGCGTTTTCCTGGCCGGCGGTGTGCCGGAAGTCATGCTGCATCTCCGCCGCCTGGGCTTGCTCGACGGCAGTTGTCTGACCGTCAGCGGCGAACCGCTCGATCGCGTTCTCGATTGGTGGGAGCATTGCCAACGCCGGCAGCAGCTGCGTGCGCTGTTGCAGCAAAAAGACGGCATCGATCCCGATACTGTCATTATGAGTCCCCAACAAGCCAGTCAGCGCGGCTTAACTTCGACGGTGACGTTTCCGCGCGGCAACCTGGCGCCGGAAGGATCGGTCATCAAGAGCACGGCCATCGATCCGAGCGTGATCGATTCCGATGGTGTTTATCGCAAAATCGGTCCGGCCCGCGTGTTCACCAGTGAAAAAGCCGCCATCGCCGCCATCAAGGCCCATGGAGCCGAGCGCATCCAGCCTGGAGATGTTCTCGTTCTCATCTGTCGCGGACCTATGGGAGCTGGAATGGAGGAAATCTATCAGATCACCTCGGCGCTCAAACACTTGAGTTTCGGCAAACACGTGGCTGTGCTGACCGATGCGCGTTTTTCCGGCGTCTCAACGGGCGCGTGTATCGGCCACATCAGCCCGGAAGCATTGGCGGGCGGCCCCATCGGCAAGGTGCGTGACGGCGATCGCATTCAAATTGTCATAGACCGTCATCGTTTGGAAGGCAGCATCGATCTTATCGGTGACAGTGAAAAGCAGTTCGGTGCCGAGGAAGGCACGCGGGTGCTGGCACGGCGTCCGCCTCGTCCAGACTTACGGCCTGATCCTGATCTGCCGGCAGATACGCGCTTGTGGGCCGCCCTGCAGCGCGTCAGCGGCGGCACGTGGGGCGGCTGCGTTTACGATGTCGAGGCCATCCTCCAGGCGCTTTCCTAAGGACGAGCAGATCTTTCCCTCCCCCTTGTGGGGAAGGATTTGCGATGGCATTCCTTTGCAATACGATTCCGCTCTTGACGCCACGCTGACCAACGCAGGATCTCATCCTCATCCCACTGTCGCGTGTCGGGCAAATGTACGAGCAGTGCTCTTACCTCGGGCACGGTCATCTGCGGCTCTTTTTTCCCCCAACCGCCCGCTCGGGTACAAACAGACGCCGGTCGATCCGAGTATGCCCGGCCGCCGAGCGATAGTTGACGCAGACGCCGATCTGGCAGTTGTCGGTCCGTCCCAGGCAGCCGGCATACTGGCGTTTGACGCCGACGGATTTGTCCCCCTTCTTGGGGAAGCCGGTCTCATCGACGTTCAAGGTGGCGTCGGTCGCCGCCGAGGAGGAGCCTTGGGACGAAGCGGTGGGCATGTGCCTGAGCTTCGTCGCGGCCGAAGTAGGGGGGCGTAGCGTTTTAGAAACAGTTCGAGTTCGGGCTTAAGCTGGCGTAAAGTCTGCACGTCCATGTGTGTCTCCTGAGGAGGCTCGGATCAAGTTTCCCGAACTCGTCTTGTACCAAAATCCTCCTCTGTCGTAGAAGATCATCTGCCGGGGCGTTGTAGTATTAGAAATAGGGCAGATTGCCGCGCATAAACAAGGCCGGTTCTCCCGGAGGAGAACCGGCCCTCGTTACGTTGTCGCCCAATCAACGTAACAATATTTAAGATGCCGGGGCGCCGGCCGGATGGCAAGGGCAATTCCGTTAATTTTTCGTAAGATTCTCTTTTGGGTGAACGGCTGGCTGACACCGGCCATTCGCCCAGAGGCATCGCTCCTCCCCAGATACTTCATACACTATATCTCTTGACATCGGTGCGGCGGTGCACTGATCCGGATAGGGACAATAAAATATTAAGCCACTATGAAATACACTTTCCTGGGCCGCACCGGCGTGACGGTATCGCGGCTGTGTCTGGGCTGTATGAGTTATGGGGATCCCGCCTGGCGTTCCTGGGTGCTGGATGAAACCGCCTCGCGTCCGTTCTTTCGCCGCGCGATCGAGTTGGGCATCAATTTCTTCGACACCGCTGACATGTATTCGCTGGGCATCAGCGAGGAAGTCACCGGCCGGGCGCTGCGCGAGTTTGCCCGTCTGGAAGAGTGCATCGTGGCCACCAAGGTTTACCATCCCATGGCGGATCGCCCCAACATGAGCGGTTTGTCGCGCAAGCATATCGTGCAAGGATGCGAGGCCAGCCTGCGCCGCCTGGGCATGGATACGATCGATCTCTATCAAGTGCATCGCTTCGATCCGCACACGCCCATCGACGAAATGCTATCGGCGCTGGACCTGCTGGTGCGTCAGGGTAAAGTGCGCTACATTGGCGCCAGCTCAACGGCGGCGTGGAAGTTCGCGCAAGCGCTGGCCGCCTCGGAGCGGCACGGCTGGGCGCGTTTTGTGACGATGCAGAACCATTACAACCTGCTCTATCGAGAGGAAGAGCGCGAGATGATCCCCCTGTGCGAGGCGGAGGGGGTGGCCTTGATCCCGTGGTCGCCTTTGGCACGGGGGCTGCTTGCCGGCACACGTCGTTCGCCAATGGACAAGACATCCACGCGGCGGGCCGAGACGGATGAATTCGCTCGCAAACTCTATGATCATCCGAACGATCCAGATGTGATCGATGCTGTGCGGCAGGTGGCTCAGGCACGCGGCGTCGCACCGGCTCAAATCGCTTTGGCTTGGCTGTTGTCGAAACCGGCTGTCGCCGCCCCGATCATCGGCGCGACCAAACTCCAGCATCTCGACGATGCCATCGCCGCTCTGGAAGTGCAATTGTCCGCCGAAGAGGTCCAAAAGCTGGAAGCGCCGTATCGTCCTCATGCGGTACGTGGACATTAAGGCTAGCGGTCCCCCTCCCCACAAGGGGGGCTTCTTTCGCTAACTTTTAAACGAAGTGATTCGCATTAACGTAGCTGGAGCGATAATACTGCCTCACAGATGTTCGTTCTGGAAACACTGTCCGGATGGTAGCAATTACAGAGGCGGAGCTATTTTTTACAAAAATCCCCCAGGCAATGCAGAACTAGCGACACAAGAAGAAAATCGTAACTATCTGTCAATATGCCGGTTAGTTCCCTTCTGCATCTCGGTGTGCTTTTCTGGCACGGTGCTTGCATCGACTTAAGGACGACCCGACCGATTTGTGGAAGCGTTGGTCGGGTGCTCGCACGGTTGGCGAACGGTCTCCCCCGCCGTTTGGCCTGTAGTCCCCGTCCGTGTCGTGGGACCGCGAAGGTGTTGAAGGACTCCCCCCGTCCCTTCGACGCATTCTCTTCGCGGGACAAACCCGACGGCGAGCGCCCCGACAACGCTTCTCCCATCCCCCTCACGCCAAAAATGCAAGTCCGTCCACCCCCTTACCAAGCCCTTCGCTCCCCCCGCGAAGGGCTTCTCTTTTTTTCCAGAGTCCGTAGTCCATAGTCCGTAGTCTGTAGCAAAGTCTCTCTCTGTCTTTGCTATGAACTACAAATTATGGACTTCTGGAGGTAAAATATGCCGCAAGGCTCAAATTATGTGGTCGGCGTTCCCAATGAGATCAAGACCCATGAATCGCGTGTGGCCCTCATTCCGGTCGGCGTCGAGGAACTGACGCGTGCCGGTCACAAAGTCCTCATTCAATCCGGGGCCGGCCAGGGCAGCGGCATCAGCGACGAGCAGTATCGCCAGCACGGCGCTGATATTGTGGCCAGCGCCGCCGATGTGTGGCGTCATGCCGACCTCATCGTCAAAGTCAAGGAGCCGCTGCCGATCGAGTGGCCGCTCATGCGTCCGGGACAGATCGTCTTCACCTTTTTCCACTTCGCCGCCGATGAATCGCTGACGCGCGCCGTTATGCAGTCAGGCATCACGGCCATCGCTTACGAGACGATCCGCGATGACAAAGGCCGGCTGCCGTTGTTGACGCCGATGAGCGAGGTGGCCGGACGCATGAGCATTCAAGAAGGAGCCAAATTCCTGGAAAGGCCGTTTGAAGGCCGCGGCATTCTGCTGGGCGGCGTGCCAGGCGTGTTGCCAGCCCACGTCGTCATTCTGGGCGGCGGTGTCGTTGGCGCCAATGCCGCCAAAGTCGCCGCTGGACTGGGCGCTAATGTCACTATTCTCGACATCAATCTCGATCGCCTGCGCTATCTCGACGATGTGATGCCACGCAACGTTACCACGCTGTACAGCGATCGGCACAACATTCTCGATAGTCTCACCCGCGCGGATCTACTCATTGGTGCGATCCTTATTCCAGGAGCGCGAGCGCCACATCTGGTGCGGCGTGAGGATCTCAAGCGGATGCCGCCGCGCGCCGTCATCATCGATGTGGCCATCGACCAGGGTGGCTGCGTCGAAACCTCGCGGCCCACCACGCACAGTCAGCCCACGTTTCTTGTCGATGAGGTGCTGCATTACTGCGTCACCAACATGCCGGGGGCTGTCGGACGCACCAGCACGTATGCCCTGACGAATGTGACGCTGCCTTACGTGCTGGAGTTGGCGCGCAAGGGATTGGAGCGTGCTCTCATCGAGAATGCGGCGTTGCGGCAGGGCGTCAATATCCATCAGGGCAAAGTGACGAATCCTGCGGTCGCCGCCACTTTCGGCCTGGAATGCGCAGCCGTCTGACCGCTCGCCGCGGAACCGCAGTAATCTGTATAATTTCAGCAAGTTGTCTTGCGGATAATCCGGGCCGCGCTCTGGGGAGTGGCAGGACCAGCTGCCCTCCAGAGCGCGACCCGCCAGCACCGGGAGGAATAGACTCATGAGCGATTCTTCTCAAGGCCCGCGTGTACCCAATCAGCGTCTCAATAAGGAGTATGAAGATCCTCATTATCACGATGAGGATGAAACAGCGCCCCTGGATGACGAGGAGCGGCGCCGCAGCCCTCACGGCAAATCCTCCTCGCGCCGCAAACCCCTCTATCGGCCACGCCGCCGCTTCTTCGATGAATGATCCAACCCTCTTGAGGAGGATGTCGTGATTTCCGTTGTCCTTCCCGTGTTCAACGAGCGCGACAGCCTGCCGGCGCTGTATGCGGAGATTGCCGCCGTAGCGCGGGCGGCACAGCTTGACCTGGAGATCATCTTTGTGGACGACGGCAGTACGGACGGTTCCTGGCAAATCATTAGGAATTTGGCCCACGATCATGCAGAGGTCCACGGTATTCGTTTTCGTCGTAATTTCGGCAAGGCAGCGGCATTATCGGCCGGGTTCCGCGCGGCGCGCGGCGCTATCATCTTTACTCTCGACGCCGATTTGCAAGACGATCCTGCCGAGATTCCCCGTTTCCTCACGCTGTTGGAGGCGAACGACCGGTCGGAGTTGGCTGGTAAGGAATGTGCCGGTCGGTCCACGCCGGCCCCTGGCCTTGATGTCATCAGCGGGTGGAAGCGCGTGCGCCGCGATCCCTGGCACAAAGTCTGGCCCAGCCGCATCTTCAACTACATGGTCAGCTGGCTGACCGGTGTGTACCTGCACGATCACAACTGCGGCATGAAGTGCTATCGCGCTGAGGTGCTCCGCGAAATTCGACTCTACGGCGAGTTGCACCGCTTCATCCCTGTGTTGGCAGCGGCACGCGGCTTTCGTGTCGGCGAAATGGAGATCTATCATCGTCCGCGCCGCTTCGGCCGTTCCAAGTACGGTGTCCGCCGCTTTATCAAAGGGTTTCTCGATCTGTTAACGGTCAAATTTCTGACAGGTTTCGGCCAGCGGCCGCAGCACTTGCTCGGCAGTCTTGGCCTGATTAGTTTTCTGCTCGGCAATCTCGGCCTGGCCTATCTCGCCGTTACCTGGATCATCCGTCTGTGGCACCCCGAAAAATACGATCCCTTGCACCAACGGCCTCTGCTTATCTATTCCCTTGCGGCGCTTCTGCTCGGCGCGCAGATGATGTCCATCGGCTTCCTCGCCGAGTTGGTCACAGCTTACATGGGCCGCGACGAAGACAGTTACAGTATAGCAGAGAAAACATCTCCTAAAAATCATGAAACCTACTTCTGATCGAAACCCGGTTGTGGATGCCGTCGGCTCAGCGGTACAGCGTCGGCAAATATATGTGCTGTTGATTGTTGTGGCGTTAGCGATGGCGCTGGGCCGCATTCTGGCGGCGCAATTGGTCTATGAACCGAGCTTATCGGCGCCGTGGCCGAACGATCCGGGCCATCCACGCCGTACCTGGCCGGCGACGCCGCCGCGCCCCATGCCGACCTTCAGCTCCAATGATCGCTCGCGGTGGGCCGCCGTCCGCGCTCTGGTGGATGAAGGGACGTGGGTGATTGGCCGCCGTGATCGCCAGACGGGAAAAGACAGCGGCATCATTTTCGAGGATGGCTGGCAGAGTGTGGACAAGATACTCAACCCCGAAACGCTCGAATTCTATTCGACCAAGCCGCCGCTTTTGACCTTTCTCGTCGCTTGCGAATACTGGCTGCTGAAAAAGACGTTCGGCTGGTCGCTCGATAGCGATTCGTGCTTTGCTGTGGTCCGCATTTGCCTGTTGACATTTAACCTGCTGCCATTCGGCATCTATCTGGGTTTGTTGGCACGGCTGGCGGAGCGCTTCGGCGCCACAGACTGGGGCCGGCTTTTCGTCGTGGCGACAGCATGTTTCGGGACGCTGGTGACGCCATTCCTTATCGTGTTGAACAATCATACCTTGGCAGCGAGCAGCGTCGTCGTCGCTGTGTATGCAGCCGTACGTATTCTGTCGGAGGCACAAAGATCGTGGCTCTGGTTTATCCTTGCCGGCTTCTTCGCGGGTTTCACGGTGGCCAATGAGCTACCGGCCGCTGCTTTCGCCGTCGGTCTGGGACTTCTGTTGATGATGCGCGCTCCCAAGAGAACGCAGCTGGCATTTATTCCTGCGGCACTTGTGCCCATTGCCGCCTTGCTGGCACTGAATTATGCCGAGCTTGGCGAATTCAATCTCGGCTACAGCAAATTCGGAACGGAGTGGTACGAATATGAGGGCAGTCATTGGCGTCCCTACACGGAGCATGGGAATGAGAGAGGAGAACCCAAGCGCGGCATCGATTGGGCGAAGAATAAAGAGAACAAGGCAATGTATGCATTCCATCTGTTGTTGGGACATCATGGTTGGTTTTCCCTGACGCCGATTTATTTGCTGGCGCTGGGCGGCATGGGGTTGGGGGGGTGGCATCTGGTACGAGCCAGAAGTGGTAGCGACGGGCTATCCGCCGCCACCGCTTCTGGCTTGTCGAATCGTGCGGTATCGTACCACTGGGCGGAGTGGGCCATTTTCACCGCTTTACTGTCGCTGATTGTGATGGGATACTACATTTACAAAAGCGATAACTACGGCGGCTGGAGCAATGGGCCGCGCTGGCTTATGTGGCTGGCGCCGTTGTGGTTGTTGACGCTTTTGCCAATCGTCGATCGCCTGGGACAATGGCGCAGCGGCCGGAGCTTGTGTCTGGTCTTGTTGACACTGTCGGTGCTGTCGGCCCATTACTGGAGTTGGAATCCCTGGCGGCATCCGTGGATATATAATTGGATGGATAGTCATGGATGGATCCCTTACTGAGCGAGCAACTGACCATGACCGAGAATGATCCTTCTTTCGATTCACCTGGAGACGGCGCCATCACTCCGTCGCCTGCCGATCTTCCGCGAACGCCGGAGCCGATTATGGCGCCAGCGTCCGGATTGCCGCCAACGCTGGGGTTTGTGGAGCGCTCCCACACGCCGAAGGTGCGCTGGCCGCATCCTAACTTCGGTTGGTCGCTGCTATGGTGCCTGTTATTGGTATTTGCTACCCAGGTGCCCGGAGCGATCATCGCTGCTTTGGCCATAGTCGCTCTGGCCCTGCTCGCACCGAACACCCTTCCCAGTGAGGCATTGAACAATCAGGCAGTTCTGCTTCAATCGAAGGCGATGAGCTTGGCTCTCGCTGTGGGTTTCTTTTTCACTGAATTGATCTTCATTGGCTTCTCCTGGCTGGTCATCCGCCTTGTCGTCGGCCGCGACTGGAAACGCCAACTGGCGCTGCGCCGTCCGGGCCTGGCGCACACGCTCTTGGTGTTGGCCGGCTTCCCCGCTATGTGGCTTGTGGGCACAGCGGCCTATAATGCGCTGCGCAATCAGTTGCACGTCCCCAGCTTCTTCATGGAGGATGCGATGAGTCTCTTCTCGCATTGGCCGTGGGGCTTCACGGTGTTGGTGATCGGCCTGGGACCGGGCATCGGGGAGGAATTGTGGTGCCGCGGGTTTCTCGGCCGGGGTTTGGTCGGCCATTACGGTGCCTTCTTCGGCGTCATTGCCGCTTCTTTCTTTTTCGGCCTCATCCATCTCGATCCTTGCCAGGGAGCGATGGCGATGGTCTTGGGGTTGTGGCTGCACTTCGTCTATCTGACGACGCGGTCGCTGCTGTTGCCGATGCTGTTGCACTTCCTCAATAATTCACTGAGCGTATCGCTGAGCGCATTGGCCTCGCGCTTTCCTCAGTCGCAAGGATTGGACACAGACCCTCAAGCCGTTCCGGTATCGGTTTGCCTGGCGGCGTTGTTTCTGCTTGCGAGCGTGGCCTATGCCCTGTATCAGAGCCGGGCACGGCTGGCGGTGAAGTCGCCGGAACAGCTTTTCTTCTGGCGTCCAACCTTCGAGGGTGTCGAATATCCGCCGGCAGGCAGCGGCATGAAGGTGGTCCATCCCTGGCCCTCGCCACTGGCGGCGGTGTTGGCCGTCAGCGGTTTCTTGCTGTTCATACTGGCCTGCGTAGCCTGGATCTATCCGGAGTATTCCTATAGAGGATGAGCGCTATTCCTTCTTGTATATACTGTGTTTTGCGCTCTATATTGTGTCTTATTTGCCTGGTGCATCCTTTGCTGGCACTGCGGGCTGGGGAGAAAACTCCTCTGCTCTTCCGCGCCGGCGGCGGCCGGCGTGTGCATCTGTGGGATGGCGAAAAAATCACAGGACAAGTCCTCGACCTGAACAAAGAGACCTTGCAGCTGCGCACAGTCTGGACAGCGCGGTTGGAATTGCCCCGCGCCGCCGTCGCTTCCATCGATCCGCTGCCTGGCTGGCGGATCATCCTCGATGAAGATTTCCGCAAGGATCTAAAAACCTTTCGCATAACCGGCGAACCGGCACTCACGAATGCGGAGGACGGCACAGCCGCGCGAGCGCTCCTTTTGCGTACCCCAGGACAGAGTTTGACTTATACCCTGCGCTCCTCCCCAGCATGGGGGAACGAGAGCGTTACGGCGGGGCGGGTTGGCATCAATTTCCAAGAGCGTGAGCAAGCGCACCAAGCGCGCTGGACAGTTGAGTTGCTGTTCCAGCAGGGCAAGCAGGCACGGCGCGTGACAGCCACCGTCGCAGGAGATGGAGAACATTATGCTGTCGATGTTTCCCCCTTATCCTCTCCCCGATGGGGAGAAGACAACAGGGGGGGCACGGCACGGCAGGTGAAGCGGACGCCCGGTTGGCATCGGCTAATCGTGCAATTCAGTAAACATTCGCTACGTCTGACCTGCGATGACGACGTATTGTGGTACAACCTGGATGAAGGGCCGGGCGGATACTTACAACAAGTGACAATTCGTTGTCAGCATTCGGAAGAGCGCGAAATGCCGCGCGGTGCTGTGGCCTGGACAGAATTGTGCATCGAGCGTGCTGTGGACGAGCATCCCCAGCCTTCGATCGATGCCGAACAAGACGCGGTTCGTTTGCTCAATGACGATCACCTGTTCGGCCGCATTCTTCAGGCCGATCGCCATGTCATCCAGATTGCGGGGCGTTTCGGCAAGCGCTCGCTGCCCTGGACAGCGGTATCCGGCTGTTCGTTGCGCCGACCGGTCGTCCTGCCCAAAGCGAACGAAGGAGCGAAAATCCGGTTGCTGTTCCATTCGGGACTGGATGCGGAACCCGACGTATTGGAGGGCGTGATAGCGAGGCAAGACGGACAACATCTGGTCTTGCGGCACGCGCTTCTCGGCGACGTGGTGCTTGAGCGCAATCGGGTGCGCGAACTTCGATCACTGAAATGAAGTTGGTATAGCGAGTTGTTGACGAACAGCCGGCGCACGCCGGCTGTTCGCCGCTCGGCATCTGTTTACTTCAACTCCACCGACCAGTAGGCGTTCTCCAGGAACGTCTTCCACGACTGGTATTTGCGGTGGGTCAGCTTGAGGTTAAGCAACGGGCTGCGCTTGGGCTTTTCCGGCTTGCGGATCAGGTGCATATGGGCCTCTTTGGGCGTACGGCCGCCTTTTTTGACGTTGCAATTGACGCAGGCGCAGACGATATTCTCCCAAGTGCTGACGCCGCCCTTACTGCGCGGGATCACGTGATCCAGGCTCAGTTCTGAGGTCGGGAATTTCTTGCCGCAATACTGGCACTGGTTATTATCGCGTGCAAAAATGTTACGGCGGTTAAACTTGATCGTCTGCTTAGGCAGGCGGTCGTAGTCCATCAGGCGAATGACGCGTGGCACCTGGATTTCGCAGCTGACGGTGCGGATCCAATCGTCATCTTCCTGGCGGAAATAGCGCGCACGGTACTCGCTGACTTCGCGCCAGGTCTGGAAATCATAGGTCTGAAACTGACCGTCTTCCAGGCTGACCACTTCCGCAAGGTCTTTACATAGTAGACAGAAAGCCCGCCTCACGGAGATAATGTGAATGGCCATGAATAGCTTATTCAAGACCAGGACACTGGCATCCAGGGCGGAACTGGAACTGGAATGCATGAGGCTCCCTTTCTCGCGGTGCCGCGCCAGGCCGACTCCTCGTCTGCTCGGCGTGATCTCTTCAATAAGAGAGGCACGAGGGAGGAATCGGGTTCAAGTTTTCTCTATATTATCAGGTTACCGAAAGATCCGGCAAGAACAGAAGATCCAAGGGAATATGCTATGACCGAGTCAGCGCGTTCAGAGGGGACCGCCCGCGTGGATGAAGAACGCCTGGCGCACGCGCTCATCAGCCGCGGCTTGCTGACGCGCGAAGAAGTGCAGAGTTGCCGGGCCGACGGCGGCGAAGTGGGACCGCAGGCACTGTTGGCGCGCCTGGTTGCCGCTGGCTTTCTGACAGCCAATCAAGCCGAACGAGCCGGCAAAGAGTTGGACACATTGCTCGGCCAACAAATTCCCGGTTATCAGCTGTTGGAAAAGCTCGGCCAAGGAGCGATGGGGACCGTTTACAAGGCACGGCAGATAAGCATGAACCGTCTGGTAGCCATCAAGGTGCTGCATTCGCGTCTGGCGGCTAATCCGGAGTTTTTGCAGCGTCTGACCCGCGAAGCCCACCTGGCCGCACGCCTTAGCCACAACAATATTATTCAGGCCATCGATGTCGGCTCGGCTGGGCCATTGCACTATTTCGTCATGGAGTTGGTCGAAGGCCGAACCATCCGCGAGATCCTGGAATCGGGAAAGGTATACGAGGAGCGTGAGGCCGTCGAAATCATCTTGCAGATTGCCCAGGCGCTCCAGCACGCCCATCACCGCGGCCTGATCCACCGCGACGTCAAGCCGGCCAACATCGTGCTGACCACCGACGGCATCGCCAAGCTGGCTGATCTCGGCATGGCCCGCGAGACCGACGACGCCGTGCTGGCGCGCCGCGAAAAGGGCATCGCGATGGGCACGCCCTACTACATGGCCCCAGAACAGATCCGCGGCCGGCAGAGCATCGACGGTCGCGCCGATTTGTACGCCCTGGGCGCAACGCTCTATCACATGGTCACAGGCAAACCGCCCTTTTACTATCCAGAAACCGAGCGTGTGCTGATGGCCCATCTGGAAGAGGAGCTAACACCGCCGGATCACCTCAATCAAAAGCTGTCTGCCGGGCTGGGCGAAGTAGTAGAGTTTCTCATGGCCAAGGAGCGCCGCCGCCGTTATCAAAAGGCGGATGATCTTATTATCGATCTGGAATGTCTCCTTAATGGCGAGGCGCCCAAGCTGGCGCGCCAGCAAATGCAGACATCGACCCTGGCTGCCCTGAGTGAAGGTGAGACGGAAGAAGAATTGCCGCTGGCCCCTTCCGGACCGCCCTACGCCTGGATGTGGATCGCCGTGCTTGCCGGCCTATTG
>Ga0209061_1004452_pt1 | contig 13513 bp, 15 predicted proteins | sample Coa_R1_10_FD_187157 | JGI IMG/M metagenome (GOLD analysis project Ga0209061, IMG submission 187157) | Surface soil microbial communities from Centralia Pennsylvania, which are recovering from an underground coalmine fire - Coalmine... | ecosystem: Environmental > Terrestrial > Soil >...
CCAACGTCTTCCCTGAGCTTTACGCAGCCTGAGCGAACGGGGTGCGTTTCCCCGCGCCCAGACAAAGGTTCGGCTTCTCGCATCCCCAGAGACATCGACCCGGTGACGCGACGTGAATAGCCAGGCGCGTCTGGCAACAAAGCCGAAAGCAGGTGGTGCTCGGTGTCCTGCTGACTCACTTTGAGGAGATCCAGCTGGCTCCTGGGGCGAGGCTGGTGCCATCTGGCACGTTTGGCGTGAAGCAGCTGCCCATCACGTTTCGCTGGCGCTCCGGCTCACCTCTCGCATAGCCCGAGAGAACAGCCCGATCCACAGGCGAGCGCCGGTTCGCAGTGCCCGCTTCCTGCTCACCGCTCTTGAGTCCCCACTTTGTCGCGCCTTCCTGCAGCCCACCCCGCCATCCAGGGCGCGAGCAAGCGTGTCGTTCCCGAAAAGGATGGTCAAGCCTTTGCGCGAGGGTTTTTTTGCCCACACGACGGCCTCTTTCCCCCACATTTGGACAGCTCGAACTGACCTGAGCTGAACAATGAAGCAGGACAGGGAAGGAGAGGACGTTCCGAGTGCACCAGGTGAACAAGTGCTGATGGCTCACGTGGAACTGGTGCGCCGTGGGGATACGGTCACTCCTGTTCATCATCGGGCACGCCGTCTCCAACCACTCATCCGACCCGGGTGGCCTCTGATCCAGGGACGGCTCAGGGGAAGGAAGCTGAAGCGGCGGAAGGAGCGTGACGAACGGATGGCTTCCTCCCGGCAAAATGGCTCAATTTGGTACGAATCTTTGTACTATCCCTTCCTCCTCTTCAGCAGGGGACAAGCCGTGATGATGCTCACCCCCTGTGTTCTCTCAACCGGCAGTTGTCATGCGCGTCACTGCTCACTTCTTATTGTCGCTCAACAACGTACCATATAACTGACGAAATCGCACTTCTATAGCTGTACTTTTGTAACCACCGCTATCGGCCTGTAAGGCCAGTTGGCGAATACGATGACTCCCTGATAAGCATTCGTTTCTGAATAGAACAGCAGTTATCTGGTACTCGCTTTTTTCCATGGAGTGATGTGTGTGAACGGCGCGCGCCACCGATCAGGAGAAATCCCTGCGCCGTTCCTGCTCGTTTTCTGGCCCATGCGATCAGGATTTTTCCCCGCCATCTGTCTCTGGCAACACGGCTGCCGCTCGGCATCGCTCATGTCGAGACTGAAGAGCAAGCGAGAGAGCCGGGTTTACATCACTGCTCTTCCCGCTGCATAGTCAGCAAGGCGATCCATTCTCGTGGACTGCTGATCCAGCGGGTGCTCCAGGTCACTCTGGCCCCCAACCACCCGGCTGGCCCCCGATAGCTGCACTTCAGTTCATAGGCCCTCCGGCTCTCGTTGAACACCAGTTGATCAACCTGCAACCAACTCACGCGTGTCCGTTCGATGGCCTGGACCAGCCGTTCTGCTTCTTGCTTGTCCATGGACCCTCCTCGCGATTCTGTTGGCACATTGCTCACCGTCTCGACCACTGCCGACCGCTGCTCGGCGCGACCACTGCCGTCCCCAGGTGGCATGGTGCCCAACAACCGCGTCTCCGCCAGACGCAGCGTCAGAAATTCCTCCAACTCGCCCCCAAAGGCAAAGGGCCGATAATCGTAGGTCAGGTGCAGTTCCGTGAGGGACCCGGGCAGATGTGCCGCCAGAAAAATGACGTTTCCATCTTCTTGCCCGGTTGGAGCCACATACGCCATGCTCGTCTCGGGCGGCCAGACCACGAGCAGGGTTGGCCAGGGACAGTCCCAATGCTCTTCATAGACAAAATCCCCGTGTGACCGGTGGACCCGTCCACCTGCCTGTCGAAGGGCCTGTTCGGCCTGTGGTTCAATCGCTTGAATGACCGAGCGCCGGAGACCCTCCGTTCTTGGGAGCGGATGGAGTTCGGCCCGAAAGGGATTCCCGTGCGCTTTCATGACGTTTCTCCTTCTCTTTCCAGCAGTTCCACCGGAGCAGCCCCTCAAGACGACTTCCTCGGAGCCGACGCCCGCGCAGTTCCCGATTTCCGCCTCCCCTGCTCAAAGGCTGGTGCGGCCCGATAGCAGGCAATTTGCCCGTCGAACGATGCCGGTAAGGGGCCATCCTGCTCTAACCGAACCCGATGATAGGATCGGTCATCAATCCGTACATAGACGCCTGCGGGGACGACTTCCCCGGCTTTCCAGAGGGGAAACTGTGTTTCATCGAGCCACATTCGTTCTTCCCTTTCATTGGTTTCCCCGCAACGCTCACCCTCTCCCGGTGAGGGGCTGCCCCCTTCTTCTGCCCACCTGGCGCGAAGCCCTGCGGAGAGACCAATGCGAACCTGGGCGGCGGTCAACAAATACCAGCCGCTGCGGCTGTTGCAGGCCACGCCTTTGATCCACCCGCCAAAGATCTGGAGGAGGAGCTGGTCGCCCTCCTGGACGGGGCGAGAGCCGAGGAGGAGAGTGGTCGTGGATGCCACATGGATGGTGTCCGGCATATCTTTCCTCCAAGGAGCATCTACCCTTCCTCTGCTGGAACTTCGTGAGGGAAGGGCAGAGAATGTTCCCGCCGTCGTAACACGGCCACAGCGACGCGGGCGGCCTGTTCGACATGGGTAATGCATGCCTGGCAGGCTGCAGGGCCATCCGCCGCCACAATGGCCTCCAGAATGGTTCGCATCTCGGCAACGCTCGCCTCGGCGCGCCCTGGTTGGGCCAGGGTCAAGGCCCGCAACGAGGCAATTCGGTCATGCAGCGATTGGAGGACCACCCCTGCTGTGCGATTGCCACTGCACCGAAGCAGCACCTGGTAAAACTGTTCTTTCGCGGCAATGAGCGCGCTCAGATCGGGTGTCTGGGACACCGCCTCCAGATGCGCCATCGCGGTTTGAAGGGCTGCTACGGTCGCAGGCGCGTGCTCTTCTGCACACAAACGCCCCGCTAACCCCTCGACGACTGCGCGCACCTGATAAATCTCCTCCGCTTCCTCCCAGGTCAGGGCGGAGACCACCATCCCTTTATGGGGAATATGGGAGACCAGGCCATCTCCTTCCAGTTGCCGTAGGGCCTCGCGCAGAGAGGTCCGACTGACCCCAAGCTGGCTACACAGTTCCCGTTCAACCAACCGGGTTCCCGGCGCGAGTTGACCGGTGACAATGGCCTGGCGGAGTTGGGAGCCGACCTGCTCTCGCACCGGGGCGGCCACATGAGTAATGGTAAACGAAGGATGCTCACCGAACACGGCGGAAGATCCCATAGACCATGATCCTTTCCTCTCTCTGGTGGGGTGCCTCTCACGTCTGCACCCCGGTCTGTTTCTCCACGAGACCAGGCCGGGGTCTGACGCGCTCTCGTTTCGGCCTTGCTCGCACACTGGTGGAACGCTCCAATCATCTTGTCGGACAAGATGACGGTATGCTATACTGAGTATACACTGAAAAGCAGGTGAGATCAAGGTCTCAGATCGTGCAACTTGTGAGAGGCCAGCACACGAAAAAGGCCACACGCAGACATGGCAAGAGGGAGGAGAGAGACCGTACGGCTTCGCCCGTGATCTCGCCTGCACCATCGCACGTCAGCCCCCGTGTGGCGGAGCCGTTTCGTCCTTGGATCACGAGAAGAAGGAGAGGGGTCTATGCAGCGTTCTCGCAAACTGGTGGTTTCCTGTCCTGTGTGTCAACAGACTGACCAGGTTCGCACTATGCAGGTTGCTTACCCACGGGTTGCGCAACGAGTGGCATCTCATCAGTGAGGTGGCTTGTGACCGTCCTGTCTTGCCCTTCTCTTTCCAGAAAAACGAGGTCTTTCTGATCTCTTGCCTGACACAAACAGGAGCATTGAGCGGGCCTGTCAGGCTCCTTCGGTTGAATCTGCTTCTCGTTGCGCAACCCACAGGCTATGGGCCTCTCGCCCAGCTGCCACTGGTAGCAGCTACCATCGTGGGGCAGAAATACGCCGGGGCAGATGGCAGATGCGGTGAGCCAGCGACGATGTGACTGGGCACCTGTGCAGGGATAAATCAGGCTTCTGCTAAAGGTGTTGCTGCCTGTGCAGGAGTGGCACGCTTCTGCGTCAGCACAACCTGCTGGCGCAGAAGCGTACCACTGATTAAAATATGGATGGCAGTGCCTAGCAGCCAGAGCCAGCAGATAGCTCCGATAGCCAGTTGCCAACCAACAACGATCGCAAGGCTGCCAAGGGTAAAGTCCATTGGCACAAGAAAAGGTACGATGAGCGCGGTCAGGCAAAAGACGAGTGCTGTCAAATAGCCATGCGCCCTCGCTTCAAAGATGGGTACAAGGCCGAGAAAGTGTAAACCGAGCATAAATGTGATAACTGGAATAGCCCAAAATGGATGGCCAACGGCAGCACAGATAATCCGAGCGGCAAAGAAGCCGATGAAAGTCAGTGCTAGCATGGCAAAATAGAGCCAGCGTTTGCCTCTATCACCGAACAGTGTTGGCCCGCGCAGACCACTCACACTTCTGGCGAACCAGATGCTCAGGCACAGGAGTGGAATGGCCGGTAGAGCGGGCAGCAGAAAGATGAATCGAATAGCAACGTTGCCCAAGGAGTTCATCATGAGAAATCCCCAGCCCCAGGTCATGATAGCACATATACAAAGGATAAAACGCATACTGCGTAAGTGATGTACCTGTTTGTCCATAGCTATATCCTTTCATTCAAGATCTCCCTCATGGGCAGAAAGCAAACGCTCCAGTTCTTTGCTTTGCCAGTCACAAACAGCGCGCAGTGTTTGCGCCGCAGCTTGCAACTGTTTTACGGGCAGATCAATGACCATCGCACGCGCAATTTTTACCTCTTGCTGCAAAATCCCCCGTAAATATGCCTCACCCTTGGCGGTCAGACGCAGCAGGCGAGAGCGTTTATGCGCAGCATTGTCAATAAATTCGACTCAAGCCAGCCAGATTGGCTCCGCCTTGAGTGAGGAAGTTGCCACACGTTCGATCCACTCTTTGAGCGCCTCGATGTCCTGGGCCGACAGGGCATCGACGCTGAGGGTCAAGCCACTGATGGCATCGACGGTAACGCCCAGAGGCAGCCTCTCCCTTGACCTTCACGGTGGTTAAATCAGCTTCTAAAGCCGGAGTGCGTAGCTCCTGAAAGACCTGCTCGCCCTTGAGATCGGGCACGCGACGAGCCGCTTCCTGCACAGCATCATAGACTCGGCTGCGACACATCGAGACGCCAAGAGCTTCTAACGCCAACGACGTGGCTCCGTAGCTTAACCCTAACAGGTAGAGCATGACGGCCAGTCCTTTGACGCGCAAGGAGGTCTGCCCTGCTGTGACGCCCGGCGGATAGACGCGAAAGGTGCGTTTGCACTTGAGACACTGATAGCGAGAGACCTGCACTTCGTGATAGACTGTATCGCGCAGCGCTTTTTTGACCGGCTGATGCAAGCGAAACTTTTGACTGGAACACTGTGGATCCACACAGTGCGTTGGTGCCGTGAGCTGCTCGGGCTCCACTTTCGCTAACAACACATGCAATCGCATGACCTTCCTCCCTGGCTCTTTTCTCTCCTTTCTTTGTTATACCACTTTTACCAACTAACCAACAATCACGCACCGGTCATTCAGGGCTTTTTTTGGTGTACCCGAAAAGCTCGAAAAGTAAGTCATTGCCTGCTAGAATAGGAAAAACTGAACAGACTCCTCTGATAAAGTTCATAACAGACTCTAGAGGAGGCAGTCTGTTCTGTGTTCGTCTCCCGATCTCTCAGGAGTAAGCAAGCTAGCCGAGAGATGAGTTGTGAAAGAGAACGTCAACTGACTTAAGGTAGCGAGATCAGGCCCATGCGTACTTTGAGGGCAATGATGCGACGGAGCGACTGGCGCAATCGCTCCTGGGAGATGCGCCCGGTTTGGACGGCGGTCGTCACGGCGGCGACAACAGCACCGAGACGATCAGACTCAATGGGGCATTCGACGATATCATCGCCCGCCAGAATGGCCCGTATGCTGGCTTCGGCGATGGCTTGCGCAGGGTCGGTGTAGCCCTGCTGTTGCATGAACTGGAGCAGACCTCCTCCATCCATGGCATCGGTAATCACGACTCCCTGATAGTCCAGTTGGATGCGCAAGACCTGATCGACCAGCACGGGCGAGAGCGAGGCCGGGGCGCTCGGGTCATAGGCGGGAACCATGACCGTGGTGACCATGATCATGCCGGGCTGGTGCGGCAGCAGGGCGCGGTAGGGAGCAAAATCGATGGTATTGAGTTGGGCCTGGCTGTGGGTCACGGTTGGCAGTCCGTAGTCAGGATTGGCCGAGGCCGAGCCAAGACCGGGCCAGTGCTCTAACGTTCCTATGACCCCATTCTGCTGGAGGCCATCGAGAAAGGCTCCCGCGGAGGTGCTCACCTGCGCGGGGGTCGTGCCAAACATGCGGCTCTCATCCCAGGTAGAGCAAAGAAACCTGAGAGTTATCCGTGATACAGGTGGCACGTATTGTGAGAGAAGTGCGAGAAGCAAATGCTATACTAGAAGTAAAGAAAAGTGTGTGCTTCCTTATGCACAGTGTGAGAAGATATGAGCACTTCATCTGAAACCTGGCGCTTCGGAAATAAGACGGTACAAGTCACACATCTGGAGAAACGCTACTGGTCGCAGGCAGGGGTCACCAAAAGGGAGATGCTTGAGTATTACCGGCAGATCGCTCCTACTGTCCTCCCCTATTTCAAAGGTCGGCCTGTGACACTGCGCCTGTTTCCTGAGGGGGCTACCGGCCCTTCATACTATATGCGCGAGTACCCGGCCAACGCTCCCTCCTGGCTCCAGAGCGTGCAGTACCAGCCCAGAACGCTCAGCCACGCCATTCGTTTACCGCTGATTGATAATCCTGCCGGTCTCATCTGGTTTGCCAACGAGGGGGCCATCGAATTTCACCTCTGGAGTTCACACGTTCCCGACCTCTCGGCACCCGATCAGGCCATTTTTGATCTGGATCCAAGCGAGGCAGTAACCTTCGCTGATGTGCGGCAGGTGGCCTTACGCTTGCGTGACATGCTGGAACACATAGGTGTGAGAAGTTACGCTAAGACCAGCGGACGGCGCGGATTGCATGTCTACGTTCCCTTATACGCTGGATGTAGCTTCGAGCAGGTGCGAGGCTGGGTGAGAGGAATTGGGCAGCAGCTTGCCGCAAGCTATCCAGATCTGATCTCCGTCGCCACAGGGTCAACGCATCGTGGCAAGAGCGTGACGATCGATGCGGCCCAGAACAGTATTGGTCGCAATACAGCCGCTCCCTACACCCTGCGAGCCAATGTTGCTCACCCGACGGTTTCCACGCCTCTAAGCTGGGAAGAACTCGAGCAGGGCAACATTCTCCCAATGAACCTGACGCCGCAGGTAGTCCTGCAGCGTATCCAACGTCTCGGCGATCTCTTCGCCCCTGTTCTCCAGGCGAATCAACGCCTCGCATAACCGCAGCGTCACAAAATCTCTTCAGGCTGCCATCCGGGCGAAAGATGGTGGGAATGCCGCCCCCGCCCGCACAGATTACGATCACGCCCATGTTGACCAGGTACTCAATGACGCGAAGCTCAAAGATGTGCCGGGGCAGGGGTGAAGGCACCACGCGGCGGTATTTGTCACCGTCGGGGGCAATGGCCCAGCCCCGTTCTCTTGCCAGTCGTTCGGCCTCTTCGCGAGTATAGACCGGGCCGATGGGTTTGCTAGGATGCTTGAATGCCGCGTCGGCTGGATCCACCTCGATCTGAGTGAGCAGCGTCGCGATAGGTTGTTCCTCGGGCAGAGCATTGCCCAGTTCCTGCTCGATCAGGTAGCCAATCATGCCCTCGGACTCAGCCCCCAGCACATCGAGCGGATACGGCTCAACGTCACGATAAGCAGCCGATTGCAGTGCCAGTAAGCCGACCTGCGGCCCGTTGCCGTGCGTGATGACCACGCGATGCTCCCGTGCAACTCCGGCCAGAGCTTGAGCGGCTATCTGCACATTCTCGTGCTGATTCTGCTCGGTCATGGGTTGTTTCCGGCGCAATAGCGCGTTGCCACCAGGTGCGATCACCACACGCACCGTCTTAGCCTCCCAACGTTGCCACCAGCATGGCCTTGATGGTGTGCAGGCGGTTTTCGGCCTGGTCAAAGACAATGGAGGCTTTCGACTCGAACACCTCGTCGGTGACCTCCAACGACTCCAGGCCATATTGCTCGTACATCTGCTTGCCAAGTGTTGTTTCCGTATTATGCAGCGCGGGCAGGCAGTGCATGAACTTTGTCTTGGGATTGTTCGTCATGGTCATAAGCGTGCTATTCACCTGATAGGGTAACAGCAGCTTGATGCGCTCGCCCCACAGTTGCGGGGCTTCTCCCATCGAAACCCAGACATCGGTGTAGAGGAAATCACAGCCCTTGACTGCTACCTCAGCGTCCTCGGTGACGAGGATATGCGCGCCCGTCTCTGCGGCGACGGCATTGGCCTGCTCGACTCGATCCTTGCTCGGCCAGCATTGCTCTGGGCCTGCCAGGCGAATGTCCATGCCCATTTTGGCTGCACCCATCATGAGCGAATCGCCCACGTTATAGCCGATATCGCCGAGAAAGCAGAAGGAGACAGCTTCCAGAGGCTTGTGGACGTGCTCCTGCATAGTGAGCAGGTCGGCCAGAATCTGGGTCGGATGAAATTCGTTGGTCAGGCCATTCCAGACCGGTACCCCGGCGTACTGAGCTAGTTCCTCGACCTGCTGCTGGACGAAGCCGCGGTACTCGATGCCGTCGTACATGCGTCCCAGCACGCGAGCGGTATCCTTCATACTTTCTTTATGCCCGATGTGGGAACCACTGGGGCCGATGTAGGTGACGTGCGCACCCTGATCGTAGGCGGCGACCTCGAAGCCACTGCGGGTGCGCGTCGAGTCCTTTTCAAAGATGAGCGCGATCTGCTTGCCGCGCAGACGCTGAACTTCGGTTCCGGCGTATTTGGCCGCTTTCAACTCAGCAGCCAGTTGCAGCAGGAAACGGATCTCCTGAGGCGTGAAGTCATCCAGCTTCAAAAAATGACGATTTCTCAAGTTAAAAGCCATACTTTTCTTCCGTCTTCCTTCAACTCCTGTTGCAGGATCGTGTCGTTGCGCTTGCTCGTATCCTGCTGTTGCCACTGCTAGAGTGTCGACCATTCGCGCGAGTGGTGTGAGGGATTTCTCCCAGCCGGGCCAGGGTCAGAACCTGTTGTCGTATCAGCTCATCTTTTCCCTTCAGCTCCTTGTGGAGGCGATCCACTTCTTATCTGTGTCTCCTCCTTTACGCTTAGAGGATAGCATGCACATCTCGCAGTTCCATCACAGCCACGTCGTACGCTCTCACAATGGCATCACACTTGCTCTTCGCGCTCTCCATGGACGTCAAGCTGGATCACGCGAGAGCGGGCAGGACATACAGTGACTGCCACCACGGCCACGACCTAGCTCGGAGCCAGGAATGGTGATCACTTCGATCCCTGCCTTGCGCAGCCGGGTATTGGTATCGTCGTTGCGCTCATATGCCATGACTACGCCCGGCTCAAGGGCTAGCACATTGTTGCCATCCTCCCACTGTTCCCGTGCCGCTTCAAACTCGTCCCCACCAGTTGGCACCTGGCGCAAGCGCTGGAGTCCTAGCGCCGCCGCCACGACCTCCACGAAAGGCGCTTTTTCCTCAATCACCGCAATGTCTGCCGCCGTCTCTCCAGGCCGAATGGTAAAGGTCTGAATGCGATCGACCACTGGGGAATACACCGTGATCAGGTCGCGATCACAGAAGGTGAAGACGGTATCCAGGTGCATGTGGGCGCGGTCCCTGGGCAGCCGGGCGGCAAGCACACGTTCCGCACCACCTCTGACGAAGAGATTACGGGCGATTTGCCCCACCGCCTGTGGAGTAGTGCGCTCGCCCATGCCAATCAAAACGGTGCCATTGCCAATGGGCATCACATCCCCGCCTTCAACATGCGCTTTGCCGTGATCCTGGTCCACATCCTCGCCATACCAGATCTCAAAGACCGCGTTCTGGAAAGCGGGATGGAATCTGTAGATGGTGGCGATGTTGAGCGTTTCCTGGCGGCGAGCGGGCCAGAACATGGGATTGAGCGTGACTCCGTTGCAAATCCAGCAACTGGTATCGCGCGTAAACAACTGATTGGGCAGGGGAAGGAGCACAAAATCGTGTGGCTCGGCGACCATGATCTCCATGGACTGGAAATCCGGCGGCAATTCGCGGAAGGTGAGACCTCCAATGAGATAGGTCGCCAGCAGGTCAGGCTGCATTTCACTCAGCCAGGTGCGCAGCTCCTGGCTGAGCGTCACGCCCAGTTCGTTGGCCGTCACTTTGCGGTCGAGCAGCCATTGTCGTGCCACCGGGTCTTTCAAGGTTTCGGCCAGCAGATCATGGACCAGTAGCACCTCGATGCCTCGCGCACGCATCTGGTCAACAAAGACATCGTGTTCCCAACGCGCCTTCTTGACCCAGAGCACATCGTCGAACAACAATTCCTGATAGTTGGAGGGGGTCAGGCGTTTCAAGCTCAGGTCGGGTCGATGCACCAGCACCTTGCGCAGCCTTCCCACTTCCGAATAGACACCGTAGAGGGTCATAAGGATCACCTTCTTTATCTGTGATGAACGCTGCTCCATGCTTCCGGTAATGGGAGAGGAAGGAGACGACTTTGTGTTTGGCGAACTTGACACGCTCAGCGTTCCTTCCATCCCATTGTCCGAAGATGGAGTTGCTTAACAGTCTCTACTTGTTGCGCACAACAACTTCATTGTTTTTCCCTGCTGCCAGTTCTTTTTGCACTTCATCGGCTTGCTGCTTGCGCATCCAGACGTAGGCCGGGACACCCAGCAGCAGCAGGACGAAGCCGTAGAGCACCGTCTGCGCTCCTGAGCCAATGACCGTCCAGACGGAGTAGGCGAAAGCGACAATGGCGATGACGCTGGAGCCGAGCAAGCACTTGCCATTGAACATGGCCCGGTTGATGATCAGGATCATCAGTTCTGACATGGCGCAGAACGCATAGGGGACCAGCGTGGTCAGCGTGGCCAGCAGGATGATGAAGCTGAAGATCTGCACCAGGCTGCCGGAGCCGGAATAGTTGAAGACCAGCAAGAAGGTGACCAGCACGCTGGAGATGGCGATGCCCAGTGCCGGAACGCCCGTCTTCGACATCCGACCAAACAGTTTGGGGAAGAGGCGGTCACGGGCGGCGGCCATCGGCACCTGGCCCTGGATCAGGGTAAAGCCGTTCAGGTTGCCCAGGCAGGAAATGACTGCACCGATCACCACGGCATAGTAGGCCCACTTGCCCCAGATGCTGCCCGCAGCGTCGGCGAAGGGCGCGCTGGAATTGCCCAGTTTTGCCAGGGGAATGATGCCCATGACGGCCACCGTCGAGAGGATGTAGACCAGGGCGGTGACGATGGTACCCAGCACGGTCGCACGCGGAATCGTCTTGTCGGGCTTCTCAACATCATCAGCAGGGATGGTGGCTGACTCGACGCCCAGGAAGGCCCACAGCGTCAGCGTGGCGGCCCCGGTGATGGCGGCCAGCGGCGATTGTCCGCCGACATTGAAGGGGGTGAAGTGGCTCCAGTTGATCCAGAAGAGGCCGAGCGTCGCCATCGCCACCAGCGGCATCAGCTTCATGATGGTGGTAATCACCTGGAAGACACCGGCCTGTTTAATGCCCATGACGTTGATCCAGGTCACGAGCCAGATCAGGCCAACGGCCACCAGGGCCGAGAGCCAGTGGTATGTTCCCAGGATGGGGAAGACGCCCTGCAGGTAGCCAACCAACGCAACGGCAATGGCGGCATTGCCCGTCCAGACAGAGATCCAGTAGCCCCAGGCAATCCAGAACCCGGCGAAGTCACCGAAGCCGAGGCGGGTATAGGCGTAAGGGCCGCCGACTTTCGGTACCATAGCTGCCAGGCGGGCGAAGAGCAGGGCCAGGAACATCGCGCCAGCGGCAGTAAAAAGCCAACCGACGATCGAGATGCCACCGAACGAGGCGAGGGCTGCCGGGAGCAAGAAGATGCCCGATCCGATCATATTGCCCACGACCAGGGCCATGCTTGCCAACAATCCTAGCGGTCGCCGCTGCTGCGTCGTTTCCGAGGGGGTAGTGGTGTGTGTTGATACGACTTGTGCCATAGCTTGACCTTCTTTCTTCTGCTACAGAGAAAGCAACCCGGAACCAACCTCGTCTTTGACAAGAGAGGCCTTTGTCTGGCTTTCTTCCTGCCTCCATTGGAGAGAGATACCTTTAGATACCCCTCTGTTGCTTTCTTCTCCACAAAACGTACCCTGCCGCTATCACAGTCTGGCCGCGATTGCAGCGCGTTGTATCACAGGCGGTTCTCAAATCTGAGGGGTTGTGTCAGGAGACTATTCTTCCGAAGAGGCTATTAGCTCTTGTGCGTTATGTTGTGCCTGACAGGTGACGTCGCGTGCCGCCCAGGGAATGATGAGCAGGCGTTTCTCTGGAATGGGCTACCTGGCTTCGAGCAGCGCTTTCATGCGCTCGAGATCGATACTCATCTGCTTCCTCGCTTTCGTTTCACCCACTCTGGTGAGCAAAATACCAGACATGCGTGCTTTTAGAAAGGAAGAACAGGAAGGCACGAGAGAGGCTCGTGCCTTCCTGTTCCTTGCGGCAAGCCCCTGAGAGCCTGCCCCTTATTCCTCTCCTATACGGTCGCAACAGGCTCTTTCACCGCGATGGGAATCTGCGTGGGTTTGGCCTCCTCACTCCTGGGGATGCTCAGTTTGAGCAGGCCGTGCTCAAAAGTGGCTTCCACTTTGGCAGGATCGATAGCCGTGGGCAGCGTAATGCTGCGGCTCATCTCGCCCTCGTAGCGCTCGCGACGCACATACGATCCCTTCTCGGTTTTGGTCTCCTCCTTCTTCTGTGCATGGATGAGCAGGATATCGCCCTCGACCGTGATCTTGATCTCCTCAGATTTGAAGCCGGGCAGAGAGGCCTCAACTATGTAGTGCTGCTTATCCTCGCTCTCATAGACATCCATGGGGAAGGTGCGGCCAAAGACCATCTCGAAGCGCGGCCCCACGAAGCTCTCCTCAAAGAGGCGATTCATCGCATCGCGCAGCGAGGTCAACGGCTCAAAGGGGTCTCGCCAGATCATCGACATTGTTTTCCTCCTTCGTCTTTACAGACACGTTCAGACGTTCCATCAGCGCATCGCGTATCTTGCGGTTCGATTCGAGAGTGATCCTCACCTGGATCACCCGAACGGTCTTGCTCAACCGTCCACTGTGAAACATAGCAAGCTCGTCTCACGGCCAGATCACAAACCAGGGGGAAAGTCTCACAAAAAGCCTCACAAGGGAACACCTCCAGTCATTCTCGGCTCACTCTGAAACCAGTCTAAGATTAGTACCATGCAAGTCGGCGCCGGTCAGGTCCGCCGCGTGCAGGTCGACACCGGTCAAATCAGCCTCGCGTAAATTCGCTTTCCTGAGCAGGGCGTAG
>Ga0209061_1004453_pt1 | contig 13508 bp, 9 predicted proteins | sample Coa_R1_10_FD_187157 | JGI IMG/M metagenome (GOLD analysis project Ga0209061, IMG submission 187157) | Surface soil microbial communities from Centralia Pennsylvania, which are recovering from an underground coalmine fire - Coalmine... | ecosystem: Environmental > Terrestrial > Soil > Unclassified...
GATCCGTCTTCCAGCCTGGAATGCCGGAAGAGAAATGATCGTTGGCGTAGGCGATACGGCGGTAATGCTCCTCTTTATATTCATTTTCTTCGGTATCGGGGGTGGGATCGCGCCGCCGCCAAAACTCTTCGACGAACTGCTCACGCTCCTCGTCGGTCTTTAAACGCTTAAAGGCTTGCTTCTCCTCATCCGTAATGATGTAGACCACATCTTCATTCAGCCATTTCTTCCACGGGCCAGACAGCTCCTGCTCTAGCGCCTTCTCCTTCTTTTTCTTCTGCTTCTTTGATAGCGGCTTCGCTACGGTCTCATTCGAACTGCTGGAACTCGAGCTCGAGCTGTCGGACGTGCTCTTCTGACCGGCCAAGCCCGTGAGCGCAAGCGCCACCGCCGACACACCGATTAGGAATGGAGAGCGTAAGGCAGGAAACGACTTCATAAGCAGACGACCACCTCGCTGGAGCCGAGGGCTACTATTCAGTCTAAGTAGGTTGCGGTGCAAACGTCAACGGCGAGGACGCACCGTGACTTTACCGGGTTTCATTTTACGAGCAGATTCCCGAACCAGAAGGGTCCGTCCCTTACGTCATAACAGATGTCGTTTATACCAGAATCGGGAGATTCGGTTCCAATTTAATAAAGCGAAACCGGCGGGAGCGGCCTTCTAGCTCGATATGATCTATATTTAGCAATCAGATGCGCGCCGCGGGCTTGATGGATATCGGCGTGCTGGAAAGCTGTACCGTTGAACGTGTATTGATCGGCGAAGAGCCCTCGGTGTCTCGTGAGCCAAAGTAAAAACCAATTTGCGGGCACGCTTCTGCTCATTCTTACTGCGGCAGCGCTTGTTGCAGCCGTCCTGAGCTTCCAGCACCTGCGCACGTATGTCTATCCAGATGATGGAGTTACGTGGATCGACCAGCTTGGCCCAGACGGTCGCCAGCATGTCTTGGCGGCTTATTTAGCACCTGGAGGGCCCGGACAAAGAGCGGGCATTCGGCCCGGCGATGAACTCCTCCGCATCGAGAAGCGGCCCATCCACAACGCTCTCGAGGTACCGCAAACACTGGCTGCACTGCACCTGCCAGGGATGGCGCCGGCTCAATACACCTTGCGCCGTAATGGAATCGAGTTCCAGAAAGACTACATCTTCATTCAACCTGCGGCGATCGATTCTGCTATCTACTATCAATATGGTATCGGGCTGTTCTACCTGGCAATCGGCTTATTTGTCTACTTCCGCCGCACCAGTGCAGCTAAGTCCCTGCATTTTTATCTGCTGTGTCTAATTTCGTTCATTGCCTCCTGCTTCCATTACTCCGGCAAGCTCAATACCTTTGATGAACTGCTGTATTGGGGCAACGTTGCGGCGGGTCTGATCGCCCCGGCTGTGTTCCTGCATTTTTGCCTGACCTTTCACGGGCGACCGAAGTTCCTACGGTTCCGAGGCGCCTGGCTGGCGCTTTATATTCCTTCTCTGCTTGTGCTTGCGACCTTTCTGGCCACGGCCGAAGGGATCTTGCATTTCGACAGCCCGTTGCTGCAGGTTCGCTGGTTTCTGGACCGATTAACACTCGGCTTTTCGATCTTGCTCTATTTTGCAGGCGCCGCAGCTCTCGCCTGGGACTTCGCTCATGCCGAAGATCCCATCGCGCGCCGTCAGCTCAAATATCTGCGCAACGGGGCAATTGTCGGCTTGGCTCCTTTTACGCTCATTTATGCAATCCCGTTCCTGGCTGGTGTCGTTCCGACGCACTTCATGAACCTAAGCGTGCTCTCCCTGGCGCTGATCCCCATTACCTGGGCTTACGCGATCACGCGTTACCGGTTAATGGATGTCGACATTATCTTTCAGCAGGGTTACGTTTATACGCTCGCTACTCTCGCCGTAATTGGCACATTCTATGCCTTCATCTTTATCCTTTTCAACGCCACCACCATCCCGCCGCTTGCCTTCATCGTCCTGATGGCCTTCGCCACATTCGTGTTTCAGCCGATCCGCCGCTGGATTCAAGAAACACTGGACCGCTGGGTCTTTTATCGAGATCGTTATGACGCACGTCTGACGCTCATCGAATTCGCACGCGAACTGAGTTCGGAGACCGATCAGAACGTAATGCTGGCGAAAGTCTCCGACCGGCTTTTACGTACCCTTTCCATTCAGCAGATCGGCTTTTTCCTGAAGGATGAGTCAGGCAACCGGTTCGCGTTGCACTCGCTGACACAAAAATCTGGCCGTCCGGTAAAGGCGTTTCCTCACCCGCTTGATTTGCGCTTTCTTGAAGATGGTTCGGATCGCCCCTATCTGTTCTTCGAACGTCCCAAACACCTGCACGATATCGTTTCCGAGAAGTGGCCGCGTTCGGTACGCGAGACGATCGCCGAGCTCGATTTCACCTATTATGTCGCCTGCAAGTCGCGAGGCAAGACCATCGCCTATTTCGGCGTCAGCCGCACCACCGAAGGGGATTTCCTCTCCCGCGATGACATCGATCTGCTCGTCACGCTCTCAAACTACGTTGCTATCGCCATTGAAAATTCACGCCTGTACAGCTCACTCCAACAAAAGGCGGACGAATATGAGCGGCTCAAAGAATTTAGTGAAAACATTGTCGAGTCCATCAATGTCGGCATCGTTGCCGCGGGCTTAGATGATCGGGTTGAGAGCTGGAACAGCCAGATTGAAAAGCTGACAGGCATTCCGCGTTCGGAAGCCTTAGGCTGCCGTCTGTCCGATCTCTTCCCGGCTGAGCTATGCCAGCACTTCGATGAGCTCCGCAAAGAATCCGGCATTCACAACTTGTACAAAATACCTCTGCAACCGAGAACAGCCTCGACGATGGATCTGACCACGCAAAACGGTCATGGCGGCAGTCCGGCGCGACGCGAGTCCATTGTGAATATCGCCATCGCGCCTCTGATCTCCAAGGAGATGACACAGATTGGGCGCTTGATTATCTTCGACGATGTCACTGACCGCGAAGAGCTCGAACGGCGGCTCGTGCAGGCAGACAAACTCAGCTCGATTGGCTTGCTCGCGGCCGGAGTTGCCCATGAAGTGAATACGCCGCTCGCGGTCATTTCCACCTACGCGCAGATGCTGGCCAAGCAGGTTTCTGGAGACGAACAGAAATCGAAGTTGCTTGAAAAAATCGCGAAGCAGACGTTCCGGGCTAGCGAAATTGTGAATTCCCTGCTCAACTTTTCACGCACCTCACCCACGGAGTTCGTGGAAGTGGATCTGAACCGCATCATCCGCGAAACGGCTAGTTTGGTGGAACACCAGTTCCAGAAAACGGGCGTAACGACCCAGCTCAGCTTGTCGGATGGCTTGCCGCGTATTCGCGGTAACACGGGGAAGCTGCAGCAGGTTTTTCTGAACTTGTTTTTAAATGCCCGCGACGCCATGCCCAATGGAGGGTTGCTCAGCATCCGCACCTGGAGCGAGCACGGCTATGCCCATGTTGAAGTTGCCGATACCGGTCAAGGCATTGCCCCGGAAAATCTGGCGCGTATTTACGATCCGTTTTTCACCACAAAAGGCGCTAAAAAAGGTACAGGACTAGGGCTTTCCATCACGTACGGCATCGTGCAGGAACATAACGGCATTATTGAGGTGGATAGCAGTTTGGGCCACGGCACGCGTTTCCGGTTAGAATTTCCCGGAGTAGCGGTGCAGAGCCAAACCCTGCATTACGCACCCGAAGTTCTCACCGCGTAGCCAGGATGATCGGCAAAGGCTTTGGTCGCCATGTCTGCTACAAACACTGTAGTGGGTATTACCAATCAAACTGTTCCATCTGAGCGCGTCGGCGCGCCGGAAAAGCGTCGCATTCTTGTCATTGACGATGAGGCAGATATTCGCGAGGGCCTGGAACTCCTATTAAGCGGCGAAAATTACGCCGTCGACTTGGCCGAAAATGCGACAGTCGGACTGCAGAAGTTCGAGTCCGGCTATTACGACCTGATTCTGCTCGATTTGATGATGCCAGATCGCTCTGGCATGGACGTGCTTGCAGAGATCCGCCAGCGAGACACAGAAACTCCCGTCTTCATGCTCACCGCGTATGGCTCCGTAGAGCTTGCGGTACGGGCACTGAAATCGGGCGCCAACGACTATTTCGCTAAGCCCTGGGATAACGAAAAACTGCTCATCGAAATCGACCGCATGATTTCAAAGGGCCGCCTGGAGCGGGAAAACACCCAGCTCAAGCGCGCCTTGAAACAGCGCTATGCCTTTCCAAACATCGTGGGCAAAAGCGAGCGGATGCTGCGCCTTTTGGATCAGGTAGCGCAGGTGGCGCCCAGCCGGGCGACTATTTTGCTGAACGGCGAAACGGGCACCGGCAAAGAATTGATTGCCAAAGCGATTCACGCACACTCGCCTCGCGCTGACCAAATGTTTGTGCCGGTGAACAGCGGTTCGCTGCCTTCTGAACTGCTCGAATCGATTTTGTTCGGGCATGTAAAGGGATCCTTTACAGGCGCAATCGCGAGCCGTAAGGGCTTGTTCGAAACTGCAAATCGCGGCACGATCTTCTTCGATGAGATCGGCACAATCGGGCCAGAAATCCAGGTCAAATTGCTGCGCGTCTTGCAGGACCGCGAATTCATGCCCCTTGGTTCAAACGAAAGCGTCCGTGTGGATGTCCGCATCATCGCGGCAACCAACTCCGATTTGCGCAAGCTAGTGGAAGAAGGAAAGTTCCGCGAAGATCTCTATTACCGGCTCAATGTCATCAGCCTCCATTTGCCTCCGCTGCGCGAACGCAAAGAGGACATTCCCCTGCTAGTGGAACATTTCTTTAACCGTTATTGTCGTGAGAATGAAAAGTTTCTGAACAGTGAGGGCCGCTCGGTACTCAGTTTTGAACCTGAGGCGATGCAGATCCTCATGGAGCACAACTGGCCGGGCAATGTGCGCGAGCTGGAGAATACGGTCGAGCGTGCGGTGGTGCTCACCACAACTCCAACCGTACCTGCGCATGTCTTACCCGAGCATCTCCTGCAAGCAAGTGGTATGCGGATCGCAAGGGATGATAACGGAATGCTCCCTCCCGACGCATCCTTGTTTGAAATGGTGGCGGATTTTGAGCGGCGCAAGATTATTGAAACCTTAGAGCAGGTGAACTATAGCCAAACCGAGGCTGCCGAGAAGCTACGAATTCCTCTGTCCACCTTAAACCAGAAAATCAAACGTTTAAATATTGATCCAAAACGTCGCGGAGCGGCCTGAACGAGATTGGCGCCTTTGCCTGCACCCGCAAGGCGCACGGCGTTCTCGGGAGCTGCCGGATCTGGCGACCGGCGCCCTCAAGCTTCGGCTGCCTCGGCCCTGGGCGGCGCGAAAAACATAAAGATAAACCACAAAGGGCCCGGAAACGCCTAGATGCCATACTGAGATAGGCTATGATGGACCCACCGCTTGAATCACAGGTCTATTCGCTGCCTGAAGTTCATGCGAGTGTTGCCACAGCCCATGCGAGTCTGTGGCGGCGGCTGCTGGCTTTTGCTGGTCCAGCATACTTGGTCAGCGTCGGCTATATGGATCCGGGGAATTGGGCCACGGATCTGGAAGGCGGCGCGCGTTTTGGTTACCGCCTGCTGTGGGTTCTGGTGGTTTCTAATCTGATGGCGCTGCTGCTGCAGACGCTGAGCGCACGGCTTGGGATCGTCACTCGCCGGGATCTGGCGCAGGCTTGCCGCGAGGAATATCCACGCGCGGTTTCGCATGTGCTCTGGATTCTGGGCGAAATTGCGATTATCGCCTGTGATCTGGCAGAAGTCTTGGGCGCTGCCATTGGTCTCAATTTGCTGTTCCATCTGCCATTGCTGATCGGCGTGCTCGTTACTGCGCTCGACACGCTGCTTGTGCTGTGGTTTACACGTATGGGCATCCGGGTAATCGAAGCCTTTGTTTTAGTTCTGATCGCCACGATTGCCGGCTGCTTTGCGTTTGAAATTTTCCTCGCCCGGCCCGACGTCCCGGAAATTTTAACCGGGTTGCTGCCGCGGCTCAATTCGGAAAGCATCTACATCGCCGTTGGCATATTTGGCGCGACGGTGATGCCACACAATCTCTACCTACATTCGGCGCTGGTGCAGACGCGCCAGATTGGCGAGACACCGCAAGACAAGAACCGCGCGTGCCGCTTCAACCTGGTCGACTCGGCGCTTGCGCTAAACGGCGCGCTGTTTGTCAATGCGGCCATACTGGTTCTGGCCGCCGCGGTGTTTTTCAAGCGCCGAATCATCGTCACGGAGATCCAGCAGGCTCATCAACTGTTAGCACCACTGTTGGGCAGTAGCGCCGCCAGCGTCCTATTTGGCGCCGCCCTATTATGCTCAGGCCAGTCTTCTACGCTGACCGGAACTATGGCGGGGCAAATCATCATGGAAGGGTTTCTTCAATTGCGCCTGCAGCCTTGGCTGCGGCGTGCCGTGACCCGTTGCCTTGCCATCATCCCTGCTGCCCTTACCGTCTCGCTTGCAGGCGACGCCGGCACCTACCGGTTGATCATTCTGAGCCAGGTCATTTTAAACATGCAGCTTCCGTTTGCAGTCATTCCGCTTGTGATCTTTACAAGCGATCGCAACCGGATGGGAGAATTTGTAAACCGCTTTTGGCTCAAGACCACGGCCTGGGCATGCGCTGCCTTTATTCTGACCCTCGATATCTGGCTGCTAATCGATCAAATCCGGGACTGGATCACCTCGGGCGGCCGCTACCGTATCTGGATTGAAACAGCGTGCTCGATAGCCGGTCTAGGATTCACCATCTTGCTGGCTATTGTGATTCTTTGGCCGATTTGGTCACGCGTGCCCATTGTTGCGGGTCGCGTTGCGGTTAAAGTGAGCGACCAGGCTCCTCACGCTTTGAGTCTTCGCACATACTCCCGGATTCTAGTGCCGCTCGATCACAGTCCGGCTGATCAAATTGCGTTGAGCAACGCGGTCACAATCGCCAAGATGCATCAGGCGCATATCGTTCTGCTGCATGTGGAGGAAGACATCACCAGCCGCATGTTCGGCGCGCTCTCTTCAACGGCCGAAATCGCCGAGGGGCAGACGTATCTTTCTAGCATTGCGTCTTCGCTGGAGGATCAGGGTATCACGGTCTCCACAGCCATTCGCCATGGCCATAGCCCGGCTAAGGAAATCGTCGCCGCTGTTGAAGAACTGAATCCGGACTTGGTCGTCATGGCCTCCCATGGCCATCGCGGCCTGAAGGACCTCATTTTTGGCACAACGATTAACGCCGTGCGACATCGGATAAAAGTGCCTTTGCTCATCGTCAGCTCTTCCTGAGAGAAAACTTAACTTAAGGAAACAGCATCATATGCAAAAGAAAATGCTCAACCAAAACGTAACCGTAAGGGAGAGTACAATTTTTTAAAAAATGTTTGACCTCTCGAGCGGAAGGATACTGGTCACCGGGGGCGCTGGATTTATTGGCAGCGCCGTTATTTGGGAATTAAACCGCCGCGGCATTACGGACATTTTGGTAGCCGACTTCCTCGGCCAGGACGAAAACAAGTGGAAAAACCTGGCATCGCTGAAGTTTGCCGACTATATTGAGGCGGACCACCTCTTATTGAAGTTGGAAGTATCGCCGCAGACATTCGGCGACATCGCGGCGATTTTCCATCTCGGAGCCTGCTCTTCGACCACAGAAAAAGATGCGGCGTATCTGATCCGAAACAATTTTGAATATACAAAGACGCTGGCTGCCTTCGCGCTTGAGGGATCCCGCCGCTTCGTCTATGCCTCATCGGCTGCAACGTACGGCAATATTGCAGCCGGACTCCCGGAGACGGTCGCGCTCTCGAGCTTAAGACCGCTCAACATGTATGGCTATTCGAAGCATCTCTTCGACCTTTACGCTGAGCATGCCGGCTTTCTGCCGCTGATCACGGGGATCAAGTATTTCAATGTATTCGGTCCGAACGAATGGCACAAAGGCGATATGGCCAGCGTCGTTTTCAAAGGCTTTCAGGAGATTCAACGCCATGGCCGCATCTCGCTCTTTAAGAGCTACCGTCCTGAATTTCCTGACGGCGGCCAGCGCCGTGACTTTCTCTACGTGAAGGACGCAGTGGCAGCTACGGTCTTTCTTGCTGAGCACGTCAACGGGGGAGGAATTTTCAATCTTGGTTCCGGCGAACCGAATACGTTTGAAGCTCTCGCCCGGGCGATCTTTGCCGCCTTGGGACGAGAGCCAAGAATCGAGTATATTGAAATGCCCCTGGAGTTGCGCGATAAATATCAATACTTCACGTGCGCGCACATTGCAAAGCTGCGCGCGGCAGGTTTTAAACAGCGCATGACGCCGCTCACGGAGGCTGTTCGCGACTACGTGAAGAACTATCTCTTACCGGGCGCCAGACTAGGTGATGAGAAGATCTCAGAGCGCGGCGAGTCCGCGTAAATTCCAACCGCAAATGCGACTGGCTTCCAGCTTGTCCCCTGCCGGACCGCTCCAATGCGTTTCCAGGCTGATAAATCCTCTATATCCGTCATTTACCAGCGCCTGAATCTGCTCTTTCCAAGGCACGTGGCGTGTTCCCAGTGGTCCCCACACCGGGCGCCCCGCTTCGATATGACAATCCTTTGCGTGTACATGTACAATCCGCTCTTTGGGCAAATAAGAATAGCCTTCCGGGAACGGATGCTCACCTGCGACCAATGCATTTGCCGGATCCCACACGATGCCGAGATTTCGATGCGGGACAGCGGCCAGCACCCGTACCGTTTCTGCGGCGGTCGCCACATTACACGCATGCTCATTCTCGAGTGCGATGGTGATTCCCGCACTCTCACCTAGATTTGCTACTCCGTGCAACGCTTCGGCGACGCGCTCAAAACACCGTTCCGGTTCTATCGTCCGCCAATACGAAAAGACTCGTACAATAGAGGCGCCAAAAAATTTTGCCGCCTCGATCGCCCGCTCGGCGAGCCGCGGTTGATCGGCATAGCTATGCTGGGATGCGAACACGTCGTGTTCAAAGCGCTTGTCAAGCTCGGGGGCATCCGGCAGCACACATTTGAGAAGCGGAGATGCGATCGACACCACTTGCAACCCGGCCTCATCAAGCAATTCTTTGGCCCGTTTCCATTCTTCGTTGCTTAAGTCAAGAATGTTTTTACCGTCAATCACGCGGAGCTCAGCCGCAGTCATTCCAATCTCCTGCATGACGGGAACGGCTTTCCGCAGATCGGGCGAAAACTCATCTGTAATGGCACAAAGCGGCAATTTGGGTTGAAACATCAGGATCCTTCCTATACTAGAACTATGCTGTTTCGTCGTGAGAAGCCGAGAATTCCTTCGTTTGCCGAGCGCATCGAACTGCTCAGACAGGCCGGCTTTTCAACAGAAACGCTGCCAGACGGCCGTGTCAAGATTACCAAGAACGGCGTGGGCGCCATCGTCGGCGATGAGAATCAGAATCAGCCGCAAATCGAGCGAGCCGGTATACTCGTCGGCTCAGAAATCGCAACTTTGCTGTTTGGCGGATACCAGATGTTCCTCGAAACGCCCAGCGGCAAACGGCTGCCCGCCACGGCCGATCAATTAAAGGCGCTACACGAATTTGAAAACGATGTGAAAGAGGCGCTCGGTCTAGTCAATCTTTATAACACCTCTCTTGGCACGACCAGCCGCAGGCACATGTATGACCGCGTTTATCTGCGGGATAGCGGCGCCCAACCCATGCCCTGGCTAGCCAAGCAGAAACGTTTCGCAGCTCCGGATACAAAGGCTACGCAAGCGGAACAGCCTTAAGGCTCATTTGAGATGCAAGAGCCGGCGCATTTCACCGAAAGTGATCGCCGCGTACGGATCGCCGCCCGTGAGGTTGGGAAGAAACGGCTGCACCGGAATGCGCGACGCTTCTCCGGATTTGCCTGCGCTCTCGAGTGAAGCAGCAAGCATGGCGCGCGCTCGCAGATCTGTATCGCCAGAGCTGTTAAGGATTGCCTGCCAGGTTCGCGCCGCTTCCTGAAAATGTCCGAAAAGGAAGAACCCGTAGCCCAGTAACGCCTGCTTTGCGCCGCTATCGAGCGTGGAGGTATTCACGCGATCTTCCCATTGCTCTGGGGGCAGATCTCCCTCCGCGATCAAGGCGGCTGCGAGCGCAAACAAACGCACAATTGGCGCTCTTGCCAGTTTCCCTGCCTCTGCGGCGGCCTGTTTTGCCGCCTTGCTGTCCCTTTCCGCCACATCCCAAATTGCAATCTGACTGAGCGCCAGGGACTGAAGATCCGGCTGCGGAAACTGTGCTGTCTGGAGCGCCGCGATGGCCTCGCGCATTTGCCCTGAGATCGCCAGCCAGCCAGCCTTGGCCAAAGCCGCAAGCGGATCGCCTAACTGCTCGAGCCGCTGCACGTAGGTCGCAAAGACCGAGTTGGCCCGCGCCGTATCACCTTCGAGTAAGATACAGGTGGCGAGATTGGGCAGAACCGCTAAATCAGCATCCAGACTTATGAAAATCTTCTCCGCCTCGGCGAAATGCCGGGTCTCGAAGAGTCCCTGCGCCATCTGCAGTTGAAGGTTCGTATTTCCAGGGCTAATCGCAAGGGCGCGCTTTAAGAGCTCTGTGCCTGCCACAGCATTCTGTTGCAAAAAGCGATCGGCGGCCAGACTGCTAAGCGCATCCAGGTTATTCGGCGCAAGTTTTAATAATGCCGTGCTTGCCTTTATTTGCTCATCTAAGGGCGCGTGCGCAATCTGGGCAGTCACCTCGCGCAAACGCAGCCGATCCAGAAGCGTAAACTCGCCCGCATGAGATTGCGCTTGCGCAATCGTCCGAGCCAGTTCTTGGCCGCCAGATCTTGCCAATAACTCGATTTTGGTCAGGTATGCTGCGCCGAAACCGGGATCCGCTTGAATAGCATGATCTAAATCTTGCATCTGAGCCGTTATATCCCCTGCCTGGACCGCTGCTGCAAGGGCCTGCAGCGCGCTGTTATTCTTTGTCGAATACGCAACCGCTCGCGCATCGACGTGTTTCGCAATTTCGTTCAAAGCAGAGATCAAGTCCTCGCGCGAATACTCTGCCTCGAAAATGTGCTCGTTCCGTTGCGTAGCCAGGCTGCGGATCACAGCGTGTACCCGAATCCGCCCGTTCTGTTCCTCAACTGTGGCTTCCAACGTCTTCGAAGCCTGAAACTGATAAGCCGCCGACTCGGCATTGGCAATCAGCGGTACGAATCGGCCCGATGTCATCAAGTCCTGAGCAAATACCAAAGGCACGGCCATTTTCATCCACTCTGCATCGGAGTGAGCCACCAAAATATTGCCCGGCAGGATGGCGATACGCTCTACATCTTGGGTAGGCCGGCGGGAACAACTGAACAGGAAAAGTACAACGAACAGAGAAATAAGACGCGAATTGAGCTGCAGAAAACCTCCCGAGACAATTGTGCAACAGCGCAGGTTCCTGACCTCTGCGCTTACGGCCTTGAAGTCTGCAGAGAGTGCAACTACAGCGGCTTGGGATTTTCTGCCAGGAGTTGCTGGAATGCCGGTTCTTTCTTCAGAGATGCAAACTCGGGCATATCTGGAATCTTGTCGCGGTCTTTGACGCCTTCCTCTAGAGCTTTGCGCAAATAAATCAACGCATGTTGGTTATCCCCCGATTTCGCATACATCTTCGCCAGATAAAGGTGAAAGAGAGCCCGTTCGCTGAGCGTGCGCTCTTGCATGAGCGTTCCGAATGTGCTGTGGTGTTCAAAGACCTCGGGATCGATTTTGAGCGCCTCCTCATAGCACGCCATGGCGCGCTTGTAATCCTTCTTGCTGAAATAGGCTGCACCTAAGTTCGCATAAATCGATGCCGGAGGCTGCGGACCATAACGCTTCAATGCGCGTTTATAGAGCCTGATGGCGTGACTATACTTCCTCTGGGCGTAATAAATTGTGCCTAAATTGTTGATCGGTTCGGGATATTTCGGGTTGAGCTTCATCGAACGCTCGTAATATTTCTTCGCCAGATTTAGCTGCAGCAGTTGATGAAATGCGATCCCGATTTTGTTAGCGAGCACTGCTGAATTTTCCGGCCCCTGACGATAAGCATCGATGGCTTCGCGATACATTTTGCGAGCCATGTAGACATCTCCCAGCATTTCCGGCGATAAATGGCGGGACGGCGCTGCTTGTTCCACGATGCTGGGCGTGCGTAAATTGGCGGTGGAAACGTTGGAGCTTTGTTGAGCGGACGCTAGAATCGCGGCCCAGGAAACAGCGAAACAGCCGCAAGCAAGCCGGGTCCAAGAAACGGAAATCATCTTGATCCCCCTCGCCTGACACTATATACCTTTTCTCTGAGCCTGTGGGCGAGAGGCCGTGCATAGACGGCGGAGAGAGGAGAGAATCGTCAGCTCACCGCCTTTTTTAAAAGCTTGATAATCTTTGTTTCTTCAGCCGGAGTTAACTCCCTTAAGGCAAAAGCGGTTGGCCACATGGACCCGTCGTCGAGTTTGGCTTTGTCGGTGAAGCCAAGCGTGGCGTAGCGGGTTTTGAATTTCTGCGCACTTTGAAAAAAGCAGACAATATTTCCGTCCTTGGCATAAGCAGGCATTCCATACCAGGTTTTTGGCGAAAGCATCGGCGCATGGGCCTTAATGAGCGAGTGCAGGCGCTCGGCTAAATCCCGATCTGGCCGCGGAAGAGCCTGAATCTTTTCGAGAGCCGCGTCTTCCTCATCTTGTCTCGAGCCTTTACCGCGACCTGTTTCAGCCGCCAGCTCTTCCACGCGCTCCTTCATGGCCGCCCGCTCTTCCTCCGTAAATCGTTTAGGCTCTTCAGCAGCCGGCCGGACGCTCTTACCGTTCTTGTGGGACTTCCCTTCCGCGTATTTCATGGTTTCGTCATTTTAGCCAAAAGCTTGGTAACTGGAGCCTCTTGGATCCGCAGCTTCTTTATTTGAAAATGCTCTTCAGCTTGTCAAAAAAGCCTTTTTTCTTCTTTGGCGGCGGCTGCGGCGGCTGATTTTCGGCATTCATGCCCGGCTGAGGCGGAAGCGGGTTTACCACTGTAGGGACCTGTGCCATTCCAACTGCGCTTGCCGGCGCTGGCATGGGTGCACTCGGGGCCGGATTCGCCTCCCAGCCCGCAACCTCAGTGGGACTGCCATGGTGCAGGGGGCAAAATTGCGTGGGCTGTGTGCCGAGCAAGTAGTACTCGGTACGGGCGTCGGGACATCCGCTGGTGGCTAAATATCCGCTTTGCGGATCCACTTGGGCACTCACTATCCCTGGTGGGGGTTGAAACTCTGTCACATCCCGATAAGCAGCGTGCATGTGGGCCAGCTTCATGAATTCAGCCCAGATCGGTAAGGCGGCATGGGCGCCATCCATTTTGATGTCGTGATAATTATCCAGCCCGACCCACACCACACAAAGCAATTTTGTAGTAAAGCCTGCAAACCAGGCATCGTGCGATGTACCGGTTTTGCCTGCGGCAGGCAGCGTAAAACCATAACTGCGTACGCCCGCACCCGTCCCGCTGC
>Ga0209061_1004454_pt1 | contig 13506 bp, 12 predicted proteins | sample Coa_R1_10_FD_187157 | JGI IMG/M metagenome (GOLD analysis project Ga0209061, IMG submission 187157) | Surface soil microbial communities from Centralia Pennsylvania, which are recovering from an underground coalmine fire - Coalmine... | ecosystem: Environmental > Terrestrial > Soil >...
GCGAGGCCGCGCAGGCGGCCTTCGCGGCGAAGCCATTAGGCGCGGTTTCAACCGCCCGCTTGTTCGCCCGCCACCATGCCCGCCTGCCAGCCGCTCTTGCCTACCGTGTCCAGGCATGTTATACTTCTCATATCATCGGCTGTATGCGAGCCAGCCGAGAGCGTTCCGGTGGAAAACGTGAAAGATAGCGATCAGGCGGAACAACGCAGTGAGTTTGCGCTCATCGCGCGACTGACCGGCGGGTTGGAATCTCGCCCGGATGTCACTCTGGGTGTTGGCGACGACGCCGCCGCGCTTGATCTCTATGCTGATCGCGTTCACCAGTCTGGCGCAGCTCCCGTTGCGCTCCCCGATTCCCCAGGGAGCGCGGCGAAGGCTGACACGCAAAGGCCGCTGTTGCTGGCAACCTGCGACGCACAGGTGGCCGGTCGTCACTTTCTGCTGGACGTTTCAACGCCAGAGGAGATTGGCCACAAGGCGCTGGCGGTCAATCTGAGCGACATCGCCGCGATGGGTGGCGAGCCGCTTTGGGCGCTCGTCTCGCTCTTTATCCCGCCGTCGTTTGACATTGCTCTACTCGATGGCGTCTACGCCGGTATGCGTGCGCTGGCGCGGCAGGCTGGCGTCGCCATCGTCGGCGGCAATGTCTCGTCAACCAGTGGGCCGTTTGCGCTAGACATCACGCTGCTGGGGCGTGTCGCGCGCGACCGGATGATCACACGGGCAGGCGGGCGGCCTGGCGATGCGCTGCTGCTGGTGGGCGAGGTTGGCGCCGGCATTGCGGGCTTGTTGGCGCTGGGTACGCCCGATGTGAAGCCGCTTGTCCCGCTCGACGCTGAGACGCTTGCGGCTGTGCGGCGAGCGATGGTGGCTCCAACGCCGCATCTGGCCGAGGGGCGTGCGCTGGCCGCCAGCGGACTGGTGACGGCGGGGCTAGACGTCAGCGATGGGCTGGCGGCTGACCTGGGTCACCTCTGTGATCGAAGCGGCGTTGGCGCGGTGATCGAGGCGGCGGCGCTGCCCATCGCGTCGGCGGCGCGGCGTGTCGCCAACGCCTACGGACGCGATCCGCTCGACTTCGCGCTCTACGGCGGCGATGATTATGGGCTGCTGTGCAGTGTGCGCCCGAACGGCGTGCAGCAGGCGGTGGAGCTTGTCAGGCAGTTGGGGACGCCAGCGCATATCATCGGAAAGCTGATTGAGCGTCCGGCGTCTGAACGGACGGAGACGGCAAGCACGTTGCGCTTGGAACAACCCGACGGTGCGCTTGTTCCGCTGGCAGCGCGCGGCTGGGATCACTTACGAAACGGCAAATAAAAACAAGCGCGACCAATTGAATTTCAACCGGATAACGATTGAGGCAAGACGAGACATGGCGCAGATGGCAGGACGCGAAGAACAATGCGAAGATGAATTGCAGCAGTTGGCGGATGACACCACCGAGCTTGGTGTCGCGGCAGGCGACATCTTTGTGATGGCGGCTTCAGCGCTTTTCGAGTCGTCGCGTGCGGTTGGCGAGAGCGCGCTGCAAGGAGCACAGTGGGCGCGTACAACAGCGGCTGCGCTTCGTCAGCAGTCGCTCAGCATTTTGCGGCGTTTCGCTCCAAAGGGAACCCAACTGCGGCGCATCGTCGAACTTCAGCAGTGCATTGGCGAGTTCGCCGCCATCGCGGAGCACGCAGGCGTCATTGCGCAGCATGGGCTGGCGCTAAGCGGGACGACGGAAGATGTGTTGCGACGGCTGCCTGTATCGCCGTTTGACGCGCCTTATGATGAGAGCATCGTCACGCTGCGAGAGATCATCAAACAGATCTATTGGGAAATCCGTGGCTGCCTGATCGTCTGCGCCGCACGCGACACAGAGAAGGCGCGGCGTGTCATTAGCGAAAACGAAAAACTTGTGATCCTTGCCCAGCAGATGAAAGCCCAGCTTGATCGCGCAATCAGCGCCCATCCGCGCGAGGCGTTGCCCTTCCACCGGCTGTTGCTGGTGGTGACACGCATGGCCGAAATTGGCGACCGCATGGTTGCCATGTGCAACGCCACCTTGTTTAGCGCGCCACAGTCCGTCCACGATCTGTAGACCAACGCGCTGTGCTCTTCATGCGTTCTCCCGTGTCCCCGACGTTAAAATGTTAAAATGTTCCCCCGCTACATGGACACGCGCTGCGTCGCTATGCTAAGGTTCTCAACAACACGCGATGGTCTGTGAACCGTGGCGCTGTTCGGCGGCTGGCGCCGCCAGCCTGAGCCTATACGCGCGAATACAGCAGTGGGCCAGGGCTACGCAAACACAAACGCGCAGCCCCCACACAACACATTGGGCATACGAGAGGAGAGTAACGTGGCTGATATGACAACGATCCCAGGCTCGTTTGAGGGCCTGCAAGAGGCGTTTCTCCCGGCAAAGGCTACCGGTGTCAATAAGACAGTTCAGTTCGATTTCACCGGCGCCGAGGCGGGAACCTGGACGCTGACCGTGCGTGACGGGACGCTGAGCTATCACCAGGGGCCAGCCGAGAATCCCAACGCTACCGTCACGGTGGACTCCGAGGATTGGCTGAAGATTCTGCGCGGCGAACTGAACGGCATGACCGCCTTCACCACCGGCAAGCTCAAAGTAAAGGGCGATATGATGCTCGTAGCCCAGTTCCAGACGTGGTTCCAGCCGCCATCCTAGTAGCTAGCGTTGAAACCCGCTTGAGACGCTTTTGCTTTTGGTAGGGGCCTCAAGACCCAGGCCGCGCAGGCGGCCTGGGTGGCGCTGGAGCCTCCAGGCGCGCGTTTACGCGCCCGCTAACTGCTGGCACGCGGGACAAAAGCGCGCGCCTCGCTGAGCGACGACAATCCGCTGGATGGGCGTGCCGCAACGCCGACACGGCTGCCCCTCACGCTGATAGACATCCAGGTGTTCGAGGTTAGTCCCCGCCTCATTATAGATGCCGCGATGGCGACCAAACGTCACGCCGCCATTCTGAATACCGGTCTCCAAAACAGCCTGGATGGCGTCGCGCAACGTCTGTAGTTCGCCCTCATCGAGCGAGTTGGCAGGACGCAGGGGATGGATGCGCGCGCGATACAGCGCCTCGTCGGCGTAGATGTTGCCAAGTCCCGCAACAACCGATTGATCCATTAAGGTCGCCTTGATTGGCCCTTTGTGGCTGGCCAGCCGCGCGCCCAATACTTCGGGCGTGAACGTGGCGGCGAGCGGCTCGGGGCCGATGGTTGCGAAGAAGGCTGGCAGCGCATCAGGCGGGACGAGCGCCAGCCGCCCAAACTTGCGCGGATCGCTATAGACGAGATGGCTCCCATCATCGAGCGTGAAGTCCACCCGCGTATAGGGATCGAAAGTCATCACACCATGCGCCACCTCTTCGGACGTGGCAAAAAGGACGTTCCCTGACATACGGCGATGAACGGTCAGAATGCGCGTGTCGGCGTCCGCTGTCTGTTCTGTCTGTTCATGCTGATCGCGCACTAAGGTAAGCAGCAGATACTTGGCGCGCCGCCCAATCCTGGTGATGACGCGCCCTACAACATCCGCCTCAAATGCGCCCGACTCCATCCCCTGGATAGCGCGTGGCCAGAAGACCTGCGCCGCCACGATGCGCCGCCCGATCACCCGCTCACGCAACTGGCGCGCAACGTATTCCACCTCTGCTAGCTCTGGCATAAAGAAGATGTGTCCTAACCGGCGCTATCAACTGCGCTCCTCTGCTCGCTTACCTTCGCCGCGAGTTGCTCATCCAGGAAATTGCCGACGCGCTCGATCCACTCGTCGGGATGGGTGGCGTATGCGGCGACATGCTCGGCGTCGGGAACCTGCCAGAGCAGTTTCGGTTCGCCTGCGGCGGCGTAGAGGCGCTCGCCATCGCGCGGCTCGTCGGCCAGCCGATCTTTCAGGTCGGAGATGATCATGATGGGGCGAGGAGCGATCTTGCCGATCACGCGCTCCGGGCGAATCTGGCTCAGCTTCACATGCGCCATGCGCTCGCCCCAGAAGACGGTCATATTGGCCAATGGGAAGGATGGCAGCCCGGTGTAGCGGGTAAACACGGCCTCGATGTCGTGCTGGAGGTCGGCGAAGCCACTCTCGATCACGACGGCGCGTATGTCTGGCATGCTGGCCGCTGCAAGCACACTGGTGATCGCGCCAAGCGAGTAGCCCATGATCGCCAGGCCGTCCATCCGTACATCGCCCCGCTGGCGCAGATACGCGATGATGGCCCGTACATCTTCCTGCTCATTGACACCATATGTCACCATATGGCCGTCGCTCTCGCCATGCCCGGCGAAGTCAAACAGCAGCGCGCCATAGCCCCCGCGCCGATGGAGCCGTGCCGCCTGTTCAAGCCACTGGCCTTTGTTGTCGTGAATGCCGTGGCAGTAGATGATCGTGCAGCCGTTGCGCGCAGGCAGATACCACGCAGAAAGCGCGCCGTGCGGCCCAGGGATGCGCAGTTCCTCGATGACATCCGCCAGCCCCACATCTTCCGGTGTGCGTTCCAGCAGCTTGCGGCTTGGCCTGAGCAGCCGCACGGCCTGGCGATACGCCATCACTTCGAGCGCGCCAAAGAGAGCGACTGCCAGCGCCACAATCACCGCCAGCACGATCAGTATGATCCGCATGCGCGATCACTCCTCTACTGAAATATGAGCATATCGCCAAGATCATACCAGATGGCGAGAAACGAGGTGATCACTTCCACGTCTGGCGGAAGACGCGCTGCCAGTTGGCGTGCGTGAGCTTGTTGAGCGCGTCGTCGTCGAAGCCAGCCGCCTGCAACTGCGCCGTCAGCTTGGGCAGGCCAGCTACGTCGCCAAGCTCGGCGGGGATGCTTGTGCCATCGAAGTCGGAGCCAAGCGCCACATGCTCGATGCCGATGCGGTCAACGACGTACTGGATGTGGCGCACGATGTCGCTGATGGGCGTCTCCGTTGTCCTCTCGCCGTTGCCATCTCTTCGCAGGTTGCCCACGCCGTAGATCACGCCGACGATCCCACCCGACGCGCCCACCGCGTCTATCTGCTTATCGGTGATATTGCGCGTGAAGGCGCAAAGCTCATGGGCCGCCGTATGCGTCACCACCAGCGGCGCGTCGCTCAGTTCGGCCACATCCCAGAAGCCCTTCTCGTTGATGTGCGAGAGGTCAATCAAGACACCAAGCTCATTGCAGGCTTTGACGAGTCGCTTGCCTGCGTCGGTGAGTCCTGGCCCAGTGTCGGGCGAAGCGGGATACTGGAATGGCACACCATAGCCGAAGATGGTCGGGCGGCTCCAAACAGGGCCAAGCGAGCGTAGACCCGCCGCGTGCAGAATATAGAGCGCATCAAGCGAGCCGTCAATCGCCTCAGCGCCTTCGATATGCGCCACAGCGGCGATTGGCCCATCGCTCGCGGAGCCGGTCGCCAGGCAGGCGTCAAGCTCGTCAGCCGTCCGCACCACCTTGAGCTGGCCGTTCGATTGTTTCTCAAGCGTGAAGAGCAAGCGCATCATGCCGAGCGTGTGTTTGAGTGCGAACGCCTGATCAAGCGGCGCCTCCATCTGCACGCTATAACCGCCGTCTTTGATGGTCATCTGATCCATAAAGCTATGGGGTGGATAGGCTGGCGTAAAGATGGCGAAGAAGCCGCCGCGAAAGCCTCCCTCGCGTGCGCGTGGCAGATCGATATGGCCTACCTCGTTGCGCTCGAAGAATGTGTGCCCTTTGCCGCGCTCTGGCAGGAAGATACTCAACAGGGTATCGTTGTGGCCATCGAAAATCTTGTATTTTGCCGCCTTCACCGCCTTCGATTTCGCAGACCTGGTCGCCATCAGTTGCCCTCCGCTTCGATTCTGCGAGATACACTCTAGTTGTCTCTCCCATAATATCATGTAGCAGGGGGCGTAGTGAGCACAAGGAGGCGTCAATGGCGGATAAAACAGGTGGGGGCCATGAAGCGCGTGAGCGGCACGAAGCAGTGGAATATGCGCTGCTGGGGCTGCTGAGGGACGGGCCAGCGCATGGCTATCGGCTGGCGGCGGCGTTTGGGCCATCGGAGCGATTGGGAGTGATCGTGCGGCTCAAGATGAGCCAGATGTACGCCTATCTGCATAAGCTGGAGCGTGCAGGCTGGCTGACGGTTGCTGATGAAGCAGGAGCATCGGGAAAGCCAGATGGGGGGTCAGGCGCCAGAGAGGCCGGACGCATGCGACGAGTGTTTACATTGACCGCCATAGGCGCACAGGCGTTCGACGAATGGCTGGCGACGCCGATCAGCGCGACGCGCGAGATGCGCCTGACCTTCTTGCTCAAGCTGGCGTTTGTTCTTCACGATCACGCGCAAGCGCAGCGTCTGCTGAAGAGCCAGCGCGCGGCGACAGCGAACTGGCTGGCGCGGCTGCGGGCGCGCGAGGAGCGCATCCGTAGCAATGGAAGCAGTGAGAAGGTTATTGCTACGGATGCGACGCCTCCAGCGCCTCCGACGACAACCATGACCGCGCATTTGATTGAGTTGCTGACAATTCGGCAGCGTATCCATTTGTCCGAAGCAACCATCGCCTGGCTGGACGAGACGCTTGAACTGCTGGGAGCGCATTAACATGGCGACTCTCCATTTGATGGTTGGGCTTCCCTATTCGGGAAAAACCACGCTTGCGCGGAAGCTTAAGCGTGAGCGATCGGCCCTTCGACTGACACCAGATGAATGGCACATACGTCTTTTCGGTCAAGATGCTGAGGAGCCAGAGCATGATGCCCGGCATGGCCTCATTGAAGCGATGCTGTGGAACATCGCACGTCGAGCGCTTGAATTGGGAACGAATGTCATCCTCGATTTCGGTTTCTGGGCGCGAGAGGAACGCGAAGACTATCGGTTGCGAGCGAAGCAGCTTGGGGCCAGCAGCGAAATACACTTTCTCGATAGATCGGCGGATGAGTTGATGAATCGGCTCGCGGTAAGAAATGCGCAACCTTCGCAAACAAGTTTCTCCATTCCCGAAGCGATGATGAAGCCATGGATTGTGTTCTTCCAACGCCCAACGACCGACGAACTTGAGCGCCGAGAGTAGAGGCAAGGAGGCCACATTGAAATGAACGGTGGCGTGGTGGTTGGCGTAGTAGGCTGGTTTGGGTCAACTGCCATAGGCCGCAAAGCCGGAATAATTCAGGTGGGGCTGAGAGGATTCGAACCTCCGACACACGGTTTAGGAAACCGATGCTCTATCCCCTGAGCTACAGCCCCAAAGCGACGCCGCTGGGTATGTGGAAGCCGCGTCACGCATACAGTATACCTCAGTAGTCGCTTTGCCGCAAGGGGCATACGCTCTATTGCTCTCCCTTGCCGGAACTTTCGTGTGCTACCATGTGTCCGGTAGATTGTCTTCTATGAGCCTGATATGAAGAAAGGCGCCTCTCCACATGGCTACAGCTTGGAATCTCGTCGCCGATGGCTTTTCGTTTCCCACCAGCCTCGCCTGCGCCAACGACGGCTCGCTCTACCTCGCAGAGGCCGGGCTGCCGTTTGGCGGCGCTGCCCCTGGCGGCGTCATCTGGCAGGTCAAGCCGGATGGAACCCGCGTGCGCCTGCTCGATGGATTGCATCCGCCCGTCAATGGGCTGACCTATCACGAGGGGAACCTGTATATCTCCGAGGGTGGACATCCCGCGCGCATCAGCCGCCTCAACCCCGCGACCGGCCAGGTGGATGTTCTTCTCGATCAACTTCCCGGCCCTGGCAACTACCACACCAATATGGTTGCCTTTGGCCCCGATGGATGGCTGTATTTCGGGCAGGGCGCTATGACGAATCTTGGCATCGTTGGCCTTGACGCCTACGAATTGGGTTGGCTGCGTCGCCTGCCCCACCAGCACGACCTGCCCGGCTACCCCGTCACGCTCACTGGCGTGAACGTCACCACAGCCAATCCGCTGGTGGACGATCCTGATGCAAAGATCGCCACTGGCGCATTCCAGCCGTTTGGCACACAATGCGCCCCTGGGCAGCGCATCGAGCCAAACCTGCCCGCCACCTCGGCCATCATGCGCTGTCGTCCCGATGGCTCCAATCTGGAACTTGTCGCATGGGGTGTGCGCAACGCCTTTGCGCTGGGCTTCCTACCAGATGGACGTCTGCTTGCTGTTGACCAGGGCGCCGATGATCGCGGCAGCCGTCCAATCGGAAACGCGCCAGACTTGCTGTTTGAGATACGCCAGGGCAAATGGTACGGCTGGCCGGATTTCATCGGCGATGTTCCTGTGACTGACCCCCGTTTCGTTCCCACGCGCGGCCCCGCGCCAACCTTCCTGCTGGCGAACCACGATGAACTCCCGTCGCCGGAGAAGGCGCTCTTAGAGTTCCCTCCGCATGTGGCCGCTGTCAAGTTCGCCATCGCGCCAGACGACTTCGGCGCCTATGCCGGACAGCTTTTCATCACGCTCTTTGGCGACGAAGCGCCCATGACTGCGCCCGCCGATCATCCCCGCGTCGGTCGCTCACTGGCGCGCATCGATCCGGCTGACTGGAGCCTGCATCAGGTCGCCACCGGGCCGCTGCGCCGCCCGATTGATGTCCAGATCGTCCCCGGGAGCCAGGCGCTCTATATCCTTGACTTCGGCGACTTTGAGATGACGGATCAGGGCGTCTCGGCGGTCGCGCAGAGCGGGCGCATCTGGCGCTTCGATCTCTCAGCGGAATGAGATACCTCCCATAAGGCCTGCCGCTAAATGTAGCCGCACAGCCTAAATTCAGCCTACGCGCGTCCGGCGTCTGTCGGGCGCGCATTTTTGCCATACACCTAACCACTATCGTCAAAGCTAATAACTGCCATCGCCGCAGTAGATGAGAACGCTGGTATACTTGTCTGTGAAGATAGCCACGGACAGGGTGTCCTACACGGCATGCCATCCCAGTTCATCCCAGCCAACGAGGGTTTTGTATGTCTACATCAGTTCCCCCAGCAGCCCACACAAATGACACAAACGACGCCATTCTGCGCGAGCAGATCGCCTATTATCGGGCGCGCGCCAGCGAGTACGACGAGTGGTTTCTACGCCAGGGTCGTTATGATCGCGGCGTAGAGGAGAATGCGCGCTGGTTCGCTGAGGCGGCGCAGGTCGCCGATCTGCTCGAAGCGTCCCTTCGCGCCACACAAGCGGCTGATCCACCCGCCGGTCTCAACATCCTTGAACTTGCCAGCGGCACCGGCATCTGGACGGAGCGCCTGCTGCGCCACGCCGCGCGTTTGACCATTGTGGATAGCTCACCTGAAATGCTGGCGCTTACTCAGGAGCGCATTGCACGCGTACAGGCTGCGCAGCCGGAGCTTGGGACACGCCAACTCAATGCTATCCAGGCCGATCTTTTCTCCTGGCGGCCAGCGGCGCGCTACGATGTGATCTTCTTCGGCTTCTGGCTCTCGCACGTCCCACCGGATCGCTTCGATGCCTTCTGGAATCGGCTGCGCGATGGTCTGGCTCCTGGTGGGCGCGCCTGCTTCGTGGATTCGCTCTATACCGAGCAATCTACCGCACGCGACCACCAGCTCGAAGGCGCCGACGCGACCACCTTGACGCGCCGCCTCAACGACGGCCAGGAATATCGTATTGTGAAGGTATTCTATCTACCAGTGGAGCTAACCGCGCGGCTGGCCTCACTGGGCTGGCGCGCCAGTATTCAGACGACCCCTACCTATTTTTATTACGGCGAAGCACAAGAAACGGAGCAGACCGCATGACAACGCCACAAAGCAGCTTCCACAATACCTTTGGCGCCCGCGCCACGCTTCCCACAGCAGCGGGCGAGGTGACGATCTATCGGCTCGATGCGCTCACTGCGCGCGGCGTGATCACCGCTGAGGCCCTTACTCGTCTGCCGTTCACTGTGCGCATCCTGCTGGAGAACGCGCTCCGCCAGCACGATCTCTCGCCCGATCTGGTCAACGAGGCCGATGTGAACGCGCTGGCGCAGTGGCGCCCTGGCAGGATTCCATCCCCTGGCGAGCCGGAGGAGCTTCCCTTCCTCCCGGCGCGTGTCGTGCTGCAAGACTTCACGGGCGTCCCTGCTGTGGTTGACCTTGCTGCCATGCGCGACGCCATGCAGGCGCTTGGCGGCGACCCCAGCCGCATCAATCCACTCGTCCCCGCCGACCTGGTGATCGATCACTCAGTCCAGGTTGACTCCTTTGGTTCGACGCTCTCCTTTGGTGTCAATGTCGCCCGCGAATATGAGCGCAACGGCGAACGCTATGCGCTGCTGCGTTGGGCGCAGCAAGCCTTCAAGGATTTCAGTGTCGTGCCGCCGGGGACGGGTATCGTTCACCAGGTCAACCTGGAATATCTGGCGAAGGTGGTACAGACGCGCCCCGACGCCAGTGGCGCGAACGTCGCCTTCCCCGATACGCTCGTCGGCACCGATTCGCATACGACGATGATCAACGGCTTGGGCGTGCTGGGCTGGGGCGTCGGCGGCATCGAGGCCGAGGCGGTGTTACTGGGCCAGCCGCTCTATTTGCTCACCCCTGATGTCGTTGGCGTCCGCCTGACCGGATCGCTGCCCGAAGGCGCCACCGCGACCGATCTTGTGCTGACGGTGACACAAATGCTCCGCAAGCATGGCGTCGTCGGGCGCTTTGTGGAGTTCTGTGGGCCGGGGCTGAGCGCGCTTGGGCTGGCCGACCGTGCTACCATCTCGAATATGTCGCCCGAATACGGCGCGACCGCCGCGCTCTTCCCAGTGGATTCAATCACCCTGCGCTACCTGCGTGATACGGGACGCAGCGCCGATCTCGTTGACCTGGTGGAACGCTACTGCAAAGAACAGAGCCTCTTCCGCACCGACAACACACCCGATCCCGACTTCAACGAGCGGCTTGATCTCGATCTGGCGACGGTGATTCCCAGTATGGCTGGCCCCAGCCGCCCGCAGGATCGCGTCGCGCTCAGCGAGGTCAGTCAGAACTTCCGCACAGCCTACAAAGACCGCTTCGCCGATGGGAACGCCGGAAGCAACGGCAAGACACATGGCCACACGGCGAAGGCGACCATTGACGACGAGGAAGTATCGATCAGCGATGGAGCCGTGGTCATCGCGGCGATCACCAGTTGCACGAATACATCGAATCCCTCGGTGATGGTGGGCGCGGGCTTGCTGGCGAAAAAAGCCGTGGAGCGTGGACTGAAGACACGTCCCTACGTGAAGACCAGCCTCGCCCCCGGTTCACGCGCCGTGACAGACTACCTTACCGCCGCTGGATTGGTTCCCTATCTAGAAGCCTTGAATTTCCATGTAGTAGGCTATGGGTGTACAACCTGTATTGGAAATTCAGGGCCACTGCCATTACCGGTAGAAAATGCGGTGCAAAGCGAAGACCTGGTGGTGGCGGCGGTGCTGAGCGGCAACCGCAACTTCCAAGGGCGCATCCACCCGCAGGTGCGTGCGAGCTATCTGGCCTCGCCGCCGCTGGTGGTGGCCTATGCCCTAGCCGGCACGGTTGACCTCGATCTGGTCAACGATCCGCTTGGACACGACTCCGACGGCAATCCGGTCTATCTGCGCGACATCTGGCCCACCCAGGAGGAGATCGCCGAGACGATCAGCCGGGTCGTCACGCCGGAGGTCTTTACCAAAGAGTACGCGCACGTCTTCGAGGGCGAGGAACGCTGGCGCGCGCTGCCCGTTCCCGCTGGCAATCTCTTCGCCTGGGACGACGCCTCGACGTATGTCCGCAAGCCGCCCTTTTTCGATGGCATGCCGCTGGAGCCTGCCCCGGTTGGCGACATCACTGGCGCGCGCGTGTTGCTCTCGGTCGGCGACTCGATCACGACGGATCACATCTCGCCAGCCGGCTCCATCGCCAAAAACAGCCCCGCCGCGAAATATCTCAACGAGCATGGTGTGGAACAGCGCGACTTCAATAGTTACGGTTCGCGCCGTGGCAACCACGAGGTGATGATGCGCGGCACATTCGCAAACATTCGCCTGCGCAATATGCTTGCCGACGGCAGAGAGGGCAACTGGACCACCTACCTGCCCACTGGCGAGGTGATGTCCATCTACGACGCCTCGATACGCTACCAGAGCGACGGTACGCCGTTGATTGTGCTGGCGGGCAAAGAGTACGGCTCTGGCAGCTCGCGCGACTGGGCGGCGAAGGGGCCACTGTTGCTGGGCATCCGCGCGACCATCGCCGAAAGCTACGAGCGCATCCACCGGAGCAATCTTGTGGGTATGGGCATCTTGCCGTTGCAGTTCAAGCCCGACGAGAGCCGCGAAAGCCTGGGCCTGACAGGCCGCGAAACCTACACTATTGTGGGGATTAGCGGTGAGTTGACGCCACGCCAGGAGATGACGGTAGAAGTGATCGGCGAGGATGGGACAAAACGCAGCTTCCAGGCGATAGCTCGCCTGGATAGCCCGATTGACATCCGCTACTACCGTAACGGTGGCATCCTGCAAACGGTGCTGCGCCGTCTCGCGAAAGGGGAATAGCAGGCGGGCGAGCGTGGCGGGCGGTTAAAACCGCGCCGAAGGGCGCTCAGCCACGAAGTCCGCCTAGGCGGACTCACCCATGCCAGAGTGTTCATATCCCCTGGCGCGATCCCGCTTGCCAAACGATCCCCAGCCCGCGAAGGCGGGCTTCGTGGCGCAGCCTCTAGGCGCGCGTTCACGCGCCCGCCGCCCACGCGCCCGCCCCGTCCGCCCAACGCCGATACGTTCGCCACAACCATACGCCCCCTACCCCATCTCTGGGGAGGGGGGTTAGGGGGGAGAGGTTTCCTTCACCCCCTTCCCCACACGGGAGGGGGTTGGGGGTTAGGTCTAGCTTGGCAGCGAGGCGTATGCGCCCGCCACACCGATGTAGATATGCGCGCCAACCGGCAACCCAAGCAGGTTCAGCGGCACGGTAACGGCAATATCAATCGCCGTGACGCGGATGCTCACGCTGTTGGAGGTGTTCGCCACGACCTGCTCATTCAGCGTCACCGTCCCCAGCAGCGGGATGGAAAGCTGCGTGTTCGGCCCTGGGTTCGTCGGCAACGGACTGGGCAGCAAGCCGCTGAGGATCGAACCATTCGTCAGCGTCACGCTACCGCTGGTCGAGTGATTCGACGACGACACATAGCTGGCGTTGGCCTGCACGTTGATCGTGCCAGTATTCAGCAGCGTCGTACCTACTGTGCCCAGGCCAAGGCTATTAATTGTCGAGGTCGCTTCTGAGGTGGCGCCAGGATGCGGATAGTACGACGGGAAGATCTGGCCCATCGCCGAGTCGGTCATCGCGCCCAGGCTAAGGATGCTTGCCAGCGAGGTCGCGCCCAGCGAAACCGCGCCATGGCCGCCGTAGCAGCCGATCACCTCAAAGGCATAGGGGCCGCTCAAGGCCGACAGTGAGCCGGATACGCCAGTCGAATGCAAGCCATACGAGCGGGCGCCCACCAGGCCGCTGGCCGCCGTGCGGGTGAATTGCGACATCGCATGCCCAACGATCAATTGCGTTCCCACCGGCAGGCCAAGTATCGGTGTGGT
>Ga0209061_1004456_pt1 | contig 13495 bp, 12 predicted proteins | sample Coa_R1_10_FD_187157 | JGI IMG/M metagenome (GOLD analysis project Ga0209061, IMG submission 187157) | Surface soil microbial communities from Centralia Pennsylvania, which are recovering from an underground coalmine fire - Coalmine... | ecosystem: Environmental > Terrestrial > Soil >...
CCCACTCTGGCCGCCGCGCTCAAATTGCCGCGCGACTCCGGGGTGCTGGTGAGCGACGTTCTGCCGGGCAGCCCTGCTGAATCAGCGGGACTGAAGGTCAATGACATTCTGCTGTCGGTCAATGGCCGCCCCCTGGATAATGTCGCCGCCATGATGGGAGTGGCCTTTGAGTATGGCAGCGGCCAGCGCCTGAAACTTCGCGTCCTGCGCGGCAATGAAGAATTGTCATTTGACATTGTGCCAGTCGAAGTGCAGCATCCGGCAGACCGCCTGGCGGAACTCGCCGATCCGACTAAAGGCCTGATTCCAAGGCTCGGAATTCTGGGCGTCAGTGTAGAAAAGCGCACCATGACGTTAACCGGCGAGTTGCGGCGCGCTTCAGGAGTGATTGTGGCGGCGCGAGTGCAAGACCCCGCCGCAGTCAACACAGGGCTTGAAGCTGGCGACGTGATCCATGAGATCAATGGAAGCCCGGTTCTCAGCGTCGAGACGCTGCGCTCCGCCGTGGCGCAGATCAAACCTGGCAGCGCCGTGGCCTTGCTCATCGAACGAGGCGGAAAGTTGCTTTACGTGGCGTTTGAGATGGAATAAAGCGCCTGCAAGCCTGCGATTTCACCCTTCGTAATGCTCCACAATTTCCGGCGAACGCACATGCGCCTGTTTCGCGTCGCGTCCGAATTCTCGCAGGGCCCGGCGCTGGCGTAAGAGATCCCAGCATTGATCAAGCTCCACCTGAATCTTGGCCAGGCGCGCGCGATCCGCTTCCGAGCCGGTTCCCTGATTGTAAAGCCGGTGCTCTTCCGCGACCAACCGTTCGATATGCTGGAGCACCGGCTGGTCGTTGGCGTCTTTTGCGTTTTCTCCCATAACGTGCCCTCCAGGCTGATTGTTGAAAACGTTCCCGAAGCATGTCACATACCGACAAGAGCGCATGCCAGCCCCCGGAGTGGATTACGAAAACAGGGGGGATGCCATTATGATTTCGCTTCCACCAGGGGAGCGTTCACCAGATGCTCGCTCAGGAACCAGACCTGCATCTCGTTGGTGCGAAGAACCTGGCTCACCAGAAGATCGTTGGTTCCGTCGTCACCTAACTCCGAAGCGCGGCGGGCAAGCTTCCGCACCTGGCCGATAATGATTTGATGGGCGTCCAGCAGCCGCGAGATTTGAACCGGAACTTCTTCTCTTCCTCGCGGCGGGCGCTCGATGCGCGTGGTTTCCGCGACATCGGCCGCCATCGCCAGGCTTACTCCGCCCAGCGTCTGAATGCGCTCCGCCATCGCGTCAACCAACTCCAGTTGCTCATTGAAGTGTTTGTCAAACAGGAGATGAAGCTGATAAAAAGTAGGCCCCGAGGTTTGCCAGTGAGATTTTTTATAAAGGTCGCGCAAAGTCATGGTGTCTGCCAGAAGCAGATTCAATTGTTCCGTCATTTCCAGGCGGATGGGTTCATCGAGTTCAATCGGCAATAGCCTGACAGTGTCATAGGATTGGATTTCAGGCGCGGATTGATGAAAATGCGGCTGAGCGCTGATTCGGTGATGTATCCTGTCGGTGTTGGTCGTCCTGGTCTTCATGGCGTTTACCTCCTTCAGAATATTTCCATACAGCCAAGCTACCATAATTTAGATGTGATGGAGGTAATACACGCGGCAGCCTGCCAGAAGCTTACTGGGAGGCATGCGCCTCGCGATCGCTGAGCGGCGTAATCGCGGCTTCCGCTTTTACCGCGTCGGCAGCGGTCGGAGGCTCAAGCGCGAATTGGCAGGCGGCCCTGGCGACCTCCCGGCCGAGCGTGTGAAGCTGTTCTGTCAGACGGCTATCCTGCGGGGCACCATTTCCGTCAAAGGCCTTCCAGGCTTGCGCAATGGGCAGTACGAGAGGAACAGCCCAACCGCGTAGCGCTCGAACTACAAATTCCATCGTATTGATGGCCTGAAGGCCTTGTATCCCGCCCGCCGTGCTGATCAGCCCAATCACTTTGTCGGTCAGATAGGGCGGGTTCCGCTCACCAAGCAAGTGCAACCAATCCAACGCATTCTTGAACGAGCCGCTGATGGTGCCGTTATACATCGGGCTGCTCCAAATCAGGCCGTCCGCAGCGTAGAGAGCTTCACAAAGCCTCATCACCGAATCCGGCGGATGGTCAATCTCCGGGTTGTACATCGGGAGAGAAAGGCTCCTGATATCCAGGATCTCTGTCTGCGCCCCGGCGCCAGCAGCGCCCTCCAGCGCAATCTTTAATGCGGCCAGACTGGTGGATCGCTTGCACAGAGAGCCTCCAAGTCCAACCACCGTCAAGCGAGTCTTCATATTCACGATCCTCTAATGGGGTCTGCAAATGACAGTGACAACATTTTCTGTAGCGGCGCTGTCCACAGCGCCGAAAAATCGCCGGTGAGAGCCTGTCCTGAGCGGAGCGAAGGAACACCGGCGCTACAGCCGAGACCCGCCACTATATTTTGCATCCTCCAGCAGATTGCAAGCTCCTGCGTGATCAAACCCCCCGGATCAGCCGTCGCCCTAATTATAGCCCCATCCGGGAGGAAAACCCTTTATTGTCAGGGACTTTGTCCACTGCATCGGATACGATCGCCCAGGATGTAACTTTAACTTGACATCAAGCATCTTTATATCAAGATACATGACCAAGGGAACGCCAATTCGGCAGGGTTTCAACTCTGATGTGCGCGGAGTTCACCTCTGGCTGGTGCTCTGGAAAGCGGCCCGGGCGCTCGAAGCGCACGCCCGGGAGAATGTCAAGACACTGGGCATGTGCCCAAGCGATTTTGGGGTCCTTGAAGCGCTTCTGCACAAAGGGCCGCTGCCGGTCAGCGCGCTGGGGGCAAAAGTGCTTCTGACCAGCGGATCGATTACAACCGCAGTCGACCGACTTGAGCGCCGAGGATGGGTGAAGCGCCGCAACGACGCAAACGACCGCCGCGCCCGTATGGTGTACCTGACAGACAGCGGTCAAAGACTGATCCGCAAGGCGTTTGCGGATCACGAACAAGCGATGGAGCAGGCGGTTTCCACGCTTGCCCCCCGCGAACGCAGAGTCCTGGTCAGCCTGCTGCGCAAGTTGGGGCGCAGCGCGGAGGGGCTCTTGGAGAAGCGTCGAATGGGGGCCGTGAAGGGCAACCATCGACGACAAAAGATTTGAAAGGAGACGAACATGGCAGAGACGAAAAAAGTATTGGGGATTTACGGACCCGGTTCAACTCACTGGGTTGGAGACGGCTTTCCCGTGCGGAACTTATTCCCGTCGAACGGCATTGAGAGGGAAATCGATCCATTCCTGATGCTCGACTACGCAGGGCCTATGGATTTTAAACCTTCCAATCGGCCCCATGGCGTAGGGGAGCATCCGCATCGCGGCTTTGAAACCGTGACGATTGCCTATCAGGGAGCGGTGGAGCACCGCGATTCCAGCGGCAATTCCGGCACGATCTATCCCGGAGACGTTCAATGGATGACCGCCGCCTCAGGCGTCGTCCACGAAGAGATGCACGAACGGGAATTTGCCCAGAAAGGCGGCGCGTTCGAGATGGTCCAGCTTTGGGTGAACCTCCCAAAAGCTCACAAGATGTCGCGACCGCAGTATCAGGCCATCGTGAAAGAGCAAATTCCGGTGGTGGATCTCGGCGCCGGAGGGTACGCCAGAATCATTGCCGGCGAGCTGAACGGCGTCAAAGGGCCGGCGAAAACTTTCACGCCCGTCAATCTGTTCGACGTGCGGCTGAAGGCCGGAAACGAGGCGGAGTTAAGCCTGCCTGTGGGTCATAATGCCGGAATCGTGCTGCTTCGAGGCGACGTTGTTGTAAACGCTTCGCAAGCGCTTGAAGGAGAAGCCAAGCTTGCGCTTTTGAGCGCTGATGGCGAGCGCGTTTCGCTAGCCGCAAAACAGGACTCCGTTCTTTTAGTGCTGAGCGGAGAGCCAATCAACGAGCCGGTGGCGAGCTACGGTCCGTTCGTCATGAACACCGAAGAGGAGTTAGTGCAAGCCGTCGAGGACTATAGGGCCGGAAGGATGGGACATCTGAATTAAGGGACGTTCCCCATCGGCGTGACGTTCAATGGTGCCCCGATGGCTCTACGTCAGGCTTGTCAATTCAAGCCTTAGCCGGTTGCTGAAAGACGTCTCCGAACTGTGGGCATTCCGAGCGCTTCGCTTGTCATCCTGATGAGCGGAGCGAAGGATACCGGTATTTCGCTCTCCAGAAACTTCATGTAAGTTGTTGATTCTGTGTAGGGGCAAGCGGAAGTTTCTGACACTATGGACCCGCCAACCGGCGGGCGGACACTCAGTGTAAACTCCGCGAGGAACCTTGCTTTGAAAATGCGAGATTCCTCGCCGGGACGCCCCGATCAATGCCAACCGGCGCATGGTTCCAAAAACTGTCTCACAAGCATTGCAGAGGCGCGAGAATTGTGCTTTACTTCTGACATCCTGATGAATGTTTTTCATCCTCAACAATAAGGAGCCGTTATGCGCCTTCTGTGGTGGATCATCGTAGGGTTGATTGCCGGTTGGGCCACGGGGAAGATCATGAAAGGCTCGGGCTATGGCGTCCTGTTGGATATCGTGATTGGGATCGTTGGCGCCATCATCGGGGGCTTTATCATGGGCTTGTTTGGATTCTCCAGCAGCGGAGGTCTCATTTACACAATCATCGTCGCCATTATCGGCGCAGTGATTCTCACTGCGATTGTGCGAGCCTTGTCTAAAAAGACCACTTGAGCGCTGCATTCCATAAGGTCGTTACGATTTCGAGGTGAGAGAGAAGGCGTTCAGCGAGCCGCGCCGATAGCCTTCGAGGTCAAGCGTAACGTAAGTAAAGCCGAGGGATTTCAGGAGTTCGACAAACTGGCGGGCCATTTGGGGGTCCAAGGCGCGCGGAAGTTCGTCGGAAGCAACTTCCAGCCGCACCAGATTGCCGTGGTGCCGCACGCGAAACTGCTGGAAGCCCAGCGCGCGGATGCCGTCTTCGGCCTTCTCGATAGTCGCCAGCCGTTCAGGCGTCACTTCCAGCCCGTAAGCAATGCGGGATGCCAGACAAGCCGATGCCGGGCGATCCCACACCGGCAATTCGGCCTGGCGAGCAAGCTCACGGATATCAGCCTTCGTCAATCCCACATCGAGCAACGGCGTCAGCACCCGATGCTTCTGCGCTGCATGCTGGCCGGGCCGCCAGTCTCCGCGATCATCCAGATTCACGCCGTAAGCCACGGCGGTAAATCCTCGGCGGGCGGCAAGCTCATCCAGTTTATTGAAAAGCTCATCCTTGCAGAAAAAGCAGCGATTCGGATTGTTGGCGCGATAATCAGGGTTCGAAACTTCGTCGGTGGTGATGAATTCGTGAGGGAAGTGAATTCGTTCGACGCAGGCTTCGGCCATCTGGCGGTCGCGCGCCGAATAGCTTGCGCTGAGCGCAGTGACCGCGAGCATCTGGTCTCCCAGCGCTTTGAAAGCCGCATACGCCAGATAGGCGGAATCCACGCCGCCTGAATAAGCCACGATCAGCGAGGAATGCTTTTTGAGCTCTTCCAGAAGAGTCCGCTCTTTGTCGTGAACTGAATCCATGGAAAACTTAACCTGCCTCACAGCATAAACCGAACCCTAACGGGTGATCAACCGCAAGTTCAAGCCTGAATCGGCAGGCTCTCTTGATATAAGCCTTTTGTCCCGCTCGCTGCTTTCTCAGTGGATTTCATTGACACTTCTGCCCCCGCCTGAATATTCTCAAATTTTATGGCAGCCGCGCGCTCATTCAGATTCTTATGAGGCATTTCAAATCTTCATTCCTGCTCTTTCTCTGTGCCTTCCTGATCGGCATCTGCCCTTCGCGATTTCTTTTTGCGGGAAACGACAACGTGGCTGCCGTATCCGGCGAACACATGGCCCAGGGTGTGTTGCACAACCTCCTCGCAAGCCCGCTCGGAAAGCTTGCTCCGCGACTGCGCTATAGCGTGACCCTAGTCAACTCCCGCTACCCGAATGCCTACTCCAATCATCAGGGGAAAGTCTATATCACCACCGGGTTGTTTCCGGTCCTGGATGACGACGCCGGCGTTTGGGCGGCGGTGATTGGCCATGAACTGGGGCACGTCATCCTGCATCATCCGGATTCTCTGCCGCGCTTTGAAGCCACACTGCGGCAGGATTATCAGCAGGCGCGCTCGAGAGGATACGACCAGGGTCCCCCGCAATGGCCGGGCGTCAAACTGGGAGAAGGAATCTCCCGATTCAAGCTCTCGCGCAACGAGGAATTGCAGGCCGATTTCATCGGCCTGATGCTGATGGCGGAGGCGGGCTATCAACCCGGGTTTGCCGTACTTTTGGACCAGCGACTGCGATATGGCCTGGGCGACACGCCGGGTATTATGGCTCTATTCTCGCACCACCCTCGGCTTGAAACGCGCGAGGAGCATACCCGGAAGTTTTATGACATCGCGATGAGCATCTTTCAGTATCGCTGGCCGAACGTCGCAAAGTCTCCGGGAGGAAACCTGCCTCCTTACGGCGCAATCGGACATTGGGAGTTTCGCCAGGAAGACGGAGGCAGGGAATTAGTCTTTCTGGTTCCGTTCCAGGTGCACAATGCGGAAGGCATGCAAGTGAGAGTGGCAGCGTTTTTTCTGGATCACGACCAGCGCGTTCCGGCAGCCGATGTGCAATATCGCGCCACGGACGGCTCCCTGGTGCTGAACGCCTTTATGCCTGGCGCGGTCAACAAAGCTGGGGAGGTGACTCTTCGCGCCCCGCGCAGCGCGCTCGGAACACATGAAAACAATCTGCTTGCGGTGGTGTTCCTGATGGCCGGAAAGCGCCCGCTTGCCGTCACCAAAACCAAAGTGGAACTTTCCGGCGAATAGGAAGCCCGCCAGAATGCCTCACTTCTTGGTAATTTCCATTACTGGATCAACGTTCTTTGTGTAGGCTCCGGGCTCAGGTCGCCGTTGCCATTCTCTTCAACCCTCACCAGGCAGGCTGCCGCCACCTGATCTCCTTCTTCCAAAGTAATCAAGCGCACACCCTGCGTTGAACGCCCGCACTCCCGAATCTCACCTGAATCGAGCCGGGTAATTTTTCCCTGCTGGCTAATCAGCATCACTTCAGAATCTTCGGCAACGCTGAGGACGGCCACCACCTTCCCATTGCGCTCGGTCGTCTTTACATTGATCACGCCTTTGCCGGCGCGCGACTGTAATCGATACTCGGTGATGGGAGTCCGTTTGCCGTAGCCTTTTTCCGTGATGGAAAGGATCAGTTCTTTTTCGCCGACAATTTCCATCCCCACGATGTAGTCATCCTTGTCGAGATCCATCGCGAAGACGCCGTAGGCCGCGCGGCCCATATCCCGGACGTCCTGCTCTGAAAAACGAATCGCCATGCCTTCGTGAGTGGCCAGGAAGATGGTATCGCGTCCGGTGGTGAGCTTGGCGGCGATCAGTTCATCTCCCTCTTCGATCTTCATCGCCAGGATTCCCCGCGAGTTGGGGTTTGAAAATTCAGCCAGGCGCGTTTTCTTGATCAGGCCCCGACGCGTGGCAAGCACCACATAGCCCTCAGCGGCATATTCCTTCCCATCCACCGTGACATTCTTCGGCTCGTCCGGCAATTCCTTCACGGCCAGCACCGCGGCGGTCTTTTCGCCCGAGGCGAGATTTACCAGATTAAGAATGTGCTTACCCTTGCCTGCCGCGCCAACATCGGGGATTTCATAAACCTTCAGCCAGTAAAGCTTGCCGGTGTTGGTAAAGACAAGGATATAGCTGTGGGTCGAGGCGATGAAGAGATGCTCCACAATATCCTCTTCGCGCGTCCTCATACCCAGGCGTCCCTTGCCGCCGCGCCCCTGCTGGCGATAAGTCGTGAGCGGAGTACGCTTGAGATAGCCGGAATGTGAGACGGTGATCACCACGTCCTCCATCGTGATCAGGTCTTCCAGCCGGATTTCCGCTTGCTCCTCGATGATCTGGGTTCGTCGCTCATCCCCGAATTCCTTCTGCACCTGCTTGAGCTCATCCACAATCACTTTCTTCAGCGTCTTTTCGCTGCTGAGGATTTCCTGATATTGGGCAATCTTCTTTTGCAGCTCGTCGTATTCCTCCTGAATCTTGTCGCGTTCGAGGGCGGTGAGCCGCTGCAACTGCAATTCCAGGATCGCCTGCGCCTGTCGCTCGGTAAACTCAAACCGCGTCATCAACCCTTCGCGCGCTTCCTTCGGCGTTTTTGAAGCCCGGATCAGCTTGATGACGGCGTCGAGATTCTGGAGCGCTTTCAGAAAGCCTTCGAGAATATGCGCGCGCTCCTGCGCCTTGCGAAGATCATAGGCCGTCCGCCGCCGCACCACCGTGACACGATGATCGATGAAGAGTTGCAGGGTCTCGATCAGGGAAAGCGTTCGCGGCTGCCCGTTGACGATGGCGAGCAGGATCATGCCGAAAGTTTCCTGAAGCTGGGTGTGCTTGTAGAGGTTGTTCAGAATCACTTCCGGCTGTTCGCCGCGCTTCAGCTCCACGACAATGCGCATCCCTTCGCGGTCCGACTCGTCGCGCACGTCGGAAATGCCCTCGATCTTCTTGTCCTGCACAAGCTGCGCAATGCGTTCGATGATCTTCGCCTTGTTCACCTGAAAGGGAATTTCCGTCACCACGATTTGTTGTTTCTCTTTCGTCGGCCGCTCGATCGCGGCTTTGGCGCGCATTGTGAACTGCCCGCGCCCGGTGGCGTAGGCGGATTTGATGCCCGACTTGCCGTAAATAAACGCTCCGGTGGGGAAATCCGGTCCCGGAATAAGCTCCAGCACGTCGTCGAGCGCGGCCTGAGGTTTCTGAACCAGCAGGATGATGGCGCTGATGATCTCGGAGAGATTGTGCGGCGGAATCTTGGTGGCCATTCCCACGGCAATGCCGTCCGACCCGTTCACCAGCAGGTTCGGAACGCGAGTGGGGAGCACGAGGGGCTCTTCGGTGGACTCGTCAAAATTCGGGACGAAATCGACCGTCTCTTTCTCAATGTCGGCCAGCAACTCTTCAGCCACGCGCGACAAACGGCATTCCGTATACCGGTAGGCCGCAGCCGGGTCGCCATCGACAGAGCCGAAATTGCCCTGCCCGTCAATCAGCGGATAGCGCATGTTAAAGTCCTGCGCCATGCGCACCAGCGCGTCATACACTGCCGCATCGCCATGTGGGTGATATTTCTTGATGACTTCGCCCACCACGCCCGCGCACTTCGTGTAGCGCTTGTCGGAAGTGATGCCTTCCTTGTACATGGCGTACAAGATGCGCCGGTGCACCGGCTTCAAGCCGTCGCGGACATCGGGCAGCGCCCGTCCGATGATCACGCTCATGGCGTAATCCAGATACGAGTTCCGCATCTCGTCTTCGATGTTGACGGGAACCTGATGCGATGTAGGAATCAGTTCTTGATCACCCATGGAATATCCATTCCTTTCTCAAATGCGTGGGAAAAAACGGCGGCGCAGCGTGGCCTCGTGACCACAACCAAAGAAACTGTCATTCTGAGCGAGCGCAGCGAGCAAAGAATGACAGGCCCAAAATGTTTGGTAAAAAAGACAAGAAATCATGACCTTGCAGCGACGACCATCTCTCGGCCCGACGTTTCCAGGCGCCAAACCACCTCATGCCGCAAGCGAAAGTCCGCCTCGCGCGCCCTTGCACCTTCTTGTCGAAGCTGATGGATACAATTGGCTTGGCGTTGACGATCAATATGAGGGTTTCACTCAAGCAGCGCGTAGTATTAAGTATATCTGTGGCCGGGAACTTTGTCAAAACAAAGGGCTTCTTATTTCACCTGGAACGCGGCCTTAAGCGGCACGTTTTCAGACGAATCGCCCACGTAAACTATGAATTTGCCCGGATCTACTTTCCAGGTATGGGACTTCACATCCCAGTAAGTGAGCGACCGGCGGTTCAGTGTGACGGAGACGCGCTTCGTCTGACCAGGATTAAGGGAGATGCGCTTGAAGCCCTTCAATTCTTTGACAGGACGCGGAACGCTGGCCGAGGGATCGCCCATGTAAACTTGGGCAACCTCGGCGCCGGTAAGCTGGCCGGTGTTGGTGACGTCAAAGCTGACAGTGATCGGCGCGCCAACGCTCGCCTCCGCGGGCGTAATGCGCAGATGGCTAAAGTCAAACGTCGTGTAGGAGAGGCCGAAACCAAAGGGGAACAACGGCTTCACCGCGCTGTGGTCGTAGTAACGGTAGCCGAGAAAGACCCCCTCGCGGTAGACGACATTGTGAGTGCCCGGCTCTTCATAGTAGTTTTTGTAGCAGGGATTATCCTGTTGGCGGCGCTCCCAACTGATCGGCAGTTTGCCAAAGGAGTCGAGTCCGAAGAGGACTTTCGCCAGCGCCGCACCCGCCTCCGAACCACCATACCAGCCTTCGATCAACACCGGCACGCCATCGAGCCATCCACTGGTTTCGACGCTTCCGCCCGAGGTGACAACGACAATCGTGTGCGGATTTGCCGCAGCCACAGATCGAATCAGGTCATCCTGGCCGATGGGCAACCTCCACGTTCGATCATGACCTTCCGACTCCGTGGCGGGATCGAAACCCACAGAGACGATCGCCACGTCTGCCTGAGCCGCAATTTTCTTGACGTCGGACAGCAGCATCTGCTCGGCAGGAATCACTCCGAAACCAACGCGGATGCGGCTGGTCTGCGGCAGGTAATCGAACCGGATTGAGGCAGGCTGACCGGCGGGAAGATCCAGGTCCACCCACTGCGGTGACTGACCCTCCTCATGGTGGGGCGGCTCCTGAAGCGCTTGCTTGCCATTTACGTAGAGCGTATAGCCGTCGCCGTCCACGGCTGCCACGATGAAGCGCTGGGGCCCCGAAACCTTCGGCGTGTAATAGCCCGTCCACCGATAGGCCGGCCGCATCGGAGAAGGCGGAGCAAACTGGTTGCCTCCGAATGAATTCACATGCATCACCGTGCGCGTGCTGGAAGGCGTGCCAGCGAAGCTGCCGCCATTGAACTTCTCCTCGCGCAATCCGGGATGCGTTCCGGCCTCATCCACCGTAAAGCTGCTCCCGGTGAAGCCGCCTTCGCCAAAAATCGACAGCAGGTCACGAACCCCGCGGCTCCAATAGACTGTGGCTTGCGTTCCCAGAGCGTCGCTCAATCCGGTGAGATAGCTGACAGCGTTGAACGAGGTCACGTGAGCGCTGCCGCCGCCGGAAGCTTCCGCCGGGTAAGCGTCCGGCCCGATCAGAGCGATGGAGTGAATCCGGTTGCGGTCAAGCGGCAGCAGATGGCCTTCGTTCTTGAGCAGTACGATGCTTTCCTCCGCGGATTCAAGCGCCACCTGGCGCGACGCCTGATCATAGAGCGGAATCTTCAAGTCCGTCTGGTCGTGGTTGAGGAATCCGAACTCAATCGCTATGCGCAGGATACGCCGCACCTTGTCATCGATCGTGGCCACGGAGACTTTGCCCGCCTGGATCGCCGGCAACAGCGTCCCGGCGTTCATAAATCGAGCGGAGGGCATTTCGAGATCAAGCCCGGCGTTGGCAGCGGCGATGCCGTCGTAAGTGGCGCCCCAGTCCGACATCAGGATGCCGCGAAATCCCCACTCCTTCTTGAGAATTTCGATGTCCAGCATTTTGTTCTGAGTGGCGTGCTCGCCATCAATGAGATTGTAGGAATCCATCACGGCGCCTACGTGCGCTTCCTTTACCGCCGCTTCGTAGGTGGGAAGATAGATCTCATGCAATGTGCGCTCATCCACAATGGAGTTTTCATTGTGGCGGTCGTATTCCGAGTTGTTCAGGGCGTAGTGTTTGATGGTGGCGACCACATCCTGGCTCTGCACGCCCTCAATGTAGTTTACGGCGATGCGCGAGGCGAGATAAGGGTCTTCGCCGAAATACTCAAAGTTACGCCCATTCATCGGCTCACGGTAGATGTCCACGCCAGGACCGAGCAGGAAATTCACGCCACGGGCGCGAGCGTCGCGTCCCAAAGAGACGCCGATGCGCCGCGCCAGCGCCGTGTCCCACGAGGCGGCAAGACCGATGCCCGCCGCATAGGCAGTGGACGGTCCCCAGGTGCGGACGCCCATCGGCCCGTCCGACATTTTCAGCCGCGGCAGACCAATCTGTGGCATCGCGTAAGTGAACATGCCATCCACCCCGCCAATCAGCTTGATCTTCTGTTCGAGGGTCAGCTTGGCGAGCAGGGCGTCGGCCTGGCGGTCAATTTCAGCAGGAGTGAGTTGTTGTGAGGCGCCTCCGCGCGCCGCGCCGGCGAAAAGAGAAGCGGCGACGAGCCAAAATAAGAATGAGGGGCGTAAAAAAGAAGGAATTTTCATGGCCAACTCCGGGACGCGGCAAAAGTATATAACAACCGCCTCAGTCCGCAAATCCCATTCCGTGCCTGGTTTCCGGGCAAGCCGGTGTTAGCGGCTAGTCGGTATTCGTCTGTCCTTGGAGTCAGAATTCAAACCTGACGATTCGCCTCACTCCGCTGAACGCCACGTCGCATCACCCGCTTCGAGCGGGGGTTGTCGCCGAAGAAGACAGCGGGCGAAACGTGAAACCGCCGGCTGAGCCGCTCGATGTGGTTGCGATTCAACCTGCGCTTGCCGGAAAGAACCAGTGATACGGTGCTCTCACTGCCGAGTTCCCCTGCGATGTCCCGTTGCGAGAGTCCATTCTGATCCAGCAAAAACCTCAGCACATCCACCGGGTCAGCGTCCGGGACCGGATAACGCTTGGTTTCGTAGCGTTCGATGAGCAGCGTCAGAAGCTCAATGGCCTCTTCCTCTTCAGGTGTCCGGTCAGACTTTGCCGTCAGCCTGAAGAGCGCCCGGGTGTACTCATCGAGTTCCTCATCTGAATGGATAACGTGAGGCGCTCCCCTTTTGATCATCTCGGCTGGGTTCGCTAGAGCCGTGCTCATGATGAAACTCCTTTATCCCAGTTCGCGGGATTAGCATACTCTTTGTGTGTCAGGAAAGACCGGACATAAATGTGCCCCTCGGTAAGACGGCCATTCTTCTCCCGCGAGTAATGAATAATGGTCACCAGGCAGTAACGATTCCGCCGGATATTGAAAATCACATATTCCTTTACGGCATCCGCGTCTTTGAATACCTGACGGACTTCCACAAAGTTCCGCCACCGCGCAAACTTCACAATCTTGCGCCAAGCTGCCAATTCTTTCGCGGCGTCTGGATATCGCTCAGCGGCCTGGTTCAGGCGCTTCTCGGTAATGATGTGCATGAGTATCCTTCAACGCTCCGCAGCAACCGAATCCAGGCCCTTTCAGGATACTTTGCAAAACGAAAAGCATCAATAAAAACTTTGCATTTTGAAAAGTCTGAATTTTATCCTGGAAGCCTAAAAGAGTCCATGAAGAAATAATGTTGCATGAGTTTCATCACTTTCTTGCCCTCGTGGCTCGTCCGGCTTTCAGCCGCCGAAACGCAAGCGCGCAGGTCAGTCGGGGC
>Ga0209061_1004457_pt1 | contig 13489 bp, 16 predicted proteins | sample Coa_R1_10_FD_187157 | JGI IMG/M metagenome (GOLD analysis project Ga0209061, IMG submission 187157) | Surface soil microbial communities from Centralia Pennsylvania, which are recovering from an underground coalmine fire - Coalmine... | ecosystem: Environmental > Terrestrial > Soil >...
GGATAGATGGGCGTCAGGGTTGTGTCCACTGGCGTGTCGCTGCGCAGGATCCGGTACTGCGGGTGCACGATCTCCAGTCCCTGCTGGCCATGACGAACCGCGCCGTAACAGCGCAGACGCACGCCGGGCGCAAACTGTTGCGCTTGCTGGCGCCGGAAATGAAAGAACCTGAGCACCAGCGTATGGCGGGAATCATCCGTCAGCGCAACGCGCAGTTGCGGTCGATAACGGAAACTGGTTTCGACCGCCTCGACGATGCCCTCCACTTGGGCCGATTCGCCGGCGACGAGATCACGGATCGAAGTGACTCGGGTACGGTCCTCGTAACGCAGCGGCAAATGGAACCACAGGTCCTGCACCCGTTCGATGCCGAGCTTGCGCAGCGTTTCGGCAAGTGCGGGGCCGACACCCGGCAGCGTCGCTGCCGGCGCAATTCCGGGATCGATCGAGGGTGCGATGCGCTTGTCGGCCGGCGTCGTCACCCGTGCAAGGTTAGCCGAAGCCATGCGTCGCGTTTGCGAAGGAGCGCCGTCAGCCGCCCGTCACCGCGATCACATCGATCTCGACCGCCGCACCGCGCGGCAATCCCGCGACGCCGATGGTCGAGCGCGCAGGATAGGGCTCGCGGAAGTACTTCTTCATCACTTCATTGACCGCGCTGAAATTGCCGAGATCGGTCATGTAGATCGCGACCCGCACCACGTCATCGAAGGACGCGCCCGCCGCGGTGAGCACCGCCTTCAGATTCTCGAACACGCGCGTCGCCTGCGCTTCGATGCCACCCGCAACCATTTCGCCGGTGGCGGGGTCGAGTGGCGTCTGGCCCGAGAGGTACAACGTGTTGCCGCTGCGGACCGCCTGTGAATACGGCCCGATCGCCTGCGGTGCGGCATCGGAATGGACAGGGATGCGTGGCATGGAAATTCCTGCGCGAAGAAGGGGCCAGTCTAATGGCGGAGCGGGAATTGGGGATGGGTGGTGGGGGCGCTCCGAACGGAATACCGATGATCACGCGAGGTCGACCGCGCAAAGCGCTTGACGTTGTACTCGCAACGTGCCGAGCGGCGGCATTGTGCACCCCCGCTACCCATCCCCATCCCCGCCTTCACAGCGGATACCGATACACCCCATTCACCACTTTCGTGTTGCGAATCCGTCGCATCACGTCGGCGAGGTGCTTCCTGTGCTTCACCTCGATCGTGAAGATCAGCGTCGCGGCCTGGATGCCGCGCTCGATGTACTTGACATCGTCGATGTTGGAATTTGCGTCCGCGATGGCGGTGGATACCGTGGCCAGCACGCCCGGTCGATTGACGACTTCGACCCTGAGCTCGGCGCGGAAGTCGCCCTGCACCTGGCTGTCCCAGCCGATCTCGACGCGGCGCTCCGGCAACTTGGAAAGTTCGACGACATTGGGACACTCGACGCGGTGGACGACGATGCCCTTGCCGGGCGAAAGATAACCCACGATGTCGTCGCCGGGCACCGGATGACAGCAATTGCCGAAGCTGAGGATCCCGCGTTCGGCGCCGCTGATGCGGATTTTTTCGGCGCGGTGCTGAGCGGCGCCGATGACGGAACCCCCCAGGGCGATCAGCTTCGCCGCCACCTGGTCGGGCATGCGGTTGCCCAGTGCGATGTCCGACAACAGGTCTTCCAGGCGACGCAGGTTGTTCTCGGCCAGATAACGATCCAGCGTTTCCGGAGAAATCGCATCCAGGCTCAAGCCGCCCGCATCCAGCGCGCTTTCCAGCATGCGGTGGCCGAAGTCGATTGCATCCTCGTGCTGCAGGTGCTTCAGGTACTGGCGGATGGCCGCGCGCGCCTTGCCGGTGACCGCGAACTCCAACCACTGCGGGTGGGGTGCAGCCGACGGCGCGGTGATCACTTCGACCGTTTGTCCGGACGATGGCTGCGCACGCAGTGATGCCAGCTTGCCGTCGATACGCGCAGCCACCGCGTGCATGCCGACGTCCGTGTGTACGGCGAACGCCAGATCGAGCGCGGTTGCGTTCTTCGGCAAAGCCTGGATGTCACCCGCGGGCGTGAACAGGTACACCTCATCGGGAAACAGGTCCACCTTGACGTTTTCGATGAATTCCAGAGACGACGGTGTCGCCGCCTGCGTGTCGGCCAGCCCGGCGACCCATGCGCGTGCGCGCGATTGCGCGCTGTTCGACGGAATGGCGTCCTGTTTGTAAGTCCAGTGTGCGGCCACGCCCCGCTCGGCGACGGCGTTCATGTCCTCGGTGCGGATCTGGATTTCGATGGGCGCGCCGAACGGGCCGAACAGCACCGTATGCAGCGATTGGTAGCCGTTGGCCTTGGGTATCGCGATGAAATCCTTGAAGCGCCCTTCCACCGGCTTGAACAGCGAGTGCGCAGTACCCAAAGCCTGGTAGCAATGCGCGACCGTGTCGGTGACGAGGCGGAATCCGTACACATCCATCACCTGGTCGAAGGTCTTGTGCTCGTTCTTCATCTTCGACCAGATGCTGTACGGCGCCTTGATCCGGCTGATGATGCGCACGGGTATGCCATCCGCGGCGAGGCGCTCGGCGAGTGCCTGCTCGATCTTCACCATCGACTCGCGGCGATTGCCGAGGGTTCGCTTGATGCGCGAAGCGATGATCTTGTAGCGGTCGGGATACAGGCTGCGAAAGCCGAGATCCTGCAGCTCGGCGCGGATCGCGTTCATCCCGAGGCGCGCCGCGATCGGAGCGTAGATGTCCAGCGTTTCGCGCGCGATGCGGCGCCTGGCGTCCTGCGGCATCGCAGAAAGCGTGCGCATGTTGTGCAGGCGATCCGCCAGCTTGATCAGGATCACGCGCAGGTCGCGCGCCATCGCCAGCAGCATCTTGCGGAAACTTTCCGCGTCGGCCTCGACGCGGCTCGCGAAGTCCACGCGTTCCAGCTTGGTGACGCCGTCCACCAGTTCCGTGACGGTGGGCCCGAAGCTGGCTTCGAGCTGCACGCGCGTCATCCCCGTGTCCTCGAGCGTGTCGTGCAGGATCGCGGCGATGATGGTTTCAGCATCGAGACGCAAGCCGGCGAGGATCATCGCCACCGCGAGCGGATGCGTGATGTAAGGTTCGCCGCTGCGCCTGCGCTGGCTCGCGTGTGCATGCGCGCCGACCGCATACGCACCACGCACGCGCTCGATCTGTTCCGGCGGAAGATACGTCGCGAGCTCCGCGGCGAGCGCGTCGATGCCGGACGTGCCGGCGCGCTTCGCCGCCGGCTTCATTTTGCGGACAGGTTCCGTTTGTGCCTTGCGCTTGCGCATGGCAGCAAGCTAGCACAAAGACAGCGTTGCTCGCTTCACGCGCGATCGCGCGCACGCGCGCTCCTACGGAAGCTGCTTTGTAGGAGCCTGCGTGCAGCCGATGCTTGCTAGATGACGCCCCTGTCGAATCCAAGTTTCCGAGGAGTTCGAAAGTTATCCGCCATCCGGCCTTCGGCCACCTTCCCCCGCAAGCGGAGAAGGGAAGGCAGCATGGATCCGGCTGGGTGCCGCGACCAACGAGCAAGAGCGCGACAGCCGTCGCGCAATCCGCTATCGATCAGACTTCGTCGATGCCCTTGGACATGTCCTCGTCGACTTCGGCCGCGGCCCATTCCATGGCTTCGCGGTCGCGACGCTCGCGCTCGACGCGGTCGATCTCGTCGATGGTCGGCATGTCGATGGTCTTGTCGGCGATTTCCCGCAGCGCGAGGACCGTCGGCTTGTCGTTCTCGGGATCGATGGTGGCTTCGACACCGTTCTCGAGCTGGCGCGCGCGGCGCGTCGCCATCAGGACCAGTTCGAAACGATTGTCGACCACCTGCAGGCAGTCTTCCACGGTGATGCGTGCCATGTGCGGCTCCGGTGCTATTGCAAACTTGCAGATTGTAGCAGCGACCCGGCGATTGTCGATCCTGGCCCGGCTGGCTCGTTTCGCCCCGCAGTCAGCCTGAACGCCACCCGCCCGCACGCCCCGTGCGCGTCGGTTCGCCGCGCGGTGACGCTCTACAATCGCGCCCTTGCAATGACAGCCCCGCGGCCGCACCCACGACGCATGCATAGCACCCGCCGTTCGCGCATCACGCGCTGCACCATCATCGCTGCGCTCGCGCTCGCGCTCGCCGCGTGCGCCGTCGCGCCACCGCGCACCGATGATCCGCTGCAGAACTTCAACCGCAAGATGTTCAAGTTCAACATGTTCGCGGACAAGGTGGCGATCCGTCCGGTGGCCAAGGCGTACGTCAAGGTCACCGGTCCCAAGGAACGCGTGCTGATCAGCAATTTCTTCGCGAACCTGCGTACGCCGGTGACGATCATCAACGAGGTGTTGCAGGGGCGGCCGGGACCGGCATTGCAGTCGACCGGCCGTTTCGTCATCAATACGACCGTCGGTTTCCTCGGCTTCTTCGATCCGGCCAGCGACATGCGGTTGCCGGCGCATCCCACCGATTTCGGGGTGACGCTGGCGCACTGGGGCGTGCCGGAGGGCCCGTACCTGGTGCTGCCGTTCATCGGCCCGACGACCGCGCGCGACGTGTGGCGCCTGCCGGTGGACACTTATTTCGATCCGCTCGGCTGGTACGCACGCGAGCACGATCTGAAATGGCACGCGCAATATCTGCCGACGCTGGCTTACCTCGTAACGCTGCGTGCCAGTGCGCTGCCGATCGATTCGGTGCTGGATTCCTCCTACGACCCGTACGCGTTCATGCGCGACGCGTACCGGCAGCACCGGCTGTATCAGATTTATTACGGCAATCCGCCGCTGTCGGCGATCGAGGAACTGCAGGGCACCAGCCCGAACGAAGAGAACGACCAGGACATCGACCAGTTGCTGCAACAGCAGCAGCAGTACGAGAAATCGCACGGCATCAACGAGAACGCGGCGCCGGCGCCAGCCACGTCCGCGCCGCCGACTTCTTCTCCGAGGGTATCGCCGGCGCCCCCGACCAGCGTCAATCCGCCGCCGCCAAGTTCGGGCGACTGATAATCATCGCGTCGCGGCGTCGGGTACCAGCAAAGCGACCGCGTCGCACACCTCCGCGAGCGAACGCAAGCCTTCCGGCCAGTGGACGACCGCAAGTCTGCGGCCGCCGCGGCTCGCCGCGGCGGCGAGCGCCAGAACGCAGGCGAGGCCCGCACTGTCCGCCCGGCTGATCCCGCCGAGATCGAGCCGTGTCTGCGTTCCCGCCGACAACGCGCGGACACCTTCCGCAAACGCATTCGCGGCCGTGGTGAAGGTCAGCCCTCCCGAAAGCGCCAGCGTGTCGCGGTCAGGCTGCTCCAGGGTAAACGCCTCGACCGGGTTCGGCGCGCGTGACATGGCGTCAGTGTCCGCCGTCCTGCTTCTTCATCTGTTCGATCGCGCCGGCGCCCTGCGTCTGCAGGCGCTTGATCAGACCGTCGATGCCTTCCTTCTGGATCTCGGCAGCGACCTGGTTGCGGTAATTGGTGATGTAGGAAATGCCCTCGATGATCACGTCGTAGGCTTTCCACTCGCCGGACGAGGTCTTGCGAAAGGCGTAGTCCACCGACAGGCTCTTGCCGCTGTCCAGCAGCACTTGCGTCCGCACGATCGTGCGCCGCTGGTCCAGCGGCCCTTGCGCAGGAAGCACCTTCACCGAGCCGCGCGTGTAGGCAACCAGGCCTTCGGCGTAACGATGCGTCAGTGCGTTGTAGAACGCGCGCGCAAATGCGACGCGCTGCGCCGGCGTGGCCTCGCGGGCGTAACGCCCCAGCACCAGCAGCGAGGCGTAGTCCATGTCGAAATGCGGCAGCACGACGTCGTCGATGATCTTGATCACCTGGTCGGGGTGCTGGCGCAACTCGGCCTGATGGCCCTGGATCGCCGTGCCGAGCTGGTCGGCGATCGACTGCACGATCTGCTGTGGCGTCTGCTCGGCCGCCGCCGACGATGGAGCGGCGAACGCCACAGCCACGAGCAACGCCGCGAACAGCAACAGGAAACGCTTCACCATGGGTTTCTCCTCACGCTCCTTCATCATCGCCATCAGGCGAGTGCGGATCAGGGTTTGGATGCCGGCGGCGCGCTGGATGCGGGCGCCGCTTCGGAACTGCTGGATTTCGGGCTGCCGTTGACCAGAAACTTGCCGATCAGGTTCTCGATGCTCATCGCCGATTGCGTAAGCACCATCTCGTCGCCGTTCTTGAGATAGGTCGGCGAGCCGCCCGGCTCGATGCCAACGTACTGGTCGCCCAGTAAACCGCTGGTGAATATCGCGGCCGAGGAATCGTCCGGGATGTCGTCGTACTTCTTGTCGATCGACATCACCACCAGCGCATCCATCCGCTGCGGTTCCAGCGTGATCGACTGGACGTCGCCAATCCGCACGCCCGCGATCTTGACCGGCGCGCGCACCTTCAACTGCCCGATGTTGTTGAAACGCGCCTTGATCGAATAGCTGTTGCTGCTGTGGACGCCGTTCGCCACCGAGGTGGTCTGCGTCGCCAGGTACGCGAGCGCGGCGAAACCGAGCAGGATGAACAGGCCGGTGCCAATGGCGTAAGACGGTCGAGGATTCATGTCGTCGCTTTCACTCGTCGTTCCGGCGCCTGCCGGAAACACTCACCTTCGTCATTCCGGGGCCGTTCGCGGCTTCATCGCGAACGGAACCCGGAATCCATTTTGCAATCATCAAGCGACATCCCTGTCTTGATTCCGCTCGCCTCCTGGCGAGCGGGCTACTTTTGTTTCGGCAAAAGTAGCCAAAACCATTGCGCCGCGCACGCCGGTTTCGGCAACGTCGTGTTGCCGAAACTGCCCTCGGTGCTCGCCGAACGGCGGCCGCGCCGAACTCGCACATCCCTGTGCTCGAACATGCGGCGCTTGCTCCGCCGTTCGGCTGCGCGTCTCGGCGTCGTGCAAAGGCGCGTGAAGAGCTCCATTTCGTTGACGGCCGTCCATGGCCTGCTTCGTTGAGCGCTCCAATGATCTCGGTCATGTCATAAAAGCCGTCATCACGAAATCGAACGCGAGGATCACGATCGACGAAAACACCACCGTGCGGGTCGTCGAATACGCCACGCCCTCGCTGGTGGGTGGCGCGGTGTAGCCCTGGAACACCGCGATCAGGCTGACCACGCCGCCGAACACGATGCTCTTGTAGAGGCCGTCAAGGACGTCGCCATGCAACGTGACCGTCGAAGTCATGTTGCCCCAGAAGGTGCCGTTGTCGAGCCCGAGCCAGCTCACGTCCGCCGAAAATGCCCATCGCGTTGAACACGCACTCGAGCAGTGGCATCGCGATCACGCCCGCCAGGAAACGCGGCGAAGCGACGTAGGCCAGCGGGTCGACAGCCATCATCGACATTGCATCCAGTTGGTCTGTCGCGCGCATCAATCCGATCTCGGCCGTAACGGCGGTGCCCGCACGGCCGGCGACCAGCAGCGCCGTCACGACCGGCCCCAATTCACGGAACAGGCTCAAGGCAACCACGGTGCCGAGCGCGGCGGTGCCGCCGAAGATCGACAGCGTGTAATAAAGCTGCAACGCCAGCACCATGCCGACGAACAGCCCGCAGACCATGACGATGACGAGACTCATCGCGCCCACGAACCACACCTGCCGGCACAGTTCGCGCCAGTAACGCAGGCTCTTCGGCAGCGCACCCAGCACCGCGACGAAAAAGATGCCGCACTCGCCGAGCGAGACGATGCCCTGCAGCAACCAATGACGGCGCAGATTCGCGTTCACTGCGCCCGCCCGGCAAAACCCAGTTCGGTCGCGTAATCCGGCGCCGGATAATGGAACGGCACCGGACCATCGGCCTCACCGCCAAAGAATTGCCGCGTCCACGGCGAATTCTGGTGCGCGAGTTCGTCCGGCGCGCCCTGGGCCACGAGCTTGCCATTCGCAATCAGGTATACGCGGTCGGCCACCTGGCGGATCGCGGCGAGTTCGTGCGCGACCAGGATCGAGGTGATCCCAAGCGTGCGGTTCAACGTGCGGATCAGGCGCAATACCTGGTTCAATGCGATCGGGTCCAGTCCGACGAATGGCTCGTCATACAGGATCAGCATGGGATCGAACACGATCGCACGCGCAAGCGCCACCCGCCGCGCCATCCCGCCCGAAAGTTCGCTCGGCATCAGCCCCGCCGCGCCGCGCAAGCCCACCGCCTGCAGCTTGGTCAGCACGATGTCGCGCAGCAGTTCTTCCGGCAGCTTCGCATGCTGGCGCAGGGGAAACGCGACGTTCTCGAACACGCTGAAATCGGTCAACAAAGCCGAATTCTGGAACAGGAATCCAATTCGTTCGCGCAGTGCGAACAGCGCGCGGCGCGACAGTTTCGCCACTTCTTCGCCATCCACGCGCACGCTGCCGGCATCGGGCCGCAACTGACCGGTCAGGTGCCGAAGCAGCGTGGTCTTGCCGGTGCCCGACGGGCCCATCACCGCGGTCACGCTGCCGCGCGGCACGTCGAGATCGAGCCCGTCGAAGATCACCTTGTCGCCGATGCGCGTGCGCAAACCGCGCACCTGCACCAGCGCATCGCTGGACGGTTCATGCTTGGCGGAGGCGGTCTGGTCATGAGACATAGACGCGCTAAGTTAGCGCAGCAGCATGAATGCGCCAAGCGAACTCCCCTCTCCCGCAAGCGGGAGAGGGAGTCAAGCCAGCAATTGTGCGATCAGCGCTGCATGGCGTTCGCTCGGCAACGGCCGCCCGGCCCGCGCATAGTGCACGATCGCCTGCAATGTGGCGACCGCCTCCTCGAAACCATCGTTGACCACGACGCAGTCGAACTCGCCCGCGTGGGCGATTTCCTCGCGTGAGGCCGCCAAGCGCTTCTCGATCGTCGTCTCGCTGTCGGTGCCGCGTGCGCGCAAGCGGCGTTCGAGCTCCGCACGCGACGGCGGCAGAATGAAGATCGACACGCATTCCGGCATCGCGCGCCGCACCTGTTCCGCGCCCTGCCAGTCGATCTCCAGCAACACGTCGCGACCGGAGGCGAGGGTATGTTCCACCGCGCCCCGCGAGGTGCCGTAGAAATTCCCGAACACATCCGCGTGTTCCAGGAAATCGCCATGCGTCACCATCGCCTCGAACGCGGCGCGATCGACGAAGTGGTATTGCACGCCGTCCACGTCACCCGGCCGCGGCGCGCGGGTGGTATGCGAGATCGACAACGCGATGCCCGGCTCGCGCGCCAGCAGCGCGTTCACCAGTGTGGATTTCCCGGCACCCGATGGCGCGGCGACGATGAAGAGCTTTCCAGGAGCAGGTTTGCCTGTCATTCCAGGTTCTGCACCTGCTCGCGCATCTGCTCGATCAGCACCTTGAGTTCCACGGCCGCGCGGGTGGCCCGCTGGTCGGCCGACTTGGACGCCAGCGTGTTGGCCTCGCGGTTGAATTCCTGCATCAGGAAATCCAGCCGCCGGCCGACCGGTTCGTCCAGGTCGAGCACACGGTGCGCTTCGGCGATGTGCGACGCCAGGCGATCGAGTTCCTCGTCCACGTCCATCCGCGAAAGCTGCAATACGAGCTCCTGCTCCAGCCGCCCCGGATCGGCCGATTGCTGCAACTCGGCCAGCCGCGTTTTGAGCCTCGCGTGCAGCGTGGCGCGGATTTCCGGCAGCAGCGCGCGCACCTCGGCGATGATCCGTTCGATGCCGTCCAGCCGCTCGCGCAGCGTCGCTGCAAGCTTTCGGCCTTCGCGCTCGCGGCCCGCGATGAATTCGTCCAGCGTGCGTTCCAGCAACGCCAGCGCGTCCTGCGTGAGGCCGCCTTGGTCGAGTTCCGGCTTCACCAGCAGGCCGGGCCAGTCCAGGAGCCCAGCGAAATCGGTGGCAAGTTGTGGAAAACGCGCCTTCAACGCATCCGCGGTCGCCGACAACTGGGCGGCAGTGCGTTCGTCCAGCAACAGATCGGCAGCAGCGGACGGCGCGCGATAACGGAAGGTGACGTCGACCTTCCCGCGCGACAGCCGCGCCGCAACACGTTCGCGCAGCAGCGGTTCCAGCGTGCGCAGTTCGTCCGGCAAACGCACGCCGGTTTCCAGGAACCGCGAATTCACCGCACGCACCTCGCACGCGAACCATCCCTGCTGCGTGGTGTCCTCGATGTTCGCGTAGGCCGTCATGCTGCGGATCATCGACTTCGTTCCGGGGTCGCGACAGACCCCGATGGTAAACTGTCACGCTCCGTACGGATAGTTTTCGATGACCCACACACGCCCTTCCGGCCGCGCGCCCGACGCGCTGCGCGCCGTCATCATCGAACGCCATTACACGCGTCACGCCGAAGGTTCGGTGCTGATCTGCATGGGCGAGACCCGCGTGTTGTGCACAGCCAGCGTGGAGGAGCGCGTGCCGCCGTGGTTGCGCGGCAAGGGCGAAGGCTGGGTCACCGCCGAATACGGCATGCTGCCGCGTGCGACCAGCGAGCGCACCCAGCGCGAAGCCGCGCGTGGCGGCCAGGGCGGCCGCACCATGGAGATCCAGCGCCTGATCGGGCGCAGCTTGCGCGCCTGCGTGGACCGCGCGGCGCTGGGTGAACGCGTGATCACGCTGGACTGCGACGTGTTGCAGGCCGATGGCGGCACCCGCACGGCTTCGATCACCGGCGCCTACGTCGCACTGGTCGACGCAGTCAGCGTGCTGATGCAGCGCGGGATGTTGAAGAGCAACCCGGTCCATGGCGCCGTCGCGGCGGTGTCGGTCGGCGTTCACCAAGGCGTGCCGGTGCTCGACCTCGATTACGCCGAGGACGCCAACTGCGACACGGACATGAACGTGGTGATGAACGACGGCGGCGGCTTCATCGAATTGCAGGGCACCGCCGAAGGCCATGCGTTCCGGCGCGAGGAGCTCGACGCCCTGCTTACGCTGGCCCAGAAAGGCATCGGCGAGTTGATCGAAGCACAGCGCGCGGCGCTGGAGTTGACGTGAGCGCAAGCAACCAAATTGGACCCCCTCCCCCGCTTGCGGGGGAGCGTTGGGGTGGGGGCGAATGCATCAAAGCGCCCCCATCCGCCCTACGGGCACCCCCGATCAGAAGCGCTTCGGGGGCAAGCTCTTTCCCCGCAGGCGGGGGAAGGTAGTGAAGATCGTGCTGGCCAGCAGCAACCCCGGCAAGCTCGCGGAACTCCGCGATCTGCTCGCCGGCAGCGGCATCGAACTCATCGCGCAATCCGAACTCGGCATCGGCGACGCCCGTGAAACCGGAATGTCCTTTGTCGAGAATGCGATCCTGAAGGCCCGCCATGCTGCGCGCGCATCAGGCCTGTCCGCGCTTGCGGACGATTCGGGATTGTGTGTGGATGCACTGGATGGCGCACCGGGGTTGTATTCGGCGCGCTATGCCGGCGTGCACGGCGACAATGCGGGCAACAATGCCAAATTGCTGCGCGAACTGTCGGGCGTGGCCGAATCGCGTCGCACCGCGCATTTCACCTGCGTGCTGGCGCTGCTCCGCCGGGCCGACGATCCGGACCCGATCCTCGCGACGGGACGCTGGCCCGGCCGCGTGCTCGATGCCCCGCGCGGCGAACACGGCTTCGGCTACGATCCCGTGTTTCTGCCTGACGACGGCGAGGGTCTCGGCGCCGCCGAACTCGATCCCGTGGTAAAGAACCGCATCAGCCATCGTGGGCAGGCGTTGGCGGCGTTGCGGGAATTGCTGGGGGCTGGGGACTGGGGGCTGGGGACTGGGGCGCGTTGAATGGTTGCCTTCGGTATGCGCAGTATCCAAAAGTCACCCGTGTCTGGTTCCGATCTTGCCTCGCAAGCGGAGCACCCGGGTTCTTGCACCCCAGCCCCCACCCCCCAGCCCCCGATCCCGCTCGCGCTCTACATCCACATCCCCTGGTGCGTGAAAAAATGCCCGTACTGCGATTTCAACTCGCACGGCCTGCGCGCCGCGATGCCGGAGCGCGAATACGTCACAGCGCTGCTTGCGGATCTCGACGGTGATATCGCGGATTTCGAGGACGCTCTGGCGCAGCGGGAAATCACCAGCGTGTTTTTCGGAGGCGGCACGCCCAGCCTGTTCGCGCCCGATTCGATCGCAGCCATCCTGGACGGCGCCTGCGCGCGCATTCCGTTCGCGCGCGACTGCGAGATCACGCTGGAGACGAACCCCGGCACGGTCGAGCACGGCCGTTTCGACGGTTACCTGAAGGCCGGCGTGAACAGGATCAGTTTCGGCGTGCAGAGCTTCGACGACAGGAAGCTGCGCGCACTGGGTCGCATCCACTCGTCCGATGAAGCCGAAGCGGCGGTGAAACTTGCGCAGGACGCCGGCTGCGCGAACATCAATCTCGATTTGATGTATGCGCTGCCCAACCAGACGTTCGAAGGTGCCTTGCTCGATGTCGAACATGCGACCGCGCTGGGCCCCGCGCACATCTCGCACTATCAGTTGACCCTGGAACCTGGTACGCCGTTTGCCAAACAACCGCCTCCATTGCCCGGCCACGACGCCGCATGGGACATGCAGGAAGCCTGTCAGGCGCGGCTCGCCGAAGCCGGGTATGCGCAATACGAAGTCTCCGCCTACGCACAGCCCGGCCGGCGCTGCCGGCACAATCTCAATTACTGGCGGTTCGGCGACTACCTGGGCGTCGGCGCGGGGGCGCATGGAAAGGTAACAGCAGGGAGCAGGGACGAGGGAGCAGGGAAATCATGTCCGATCGTCCGTCGCCGCTGGAAGATCCGCTCGCCTCGCGCGTACCTGCAAAGCGCGGGCACCGCACAACGCATCGGCGGCGACGAGGTCATGGCGGCCGCGCAACTTCCGTTCGAGTTCATGTTGAACGCGCTGCGCCTGAACGACGGCGTCGCCATCGACGACTTCGCCGCACGCACCGGATTGACGGCAGCGACGATCGAGCCGACGCTCCGCGAGCTGCGCGCCCGCGGCTGGCTGGTCGACGATCCCCGCCGGCTGCAGCCCACCGCTCTGGGCAGCCGCTTCCTCAACGATGTCATCGAAGCTTTCCTGCCCGAATCACCTCGCGTGCACGCACATGCCTGAGCCCGTGGCCGTCACCTGTCCGTACTGCGGAGAGCCCATCGAGCTCGTGGTGGACGAGAGCGCCGGTTCGGCGGGCTACATCGAGGACTGTCCGGTGTGCTGCCGTCCCATCCAGGTGTTCGTCGAAGTGGATGGCGAGGCAGTTTCCGTCCGCGTCAAAACCGGCGACGAGTGATGCCGTCCGGAGGCGTGGCGCCCCGCGCCGCGCGTGCGTAGAATCCCTCCCGTCGTGGGCGGGCCTTGGCAGGAAGCTTGCATCCAAGCCCACGGGGGAACCGATGAACGCGCAGCCGACCATGCCGACACTCGCCGATCGCAGCGATCTCGCGCCGCGCGCGCGACATCTGCTGGCGCAGCAGTTGGCCGAGTGCGATGGCTTGCTGGAACCGCTGCTGCGCAACGTGCTGGACGATCTTGAACACGAACTGCTCAAGATCGCCGCACAATCCAGCGGTGGCCGGGTCCAGCACGAAGCCATGGAGGCGTC
>Ga0209061_1004460_pt1 | contig 13485 bp, 14 predicted proteins | sample Coa_R1_10_FD_187157 | JGI IMG/M metagenome (GOLD analysis project Ga0209061, IMG submission 187157) | Surface soil microbial communities from Centralia Pennsylvania, which are recovering from an underground coalmine fire - Coalmine... | ecosystem: Environmental > Terrestrial > Soil >...
CGATAACCTTTGACGCCGTCTTGCTTTGCCGTTAAGTTACCGGTCAGTAAGATGGCGTCAACGTTCGATTCGCGTGCAACCATTATCAATTGATTTAGGGCATCCAGATTGCCAGCCAGATTGGAAGATACAAGTAAGTGCCTTGTTATATTCCGCATAGCTCCAACCTACAAAGTTTGAAACCTTTTCTGGCAGTCCAGTTACACGGCTTGGCCCACCGGGGCAACAGGCGCCGCAGCGGTCTCTTTTTGGCGAACAATTTCGAGCAGTTCGTCTTCTTCAATGGTCTCTTTTTCGATCAAGCGGTGGACGATGCCATCGAGGATCTCACGCCGCTGCGTAACAATCTCTTTCACGCGCTGGTAGGAGCGATCGACGATCCGACGCACTTCCGCATCGATTTCTTCGGCTGTCTTTTCGCTATAATCCCGCTCCTCCATGCTGAAGCCTGTTTTCAGGAAGCGGGATTCGAGCGGATGGCCATAGGTGACCGAGCCGAGGCGCTCGCTCATTCCGTAACGTTTCACCATTTGGCGGGCCAATTCGGTTGCGCGCTGCAGATCGTCGGCTGCGCCTGTCGATACGACACCGTTGTAAACAGCATCTTCAGCCGCACGTCCGCCTAGCATAACGGCGATCTGATCTTCGAGCTGCGGCTGTGTCATCAGATAACGTTCGTGAGTGGGTAGCTGCAGCGTATGACCGAGCGCGCCCAGGGTTCTTGGAATGATGGAGACGCGATGGACGGGATCGGCATTCGGGACGGACAAGGCCACCAGTGCGTGTCCTGCCTCGTGATACGCCACTCGCTCTTTCTCTTCTGGAGTCATCACTCGGCTCTTTTTCTCCAGCCCGAGCATGACCCGATCGATGGCGGCTTCGATGTCCATGGTATCGATCTCGGAGGCGCCACGACGCGCTGCGAGCAAGGCCGCTTCGTTGACAATATTCGCCAGATCGGCTCCCACCATGCCGGGTGTGCGCGCCGCAATGGTGCGGAGATCGACTTTCGGACTGAGTTTCACCTTTCTCGCATGCACGCGGAGTATCGCTTCGCGTTCCTCAATGTTGGGCCGATCAAGCACAATTTGGCGATCGAAGCGGCCGGGACGCAGCAAGGCTGGATCTAAGACTTCAGGCGTGTTGGTCGCCGCCATGATGATGACGTTCGTAGAAGGATCGAAGCCATCCATTTCGACGAGCAGTTGATTGAGCGTCTGCTCCCGTTCATCATGCGAGACGATCATGCCACGTCCGGCGGCCCGGGACTTGCCGATGGCATCCAGCTCATCAATGAAGACAATACAAGGCGCCTTTTTCTTGGCTTCATCGAACAGTTCCCGCACGCGGGCCGCACCCACGCCCACGAACATTTCCACGAACTCGGAGCCGGACATGGCGAAGAACGGCACTCCGGCTTCGCCTGCAACGGCGCGTGCGAGCAAGGTCTTACCAGTGCCCGGCGGCCCGACCAGCAGAACGCCGCGAGGGATGCGGCCGCCGAGCTGGCGATATCTGGCCGGATGCTTGAGGAAGTCGACGATCTCTTGCAGTTCTCCGCGCGCCTCATCGATTCCGGCGACATCGGCGAACGTCACTTTTTGATCGGACTGATCGTAAATTTTGGTCTTCTTGCCAAAACGAAGCGGACCGATTGCCTGCCGGGTACGCCATGCACCATAGCCGATGGCGGCCATCATTAGAAGGAAGGGCAACCAGGCGAGCAGGAGAGAGCCGATGCCTGGTCCCGAGTTCATCTCACCCGACACGGTAACGTGATGCTGCTCGAGATCCTTGAGCAAAGCGGATTCATCGATATCGGGCAGGCGTGTGGCGACGATCATGGCCGGCGCCGGGTGGTGCTTGAACTGATCAGGTTTGGGAAACCCGATGAGCTGCGTCGGCGTGATCACCACGCGTTTCAAATGATCCGCCTCAATTTCATGCACGAAGTCGGTGTAGGAGAGCTGCCAGGTGGGCGGACCTGCAAACCAGCGCGGACTCACTAACAGTAAGAGCGCGACCGCTACGTAGATTACAGAAGGAATCCAGGGATACCTTCGAATCATACGCAGCAGCTTGTGTTTGGATGGCTTGCGATACATGAGAATAGCTCCTTTCCTGGCGTGTTCTTTAACTGCCCACCTGGAGATGATTCGAGACCGCTACAAGTCCAGGCACGCTGAGCACCTTTTTGTATGCCGCCTCGCGATCGGCCTCGCTTGCCACCGTGCCTTCCAGCGTAAGACATCCATCTTTTACGACGATGCGGATCGGCCGCACAGACTGGGCAGCGTAAGCCTGAAAAGCGGGATCGCCATAGATGGCGCGAAAAGCAGCCACTCGAATCTGATTGTCAATGGTAGAGTATGGAAGGACTTCGATCTCGTTTATAACTCGTTTGACGCCGGTGAGCTCCTTAATGGTTTGTTCAGCAGCCTCGCGTAAATCTTCCTGAGTTACTTCTCCGGTCAGGCGCACGGTTGTGCCGCGCAGTTCGAAGCTGATGTTATCAAAGACCGTATACTCTGGCAGGAGAAGTAACGCATTCTGGATGTTTTTTTGCAAGTTTGGCGTTTGAACAACAGCTTCTTTTACTAAAGCCGCGGGCTTACTATTCGCTACTTCTAGAGGATAAAGCGGCAAGAGAAAAGCGAGCGAGTAAATGAGTTTTTTCATGGCAACACTCCTTTTCGCTTCTACAGGCATGTTGTTACTGGGAGCGCATGCTCAATTGCGGCAATTGTTCGATATCACCGCTCAGGGCCAGTAAGTGATCTTCAAGCGTCGAGCCTTCGAGGACATTCCGGACGGCTGTTTCCGCCATAAATCGATCGAAGGAATTATTTACGACGCCTTCGAGCGTTACTTGCCCTTGTTTGACGATGATGTGAATCCGCGGTACGAGTTGAATGGCATAGGATGAGAACTGCGGATCATTGTAAATGCTGTTATAGACTTTCTTCCGCAGCGCATCATCGGCAGAAGACGGGGGGAGAATTTGAATATCATTCTCCACGGCGGTGACACCAGGCACAGAGCGAACGGCCTGTTCTGCCTCCTGCTTCACTTGCGGATGCAGCACATCTCCGACGAGCAGGACGCGGCCATCAACGAGGCGGAACGTCACATAATCGAAGACTGTATAACCAGGCAGGTTTACTAAAGCACGCTCTAATCTCTGTGTAAGTTGCGTAAGTGAGGGTACAGATTGTGCAGAGGCATTTGTAAGCAAGATCCACCAGCTAGAAACTGCGCATAGCAACAAGCAGACTCGCTTCATGGGCAACTCCCACAACTTGTTTGTTCAAGCTGGAAGAACCCGGCTGCTGGAGCGGCCGGATTCTTCCCTGCACCAGCTCTAAGCAGCAATCGCCTTCTGCGATGCCCCAGACTCAATGGGAATCTGACGCGGCTTCATCGCCTCAGCCACAGGCACATGGATATCCAGCACACCGTCATGCAGGCGGCATTTGATTTGATCCACGTTGAGATTCTGCGGCAGAGGCACGGCAGCGTAAAACTTCCCATAAGCCATCTGGGGATAAGCACCGGAAGTCCAGTTCTCCGGAGCTTTCCGCTCTCCCTCAAGAATGAGCTGATTGCCTTGCGTCGTGACCTTGAGGTTTTCCTGGGTGACACCCGGGAGGATCGCGCGCAAGATCAGCTCGTTCTCATTCCAACCGGACTCAATCACGGGCGTGAAGGCATAGCCGTCCTGGCTGCCCCCGCTCGTGAGAGCCAGCCGCGAAGGAGAGCCGTAGAAGGTGTCAAAGAGCTGATCCATGGCACGACGGAAGTGGTCCAGCGTCAGTCGCAGATCACGGGAAAGCATCGTGTCGAACATAACGTTGCACCTCCTTTCGTCCAGCTTGGGTACGCTCCCCGACTTCCCGCTTCGCCGAGTTTCCCCGGAGGAGCCGGAATGGGGAACGTTCCGCTTGATAAGACGCGGCAGGTGTCCAAAGGTTACGTCTGAAATTAGCAAAAAATCTAACTGATCGATTATCAAGTTTTGCCCCCGGCGAGCCGGGTTAGGCCGTTTGCGGGAGCGCTCGGGGCGATGGGCCGACCCCCGGAGCCGCCCGGGCGCCAGAGACGGGCGGCGTTTGGGACCGTTCGAAGCGGAGGGGTGAAACCAGACGTTCGCAGACGGGGCAAAAGACCCACACCCGGTGACCGGCCGCAAAGAGATCGGCCTGGTCATAGAAAAGCGGCAATTCCCGATTGCAGGTGGGGCAACGTGCGCCAATGGTCGACGGCGAGAGTTTCGTTGTTGGGGAACGTTTCCACGGGAACCACATCTGAAAACCTCCTTCCGATCTTCGAGTGCCGGTACTTAGATGGCCCGGCGCAGCAGGAGAGATGCAGATCTGTTTTCGCGCGTCTGTTGACGGCCCAGCGGTGCGGTTGTTGTGACGCTTTGCGTGAGAGAGCTTACCCGGAGCTGTGAAGGCGATCTAGGGCCAGCTTGACAAGCCCAGCGACCTTCGATTAACAAATAAACAGAGGCGCCTCGCAAGGCGCGGCGATCCTGAAGGCGGTCCCTCGATCGAGCAGCGCGACCGCGAGAATGTTCACACCACCTACGCCGGCAGAGAACCTTGCGAATTCTGGCGCTTGGGGCAATCTTACTGCAAGAGAGTGATCGAAATATGCGCATTGCACAGGTTTCACCTTTGTATGAAAGTGTTCCGCCGAAGCTGTATGGTGGTACGGAGCGTGTGGTTTCCTATTTAACCGAGGAGCTGGTTCGACAGGGACATCAGGTAACGCTGTTTGCAAGTGGAGACTCTATCACGAAGGCCGAGTTACGTCCTATCTGCGAGCGGGCCCTGCGGCTGCTGGGAAAGTCCGTTATTGATCCGATCGCCCACCATATTCGGATGGTGGAAGTGGTAGCCCAAGAGGCAGCTAACTTCGATGTGATTCACTTTCACATTGATTACTTACATTTCCCCGTGACGCGCCGGCAGCGAGTTAGTGCGGTGACCACGCTGCATGGCCGGCTGGATATTCCGGAGTTAGTTCCGCTATATCAGGAGTTCTGGGATATGAATCTGGTGTCGATCTCCGATGCACAGCGCACGCCGTTGAGCTGGGCTAACTGGGCCGGCACCGTTTACCATGGATTGCCAGAAGACTTATACAGGCTGCAGACGAATCCGGGCGATTACTTAGCGTTTCTGGGCCGCATTTCGCCTGAGAAGCGGGTGGACCGCGCGATTGAGATTGCAAAGCGCTTGGACATGCCGATTAAGATTGCGGCCAAGATTGACGCAGCCGATCGAGAGTATTTCGAACAGAAGATTCAGAAGCTGTTTGACCATCCGCTGGTGGAATATATCGGTGAGATTGGGGAGCATGAAAAGGGAGATTTTCTCGGAAATGCCCGCGCGCTGCTGTTTCCCATCGACTGGCCGGAGCCCTTTGGTCTGGTAATGATCGAGGCCATGGCCTGTGGAACGCCGGTAATTGCGTACCCGCATGGATCGGTCCCGGAGGTTCTGGATGAGGGGACCACGGGATTCATCGTGAACAGTATTGAGGAGGCCGTATCGGCTGTTCGGCGACTCGATTCCTTTGATCGGGCCCTTTGCCGCCGCGTCTTTGAAGAGCGTTTCAGTGCGCGGCGCATGGCTGCTGACTATGTCCGTATCTATGAAAAGATTCTGCGCCAGGGCACGCTCGACGTAGTTGCTGACGATGAGCTGGAAGTGGCGGCGTGAGGAGGGCGGCTGCGCAGTTCGCTTCTCAACTACCGTTGTGCCGTAAGCGACTTACAAGAGCGGCAGCGTCAAGGTGGCTTCGCAGCCGGGGCCGTCCGGTGCATTGGACAAGACGAGGGAGCCATTGTGCGCCTCGGCAATTTGCCGGCTGAGCACGAGACCGATGCCCGAGCCGCCGCGTTTGGTGGTAAAAAAGGGCACGAAGAGGTTGGCCGTATTCGAGAGGCCGGGGCCTTCATCGCGGACAACAATTTGCAAAGAGCTTGCGGTGTGAGAGTGCCGGATGAAGACGCCGCCGCCGGTTTGCTGTGCGGCATCAACGGCGTTGCGAATCAGGTTGATCAAGACTTGTTCGAGTTGTGCTGCATCGGCCTGGATGATGAGCGGGGCACTGGATATAAAGGAGACGGGCATGCGCGTTTCGAGATCGACCACGCGGCGGATGAGCCCATTGATTTCGACTGGCGCCAGCTTGGGCGGGGGTAGTTTGGCCAGCCGCGCGTAAGAGTCCAGAAAGCGGCTGAGCGATTCGGCGCGGGTGGCGATCACATGTAGGCCCCGAGCCAAATCCTCTTTGTCATCCTCTTCCTGAGAATCGGTTTTTGTCAGATCAAGCAGGCTCTGTGCGATGGATTTGATCGGCGTCAGCGAGTTGTTCAGTTCGTGGCCTAAGACACGCACCAAGCGCTGCCAGGCCTGTAGCTCCTCTTCGCGCAAGGCGCGGGTAAGATCTGCAACTACCAGCAGATGATGGGGCACGCCTCCCTCGCGGAACTGGCTGGGGCGGATGCCCCAGCGGCCGGAGCCGCCCGGGAATGAACGCTGCACGATCCGTTCTGAGTCATAGCGAAGGTATTCCTCGAGCCCTAAGCTTGCCGCATCGCGCGCGAGCAGGCGTTCGGCGGATTGCTGCAGCAGACGTTCGCCGGCGCGATTGACCAGACGTAATTTTTGTTGCGGATCGAAGGCGAAGATTGCCACATCGATTTCCTGCATCACTTTTCGCAACAAGGCGGTGGCTTCGAGCGCGCCCAGGCGCTGTGCGCGGAGCGTTGCCGCCATGGCGTTGACCTGCTGCATCACTTCTCCCAGAGGATCGGCAGTCTGGGCAACGCGTCCACGGATGGAGTAATCGCCTTTGCACAGGGCTTCGAGCAGATTGGCCAGGGTGCGGAGCGAAGTGGCGACCCGGCTGCGAGCAGCGGCGGCAAAGCTTACGCAGAGGAGTGTGAGGGCGAGGTCAATGGCCCATTGCATTTTCACCGGGTAACCGTTGACCGCCAGCAGGATGATGCAGGTCAGCAGGGCCGGAGCGCCGGAGGCGAGCGCGAGGAGAAAAACTTTAAGATCGTGGCGGGCGGTGAATTTCATAGACGCCGCTCCTCGCTGTTGCGGCTCCACTAGATCCCAAAGCGCTGCAAGCGGCGATAGAGGGCGCTGCGGCTAAGGCCCAGGGCGCTAGCAGCCTGGCTGACGTTGCCTTCATAACGGGCGAGTGCTTTGCGGATGAGGAATTCTTCCACTTGCTCCAGGCTCATTTCTTCGAGTTTGGGCGCCACTGCGGGGCCTGGGCGCAGGGCCAGATCGGCCACGGTGATGGCATTTCCGTGCGCCATGAGAACGGCGCGTTCGATCACATGATTCAGCTCGCGGACATTGCCCTGCCAGGGATGCTCCTCTAAGGCTTCGAGGGCGTGAGGATCGAAGCCTGTGATGTTTTTGCGATAGCGGCGGGCGTGGCGCATCAGAAAATGGCAGGCGAGCGGCTGGATGTCTTCTTTCCGTTCCCGGAGCGGGGGCAAGTGGATTTCGATGGTGTTGAGGCGAAACAGCAGGTCCTGGCGGAAGCGACCGGCACAAACTTCTTCGTTCAGATCAGCGTTGGTCGCCGAAAGGACGCGCACATCCACTTTCCTGGTTTTGGAAGAGCCGACTCGCTCGATCTCACCGCTTTCGAGAGCGCGGAGGAGCTTTGCCTGAAGATTGACGGGAACGTTGGCAATCTCATCGAGAAAGAGTGTGCCGGAATCGGCTAGTTCGAAGCGGCCAATGCGATCTGTGCGCGCATCAGTAAATGCGCCTTTCACATGTCCGAACAGTTCGCTTTCAAAGACGCCTTCGGCCAATGCTCCTGCGTTCACCGTCACCATTGGTTTGGCAGCCCGGGGCGAGATCGCATGAAGCGTTCGCGCAACGACTTCCTTTCCCGTGCCTGGTTCGCCGGTAATCAGGACGTTGGCGTCGGATGGTCCCACACGCGCGATGAGATCGAGGACGGGGCGCATAGCAGGAGATTGGGCGATCAGCGTGGGAAGGTTCTCGCCGCGGAGCATCTGATTTTCGGCTTCCAGGCGCTGGCTGCGGCGGATCGCATCGCGGAGGGCAAGCTGGGTGCGCACGATAGTCATCAGGCGTTCGTTCTCCCAGGGCTTCTGGATGAAATCGCGCGCGCCGCGACGCATGGCCTCGACTGCAAGCTCAACGCTGCCCCAGGCGGTCATGACAATCACGGGCAGCGTGGGGTCGAGAGCTTGGATGCGGCCCAGCAGCTCCAGCCCTTCCTGCCCGGAGGTTGTGTCGCGCGCGTAGTTGAGATCGATAATCGCCAGATCGTAGTCGCGGCTGCGCACCGCTTGGAGGATCTGCTGCGGCGACTCGGCGGAATCGGTTTTATAGCCTTCGCGTTTGAGCAACAGCCGGAGTGCTTCGAGCACATCGGGCTGATCATCGCCAATGAGAATGCGCATGCGTGTTGGACCACAGAGCGGCTAGGCTACAGAAATTGAGTTAATTTTTTGTGATCCAGCCGTCCTCAATCTGAATAATGCGATGACCATATTCTGCATTCTTTTCATTGTGCGTCACCTGAATGATGGTCGTGCCCTCTTCGTTGAGCTTTTTAAAAAGCTCCATGATTTCTCTGCCCTGGCTGGAGTGCAGATTGCCGGTCGGCTCATCGGCCAGAATTAGCTTGGGGCTGGCGATCATTGCGCGCGCAATTGCAACCAGTTGCTGCTGACCGCCGGAAAGCTGACTGGGGAAGAGATCCTTTTTGCCCACGATCTGAAAGCGGTCGAGCATATCACAGACAATGGCCTGCCGTTCGGATTTTTTGATATTGCGATAGGAGAGTGGGATTTCGAGGTTTTCGTAGACGGTGAGCGAATCGATGAGGTGATAGCTCTGAAAGACAAAGCCCATGTATTTTTTGTAGATCTCGGCGCGCTCCTTTTTACTTAACTGGTGGATGGGGATGCCGAGGAAATGGTATTCACCGGACCAGGCGCTATCGTGCATGCCGATTACGTGCAGCAAGGTGGATTTGCCGGCGCCCGAGGGTCCCATGATGGAGACAAACTCGCCTTCCTCGATGTCGATGTTAATGCGGCGCAGAACGTAGGTCCGGGTGGGACCTTGCTCGAAGTACTTTTCGATATTACGGAGTGAAATCAAGCCTCAGACGGGCACCTCCTTGCTTTCTTCGACAATGCGCCCATCAAAGAGATGAATGGAACGGTCCGCGTAGCGGGCATAGCGCGGGTCATGCGTAACCATACAAATGGTGGCTCCATTGCGGTGTAACTCCCGCAGCAGCTCCATCACCTGCTCGCCGTTTTGAGAGTCGAGGTTTCCGGTTGGCTCGTCGGCGAGCAGGATCGAGGGATCGCCGGCCAAGGCGCGCGCCACAGCCACACGCTGCTGCTGGCCTCCGGAAAGCTGGGAGGGATAGTGTTTGATGCGATGGGACATTCCGACCCGTTCGAGGGCCTCGAGAACCTTCTTCTTGCGCTCCGATGCAGCCATGCCGCGGTAGGTGAGCGGCAGCTCGACATTTTCATAAACCGTGAGATCACCGATGAGATTGAAGGCTTGGAAGATGAAACCGATTTCGCGGTTACGGATGCGCGCGCGCTCGGATAGATTCAGATCTTGCACGGGCTTGCCGTTCAGCACATAGACGCCGGTGGTGGGTGAATCGAGCAGTCCCAGGATGGCCAGCAGAGTGGACTTGCCACAGCCGGAGGGGCCTGAAATGGATACATACTCGCCGCGCTCGATATTCATATAAATTCCGGATAAAGCATGGGTCTCGACTTCATCGGTGACAAAGACCTTGCTGACATTTTCTAAATGGATCAGGGGCCCGTTTTGGCTCATGTTGTTTTTGTGTTTCTCCTCACTCAGCCTGTCGTTCTCGAATACGCGTTCTACAGCTCAGGGGTTCAATCGAATTCTCTGGTAGGCGTCGTACTGTGACATATCGGACAGAATGACCCGGTCGCCCACATTCAGACCGCTGAGGACCTGAATGGTATTGACGGAGGCCTTGCCCAGCTTGACATTCACGCGCTCGGCGCCCTTGCCATCGGGATCGATCTTAAAGAGACCGATTGTGGTGTTCGGCTCGCCATTCACCGGGCGATCGATATAGATCACGTCGGGCATGCGGGCGATTTTGATGGTGCCGTCCACGCTTAATTCTGCACGAGAGCCTGGGGGTAAAGGTCCGAGGAGCGCTACGTCCACATTCACAGTGCCGTTTACGGCGGAAGGAGCGATGCGGATGACGCGTCCCGGAACGATGCCGTTTCGCGTGTCAATGATGGCATCCTGCCCAATCGCCACATCCTTCATCTGGGTTTCGGCGATTTGGAGTACGGCCTTCAGCTTGTGGGGGTTCGCCACCTTGGCGAGGACGGTGCCGGCTGCCACCCTCTGGCCGACTTCGACATCGACCTCCTGAAGCTGTCCCTCGATACCGGCGCGAATTGTCAATTGATCGACCTGTCTTTTCTTTAGTTCGTAAGCGGCGCGGTCGCTCTCAACGACGACTTCTTGCGCTTGAATTTGTGCGCGAGCGGCGTCATCGGCAATTTTCAGGCGTTGTTTTTCCAGGGCCACGCGCTTTTCTAATTGATTTGCCTGATTCACCGAGAGCCGCGATTCCAAATCGCTTTTGAGGTTCAGGCGAGTAAGTTCGAGGTCGCGATCGGCAGTAAGCTTAGCCTGTGTGTACTGCGACTCCAGATCCGCAAGACTTGCCTCATCGCTGAGCCGGTCACTTTCGAGCTTGACCTTCAAGTTGGCCAGATTGGCCTCATCCTGTTTGAGCTGCCACTCTGCCTTTTCGGCTTCGAGTTCGAGGTCGGGATCACTCAGCACCATGATGACGTCGTTCGGCTTGAGAATTTCCAGCCCTGGAAGGCGGAGAATCTCCGCGACGCGGCAATCCTGAGCCGCTGCAATGTCGTGAATCTCCTCTGGCTTGAGCGCACCGAGGCCATGCACTTGGATTTCGAGCGGGCCGCGCTTGACCGTGCCGGGCCATAGTCCGCTCATGTCTACAGCAGGCGCAGCGGGTTTTAAGCGAGCGAGTGCGATGGTCGTGCCACCAATGATGGCCACGGCGACAACGCCCAGCGCAATACGGCGAATCAGGCGGCGCCGGGCGACTTCTTTACCGCGAGGAATATCCATGAGTTTCTACTTAAATCTAATGCATGGCATTTGAAGCACCAGGCATGACAAGCGGGCTAAGCTGCTGATTTTGAGGAAAATCGGAGCTATCCACGGCGTATCGAGGTGTCCGTTTTTGGGATCGATATGCTCTGTAGCGGACATTTCGTGACGGTCCATCCCTGGCTCGTAGATCTGTTGTATCAAATGAAGCCCTTTTTCTGCATCGAGGATGGTTTAGAGGCGCCCCTGCAAAGGCTACTTATGACTGATAGGGGCACGGGGCAGGCGCAGGAGGATCGCTTTAGGACTTGCGGCGGACCGCCGCCCATTTCTTCACGATGGAGACGAGTTGCTCGGCTTGGAAAGGTTTGGAGATATAATCGTCCATCCCTGCGTCTAAACAGCGCTCACGCTCGCCTACTAAGGCATTTGCTGTCACCGCAATGATGACGGGCTGCGGTGTGTTTAATTTGCGGATATGGCGGCTGGCTTCAAAGCCATCCATGCTGGGCATCTGGCAATCCATCAGGATCAGATCATAAGGACGCTGACGGTGGGCCTCCACCGCTTCATTGCCGTCAGAGACGACATCGATGTTGAAGCCTGCCCGGCGCAGAATGAGCATCACGACCTTTTGGTTGATGGCGTTATCTTCGGCGATGAGGATGCGTGGCGAATCCGTCGCTGGCGCGGCTTCTGACGCCGGAGGCGGGGGCGTCGCTCTGTTATTCAAATCCGTTCGCATAGCCGGGCAGACCGGATCTACTTCGGTCTAAAGATACCATCGGACGAACATCGAAAAGGTTTAGATCTGTTTCCCTGATGCTGTTTCCGGGGCCGGGGTAAGGTGTCAGAATCGGCATGCCGGTGTTTACTCCTAAGAAATTAGTGGCGGGTAAGAGCTTCATCTCGCTCCACTTTGCCGTCTCTGATATGAATGATGCGGTGGGCGTGAGCAGCGATGTCCGGCTCATGCGTGACCAGGACGATCGTGTTGCCTTCATTGTGCAAACGCTCAAAGAGACCCATAATTTCCTGGCCGGTATGCGAATCGAGGGCGCCGGTGGGCTCATCAGCCAGGAGAATCGAGGGGTTATTGACGAGCGCGCGGGCGATGGCTACGCGCTGGCGCTGGCCTCCGGAGAGTTCATTTGGCTTGTGCAGCATACGCTGTTCGAGGTCTACCGCGCGCAGGGCACGGCGAGCTCGCTCCAGTCGCTCGTGCGAGGGCACCCCAGCGTAAATCAAGGGAAGCTCTACATTATGGAGGGCGGTCGCGCGAGCCAGGAGATTGAACGTTTGAAATACGAAGCCGATCTCTTTGTTACGAATCCGCGCCAGCTCGTCATCGTCCATGTCGCTGACCAGCTTGCCATTGAGATAGTAGAGGCCTTTGGTGGGGGTATCGAGGCACCCGATGAGATTCATGAGAGTCGATTTACCGGAACCGGAGGGCCCCATGATGGCGACATATTCGCCGCGCTTAATTTCGATGTCAACTCCAGAGACGGCGTGGATTTCTTGATCGCCCATGACATAGGTCTTCCAGAGATCATAGGTGCGGATCACGATGCCGTCGCGCCGGAGCTGTTCACCGCGCTCCTTGCGCTCTTGCTCGCTGAGTTCTTGCAGTGTAGTTTCTGTGGCTGCCATTTTTGCTAACTGGTGGTCGGAGCCGGAATATTATTGTTGACGCGGACCTTGGCCTCATTGCGGATGGTGCGGATGACTTCATAGCTGCCCGTAATGATCTCGTCACCCTCTTTGAGTCCGCTCAAAACTTCGATGTCGGTCGCCCCCGCGATCCCGGTTTCCACGGTATGGAACACGGCTTTGCCGTTGCTCACTACAAACACACCCTGTAACTCTTTTTTAGATGCATCTTGCGGGGGATCAAGCTGCTGACCGGGCTTAGGGGGATGCAATTGGTCTTCCCGGCGGATGGTGAGAGCCTGTATGGGAATCGCGAGCACATGGGAGCGCGTGGCGGTTGTGATCTTCGCCGTACAAGAGAGGCCTGGGCGGACCAAATCCTGCGAGATATCGAGAGCGATCACCACTTTAAAGTCTTTTGCCTCCTGGCTGGACGTAGTGCTTTGCGAGGCAGCGAGACCAGTTGAGCGCACCAGAGCGGTATTGCCGATCTCGATGACGCGGCCTTTGAAGGTTTGATTGGGTAAGGCGTCGATGGTGACTTCAGCGGGTTGGCCGAGTTTTACGCCTACAATGTCGGTTTCGTCCACATGAACCTCGGCCGTGATGAGCGACATATCCGCGATGGTCATGATGGTCGAAG
>Ga0209061_1004461_pt1 | contig 13484 bp, 11 predicted proteins | sample Coa_R1_10_FD_187157 | JGI IMG/M metagenome (GOLD analysis project Ga0209061, IMG submission 187157) | Surface soil microbial communities from Centralia Pennsylvania, which are recovering from an underground coalmine fire - Coalmine... | ecosystem: Environmental > Terrestrial > Soil >...
GTATGACCTCAACGCGGCGTGCGCCGGGTTCTGCTATGGGCTCGCGATGGCCGACGCGGCGATCCGCTCCGGCGCCGCACGGTACGTCGTCCTGGCCGGGTCGGAGCGGATGACCGACTTCATCGATCCGACGGATCGGGGCATGGCCTTTCTCTTCGGGGACGGCGCTGGCGCGGTGGTGGTCGGTCCGGCGGATCGGCCGGGGATCGGCCCGGTCGCATGGGGAAGCGACGGTTCACAGTCCCGGCTCATCTACCAGCAGCCGACGTACGTCGAGGTGCAGCGCGCATTGGCCGCCGGATCACTCGTTGAACCGGTCGCATTGCGGATGGTCGGACCCAGTGTGTTCCGCTGGGCCGTCACCCAGATGGCGCCGGTGGCGCGTCGGGCGTTGGACCTCGCCGGGGTCCGGCCGGCTGAGCTGGGCGCGTTCATCCCCCACCAGGCCAACCTGCGTATCGTCGAATCACTCGCAAAGGCACTCGACCTTCCGCCCAGCACAGTGATCGCCCGTGACATCGAGACGCAGGGCAACACCTCGTCGGCGTCTATTCCGCTCGCAATGGCCGCGCTCATCGAGCAGGGCCAGGTGCAGAGCGGGCAACCGGCCCTGCTGATCGGTTTTGGCGCCGGGCTCACGTATGCTGCCCAGGTCGTCGAGATTCCCTGACCACTGACGAAAAGGAGCACACTATGGCCCTGTCGAAAGAGGAAATCCTCACCGGTCTCGCGGAAATCATCAACGAGGTCGCCGGGATACCGACGTCCGACGTCCAACCCGAGAAGAGCTTCACCGATGACCTCGACGTGGACTCCCTGTCGATGGTCGAGGTGGTCGTTGCAGCGGAGGAGAAATTCGGGGTGCGGATCCCCGATGACGAGGTCAAGAACCTCAAGACCGTCGGCGACGCGGTGGACTACATCGCCAACGCGACGGTGTCCGCGTAGGCCCGGCGGAACGGCAACGGAGATCATTCGAAAGCAGACCTCATCCGAGAGCGGACGGCGGACGAGTGACTGAGCAGCAACGTGGACGACGTCGTGTTGTGGTCACCGGTCTCGGTGCCACCACGCCGCTTGGCGGGGACGTGGCAACGACCTGGCGGCGGCTCCTCGCCGGTGAGAGCGGGGTTCGGACCCTCACCGAGGAGTGGGCCGCCGACCTGCCGGTGCGGATCGGCGCGCGGGTAGCCGTCGAGCCGACCGAGGTGCTGGACCGGGTCGAAGCCCGGACGCTCGATCGCTCCCAGCAATTCGCTCTCATCGCGGCGCGGCAGGCGTGGGAGGACGCCGGCCGCCCCGAGGTGGACCGGGGGCGGCTGGGTGTCGTTTTCGCCTCGGGGATCGGCGGGGTCACTACCTTGCTCAACGCGTACGACGTGCTCCGCGAGAAAGGGCCGCGGCGGGTGTCGCCGTACACCGTGCCGATGCTGATGCCGAACGGCCCGGCCGCGGCGGTCGGGCTCGACCTTGGCGCGCAAGCCGGCGTGCACACCCCGGTCAGCGCGTGCGCCTCCGGAGCGGAGGCGATCGCCTACGGCTTGGAGATGATTCGGTCGGGGCGGGCGGACGTCGCCGTGTGCGGTGGTACCGAGGCGGCGATCCACGCCCTTCCGCTGGCCGCTTTCGCCTCGATGCGGGCGTTGTCGACCCGCAATGACGAGCCCGAGCGGGCCTCGCGGCCGTACGACAAGGCGCGCGACGGTTTCGTCATGGGCGAGGGGGCGGGTGCCGTCGTCCTCGAAGAATTCGAGTACGCCCGCGCCCGGGGCGCCCGGATTCTCGGCGAAATCGCCGGCGCCGGGCTGAGTTCCGACGGCTACCACATCACCGCCCCCGATCCGGAGGCGCGCGGAGCCGTTCGGGCGCTGCGGTCGGCACTCGCCGACGCCGATCTCACCCCCGGTGACATCGTGCACATCAACGCGCACGCCACCTCCACGCCGATCGGCGATGTTGCGGAGGCCAAGGGAATCCGGGAAGTTTTCGGATCCGCGGCCGATGGCATCGTCGTCACCGCCCCGAAATCGTCCTTTGGTCACCTTCTCGGCGCCGCCGGCGCGGTGGAAGCGATCGCGACCCTTCTCGCCGTCCGAGAAAAAGTCTCACCACCCACGCTGAATCTGGAGAACCAGGACGACGAGGTGGACCTCGACATCGCCGCCCTCGAACCGAGACCGTTGCGGGACGGCGCGGCGTTGTCCAATTCCTTCGGTTTCGGCGGGCACAACGTCGTCCTCGTCATCCGAGCACACTGAGGGGACCCCGTGACGCACGACGCACACGCCACCCGGCCGGGCACATCCGGGCCGCAGGACCTCGACCCGCGCACGCCCACCGCGCGGCTCGGCGCATTCTTTGATCCGGGGACTTTCCGGCCCATCAGCCCCCTCGACGATTGCGGTGTCCTGGCCGGTGTCGGCACCGTCGCCGGCACGCACACGGTTGCCTTCGCCAGCGACCCCACGATTCAGGGTGGGGCGATGGGCAGTGTCGGATGTTCGGTCATCGTCGGCGCATACGACCGGGCGCTCGCCGACGGCGCACCGATCGTCGGGCTCTGGCATTCCGGCGGCGCTCGATTGCGCGAAGGTGTCGAAAGTCTCGACGGAGTCGGGCGGGTTTTCGCCGCAATGACCCGGGCTTCGGGAAAAATCCCGCAGATTTCGGTGGTTCTGGGCCCCGCGGCCGGTGGGGCGGCGTACGGGCCGGCCCTCACGGACATCGTCATCATGGGCCCGGCCGGCCGTATTTTCGTGACCGGCCCGGACGTCGTGCGGAGCGTGACCGGCGAGGACGTCGACATGGAGCGGTTGGGCGGCGCGGAAGTGCACGGCCGCCGAAGCGGCGTCGTTCACCTGCTTGCGGAGTCCGATGAGCAGGCGCTGGGGTACGCGCGGGACGTCGTCGCGCTGCTGGGGAATCAGGGGAAATTGGGCGACGCACCGCTGGTGGACGTCGACCTCGCGGACCGGATTCCGGAAGCAGCAAAAAGGGCCTACGACGTGCACCCGCTCGTCGACGGGCTGCTTGACTCCCCCGGCGTCGAACTGCACCCGAAGTGGGCGCCGAACATTGTGACCACTCTCGGCCGGCTCGCCGGCCGTACCGTCGGTGTCATCGCGAACAATCCGCTCCGGCTGGGCGGCTGCCTGGACACGACTTCGGCGGAGAAGGCGGCCCGTTTTGTCCGAATGTGCGATGCGTTCGGAGTGCCGCTGGTGGTGGTGGTCGACGTCCCGGGATATCTACCGGGACTGGGGCAAGAGTGGGACGGCGTGGTCCGTCGCGGCGCGAAGCTCCTGCACGCTTTTGCCGAGGCCGTCGTGCCCCGTATCACTTTGATAACCCGGAAAGCCTACGGCGGCGCGTACATCGCGATGAATTCCCGCGCACTCGGTGCGACCCGGGTGCTGGCCTGGCCGGGTGCGGAAGTCGCTGTCATGGGGGCGGTCGCCGCTGTACGGATCCTGCACCGGCGCAAGCTTGCCGAAGTCGGTGAGGCGCTCCGTCCCTCGCTGGAGCTGGAACTTGCCGCTGAGCATGAGAAAATCGCCGGCGGTATCGAAAAGGCTGTTGCCTTGGGCGTGGTGGACGACGTCGTCGACCCGGCCCGAACCCGCAGCGCCATCGCGGATGCCATTGCTGCCGCCCCGCCGGTCCGCGGGGAGCACGGCAACATCCCCCTCTGACACCCGTCGGCGCAACCGGCGGCGTCACCACAGTAGGAACGCGAGGCGGGCGACGTCACCACGGCCGCGACGCGCGGGTTTGTTCGATTGCCCAGAGCCGGTCGAGGGCGGCGTCAAGTGCGGTGTGTTCGTCAATGAGGACAAGCTCGAGGCCGGCCATCCGGGCGAAGTCCCGGATTTCCCTTGCGCCGACGGCGGTTGACAGCGCGGTGTGATGCGGTCCACCGGCGGCGATCCAGGCCGTGGCGGCGGTTTTCAGCTCTGGGTGCGGCCGCCACACGGCGCGGGCCACCGGCAGCCGCGGCAACGGTTCGGGCGGGGCAACCAGGTCGGCCGTGTTCGCGACAAGGCGGAGTCGGTCACCCATGTCGCACAGTCCCACGATGACGGCCGGAGCCGGATCCGCGGTGAAGACGAGCCGCACCGGGTCCTCGCGTCCGCCCATGAGCAGCGGGTGAATCTCACAGCGCGGCGTTGCAGACGTCAGTGTCGGGCAGACTTCGAGCATGTGCGCACCGAGGACGAGCCGGCCGCCGGGTTCCAGGTGGTAGGTGTAATCCTCCATGAATGAGGTGCCGCCCGGCAGGCCGCGGCTCATCGTCTTGACCGCGCGGACCAGGAGGGCGGTTTTCCAATCACCTTCAGCGCCGAACCCGAAGCCGTCGGCCATCAGCCGTTGAACCGCGATGCCGGGAAGCTGGCGGAGCGGTCCGAGGTCCTCGAAATTCGTGGTGAAGGCGGTGAATCCTCCGTCCTGGAGGAAGCACCGCAAGGCGAGTTCGAGTTTCGCTGCGTACCGCAGTGACTCGTGGCGCGCGCCCCCGATGGTGAGTTCCGGTGCCATGTCATAGTCGGCAAGGTACCGGTCAACGAGGGCGTCCACGTCGCTCTCGGCGACGGCGTCGACCCGTACCCCGAGGTCGTGGACGCCGTACGTCTCGATGGCACTGCCCAGCCGGATTTGCGCCTCGACCCGGTCGCCGTCGGTGACCGCAACGTTTCGCATCGTGTCGCCGAACCGGACGAGCCGCGTAAACCGCAGATCCGCCAATCCGGCGGCGGCGCGCTGCCATGCGGCAATGTCCCGCACCACGTCGGGGTCCGAGAAATGACCGGTGACGATTTTCCGCGGGATGGCCAACCGAGCCGCCACATAACCGAACTCGCGATCGCCGTGGGCGGCCTGGTTGAGGTTCATGAAGTCCATGTCGATGGTCGACCACGGAAGGGTGAGATTCGCCTGCGTATGCAAGTGAAGCAGCGGCTTGCGCAGCGCCAGCAGCCCATTGATCCAGGCTTTTGCCGGGGAGAACGTGTGCATCCAGGCGATGACGCCGATGCACGCGTCGGTTGCGCTTGCCTCGCTGCACATGCGCCGGATGCCTACGGCGTCGGTCAGGACCGGTTTCCACACCAACCGCACCGGTAGTCCTGCGGCATTCAGCGCCTCCACGATGGCCTGGGATTGCCGGGCCACTGCGGAAAGAACGTCCTCGCCGTACAAATGCTGACTGCCGGTGAGAAACCAGCACTCATATTCCGGGTAGGGCAGGTCGGTCATGGACTCTCCGTTTCGTCACCGTTGGCCGTACGCCGTCTGGTAGCGGCGGTGCAGGGCGTCAATGTCGTGCGCCGGCAATGGTTCGACCTCGCCGAGGTTGCGTGCCAAGTAGACGGTGCGGGCGGCGTCTTCGCACATCACGGCCGCCTTGACCGCGGCCTCCGCCGTCGCACCGACGGCAAAAACACCGTGGTTCTTCATCAGAACCGCCGGAGATCGTGACGTGCGGAGCGTCTCCACCACGCCGCGGCCGATCCGCTCGTCGCCGATCGGTGCAAACGGTCCGACTGGAATGGGGCCGCCGAATTCATCGGCCATCGCGGTAAGGATGCATGGTATCGGTTCGCCTCGCGCCGCCCAGGCCGTTGCGTAGGGCGAATGGGTATGGACGACGCCGCCGACGTGTGGCATGTGCGCGTAAATGTAGCCGTGACTGCGGGCGTCGCTGGAGGGGGTGAGCGAACCCTCGACCCGGCCACCGGAGAAGTCGCAGACGACGAAGGATTCTTCGCGCAGCAGATCGTAGTCCACCCCGCTCGGTTTGATGAGCATGAGCGGTTCGCCGGGGATCCGCGCGGAGACGTTGCCCGCCGTCCAGACCACCAGACCCCAGGTCACCAGTTTGCGGTGCAGGATGAGCAACTCGCGTCGCAGTTGCGCGATGACGTCCGACGAAGCGATTGTCACGACGCGTCCCCCGCACTACGGATCTCGAGAATCTCGGCGCGGCGGCGGTGCAGCCCGTGCAACACATCGGGCCGTTCCCGGCCGAGATAGTCGTGCAGCAGCCGGTACCGTTCATAGAGGTCGTGGTACGCGGCAACGTTCGCCCCGTTCGGGCGGTACACATCGCGACGCACCCGGGCCATCCGGGCGGCCGCAGCCGGCACGTCCGGATAAGCGCCGGCCGCGACAGCGGCGTGAATCGCCGCGCCGAGGGCCGGACCGCAGGCCGAATCCAGGACCGACAGCGGCATCGCGAGCACGTCCGCGTACACCTGCATGACGAACGGATTCTTGACCAGACCGCCGGCGACGGTGAGCTGGGTGACCGGTAATCCATGTGCGGCGAAGGTTTCCATGATGAGCCGGGTGCCGAAAGCGGTCGCCTCGACGTACGCGCGGTAGACGTCCTCCGGTCTGGTCGTCAACGTGAGGCCGAGCACGGCGCCGGAGAGTTCGTGGTCGACCAAGACGGAGCGGTTGCCGCTGTGCCAGTCCAACGCCACCAGGCCGTGTTCGCCGACGCGTTGCCGTGCCGCCAAGCTGGAGAGATACCCGTGCAGGTCCACACCGCGTGCCGCGGCCGCCGCGTGGTACGACGGGGGAACGCCGTGCTCGACGAACCAGCCGAAAATATCGCCGACGCCGCTCTGCCCCGCTTCATATCCCCACATCCCCCGGACGATGCCGTCCCGCACCACGCCGCAGATCCCCGGAATCTCGACAAGCCGGTCGTAATTCATCACGTGGCACGTTGACGTACCCATAATCGCCACCATCTGGCCCGGCGCCAACGCGTGTGCGGCTGCGGCGGTGACGTGCGCATCGACATTGCCGACCGCAACCGGGATGCCGGCGGGAAGGCCGGTCCACCCGGCTGCCTCTTCGGTCAGCCTGCCGACTGCCTCCCCGAGAGCGGCGACCGGTCCGGCCAGCTTCGCGGCGACGAAATCCGCGAAGCGCTCATCCAGTGCAGCAAGGAAATCCTGACTCGGATACCTGCCGTCCTGATACTGCCCCTTGTAGCCTGCGGTGCACGCATTGCGGACGTATCGGCCCGACAGCCGCCAGACGATCCAGTCCGCAGCCTCAACCCACAGGTCCGCTGCCGCGTAAATTTCCGGATCCTCGATGAGAAGTTGAAGTCCCTTCGCGAATTCCCATTCCGACGAAATCCGTCCGCCGTACCTGGCCAGCCACGGCTCGCGGCGGTCGCGCGCCACCTCGTTGATCCGGTCGGCGTAGGGCTGAGCGGCATGGTGTTTCCACAGCTTCACGTAGGCGTGCGGACGCCGTGCGAACTCCGGTGTTTCGCAGAGGGGTGTCCCATCGGCACGTACCGGCAGGACGGTGCAGGCGGTGAAATCGGTGCCGATGCCGATGACGTCCCGGGGAGACCGGCCGCTCTCCGCCAATGCTTTCGGGACTGCCGTGCGCAGCACCTCAAGGTAATCGGACGGTACCTGCAACGCCCAATCCGCCGGCAACCGCTCCCCCGTGGGCAGCGCGTCGGTACAGACGCCGTGCCGGTACTCGTGCACGGCACTGGCCAACTCCGCGCCGTCGGCGACCCGGACCACCACGGCCCGACCCGACAGCGTGCCGAAATCCACGCCCACGACGAGCGGATCGCCTTCTACCACCGGCGCTGCCATGCCCAGCCACCCTCCCGCAGGACGCGCTGTTCGGCTCGCCGCCGGATCGCGCCGTGCGGACCCGACGGCGAGGTTCTCACCGCGCACCTAATGTTAGCGTTATCACCTGCACGTATCGTCGCGCGGGGAATTGCGTGTCGTCAAGGGCGTCGCCGACCTCGTCCCATGGTGTGAGCGGGCATTGTCGGCCTCCTTGAGTCCCTATACAGGATGAGGACCGAAAAGTTGCCGACGCTGCTCGTGCGCGGCACGTTGGACACCGGCCACTAAATGTGAGCGCTAACTGCTGTACGCCGCAGGGCGAACGCGACCGCGCAACCTCACCGGATCTCGGTCAGCGGCAAGCCTGGGCGCCTGCGACCAGCGCGATATGCTGAGAGCGCCGATCCACTCCCTCACCCGGTGACCGTCTGCGGTACGGAGCCACTCGACGATGCGGAAGGCCATGGCTGACCGAACCCGCTCACGACGGTTGCCATCCGCTCACACCGGTCGATCGCTGCCAGCCGCCGAACCCACGCAGGCTCGGACGGCGCGCGCCCAGGCCCGGCCGGTGAACATGGCGGACGTCGCACGGCTTGCCGGCGTCTCGCACATGACGGTCTCGCGGGTCTTGAACAATCACACGGCGGTCCGCGAGGAGACACGGCGACGGGTACTGGCTGCGATCAAAGAGCTTGGTTACCAGCCGAACACCGCCGCCCGGGCGCTGGCGACTCGCCGCTCGGGAGTCATCGGTGTCCTCACGATCGACACCACGCTGTATGGGCCGGCTGGAACCCTTTACGCGGTCGAGAACGCCGCCCGGCGTGCCGGGTTCTCCCTCACCATCACCAGCATCAAAACCGTCGACCCCCGGAGCGCCGCCGAAGGACTCGATCGGCTGACCAGTCAGGCGGTCGAGGGAATCGTCGTCATCGCACCGAGCAGCCAGATCGGTCAAGCCCTTTCACCGCTGCACCACCGCGTTCCGATGGTGACCGCTGGTGACGCGCTCGCCGGCGACGTTCCTGCTGTCTACGTCGATCAAGCTGGTGGCGCCCGCCTCGCCACGAACCACCTCCTTGAGCATGGCGCGGAGCGCATCTGGCACATCGCCGGCCCGCGGAGCTGGCTGCACGCCCAGGCTCGCGCCCGCGGCTGGCGGTCTGCGTTGAAAGCAGCGGGTCTTCAGTCGCCCGGTGTGCTCTACGGCGACTGGACGCCCGCCTCCGGCTATCGCGCGGGCTTGCTCCTGGTCGAGAAGATCCAAGAGGTTGACGCGGTCTTTGTCGCCAACGATCAGATGGCCCTTGGGGTGCTGCGGGCGTTTCACGAACACGGCATCCGCGTGCCGCGGGACGTTCTGCTCGTCGGCTTCGACGACATTCCCGAGGCGGCGTACTTCGCCCCACCCCTCACCACGATCCGGCAGGATTTCGCCGCCGTCGGCGAGCACGCCATCCGACTGCTCATCAGCGAAATCAGCGGTGAGGCGGCGCAGAACTCGTACGTCGTCCCGGCTCAATTGATCGTGCGTCAGAGCTCGATCCGCCGGTCCCACTAGGCCGTGCCGGCTCGACCGGCGCGGGACGCGCCGTCCGCAGCACGCTCAGCAGCGTGGTGACCGCAAGGACGGCGAAAATCACCGCGAGTGAGAGCCAGATGGGCACCTCCGGCAATCCCTCGACACTCTGATGCGCCGCTTCGAGAACGAGCTTCACGCCGATGAAACCGAGGATCACCGCCAAGCCGTGCCGCAGATACCGGAGTCGCCCGAGCAGGCCGAGCAGGAGGAAATACAGCTGCCGCAAGCCCATGAGGGCAAAGGCATTGGCTGTCAAGACAATGTACGGCTCCCGCGTCAGGCCGTAAATGGCTGGAATGGAATCGAGGGCAAAGAGCACGTCAGTCGTCCCGATCGCGATGAGGACGAGAAACAGGGGCGTCGTCACCCACCGGCCGGCGTCCCGGGTGACAATTCTTCCACCGGCATAGGAATCCGTGGTCGGCAGCACGCGCGCGGCAAGCCGCCAGAGCGGATTGCGTTTCGGGTCGGGGGCATGCCCGCTGCTCCGGAGCAACTGGACCGCTGTGATGAAGAGAATCGCGCCGAAGACGTAGAACGTCGCGGTGAACCGTTGAATGGCCGCCGCTCCGGCCGCGATGAACGCTCCCCGCAAGACGAGCGCGATGACAATTCCCCACAGCAGCGCTTTCTGTTGGTACACCGCCGGCGTACCGAACGAGACGAAGAGGAGCGCAAAAACGAAGATGTTGTCGACGGAGAGACTGTATTCGGTGAGCCAGCCCGCAACGAATTCCCCCGTCCACCGCCAACCGCTCAGCAGGCCAAGCCCGGCGGCGAACACGGCGGCCAGACCGACGTACAGGCCGATCCAAGCGGCCGCTTCGCGCATCGACGGCACATGCGGACGACGCACCGACAGCCAGACGTCGGCGACGATGAGCACCCCGAGGACGGCGATGGTGAGCAGATAGACCCACCAGTGGATGATCAGCACGGTTCCTCCAGCAGTCGACGGCTGCCGGAGGTCTCTCCCGCCTACGAGGGCCGCGACGCCCGGGTCATGGACCGTGCTGACGAGCGACGCGCTCGGGGATACTCCCCTCCGCTGTGCCCCCTACTGTACCGGGCGAACCCACGACCACCAGACCCGGCGGCCACCCAGGGGAAAACTCCGGGCGGCCCGCGGCGGATCACCCAACCCGATGCAGCCAGCGCACCGGTGCCCCCTCACCGGCATGCCGGAAGGCTTCAAGCTCGGCGTCCCACGGTCCGCCGAGGAGCAGGTCGAGTGCAGCGGAGATATCGCCTCCCGTGGCGAGGAGCATGCGAAGCCTGTTCTCCGGTACGACGAGGTCGCCGTTGGCGCTGGTCAACGCGTGGTAGAGGCCAAGGCTCGGGGTGAACGCGTAGCGTTCGCCGTCCGCTCCGGGACTCGGATCCTCGGTCACCTCAAAGCGAATCGGCCAACCACGCAGGGTGGACGCCAGCCGGCCGGCCGTCCCAGCCGGCCCGCTCCAAGCGACCTCCGCCCGCAGGTGACCCGGCGCGGCCGGTTGCCCCTGCCAATCAAAGTGCACGGACATGCCAATGACACCGGCGGTTGCCCACTCCACGTGAGGCACGACTGCCGGTGTCGCCGAGTGAATATAGAGCACACCACACGTGGCCACCAGTACCTCCGCAATCTCGACGAGGGACGCCTTCCCCAGCGGCCTCGGTGCGGGTGCGGCAGCCAGCGCCACGTGTGATGACATTCTGCCGGTCCGCAAGCGGTTCCGCCACCCGCCACGCCGAGATTCTGGATCACAGGATGATCGGCGGCCCAAATCGGGGCAGCTGGGCGGTCGGTGTCGGCGGCCTGCATCCGCAGGTGGTCGGTGTCGGCGGCCTGCATCCGCAGGTGGTCTGACTCGGGAAACCGCCCGTCCGCAAACCAGCCGGCGGTCCGCGTCACCGGCGCGGTCCACAGCGGCGGCGAAGCGGCGCACCGGCGCGGTACCAGGTCCCTCACGGCAGGATGAGCGATGGGTCGCCCGCTTCGAGCACGATCAACTGCCCTGCGACGCCAGTGGTGAACGGCCACGCCCGTCCGGTGGCGAGAGCTGCGGCGCGGATGCTTGCAGCGGCGGCCTGCGCGGCGTCCCACCGGCCGAGCCGGAGCAGCGCCCACCCGGCTTGCGGCCAGTACCCGACCGTCCCCGGCGCGCCGTCGATCTGCGCGCCGGCCGTCGGCTGACTCCACTGCGATTCGCTGGCCCCCAGCTGGTCGACCAGGATGCGTGCCCGATTAGCCGAAATGGCCGTGGTGGAGGCGAGCCACGCCTGCTCCATCGCGTCGGGATACAACTGCGCCCAATTCGTCACCGTGCGCTGCCCGGCGGCGTCGACCGCCCAGTCGTAGCTCATCGTCGCGGAATTCCACAGGCTTCCGACACCGACCGCCAGCCGCGCAGCCGCGGACAGCGCGCGCCACACGAGTACTCCGTCGCCGAGGACGAGACCCAACTCGGCGGCTGAGACCAGACCCCGGTAGGCCTCTGCCTGATCCATGAGGTATTTCACCGGCCAGCCGGGCTTGGCGAACGTCAACCCGTCAACGTCCTGCGTCGCGAGAATGGCCCGGACGGCGCCTTGAATTCCGGCGTGCAGCGCGGCGAGCCGACCGACGTCCGGCTCGACACGGAAGACGGCGCGGACGGCGGCAAGGAATGTCCCGGCGTATGCGTCCGTCGAATCCTCGTCGCCGGTGGAATTCTCAATTCCGGCGGCGTCGACGGTGTAGTCGGTGACAAATCCATTCGCGTCTTCGTGGCCGGCGTACCACACGAGCCATGACCACGCCGCGTCCGCATAGCGGCGGTCACCCGTCACCCGTGTCGCCTCGGCAAGACCGATCGCGGCGTAATTCGCCAGGTATGGGGAAATGCGCTGCTTGTCGATGTACCAGGCGATCGCTCCGTCGGGAAGTTGACCTTGTAGAATCCACGCGGCATCGTCGGCGATCACGGAGGCCGGGACGGCGTACGACGCGGCGCCGGCCGGTTGCGCAACCGCTGCGGTGCCGACGAGCGCCGACACGAGGGTCGCGACGGCGGCCACTGCGCGGAGCAGACGGCCGCGCGCGCGGCGGGGAATTCCGTTCATGGCGGGAAGCGTTTCGCCCCGGAACAGCGGTCACAATCCCCCGATCGAGTGATCACTCTTTGTGACCGGACGCCTACCGTTCGGTGGGATGGCGGTCGGGGTCCGACGAATGCCCAGGAAAGAGTTTCTTCGACGGGTCGATCGCGACCGCGGCATTATTCACCGCAATCGCCGCTTCACCGAATCCCACCGAAATGAGTTTCACTTTCCCGGGATAATCCGCGATGTCACCCGCGGCGTAAATCCGCGGCACACTGGTCGCCATCGTTGTGTCGACGACGATGTGCCGCTGCCGAAGTTCCATCCCCCACTCGGCGAGCGGCCCCAATTCGGCGACGAACCCGAGCGCCGCAACGATTTCGTCAACGTCCAATCGTTCGACGTGTTTCGTGTCGTGGTCGGTCACATCCACCGCCGTTACGCGGTCGTCGCCGTATACCGCGGAGACTTGGTAAGGCGTCAGGATGCGCACCGACGAAGCCCGCAACTGTTCGACGGATGCCTCATGGGCGCGGAACTCGTGCCGGCGATGAATGAGGGTGACCGAAGCCGCGACCTTCTCCAGCATCAGGGCGTAGTCGACCGCGCTGTCTCCGCCGCCGACCACGAGGATCCGCTTCCCGGCAAGCTCCTGCGGATTCGGGACGAAGTACCGCAGCCCCCGCCCCTCATACTCCTGGCCGACCGGCAGCCGTCTCGGCGTGAAGACACCGATTCCCGCTGTCACGATGATTGCCTTCGCGTGAATGAGCAGGCCGGTTGTCGTCGTCACGAGAAAGCTTCCGTCGTCCAATCGGAAGAGCTGGTCAGCGCCGTGTCCCAAGAGCATGACCGGGTTGTAGGTCATCGCCTGCTTGTAGAGGTCGGCGGCGAGTTCGCGGCCGAGAATCGCCGGAATTCCGCCGACGTCGTAGATCACCTTCTCGGGGTAGAGCGCCGCCAGCTGGCCGCCGGGTTCGGTGAGTGAGTCGAGCACCACGACCGACATCGCCCGGAAGCCGGCATAGTACGCGGCGTACAGCCCGGCGGGACCGGCACCGACGATCAGCACATCGACGTCATGATCGGGAGAACGCTGCGGTGGTTCCCGATGTTCGAGCGGAGCCGCTCCGCGCGGATTTGACATGGCCCCACCGTAATACGCCGTCTCACGTCACGCGGTTACGCTGCCCCCGTGCCGCTGAAACGCACCGGTTCCC
>Ga0209061_1004462_pt1 | contig 13483 bp, 7 predicted proteins | sample Coa_R1_10_FD_187157 | JGI IMG/M metagenome (GOLD analysis project Ga0209061, IMG submission 187157) | Surface soil microbial communities from Centralia Pennsylvania, which are recovering from an underground coalmine fire - Coalmine... | ecosystem: Environmental > Terrestrial > Soil > Unclassified...
CTCATTGTACCACATAACCAACAAGTCAATTAGGAGACACTACACTAGTTGGGCCAGCCGGGACCGAGGCTGCCCCGTCTGTGCAGGGGCTCCCAGTGCCCTCCGGGCCGACCACCGAGCCGCTACCCCCAGACGGCTTGGGTGACCCGATTGCGTCTTCCTTCGCCCAGTTCACCCTAAACACCGGAGAGGCACTGGCCGACGGCTACGCCACCGCCACCCTCGCGCCGTTCAACTCAGACGTCGCTAGCCACGCCTCCGCCGAGGGGGCGGTCGTGACTTCGGCCTCAGGGGCGACGACCTCCTACGAAGGCTACGTCCCTGGTGCTGCGGTCAGTTACGCCGGCGGTCAACTTTCATCGGTCCTCGGCGTCCCGCTGCCCGTCAGCCCGAGCGGTTCAACCCCGTCTTTCTCCATGGCCGGTACCTGGGAGGGCGCCCTGCAGGGGGTCAGCCTTGCACCGTGGGCATCGGCTATCACCTCCACCATCACGCTCAACTTCGCCGGTGGCCGGGCCAGCCAGGTCGGGGTGCTGCCATTTTTCGACCCGAGCTCAACTTCGGCGCCTCAGGTCTCGGTGTACGACGACATCAAATCTAACGAGCAATCGATCCCTCCCGACATGCGCGACTTCGACCCCGTCTACCAAAACTCGGAGGCTCTTCACGACCTACAGAACGCCGCAGCCAGCGGGTCGTCGGTCTCTGCCTCAGCGATCACTTGGGACATCATCGGCACCGCCCTGACGACCACCGCTGTATGCGAAGGCAGCGCGTTCTGGACCGGGGTAGGCATTGGAGCATGCGTCGCCATCGGGGTTGCCGCTGGCTTACTTGGCGGGGTCGCTGCCGCGCTCTACTACCTCTACAAGGCCGTCTCGTCGCTAGACCCCAACGACATGGAGGCCATCCCAGCGGGCGCTGGCAGCTCCGGATGGATAGCTCCTCAACCTTTGGAGTACTTCGTGCGTTTCGAAAACGACGGCAACGCGCCGGCGGCCAACGTCCGCGTCAGCGTGGTGCTTGACCCGCACCTAGACCAATCGACGCTGCAAATCGGCGCCCCGAGCCAGTCCTCGTTCGCCGGTACGGAGGTCAACTACGACCCTGCGACGCGGGTCATAACCTGGGAAATGCCAGGGGTCGACCTCGCCCCCGGTCAAAGCGGATGGGTGTCCTTCGTGGCAAGCCCAGTCCCTGGAATTGCCGACAAAACGGCCATAGATGAGTCGGCCGACGTCTACTTCGACTACAACCCCGCCGTCGTGACCCCGACCGTCACTCGCACAATCGACACCACCCCACCGACTGTGTCCTTGAACAGCCTGCCCCCTTCGGCTCCGCCCGGCGCCCTCAGTGTCTCGTGGTCGGCGAACAGCCAAGTCGGGGTTGCGGACTTTGTCCTCTACGAATCGGTAGACGGCGGGCCACTTCTGCCGGTCGCCGAGACGACTGCAACCTCGACGACTGTCGACCTCGCTGCCGGCCACACCTATGGCTTCGCCGTGGGAGCTGTAGACCTCGCCGGCCTCAGCTCGGCCGTCAGCGGACCTGAGGTAGTCGAAGTGAGCGCGCCAGCCACGACGAGGGGCGTAAGCGCTCTCAGTCAGTCGATCACCTTTACTTCTGCCCCCCCTTCGCCCGCTTTCTACGGCGGTACGTACACGCCGAGGGCGACGGGGGGCGGCTCGGGCAACCCGGTAGTCTTCTCCGTCGATGCCTCGAGCACGCCGGGCGCCTGCATGCTGAGCTCGGGAGTGGTGCATTTCACCGGCCTTGGCGCCTGTGTAATAGACGCGAACCAAGCGGGCAACGCCGCCTACCTCGCTGCTCGAGAAGTCCAGCAGTCCTTCACGATCATCCCTGTCCAGGGCTACTGGCTCGTCAGCGCAGACGGGAAGGTAAACGCGTTCGGGGCCGCTCAAATCTACGGGTCGCTGGTCCCCAAGCGCGCCGGGCCGCCTTCGGGCCCCACCGTAGGGATCGCCGCGACGCCCGACGACTATGGCTACTGGCTTGTGTCGGCTAACGGCACCGTCACTGGCTTTGGCGACGCCGCAAAGTACTGCGCGGGTGGCAAATGCGCCTCGCTCCCGAACCTGCACGGCAGGGCACCTTTTGGCCCAATAGCCGGCATCGCCGCGAACCCGGCTGGGCAGGGCTACTGGCTCGTCTCGGCAAAGGGCAAGGTGAGCGCGCTGAGCGGGGCCACCTCTTACGGCTCGCTCGGCAACGCCAGCGCCCACAGCCGTCACGTCCCAGGTGCGGGCCCAGTCGTCGCCATAGCCCCGACGCCAGACGGCGGAGGCTACTGGCTTGTGTCGGCTAACGGCACCGTCACTGGTTTTGGCGACGCCGCAAAGTACGCCTCCCTAGAGAGCTCCCTTACGGGCCATGGTCGTTCACCACAAGAACACGTCGTAGGCATGGCCGCCTTGCCGAAATAGCCGCAAGCGCCCTTAAGGGCTTTGGGTGCTCAGCTTCCCCGGTGCCCGCCGACGCGCACTGTCCTCTGGGCACCCCAAAAGACGGCACCCACTGAGGAGCTTGAGCACCCAGAAGGACGCGTCGCTTGCACAACCCTGCTCTTGTTGCTGCAAATTGCCCTTGGGAAGCTTTCTCTGCTGGCTCCAAGAGCTCCGGCCAGCCGTGTGCCACCTTGGCAGGCCGTGAGGCTAAAAATGTCCACTAAGGCGTGCGACGAGCACCCTTAGTGCCTCATTTCTCGGTCGAGACATGCTCACCGATCGAATTAGTGCTCAAGCCTTAGCTAGTTTATGTTACAATAATGCCATAGGCCCTAGAAGGGCATCTTTGTACCCAAGAGAGAAAGGAGAACTTTCCGACCATGGCAAACATATCGCAATACCCACGGAGGGCTAAGTACTTCGTCGGGGCGTCCGGCGCGGCGTCGGCTGTCGCGCTCTTGTCGCCGTTGGTGGCCGTTGCGGCCAGCTCAACAGCCCCGGCCTACGCAGCCGAGGTCAAGGCCCCCGCGTGCACTGCTGATGTAGGCGGTTCCGGCCTCAGCGCAGCCGTTGTCGCCAAGCCGGGAGAGACTATTGCCCACAGGACTATCGATGCGACCGGTTGCGACATCGGGATCTATGTAGGTGCGGGCGTTACGCACGTCACGATCGACCAAGACCACATCTCGGGGGCCAGCTACCAGGGGATCCTCGCACAGGAAACCTCAAACCTCGTCATAGAGGGTTCTACCGTAACAGGCAACGGGTGGCGCACGATCAACCCCAAGGCGCCCCTACTGCCCAATGGGCTGCACTCTTTCGTCAGCCAGTCGTTCGGTATCAGCCTGTTCGGCGTTTCCGATGTCGTAGTCCAGGACAACAAGGTCTATGACAACGGCCGAGGCGGGATCGGCGTCATGGACAACGGGCCAAACGACCCTGGTACTATCACCCAGGACAAAAAGGCTCACCTCGTCGCTACTACCAACGTCCAGGTCAGGGACAATGAGACCTGGGAGAACTACAACGGCTGTGGCATCGTCGCAGCAACGCAGAACTTCGGCGGGCGCCTGTCCAACTTGGTCATAGAAGGCAATACAGTGACAGGCACGGGCATGAGCAAGCACGGCCCAGACATCGGCGGTATCGTCGTCGCAGCAGATCTCCCAGGTTCGACGGTGAGCAACGTCGTAGTCCACGCCAACAAGGTGACCGGCTCTTTCGAGGGAGGACTGATAGTGAACGCCGAGGCCTTCGGCTCGTCTACTCACAACGTCAGCCTTACCGGCAACACTGTCGAGAAGAACAACTTCGGGCACCTTGAGGCACCTAACACCGCTGGCATCATCGTGTTCGCGAACAACAAAGCGAAGATCCCGCCCAAAGCAAGCGGCCCGGAGAACGTCGGGACGACTGTTTCCGACAACACCGTCGCTGACCAGTTCTTCGGCATATGGTCGGTTGGCCACCCCACGCCAAAGGTCCTGCACAACCAAATCACGGTCCTAAAGGGCGGTCTGCCCATCTCTGTCCAGTAGGCCGGCGCACGCGGCTCACCGTTGCGGCCCTTCGCCAGACGGTGAGCCGCCATGTCGTCGGCGAGCAAACCTCACGCGGGCTCAGTGGCGGTGGAGAGAGCCGGGCAGGCCAGGCTCGCTGGGGTGCTCGGCGCCGGCAGGCACCACGACCGCCTCAGCCAACCTTTTCGCCCACCACTCCCGGAAGGCGGACCGCCGGCGGTCGAGGGCGAGCTCGGTTGATATCTCAGCGCGGCACTCCTCAAACGAGCGCCAGGCTGCCGGCCTCACCGCCTCCACGACCAGCACGTGCCAACCGAAGGCGCTCTCCACGGGCCCGTAAAGCTCACCGGGCGCTGCCGAAAATATCGTTTCTTCTAGGGCGCCGGCGAGCTGGCCCCGCTCGACCCACCCGAGGTCCCCGCCAGCTAGGCGGCTGCTCGCGTCGGTGGACCACTGGCGCGCCAGCTCGGCCAGCGAAGCCGGCCCCCCGCGCCTCGCCTCGTCGGCCAGCTCCCGGGCAAGGTCTGGGCCCTGGACAAGGACATGGCGGGCCCGGCGGGCCTCGCCGGTCCTGTAGCGGCTCGGGCTAGCCCTGTAACACGCGAGGGCGTCAGCCTCGCTCGGCGTGGCCGGGGCGATCTCGCCGGCAGCTTCGAGCGCCGCCACCCACTCGTCTAGGCAAGTGAGGTCCCTCACGCCGAACCGGGCTGCCTCTATCTCGAGAAGACGGTCGGCAAGCAGGCACTTGGCTGCCCAGGTGCGAAGCGCCGCCTCCTTGGTGAACCGGGCCGCAGCCTCGCCCCTCGCGGCAGCCTCGCCCCTCGCTGCGCCCCCCTCGGCGGCCGAGCCGCCCACCGCGCCGCCGCCGGGCCCCGCCGGGCCCTCTGCGGCCCGCCCTAGCGCGGGCGCGAGGCCCTCCCCGGCACCAAGGCGCAGGCCGGCAGGAGAAGCAGCGAGCTGGGCGAAGTATGCGTCGAGGTCCGCCTCCCAAACGGGCTCGCCCGCGACCCACCCGATCTCCGCGCCGGCGCCTACCGCACGACCAGAGCTCTTGGCGGCGCGAGCCCAAGGCACTCGCTGACTTCCCTTTCCCTTGCTTGCCTACCGTGTGCTTGCCTACGAGGTGCTTGCCTACCGTGCGAAGGTCCCTTGCTTGCCTACCGTGCGAAGGACGCGCCGCTCGTGCCAGGCGCACCAGCGGGAGCGAGCGCGCCCTCTCGCTCTGGCACCGGCACATCGAGCGGGGCACCCAACCGGAGCGCCACCGCTGGCGAGTACCAGATGCGCCCGAAGTACATGACCTTCCAAAGCGCCCACGACTCCAGCCAGCCGACTTCGGGGCCTTCCACGGTCGCCTCGAGCGTCCGTGCTTCTCCGGGCCGGAGCAGAAAACCTTGGTCCCAAGGGCGGACCAGCGGCCATGTCTCGACCGGAGAGACGAGCTGCACTTCCCCGCGGATCTCGCCGAGCGTCCGGTTCACCAGGCGCAGCCCTAGCCGCGCGGTCGAGCCGGGCCCAGCGACCAGCTCCGTCGTCTCCAAGGCCAGTTCCAGCTCTTGTTCCCACTGCCTGCTGGGGTGCCCGAAGGGCGCGGGCAGCGCGAGCGGGCCGCCGGCGCCTCGCCCTCGGCCTTCTCTCAGTTCGGGCAGCACGTCCACGGTCAGCACGTCTTCTTGGACCTGCCCCTGCCCGTCCGTCACCCGTGCGGACACGAAGCGCCGGCCTGGGCGAGCAGCTGCGGGCACGGCGACCCGCACAGGCACCTGCACCCACGCCCCAGGCGCGAGCGAAAAGAGCTTGCTCGACGGCTCGAGCACCCACCCTTCGGGCCCTGCGAGCTCGAGGCGGCCTGCCTGCACCTCGCGCGCCGAACCCGAAGCAACCTGGGCCACCACCTCGGCCTCTTCGCCGGCGCGGACAGCGAGCGAAGTGGTCAACAGGTGCACGGCCAGCGCCTGGTTACCGAGGGGCGCCGCACCCCGGTTGTGGAGCCAGTACCGGGAGAACACGGGCTGGGCGGCCTCCACTTCGCAGGCTAGCGCCTGGCCTCGCTCGTCGCCCCCCGAAGGCGCTGCGCCGCTCGTCGCGAGGCGCAGCCGCAGGGTAGACAGTTCGCACGGGCTGAGCGCAAAGTGCAACGGTTCGCCCTGCACAGCGGCGAGCTCCTCGCCTGGGCGTTCCAAAAGGTCGGCCCGAAAAGCTTGCGAGACCGGCGGCAAGCTGTTCAGCTCCACCTCCGCCGGGTACCCCTGAGCCTCGTAGCAGCGCACCGTCACTTCGGCGGCGGCCCCTGCCCCGTCGCCGCTCGCCGCCGCGGGCGGGTCGGCAGAGGCATAAGGGTTGCCTGCAGGTTTCAGCGCCGATAGGACAACCTCGCCCTTTAGCTTGGAGAGCCCAAAAAGCTTCGCCTCCCCGGGCAAGTGGCCCGGGTGCGCTTCCTCGCGTGAAACCACCAAAGGGCGGTTGTAGGCCTGCGCCTCCTCGACGATGTGCGCTTCGCGCCAGTCTCCTCGCCCCAGCACCAAGGCGTGCTCGAAAACGTGGCTCCAGTGCTCTAGCTCGAACGCTGAGCCGTCAGGGGCGTTACGCCGCGGCGGGTCGATCCAGACCCCAGACGGCCAGCCCGTGCAGGCGCGCAGCACGGACACGTACATCGCCCCCGAAACGTCCACGGCAAAACTGGGCGTGCCCCGGTTGAGGACCGCTGCTGTCCAGCCCGGCACGCTCTCTGGCTGCGGCACCAGTCGGCGCGCCTGTGCTACCCGCACTTTCCCCTGCGCTAGTTGTGCCACCAAAGCAGCCACCGCACCGGCCAAGCCCGCCGGCTCAGCCGAAGCTACGACGAGCACTGGGAGCTGGCGAGGCCCACGGAGGTCAGCGTTGGGCACCCAGACCTCGCTCAGCGGCCTCTCTGGGGGTACGTACACAAAGGCGGCGCCGTCCCGGGCCAACTGTGCCGACAGCTCGTCGCGGTAAGCGTCGCCTGCGGCCCCCAAGACTTCGGCCACGAAGGCATTTTCTGCCGGCCCACCGATCGCGATGCGGAAATCAGGCAAGTTGGAGTCCCCTCGGAGCGCCCCGTAGCGGTTGGAGCCGGCTTCCGAGCACGTCGCAGTCACGCCCTTTTGCACTAGCGCGACCACGAGGTCCCTCGCCCACTGTGCCCCGCTTTGCCCCGCCGGTGCCACGATTTCAGCTGTCCCGATCGCCCTCCTTAGGTAAGGGGGCTCGTCCGTACCCTCTGCCGCTTCGACCACCAGCGGGCAAGACAAGCCGAACCACTCCGCTGCAGGGTTGTCGAGCGTCCAGGGGGCCTCCGCGCTGTCGACGTCGATCAGGCCGAAGCCTCTTGCCACGACCGAACCCCCTACCGCCGAGACCGGGGCGGCCCCGGCAAGAACAGTCGGGAACCTCAACCTGACCAGGCGGTCACGCCCCTCCCAGCGATGAAGTTCGGTCCGTAGCTCCAAGCGCCTCGAACCCCGCCAGAGCGTCCAGGCCTGCCGGTAACAAAAGCCCTCCCCCGGCATTTCCCCTTCCACCACGAGCCGCTCCCCGAGCACGCAGGTCTGCCTGCGGACGCTCGCCGGGGAACTGCCCGAGCGAACCGGAGGCCCAGAGGGGAGCAGGTTCCAAGGGCCTTCGCCAAAACGGGGGTGGGCCGGGTACTCAGGGTAGACAAGGATCTCGCCGGCGACCTCGCCCGCCGGCACCAGGGAGAAGCCGCTCTCGCGCTCGCAGATGCGTGAGAGGCCCCCGCCCCGCTCCCGGTCCGCTTCGACTTCCAAAAAATCGTTGGAGATCACCGCCCCTTCCTCCGCCGACCAAGACCCAGCCGGTTCGTCCCGCCGGCGCAGCCAGAACGTCTTGTAACCAACGCCGGGGACCGAAGAGGCGGGGAAAGTAACGGCCCGGGTGCCAGCACCGTTGCCCCCCTCCTCCACCGACGGCAACACCTCGCCCGAGGAGCCCACTACCTCCACTGGCTCTCCGGCGGGCAGCTGCGCTGTCACGAGCTCCGAGCGCTCGAAGCCCAACGTGTTGGTCACGACAAGGGGCTCGCCGGCACCCTGGGTGCCGATCGCGCTCACCAACTGGGCGCGCGACGCCGCTTCAGCCGCCCTGGCCAGCTCGTAAGCCTCGCGCCAGCCGGCAAGCAAGTCGAGGTAGACCTGGTCGGACTCAGAACCTGTTATGCCGTCGTGGTGGGCGTTGAACTCGAGCTGGCGCCAGGCCTTGTCGAGCGCCCTCCAAGGGACGCTCCCTCCTAGCGTCAAAGACAACGCCGCCATGGCTTCGGCCTCAGCCAGCCAAGCCTCAGCTTGGCGCTGGGCTTGCTTGGTGTCGATAAAGCTAACGTCTTTGCCCGTGTATATGGGGTTCATGTCCCGGCTCTGGGGCGACGGCCGGCGGCCTTGTCTTTCGAGCTCCTCTCTCACCGCCGCGAAGAACTCCTTTGGTAAGCCGAGCTCGAAACGGGGCCATACATAACGCCGGCCCCATGCTTCGGCGACGTCAGCCGCGAACCGAGAAGGAGGCGTATAGTCGGTCCCCACCGGGAGCAGGGTGACCTTGGTCGCTGAGACCTCCGCCAGGTCACAGAAGATCTCGTAGGCCTGCCACATGGCCCCCTCGAGCGTCGTCGCCCGTTCGAGCTCCCAGCCTGCCGAGTAGTGGTTGGGCATGTAAGAGGTGAGCAAGCCGAGGCCGCTTGGCGAGATCCACTCGAACTCGCTCGGGAACTGCATCCAGGTGTTGGTCCCCACTTCCCTCTTCGGGCCCCACTGGTGGAAGGGCCCCCTGGCCCACGCTGACGAAGTGATGCCAGCTGCCGCCATGATCCCCGGGAAAGCGGGGTCGTGGCCAAAGACGTCGAGCTGCCAAGCGCTTTTGGGATCTGCTCCCATCACGTCGCGCTGGAAGCCGGCACCGTAGACCGCTGCCCTTATGGCCGTCTCGACGCCAGTCAAGTTGGTGTTCGGCTCGTTGTAGGTCCCGCCTACTATCTCGAGGCGCCCTGCCGCTATGAGCGCCCGCATTTCCTCCCGCCTGTCGGGGTAGAGGTCCCAAAAAGGCTTCAAGTAGTCCACTTCGGCCAGCACGAACTTGTACCGAGGGTCGAGGCGGGCACGCTCCAAATGGGCTTCCACGAGGGTGAGGCCGCTGTGCTGGAAAGTGTCCCGTCGCTCGATCGCCCAAAGCAGCTCGTCCCAGCCGGAGGTGTAACCCGCTTGCGTGTTCCACCACACCGGGTCGTAGTGGAAGTGGGCCACCATCACCATGCGCCAGCCCGGCTCGTGCACGGTGAGCTCCGCCTCGGCCTGGGCGACCGACCCGGCGGCCTCCACTGTCGCCCTAGCCCAGAGCTTGTCCCCTGCCTTCACGTCGCTGCCGAAGACAACAGGGACCTCGACCACCGGCCCGGCTGGCACCTCGGTGTGGGGCGTGAAGCGCGCCTGGCGCGCTAGGCCCGGGTCCTGCGCCGGCGCCCAAGCTGGGCCTCCCTCCTGCCCCGCCAAGGCGGGGTCGAGCCGCCCCTGCCAAGTGACGGCAGAAACAAGCCCCGGACCGGCCAGGGTCGCACGAGCCGGGGTGCCGGCGGGGGCGTCCTCGACGGCGATACGCACCACCTGGGCGAGGCCCTCAGCGTGGGGCACGAAGCAATGCGTGGAGCGGACACCACTGATGCGCATGGTCACAAAACCTCACCTATCCCAAGTCGTCTTGATTGCTAGCCGCGGGCGGGGCGCCAACAGAAAGGTTAGCGACCCCGCCCGGACCGAGCCACTTCAGGCTAGCTGGCGGGCACCAGCTCAGCCTGGGTCATGGGCGAGTGAAGCGCTACCGTGTTGGCCTGCTTCACGATCGACATAACGTCCTTGTCGTAGGTCGTCAACGCCTTCGCGGCCGTCGTGGTCTGCTCCTCCAAGTCCCCAGTTAACTCCTGGATAACGTACGAGACCTTCGGGTAGATGGGGAACGCCGGCCTAAAGTAACTGTGCGGCAGCAGAGACAGAGCGAAAGGAAGATCCGGGATGCTCTTGTAATACGACGGGACCTCAGCCGAGTCAGTACGAGCCGTGAGCTCGCTCCACAACCTGCCTATAAGCGCGTCGTTCTGCTTGTTTACCGCCAGCTTGATAAAATCCCAATCCAGAGCGGCGTTCTTAGAGTACTTCGGGATCGACAGCGCCCAACCGCCCGAGAGCGTGGCGTAGCCAGGAGCCTGGCCGTTCATAGTCGGCATCGGCGTCCAGCCCATCACCTTGGTCCAGTTCGGGAACGTCTTGCCGACCCAGCTCTGGGGAATCCAGTCACCGTCCAAGTCCACAGCCAACTCCCCCTTTGGCAACAGCGTCGTCGCAACTGTCTCGCCCCAAGTACCCGTCTGCGACTCAGACGGGCTTGGTCCGAGACCGTTGCTGAACACCTCTTGGTAAAAGTTGAAAGCGTCCTTCAACCCGGGGTCGCCCACAACCCACTTGTTGTTCGCATAGTCGTACAGCGAGTACCCGGTTCCGTACAGGAGCATCTCGAAACCCTGCATGGTCGAAGCCTCTCCCGTCGGCACGCCACCATATATGTTAAACGGGATCACCCCCGGCACCTTCTGCTTTATAGCTTCCAAAGCCGACAGCACTTGCGCCCACGTCCTCGGGTGCCAGGGCAGCGCTATCCCTGCCTTCTTCAAAATATCCTTGTTGTACCACAGGAACCTATCATCGGTTGCGTACGGTATGCCCCAAACCTGGTCCGCGTATGTAGTGATATTTTTCATGGCACCCTTGAAGTACTTCCAATCTGGCCAAGCCTTCACGTAGCTCGTGAGCGGCCGCAAGTACCCTGCCGACTCATCAGCAGAAACCAGGAAAGTGTCCTCCATCACTACGTCCGGAGCCGTAGAGGGCGAGCTCATCATCAGGTCGAGCTTAGTATAGTAGTCGTTCTCCGAAGCTTCCACCGCATCGAGAACCACCTTCACTCCTGGGTGCTGCTTTTCGAACTGAGGTACAATGTGACTCAACCACTCACCCATTGTGTTGACCGACCCCGGAGCAGGCAAGTAATTGTAAGCGATCTTCAGAGTCGTCGTAGTAGCCGCTTGGGCACTAGGGGCACTGGCGAGCAGGCCTGGGCCCAGTGAGGCCGCAGCCACCAGCCCCGCCGCTACCGACTTGCTCCCCAACTTGCGCACTTTACGGTATAGTTGGATCATTCTTTCTCCTCCCTTTCTATTTCCTCTTTCGTAGAGGCCTTCTTAGTAACTAATAGAGGCTTCATCCCTTGAAAGCCCCGGTTGCAAACGAGCCCCCGAACCGTCCCCCTGTGAACAGGTAGAGCACAGCTGGCGGGATGCTGTAGATAATTGAATACGCAGCCAATCGTCCGTACTCGACGGTGCCATAGCTACCGAAAAACTGGTAGATAGTCACAGAAATAGGAAGCTTCGCGCTCGACGAAAGTAGGATAAAAGGTATATAGAAGTTTGCCCAACCCGTTATGAAGTCAAGCAAGAAGGCCACCAGGAGCCCAGTGCTCATGAGCGGCAGCACCACGCGGAAGTAACCTTGTACCCGGCTCGCCCCGTCTACCCATGTAGACTCCTCTAGTGCCGGGTCCACGCTGTCCAAGAACGTTTTCACAAGCCAGATGCTGATCGGTGTAGCCAAGGCGGCCATCAACAACATGACGGGCACGATCTCATTAACCCACCCGAATGTCCTGAAGAACTCGAACAGCGGCACTATGAGGGCGGTCACAGGAACGCCGGTAACAAAGAGCACGCCAAGCAGGTACCCGACGCGGCCTTTAAACCGGAAGCGCGATAGCGGGTAGGCGGCGACGGCTGCTAGGGCTAGTGCTACGGCCGCGCTGCCGGCCGAAAGGATGAACCCGTTGAGGACGGCGGTGCCGAAACCTGGGCTAGTCGCAACAGAGGTGAAGTTGGAGAATGTCAGGCTAGATGGGAGGGCAAACGAAATAGTGGCACTCCCGTTGAAAGCGTCAATCACAAGGAGGAACAGCGGCAGGGCAAAAAATGCGAAAACAATTGCGAATATGACAGCATGCCAGAAGTTCTTTCGCGCAGCGCGCGCCTGGCGGTACCAGAACCGCCGGGGGCGGGTGGCGTGAGCCGGGGCGGTCCCAGAGGCTGCCGCGACGGCCCCGACGCTCATCTCACCTCCTTCGCCGCCACCCGCATATAGAAAAATGCGAGCCCACACGCGAGGAGAAGCAAGACGAGAGAGATCGCTGTCCCAAAGCCCAGCTCGTAAAACGAGAAAGCCTGTTGATAGGTGTACACGGGCAGGATGTCGGTCTGGTTCCCGGGCCCGCCCCCGGTGAGCACAAAAACAAGTGTGAAATCAGACAGCGTCCAAAGAGTAGTGAGTGCTAGCACCGTGGCCACGGCGCCCCGGATCATGGGGAACTTCACGAAGCGCATGATCCGCCACTCACCGGCGCCGTCGAGCTGCGCAGACTCGATTACCTCCGTCGGTACTGCCTGCAGTGCGGCACCAAGCACGAGGATGGAAAAAGCCATCCCCCGCCAAGCGTTCGCGACGATAAGCGACGGCATCGCGTACTTGAAGAGGAACGGGACCGGCCCAATGCCCACGTAGCCGAGCAAGGTGTTAGCGAGGCCGGACGGTACAGAGAGGTAGCCGCTCCATATGAAGGCCACGACGATCTCTGGGATGATCCAAGCGACCACTATGACCGAAAATAAGACCGAGCGGGCTAGCTTGCTGAGGCGCTCCACGAACACGGCGACCAGGAAGCCAACCGCAACTTGCCCGATGATCGCCGAGCCCCCCAGGTACTCAAGAGAAGCCTTCAGCCCCTCCCAAAACTGCGAGTTCGTGAAAAGGTCGCCATAGTTCTCCAGCCCGACGAACTGCGGGCGCGCCGCCAGGGGGCCGGTCAGTGCATAGTTACTCAACGAGGTGTACACGGCCCGCCCAGTGGGGTACCCAAGGAACAGCAGCATGTAGGCTGTGGGGACCCCGAGCATGAGCAGGATGAGCACCCGCCGCCGCTTCTGCCGGACCGAGACAGGTGGGCGGGCACGCCGCTCGCTAGCCCGAGATGCTCTAAGGGCGGGGGCCCGTTCAACCATCACGTCCGTCAAAGGGCCACCCCTCCTAGGCTAAGTGACATCGTTGTCAATTCTACGCTACGTGACATCGTTGTCAACAGCGGGCATGACAACATAGGTTTCATGAGCCCGACCCTGCGAGCACTAACGAACTTCCCTCTGCTCGCTTTGGTCTTCGCTGAAGTCGCGCTAACACATCGGCGCGCTGCCTGCCGGCAACTGAGCTGGGATCGAAAACAGCCGCGAGGACGATAGCTGCGGCTCCCTGTGCCCAACTCGAGTCCTGCCAGCCGCTTGCCTTGACCGGCAACTCAGGCCAACCCGCGGGGAGGTGGCCCTGAAGTGCTTCGCGAAAAGGCCGGTCCCAGTACCTCCACGAGGCGGAACCCTCGCCG
>Ga0209061_1004463_pt1 | contig 13482 bp, 11 predicted proteins | sample Coa_R1_10_FD_187157 | JGI IMG/M metagenome (GOLD analysis project Ga0209061, IMG submission 187157) | Surface soil microbial communities from Centralia Pennsylvania, which are recovering from an underground coalmine fire - Coalmine... | ecosystem: Environmental > Terrestrial > Soil >...
CTTCCAAGGGGGCCTCCTTTAGCGCCTACGCCGGCTTCAGGGTAATGGGCCACATAAAAGACACGCTCCGAGAGGACGACTTCCTTTCCAGGCGGGCACGCCAGGTCGTGAAGGCGTGGCTGAAGGGCGAACAGCTCGACCAGCGCCGAGCGGCCCAGGCAGCCCGGCTGGCTTCTCAGCGGCCGGTCAGGTTGTCGCCCCGGGCCGTGGAAGAGGTGGTAGGTGACCAGGGGCCGGAAGAAGCCGGCCTCACTCGTGCCCAGGTGAGGGAACTCTTGGCACGCCTAGACCCGATGGAGAAGGCGGTGCTCACTTACCGGTACCTGCAGAACATGAGCCTTTCTGCGATAGGCGCCGTGCTCGCAGTTACTGAGAGCCGCGCTTGCCAGCTGCACCGCGCAGCCTTGGAGAAGCTCCGGCAGGAAGCGGCCAAGCAAGCCAGCTAAGCCGGCTTGTGCACCTGCCGCCGGCATAGGACAGAACGTGCCTACTGAACGAGTAATAGTCCGCTTGCCAGAGGGCTTCGACCCTGGGCGCCACATGCCGGCGCTGGCGCGCAAAATTGCCGAGGCTCACGGCGACGGCTGGGAGGTCGACTCAATCGACCCCGCCAAGCGCATCGCCTACGCCACGAGGCGAGCGGCGACCATCGAGGTCTCTGCGCCACCTGACGCCGCCGACCGCATCGAGGTCCGGCTCCCGAGAGGGACCAAGCCATCGGACGGTGACCGGGTAGCCACGCGTCTCGAGGACCAGCACCCAGGCTTTTGCCTGACAGAGTTCGACCCGTACCTCGGCAAGGCCGTGCTGTCACGCCTCTCCGAGGCCGAGCAGCGATGCCGGGGCGCCGTGGCAGTAGCGCTGTCCGCCAAACCGTGGGACGTCGACGTGAGCTCCCGTCCAGACGGCGGGTTCGACATCGCGCTCCCGAACACCTACACCCCGTCCAAGCACGACAAAAAGTTGGCCGAAGTGGCGACCGTCGTAGTTGGGTCGGCAGGCTGGTACGTCCAGACAGACCCTGCGTCGCTCAGAGCTTCGCTTATCCCGGCTGAGCCACCAACGTTCCCTTCGGTTGTCCCTTACCCGCTCGACCGGCTGAAGGGCGCAGACCCGGACAGGACCCGTTTCGGCGTCGCCCTGCCAGCGCCCGGGCGAGCCTCTGGCCCAGAACTTGGCATCGACTGGCGGGCCTCCAGCGCCGCGCTCGTGGCTGGCCAGCCGGGTAGCGGCAAGTCCGTAGCCACATCGGCGCTGATAGCGGGGGCCTTGGCCTCGGGTGCCGAGCTTGTCGTTGTCGACGACCCCGCCAAGAAGGTGGACTACCTATGGTGCAAGCCGTTCGTCCGCCGCGGCGGCTGGGGGTGCGAGTCGCTCGCCGGAGCCGTGGCTGCCCTCGGGCTTGTCTACGACGAGGGCCAGCGGCGGGCCAAGATCCTTGCCCAAGCCGGCGCGGTCGGCTGGCACGAGCTACCTCCCGAGCTACAGTTTCCCCCGCTCTTGGTGGTGGTGGACGAAGTGACCGCCCTGCTTGCCCCTCGCCGCGTCCCATCTGGCATACCAAAGGACCACCCGCTCAAAGTCGAGGCCGTGCAGGAGAACCTGCTACATGCCACCATCGACCAGAAGCTCCAGAAGATCATTGCCGAGCTGCGGTTCGTGCGCGTCCGGACGCTCATCGCCAGCCAGGTCGTGAACGACCGCACCGGGGTCGGGCCGAGCCTGAAGGCCAAGATTGGCCACCACGTCCTGTGCGGGACCAACCCCTCCAAGACCGCCCGGGCCCAGGCGCTAGCCGACGAGGCATCCGTGCCCACCGTGCCCGACAACGTCCGCTCCGACAAAGGTGCCGGTCAAGGTGTCGGTGTCGCGGAGCTGGAGGGGCACGCTCCGTGCGTCTTCAAGAGCTACTTCGCCACGACCGAGCAGTACCGGGCTGCCCTGGTGGAGCTCGGGGTGCCGACCACCGACAGGCCGGAGCCGTCGGCCGCTGATATGGCTCGCTATGCGCCCTCGCTCGACGACAATGGCGACGCCTCTGGCCTGGAACAGCGAGGTGAGCCTCGAGGCACCGCTTAGCTGCTCATCGGCACAGGCTGTGCCGGCAGGTCGAGCGCCGTTGCCTTGGCAACAGGGACCACCCAGAGGTCGTTGACGACAATTTCCACCCGGTTCTGGCTTAGTTCTCCGTTTTCCTCATCGACTTCTACGCTGTCGAGGTCGTCCTCGTCGAGGTCGTTGTGGCGGGGGGCGAAGCGCTTGACGGTGCCGGTGACGCCCACGATGTCGCCGACTTGAGGCATGCCTTTTTCCTCGAGCTTGGCGAGCGTGCTAGCCCAGACGACGCCATTGATGGTGCCGTGGGAGCCTTCGATGGCAATGTTCGCTCGCCGGTTCCCCTTCTTGACGACGCCGAAGCCGGACAGGACGCCGATCGTCGAGGCCTTCCTGCCTTCGTGTGCGCCCAGGTGGTCGACCCTCACCGCAGGCTTTGGGAGGATGTCCCTAGCGCACCACTTAGTAACGTCGTCTTTGAGCGCCGTCAGTGGGGACGGGGACAACAGCACGCCAAGGCGCTTGCGCTCCCTGGCCGTGAGCTCGAGCGGCCCCCACTCGGCGGCCGGGGCCGTGGCGCCGGCGTCGATGGCGTGCAGCGTCATCATCTGGCCGAGCCTTGGGCCGAAGGAGTCGCATGCGCCAGCCTCCACGAGCGCCTCCAGCTTGTCCAGCGACAGCTTCTTGAGCGGCCCACCCTTGGTGTCGCACACCTTGACGCGGCCGTACAGGTCGCTCAGTGACGTAAACGGCCCGCCTTGGTAGCGCTCGTCGACGATCGCCTTCACGAGCTCTCCGACCCCTTTGATTTCTGCCAGACCCAGGCGCACGGCACCGTCGGCGTCAACTGTCGTCCAGGTCTGCGACATGTTGACGTCGGGACCACGGACCTTGATGCCCTCTGCTCGAATGGAAATTAGCGTCGCCAGTCGTTTCTCGTCGTTATCTGTGTTGGCTAGCACCGCAGCGGCGAAATGGGCGGGCCAGTTCGCCTTCAAGAACGCCGTGACGTAGGCGAGCTTGGCGTACCCAAGCGAGTGCGATTTGTTGAACCCGTAACTCTCGGCGCCCGCCAGGCTCTCCCATACCTTCTCGGCAGTGGACCTGGCGAAGGGCCGCCGTGAGTTGCCGGCGTCGTCGCGGTCGGACTGGGCGCCGGATATGAACAATTGGCCGACGGCGACCATCTCGTCGTGGATCTTCTTCGCCACCGCCTTGCGCAGCCTGTCCCGGTTGACCGGCCCGAAACTTGCGACGACCTCGCCCAGGCGCATCATCTGCTCCTGGTAGACCGGGACCCCGTAGGTGCTGCCGAGGACTGTCGCTATCTGCTCGGCCTCCCAGGGGTCGGACGTGAAGATGCCGTAGTCGACAGGCGCCTTGCCAGCCTTGCGTTCGGCGTACACGGTGTGCATGCCAGCTTTCAGAGGTCCTGGTCGGAACAAGGCGATGACGTCGGAGAGCTCGCCGAGGTTCTGCGGCCTGATCTGCATCGCCAGCTTTGTCATGCCAGAGCTCTCCAACTGGAATATGCCAGCGGTCCTGCCTTCGGCGAAGAGCCTCCATGCGGCGGCGGCCCTGGGGTCGGAGGTGGCCTCTGGCAGTAAGTAGGGGTCCAGCTTCTCGCCTGTGGTTTCCTCGATCAACCTGATCGTTGCCGCCACGATGTCGAGGTTCCGCAGGCCGAGCACGTCCAGTTTGACTAAGCCGACATCCTCGATGTCCTTGCCGTCCCACTGTGTCACCCTGACAGAAGGGTCGCGCCTGTCACGGCGCAAAGGCACGAGCCCTTGGAGCGGCTGGTCACCAACCACAACCCCGCAGGCGTGGACGCTTTCGGCGTTGACCTGGCCTTCAAAGGCACGTGCGAGTTCTACGACTTGGGCGCACTTCGAGTCGGCCGCTACGGCTTGGCGGAACGGCGCCGTCGCTTCGGTTTCTTCGTACAGGTCTTTGAGCTTGTAGGGCTTGCCGTCGCCCCCGATCGGGACCGCCTCGGCCAGCTTGGCGCCAAGCGCCTGGGCTTCTAGGACCTTGCCGGCGAGGCGCAGGCTGGCAGGCCCGAGAGCGATGTTGTACGTCCCGATCCTGGCCACGTTTGCTTGTCCCCACCGCTCGGCAAGGTGCTCTACAACCAAGTCGGTGGCGGCCTGCTCGAAGTCTGTGTCGATGTCGGGCAAACCGACGCGGTCTGGTGACAAGAACCGCTCGAACAGCAGCCCGTGCTTTATCGGGTCTACCTGGACAATCCCCAGGCAGTAGGCGATCACCGAGCCGGCAGCCGAGCCGCGGCCTGGGCCGACCATGATGCCCCGGCGGCGCGCCCAGCCGATCATGTCCTCCACGATGAGGAAGTAGTCGGACAGGCCGGCGCCCGTGATGATGTCGTACTCGTAGCGGAGGCGGTCCCTCACTAGCTCTGGGAGCGGCCGACCGTAGCGTTGCTCTGCGCCTCGTGCGACTTTTTTGTACAGGGCCCCGTCGGCGTCGCCGCCGACAGAAGGCAAGCGGCGAGTGGCCTCTGGCAGCACGCAGTCCTCGATGCGCTCGGCGACGGCGAGCGTCTCTGAGACGGCCCTTTCTGTGCCTGGTTGGCCGTCGAAGAGGGCATGCATCTCCGATGTTGTGCGCAGCCAGTAGCCGTGGCCCTGGAACCTCCAGCGCTTGGGGTCGGAAAGCGGCGTGTCACCCCCGACACAGAGCCAAGCGTCGTGGGCGTCGCTTTCGTCACGGAAGACGTAGTGGGCGTCGTTGGTAGCGACGACAGGCATGCCGTGGCGCTTCGCCAGTTCGACCAGTTGGCCCATGACACGGCGCTCGCTAGCGATTCCGTGGTCCATGACCTCGACATAGAGCCGGTCACCGAAAATGTCGCGCAACCGAGCCAAGTTCTCTTCCGCCCTGGCCAGCTCGCCTGCGGCCAGCGGTCCAGCGACCGGGCCGCCGAGGCAGCCGGTGAGCACTATGAGCCCTGCGCTGTGCTCGGCCAGAAGCTCCATGTCAATGCGGGGCTTGGACCAGAAGGACTCGGGCGCATGAGCCTCGGCGTCCAAGAAGGCGAGGTTGCGCCAGCCCTCCTTGGTGGCGGCGAGCACGGTCAAGTGGTGGTACTTGGCCCGCTTCTGCCCGCCTGCGACTTCCATATCGCCTGCGTCTAGCGCCTGGTCGTCGGCCGCTGCGGCTGTCTGGCGCTTGAAGCGCGAGCCGTGCGCCAGGTAGGCCTCGATCCCGGTGATCGGCTTTACGCCCGCTGCTTTGGCAAGTTTCGCGAACTTCCAGGCCGCCCCCAGGTTCCCGTGGTCGGTTATCGCCAGTGCCGGCTGGCCGTCGGCGGCAGCGGCCTCGACCAATGGGCCGAGCTTTGACATGGCGTCCCGGCTCGAGTACGTCGTGTGCGTGTGGAGGTGGACGAACTGGCTCACACCAGTCCTATGCCGGCTAGCGCCGCATAGGGTGGTTTGCTCTTATGCCTGCATGCCCAGGCAAACTGCCGCCGCGTCCTCGCTGGCCCTTTCCATGAGGGCGCACAGTTCGTCGAGCCGCCGGATGGTGGCGGCTCTCTCGGCGGGGGAGGGGGGCGAAATGGTGCGGCCAGCTGCGATGCGACTGGCTTGGTCCTCGGCGGCGGTGCGAGCCGAGACGATGGCGCTTACTGAGCGACAGGACAACGGCGCTGGCGAAGGTTGGCCAGTGCGGTCGATGGCCATGAACAAAGGCCCCTCCGCACCTGTGAGACGGGGCAGTGGGGCCTGACAGTCGTGGTGCTCGGTCATCTCGGCCAACAGCGCGCCGATGTCCTCGAGCTCGTAGCGAAGCGCCCTCCAGCCAACCGTCGACAGCGCAAAAGCGGCCCGGGCCCAGCGCGTGTACGCGCAGCGGGGGCACGAGCCGGGCTCTTGGTCTGTCGGGAGCCGTGGGGCAGATTGTCCTGCCTCGGACAGCCGCAGCCGTCTGACATCGGCCCGGCTGAAGCCTGCTGCACAGATGAGCGCCACGATGGCGGCGTCGCGACGCCCTACCAGCCCCGCTGGCCAGCCACCGATTGGGGTACGCCCAAGGGCGCTCGCCAAGGCTCGGGGGCTGTAGCGCTGTGCTGGCGCCACCAGGGCTCTTAGGGCATCTCGCCCAGGGCCCGCCTCGCCCAGTGCGCGGTGCGCAGCGTCTATGGCCCTAGTTCGCCGAGCAAGGGTGGCAGGGCAGCCCGGCACGTCTGCTAGGAACGCCCGGACTGTGGCCGCCGAGGCCGGGAGCGCTTGCTCGCCGTTGGCAGTACACCAGTCGACGAACAGTGCCCAGTCCGAGGCGGCTCTGCTCATTGCCAGCGATCTTGGATCAGCCACTGCGGCTACCGTCAGTCGCTTACGTAGGTACGTACGTACGCTACGCTAGGCCCTGAAGGAGGTCGACTTCCCTTTGAGGATCAATTTCAGCTACGAGCGCGAGACCAAGAACACAGTTCGTTTCCAGGAAGATGCCGATGGCCAGCCCGAGGGCCACCCCGGCGCCGACGTCATAGGCACGCTGTACGTCCAGAAGTTCGCCTGGGCACAGCTCGGCAAGCCGGAGCACGTCGTCGTAGAGCTTTCGGCGCAGGACCCTGCAGCCGGCTCTGTTACGTAGGTACGTATGCGCATAGTCGTCGCCAACCTGAAGGGCGGCACCGCCAAGACAACGACAGCTGTCTACTTGGCCAGGTCCCTCGGGGCTGTCGTCGTGGACGCCGACCCGCAAGGCTCTGCCACAGCCTGGGCCAGAGCTGTCGAGAACGACGGCGGCAGGCTCGTCCCTGTCGTGCACCTGCCCGACCCCAAGCTCGCCGGGAGGCTGCCCAAAGCCAGCCGGCTGGTCGTCGACTGTTCCCCGAGGGACCACCGCATCACCGATGCGGCCGTCGCCTTGGCCGATCTCGTCGTGGTCCCGACCGCCACCACCTCGGCCGACATGGAGCGCACCTGGGCGACCCTCGACCTGGCGGCCGATGCTGGCAGACAGGCTGCCGTGCTGTTGGTCCGGGCGAGGCCCTGGACGCGGTCGTTCAAGGCAGCACTGCAGGCCCTGAAGGACGAGAAGGTGCACGTGCTCCGGGCCCGCATCCCCCAGCGCGAGGCGCTGGCTGTTGCCTGGGGGCACCCGCTCGGGCCCGAGAGCTTCGGCTACGACTTGACAGCCGAAGAAGTAGAGGAGCTGGTGCGCCGTGCCTGACCGGCCGCTCGACATGCGCCGGAGGCTGCCGCGCCCCGAGGCCCACGCCGAGCCGGGACGCCCGGACCCCTACCCGCACCGGCTCTCGGTGGACGTCGACGACGAGACCTATCGGGCGCTGCGGTTCTTGGCGGCCGAGAGAGGCTGCACCATCGTCGAGATCGTGCGAGCCGGGATAGCCCACGAGCTTGGGCGTGGTTATTGATGTCGGCAGATTGGCGACAGGGCCGCGGTGACCACAGTCCTACGTACCGGTGCGCCCCAGCCGATCCAGCTCTTCGAGCAGCCATCCCGAGGCCGCTTCTGCTAGGTGCCTTTCAGCAACGGCTTTGTTGAGCGCTTCGACGCGACCTGGGTCTGCCATGAACCGTGCCTGGCTGGCGGGCATCACGACGGCTGGCGTGAGGACAACCGTCCCGTCCGGTTCGTCTCTGGCTATGTAGTGAGTATCTGCACTGCGCCCTAGTCGGCCAAGGGCCACTCGGCGCTTGTTGTCTACAGCTAGAAGCCTCTCCATGCCTCTACTATACCGCCCTCTTACCCACTTGCGCGAAGTGGGAATGTGGGATAGATTGCCTTCGTGCGATTGCTCGTTCACCCGGACGCCAGGAGAGCGCTCGAAAACCTTCGCAACGACCCAGGAAGGGAGGCGTTGCTAAGAAAGGTGCTCGTGGCTATTAACCTGATCCGTCTTCGGCCAGGTGCCAGGGAGGCCCGACGAGAGGCGTGGGCAACAGAGCGCTGGGGACAGGTGTGGGCCATCCCGGTACAAAGTGGGGACGATGATTGGGTAGTGGTGTGGGTGCCAGAGGGCCCTGATGAGGCGATCGTGCTTTATGTCGGACCTGGGGTTTAGGCCATGCGGCATTAGAACGATTGAGCCGCCCCAATAAGGAACGTGGACCGCAACCAACCGCGCCGTCCGGCCGGCGTGCCGGACGGAGGCCAGTGGGCGCCTGTGCAGCACGCCGAGCCCGATGTCCCGCTCACCTCGGCCGAGCGTCGCTCGAGGACGCCTTACCCGGGGCTCGTCCGACTGACGCCGGCGGCGCGCACTGTCGTCAGGGCTTGCACCGCGGCTGGCGGCCGTCCGCTCGTCGTCGGCGGCTCGGTGCGCGACGCCCTCCTCGGTGACCATGAGCCCAAGGACATCGACATCGAGGTCTACGACGTGGCCGACAAAGAGAGGTTCTTGGACGCCATGGCTGAGGTTGGCGACTGGTCCGACACGGTGGGGCGTGCCTTCGGCGTCGTGAAGATCAGGCTCGGTGACGAGAGCTTCGACGTCAGCCTGCCCCGGCGGGACAACAAAACCGGCTCTGGGCACAGGGGCTTCGTCGTCGAGACCGCCAACCTCACCGAGGCCGAGGCGGCTGCCAGGCGCGACTTCACTGTGAATTCGCTGGGTTGTGACCCAGTAACGGAGGAGCTGGTGGACCCCTACGGCGGGCTGGCCGACCTCCGCGGTGGCGTCCTCAGGGCCGCGCCGCTTTTGGCGAGGACCCGCTCCGGGTGCTCCGCGGCATGCAGTTCGCCGCTCGCTACGGCTGGCGCAGGGACGACCGCACGGCTAGGGTGTGCGCCTCGCTGCGCCCTGCCTACGCCGAGCTGCCCGTTGAGCGCGTGGGCGAGGAGTGGCGCAAGGCGCTCACCAGGGGGCGGCACTTCTCGGCAATGCTCGCCGAGCTCAAGCGCAGCGGTTGGCTCGGCCACTACCCCGAGCTCGTTGCCCTGGACGGGCTCGAGCAGGACCCGGCCTGGCACCCCGAAGGCGACGTGCTCACGCACGCGGGGCTGGCCGCGGAGGTGGCGGCCGAGCTCGCCGACGAGGCGGGGTTAGAGGGTGATGACCGCTACGTGGTGGTGGCCGCGGCCATGCTGCACGACGTCGGCAAGGCCACGACGACTAGGCGCGAGGTGCGCCGAGACGGCATCGAGCACGTCATCTCGCCCGGGCACGCCCAAGCTGGCGCCAGCCCGGCTGAGTCGTTCCTCGTCTCGGTCGGCTGCCCCGAGCACCTCCGGCACAGGATCGTGCCGCTGGTGGTCGAGCACATGGCGGCCACGGCCTCTAAGGAGCCGACCGAAAAAGTGCTGCGCCGCCTGGCTCGCCGCCTCGTCCTGGCCACGGTCGAGGAATGGGCCCTGGTCGTGAAGGCAGACCGCCTGGGCCGGGGGCCACTTGCCAGCCGGGCCGACGAGGTCGACAGATGGCTGGCAGTCGCTCGGGCCGTCGGCGCTGACAAGGCACCAGTCCGGCGCATCCTGACCGGCGACCACCTGATAGCGGCCGGCTGGGAGCCGGGGCCCGCGTTCCGCGTTGTTCTCGATGCCGCCGAAAAAGCCCAAGACGACGGCGAGTTCTCCGACGAGGCAGGTGCCATGGTGTGGTTCGAGCGGAACTACGGTCCGGGAGGATGTCAAGAAAGAAGGAGCCCCTTGCGGGACCCCGGCTCCTCAGAGGAAAGAGCCACCAGAAACTCAACGGCCGCTTCGTAGAATATCACAGGCTGTCCAGGTGGCTGAAGCGCTCAGTGCCTCCGAGAGGTCCATGTTGTTTGCGCCGCCTCAAGCTCCATCAATCTGAAAGGCTGCCGCGCGTCCCTGCCGGCATAGGTAAACAGTGGTTGGGTCGTTGCTGCTGCAGATGGGCAAACTTTTTCGGTCGTAAGGAAGGAGACAAGCTGGACAAGCGAGGTAGACGATGACCGCACGCAACGATGCTGCCAACTTAGCCATGCCGCTCAAGCAAGTGCGCTCCGTCCTTGGGTTGTCCGTCGACGAAGTACAGCTCGCTGTCGAAACAGGCCTGTTGAAGGCACGTGGCCGCCGCAACTACGACGCCGGCTCCGTGCTGGCTGCTGCGGCCGACCGCAAGGCGTGGCGAGCCAGGTTGGGCGCCGAGCAACGGCTGAACGCCACCGAGGCTGCCGCAAGATTGGGAGTCACCACCGAGCGCTTCCGGCGAGCCGTGGCAGCCAACGGGGTCCAGCCGGTCAAGATCGAGCCTTGGCGGTACGGGCTAATTTCCTACTACCGCGCCGCCGACGTCGACGCTCTAGCGCCTTGGCTCGTGATGGACGCTGCTGCTCGCCATGTGGCAGCCGTAGCGAAACGCCCTGAGGCGGCTCGCAAGGCTGCCGAGACCAGGAGGCGGAACACCGAGGAGAAGCGCGTCGCCAGGGAACAGTTGGCCGCGCTCATGCCGTCTGCTACCACACCCAGCCCTGAGCTGGTCCGCTTCGTGACAGCCCTACTGGTCGTGTACGAACAGGGGGCGGGGAAGCTCGGGCGCTACAGGCACGACTATCACGTTGGCAGGCTGGCCGGCATTATGGCCAAGGCCCGCCTGAGCGACCAAGAGCGCTCCAAGTTGCTCTGCGACTGGCACGGCCCCGCCCTAGAAGCTGCCTCATGGCTCACGGAGGCCAGCAAACTCGAGCGAGGCTACGGGCTCCATCCCGGCTCGCTCTGCAACCGTCTCCCATGCATCTCGGGGATGGTCTCGCAAACCGACTTCGACGCGCTGTTGCGCGACGACCCTGGCTACATAGAGGAATGCCGCCAGAAGGAGCAGGCGCGGCTCATTCTCGAGGAGGCGCGCAGGCTGGCTGAGGCAGAGGAGCGCCGCGCGGCCATGGAACGCGTCGCCGTCCAGGTCAGAGCCGAGATCATTGCCAACGACCCGGGGCCCAATTCGCACCCCGTCGACGCTGCCAACTGGGCGCTGACCGGCCTGTCGATGCTCGGCTTTGCCGATCATCCTCTCGTCTCGCGCATGCGGAACTTGGCGGGGCAAGACTTCGCCCGGCACCTGCGGTCACGCTTGGACAGCCATGCGCGCCTGCAGCACAAGGACTTCCGGGACGACGAGCTCGTAAAACGGATGCTGGGCGTGCTGGACGATGCCGCCAAGCTCCTGTCGCCCATCTGGAGGATTTTCGGGCGCAATCGCTGTAGCACGCGTTTGGTCGAGCTGCGCCGGCGCGGCCTGAGGTCCCTCGGTGAGCTCGCCGTCCGCCCGGAAATAGAGGCCATCGTCGACGCCGACGCTGCACTGGCAGAACGGTGGGCCGAGGAGGACGCCGTCGATCAGCGTCGAGCGGAACTGAAAGCCCAGGTGAAAAGGGACAAGCGCGCTGCCAAGCAAGCCAGGCGACGGGAACGCATGCAGACATGGCGCAAGCAATGGGCACAGGCACTCGGCATCCCGGTCGAACAGGTGCCGGCGAAGGTGGTAAGGCCAACAGCGGATGCCATCGAGTCGGCGCTCGGTGACCGACAATCCTGTGCGGGACAAACCAAGGTTATTTAGGAGGGCACATACACATGAACATCGAGTATGTCGAAAAGGGGATCACCGAGCTCCTGGACAAGGCCAAGGCAGACGGTCGCTGCGTGGACTGGGAAATAGACGAGCTAGTCCCCATGGGCGGCAAGGAGCTCGGCATCAAGATCGGCATTTACCCGTGGGGGAAGACGATCCAGTACGGCACTGCCGGCCAACTACTAACGATGGTCCGTGACATCCTGCGGGAGATCGACAAGAACCGCTTTGGCTGCCCCTTCTGCTCCGCCGAGCAGCCGCTGGCCACGACTATGCAACCTCAGTCCGAGTGCGCATCCTGCGGTGCCCAGTTCTTCATGCGCCACGCCTGGGCCAGCGGCAAGGGCATCGTTGGCGAGGACTGCTGGCCCGCGCTGCGCTGGGCGCTCTTGCACAGCGGCCATGGGCACTCCTACAAGGAGGCTTCCAAAGCCGTCCGGCTGGTCGAAAAGCACGGGGCGGCGCTCGAAGACGTCTTCAGCGGCGCCGTGACCACCGACGCGCTAGGGACCGTCGTGCACGCGCTCAGCCCGGACGCCAAGCCGCTGAAAGAGGGCAACCAGCCCTTCCATGTGAGGGTGGCGTCTCTGTTGCGCGAGGCCGGCTTCGAGGAGCACACCAGCGCCGTTCATGAATACGGAGAATACAGAGAAGTCCGCTGGTTCGAGGGCGAGGTGGCCGGCGAGGCCGTGGTCGTCTCCATTGGCAAACTTTACGACCCGGGCCTGACCCTCGCCATCGACGAGGAGCCCTCGCGGATTTACGAGGCGGCCCAGGGCGACGACAAGGCCTCGTTCGAGCTCACCGACGAGATAACCGAGGCGTGGGTCGACTGGGCGCTGGGCTGCAGGAGCGAGGGCTGGCAGGTCTCAGACGGCACCGTGGCGTTGGAGGACATCGGTTCGTTCCCGCTGGCGGCCTACTACGAAGGGCCGCTGCCCGAACGCGTCGACTCGGCCTGGTTGCAAAGCACGCTCGAAGCCGGGGTGCGGGCTTGCACCGCCGCTGCGCAGAGTTTCCTCGAAGACTTCGACCCCGAACGCAAGCTCGCCGACCTCCGGTCGGCATACGAGAAGGCGGCAATGCTGCGCGAGCGGTCGCTCCGCCAGAGGCTCGACAACGCCGTCCCTAGTGGCTCGCCGGCGGCAGCAGCGCTGGCGCTGTACCTAGACAAGCTCGCGAGCCTGGAACCGCACGGCTGGGACGACCGCGCTGCTGTCGAGAGGGCCATGCGCTCGGTAGAGAATGAACTGGGCCGTGAAGCTGCTATCTCCCTTGCTCGCAGCCAAGCCGCAGCGCTGCTGTGGTCCAAGAAGCTGCGCAGGCACGTTCGCCAAACATTGGGCATCAGGCCATAATCGCGGCAGCCAGCGCACTGTTCCTCAAAACATGGAATTGCCTGTTGAGCCCCTGGCGCGGACAGGGCGCCGGTAAAGCGCATCCTGACCGGCGACCACCTGATAGCCGCCGGCTGGGAGCCGGCGCCCAGGTTCAGAGTATGGCATGCGTGCACGACGTAACAGCAGCAATACTGGCTCGCACAGGCAGGATCTCGACGGCGAAGCTGCAGAAACTTGTCTATTACGCCAAGGCGTGGCACGCCGTTTGGACGGGCAAAGAACTGTTCCCAGAACGGGTCGAGGCGTGGGCCGGCGGCCCGGCATGCCTGGCCTTGTACGAGGTGTACAAGGGCAACTTCGCCGTGCCCTCTTGGCCGTTCGGGCGCCCGGGCAGCCTGAGCTCGGTCGAGGTGGAGACGGTCGATGCTGTCTTGACCTCCTCCCGGCCCTGAAGGGCCGGGATTCCGACGTATTGCACACTGCTGTCTCGCAGGCAGCTCACGCCGCCTTTGCCGTAGGCAGAGGCTGGTTCGCAACAGGCGCTTCTGAGCCTGTTGC
>Ga0209061_1004466_pt1 | contig 13474 bp, 6 predicted proteins | sample Coa_R1_10_FD_187157 | JGI IMG/M metagenome (GOLD analysis project Ga0209061, IMG submission 187157) | Surface soil microbial communities from Centralia Pennsylvania, which are recovering from an underground coalmine fire - Coalmine... | ecosystem: Environmental > Terrestrial > Soil > Unclassified...
GGTGTGGCTGTGGTGGTCGCGCACCGGGGCCAGCGCAGCGGACGCGGACCGGTGCTGGCAATCGTTCCTGCGCCGTTTTGATCTTGAACACACCTTCCGCGACAGCAAGCCCGGCGCCGCGCTGCGGCACCTCCCCCCGGGCTGCCACCAGGTCAATACCGCGTGGATGCGGGGCGCGCTGCCCGCGGCGACCACGGCCGCCTGGCTGCACCAGCTCACCGCCCTGATCGCCGGCGAGGACATCTGGCCGGTCACCGGGTGCGCGGCGGCAAGGCCATGATCGGCACCTTGCGGTGGCGGCTGACCGCCGTCCCCGGGCCGGCTGATCCGCCACGCCCGCCACCTAGTGCCGCGGCTCCTGCCCGGCCAGACCCTGCTCCCCGAGATCCTGGCCCGGCTGCGAGACCTGCCCGCACCCGCCTGACCCGCGCACCCAGAGCCCCGGCTCCCCGCCCTGCCAGCCCCGGCCCGCAGAAAGGCCCGCGAACCGCGAACCGCGAACCCGGCGCCGGCTCCCGGGCCGTCAGCGTGCCCGCTGCCGGGAACCCCCGCACGTCAAGATCATTTACGGAGGCAGGGACCAGCTCACCGCGCTATTCGCGGATTCGGGTCAGAAGGAGGTGTGCACGAAAGCCGGGTCAGTTCAGTTTTGCGGAGCACTATCGTCTGGTTGTAGGGCGGTGGTGAGTTAGGGTGCAGTGGGAGGAGAGCGAGCTGTGGAGGCTTTCGGCCAACTGAGCGAGGAAGCTCGCTCCCATGCCATCCAGGTACTGTCCCGGCGGCTTACCGCGGCGGACCTCCGGGCGATCATGAGCGATCTTGAAGCTGGTGCGGGCCGACGCAGGCGGAAGTCGGTCGAGTGGATCGTTGCGCAGACCGAGAGGAAGTCCGTGCGTTTGCGTTCGCGCCTGTCTGACGAGGAACTCGCGCCATTCCTAGTCGACCGGTGCGGCCTGGACCTTCTTCAGTCCAGGGTGCTCAGGGAGCGGCTGGCCTTCCGGGCGACAGACGACGAACTGGATCGGCTTCACGACTACCCGGGCGGGGCGCGAAGCAGAGGCGGGCGGCAGGCAAAGGCGAAGGCGATCGCTGGACGCCGTTGGGAGGCAGGTAAGAGCTGGCCGCGGCACTTTGTGCGGATGCTCGATCTTCCGCCTGTGTTTGCCGGGCTTCCCGGGTCGCCGCGCGAGCCTGACCTGTTGGAGGTGTCCCCGTTCGTGCCGTTGCCCGAACTGTGGGGCTTCCAGGCCGAGCTCAAGGACCAAGTGCTGGGTGTGCTGTCTGGTCCGCAGGGGGCCAATCGTGGTGTCCTGAACCTCCCGACCGGTGCCGGCAAGACCCGAACTGCCGTGGAGAGCGTGGTCGAGTGGCGCCTGTCTCAGCAGGGTCGGCGGATCATTTTCTGGATCGCGCAGAGCGAGGAGCTGTGCGAACAGGCCGTTCAAGCCTTCAGGGAGGTGTGGACCGACCTGGGCCATCGTCAGATCAAGGTGAGGCAGAACCTCGAAATCGCCAGGTTCTGGGGGAGTGCGGCGATACCGGATGACCCTGACGTGGTGGTTGCAAGCATCCAGAAACTTCATAAGGTGGTGAGCGACCCCGATCCGGCGAAACGGCAGGAACTGGCCGCGCTGGCTGAACGCTTGGGCGCGGTGGTGGTCGATGAGGCCCACCGGATGCTGGCGCGCAGCTACGGCGAGGTTCTGAAGTTCCTCGATGTTGACCCGACGTCATCGTCGGCAGTGCCACTGCTGGGATTGACGGCCACGCCGTTCCGGAGCGACGAGAGTGAGACCCGCGAACTCGCCGCGCGGTTCCACGGGTGCCTGCTGGCTGCTCGTTCGCTCGGGGAGGACATGGTGGGAGCGCTGCGGCAGCAGCGGGTTCTTTCTGAACCCGAGCATGAGGTGCTCGATTACGGCGGGCCGGAGTTCCCGATGGACGACGATCCGCGCTTCGTAGAGCATTTTGAGCAGTTCAACGACTTCCACCCAGGGTTCCTGCAGGAAGTCGGCCAGTCTGAGGAAAGGAACCGCGCTCTTCTGGACCGGTTGCTCGAACTGCCTGCCGACTGGCCCACGCTGTTCTTCGGATGTACAGTTGAGCACGCGGTCGCGATGGCCGTGCTCCTTCGGCGGGCGGGACGGCGGGCCGAAGCCGTCACCTCGGGAACCCGGAGCGCCACCCGCCGTTCGCTGATCGAGGAGTTTCGTGGGCAGCGCCTGTCGGTTCTGTGCAACTACGGGGTACTGACAACCGGATTCGACGCGCCGCGGGTGCGGGCGCTGGTGGTCGGCAGGCCGACCACCAGCAGGGTCGTGTACGAACAGATGATCGGTCGCGGAATGCGGGGGCCATGCTTTGGCGGCACGGAGAAATGCACCGTTATTGATGTTAGCGACAACATCCGTTTCCGCGGGAAGCTTGCCTTCACCATGTATTCGGATTACTGGGCGAACGGTCACAGATTATGACAGGATGTCGCAGATCTTACGGACGGCTAAGCACTGAACCTGCGTCGGCCGGGTGACGCTGTTCGTCATGGCAGGTTGTCGCTTAGCAGGAGCCGGTCGAGGCCGTGGTTTCGATGCTCGCAGGAGGTCTCGGACGCGAACAGGCAGGAGTAACACGCTGCGCCGTCCGCGCCGACCGTCGGCGCCTCCTGGCACAGCGGATCGTTGGAGCAGGTGTCCACATCCTGCAATGCGCGGGTCAGGACGTCCTCGAACCTGCTGACGAGGGAAACCATTCCGCCCATGGTTCCGTCGCCGCCGGGCTGGACCGTGTACAGGAGGAGGCCGCTGCCGGTGACTCGCCCGTCCTGCATCCGCAGGTAGACGCGTTCCCGGATCGCGGCCGAGGAGTAGCCAGAATCGACCGACAGCGCCCACAGAAGACGGTGGGAGAGGCTGTGCCACCAGACGTGGGCGGGATGGAGCACCGGGTTGAGTTCCGGGTCGGAGAGATGGCGGGCCTGCCACGGGCTGATCCGTTCTCCGCCGAGAGTGAGCGCGGTGTCGCCTAGGTCGATGAAGATGCCCTCGCCGAAGAGCTCGATGCCCGGATACCAGGTGATGCCGTTCCAGTCGAACGAGGTGGGGATCACCTTTCCCGCCTGCGGATCCAGTCGCCGGTAACCGGCCTGCACCATGACCATTCGCAGGCGGCTTACCGGGGAGACGCGCAGTGTGTACTGCCCGTCCGGTCCGGGGACTGAGCGGACGTCGGCGTGGCGCACCTCGAACAGCGGGGGGCTGCCGAGCTGGGGGTGGGGTATCGCCGGGGCACCGTTGGTCGCCGCGTGCTGGAGACGTTCGAACTCATCGTCGCGCAGGGATGCCGATTCGGGTCGGCGGATGCCCAGCAACTGGTCCAGGGCGCCCCGGATGTCGGCCCAGGGTGTCCGTGTCAGGTATGCGATGGCGTCCGAGGAAAGCCCTGCGTGCGCCGCCTCTTCGACGAGAGCCTGGTGATCCAGAAGATCCCTGCGGTGGAGTGCGCCGACGGCGCCCAGTAGCGAGCGGTCCGCCAGGATGTTGTGCAGGCGCGTCGGCATGTCCATGATGGTCAGCGCGGTGACAAGTTCACCCAGCCGGAGGTTGGCCGATCCGCGTTGCATAATGTGAGAGGACTTGGGGCATCGGAGTGCCCCCGGCTCCGGGCGCTGGCCGCATTCGGGCAGACGGCCAGTACATGGCCATGGCCGCGCGTAGGCCTCGCCGAAATTCGCACGGGCACCGCATTTCGGGCACTCGATCCATACGAGGCGGAGAGCGCGGCCGCCACCATGCCAAAGGTAGTGGCGCGTGCCGCACCGGGATTCCGGGTGGACTATCCGATGCCAATTCACTTCGTCCATGTGACCGTTGTCACAGGCGACCACAAAGCGTATCGTCTCTTTCCCTGCCTTCTGCCGACGCTGCCATCCAGGAACTGCGGGGCATTCGGGACACCCGGCACCGGCTTCGTACAGAACCTGGTATGGCCGGTGCTGGGCACACAACGCCCACGACGGGAACGCAGCCGCAGGGTAGACAGGGTTATCGGCGGGGAGCTGAAGCTCGGCGTTGGTGGGTACACGCGCGATGCGTGCCTCACCCAGTTCGAGTCTGCTGAGCCGTTCGTCGAAGATCTCGAAGTCCTGTGGTGACCGGCTGATCGCGTTGAACAGCGTGTCCATCGACTTGAGGACGACCGGGCCTGACGCCGTCTCGACGATGCTGCCCGGCCCGTATGTGATGACGAACTGCGAGGGGCGAAGTTCCTGGTAGGGTCTGCTCACCTCAGCTCCTCCCCTCTATGGAGATCGTGGCCTCCACCTCGCGCAGCGATTTCGGCGTGTTCTCGTAGGCCTGGCCGGTTCTTGCGACGAGATGTGCCAGATCACCCAGAACTACCGGCCGCGAGGCCTGACTGGTGACGGTCGGCTCGTAGAAGAGCAGCCGGTCGTGCTCCTGGGCCGCCAGCTGCTGCCACTGGTCGAGTTCGGAGCTTGTGTGCCGCGCGGTTTCTGACGCCGGTGGCCGGCGGGATGCTGGCTGCTGTGAGGCGCGCTCTTCCATCAGGCCGGGGACGAGGTCCACGTCCGGATCGGTCCGGGCGCCGGCCATCTCACCTGCGCGGCAGAACCAGTTCCCGCCGGTGAGCCGCTGCTGGATGCGCCAGCGTTCACCGACTGGCACGGGTCCTGTGGGAGCAGGCAGTCGGCCTGCCTGGCGGAGGACGCTTACCACGACGGGGCCCAGAGCACGGTCCCTGGCCCGAGGGGCGAATGGATTGACGGTCACGGGTTCGACATGCCGGTACAAGGTGGTGTGATAGCCGGCGAAGTACTCGTAGTGGCTGAGGTCCCGCGGGCGCGAGGCCCGATAGAAGGTCACGACGAGCCCGCCTCCGGTCCGGCCGACCCGGCCCGTCGCCTGAATGTAGGACGACGTGGTCTTCGGCTGGCCGTGAACCACCATGAGGCTGAGCCTGGCCACATCGACGCCCGTGCCGAACATCGACGTAGCGACGACCGCGTTCACCGGTTCCCTGCCGGAGGGCAGCGCAGTCCCGAGGTCCTCCAGCATGCTCGGCAGGTCCAGCGAGCTGGCCCGGCTGGACAGCTCCATCGGATCGTCCTCGCTGAGTTCACGTGACGCGTCGGCGATGCTGCCCAGCCGCTGGATGATGTCCTGTCGAGTCAGCGCCACCGCGCCGGCGAGTTCGCGGATAGCGTTGAAGTACCCGACGAGCGTCCAGAAAGGATCAAGGTCGCTGGGGGAGACGCCTGCGGCGCGCCGGTCGGCAGGCGTCTGGAGAAGACGGGACCAGATGCGGACGATGGGTGTCTGCGCGCCTCGTCCGGGTGCCGCAACACCCATGTAGAGCCGCCCGGGTTCGGTGCAGTCCAGGGGGTGTGACGAGCCTGTCGAGGAGAAGAACGATTCCTCGGCGCGAAGACCCGGCGGTGGGAAGACATCAAGGCTACGTGCGAACAAGGAGGACACCTGTTCCCCGGCCTGCCGTACCGTTGCTGTCGATGCGATGTACTTTGGCCTGACCGGTACGCTGCCGTCGTAGGCGGTGGCCAGGACATCGATGCCAGCCTCGTAGATACCGACCATGCTGCCCAGCGGCCCCTCGATCAGGTGCAGCTCGTCTTGGAGGATGAGATCGGGCGGCCGGAAACCCCGGATGGGGACGCTTCTGCCCGCGGGGGGATCCTCCCGCGGCTTGGCCGGAAGGGTTCCGGGCCCTGTCGGCGGTGCCCAGGCCCGGTAGTAGCCGAGGTGCTCGTTGAGCCGGTCCACGTTGCCGAACAGCGCGCCTGCGCGAGGTTCGAAGGCCAGCCGGGCGAACTTGTCCACGGTGGCCACGACCATGGACGGGCATCGCCCGTACACCTGCTCGTCGACGGTCCATGCCGGAATCGGGCAGCGGGCGGAAAGCCCGTCATCTCGGCCGAAGGCTTCGAGGACCGGCCAGTCGCCTACCTCGGTTGTTTCCGACCACGCCATGGCGGAGTTGAGGTCGCATTCCGGGTTTGGGCAGTAGATCTCGATGTCGACGTCCTTCTCCGAGCGCCGTGATCCCCACTCGACGGCTTGGACGAAGTAACCTGGCCTGCTCGCGCGGGCGGAGATGAGGCGGCAGCCGCTTCCCAGCAGGCGGCGGACATGCTTGTCGAACCAGTCGTCCAGCAAACGTGGGGATGCGTCGGCCGCGGTGCGGAACCGGACCGACACCGTCGCATAGGAGGAGGCATGCGGAAACACGCTCACGGCGTCCACCTCGAATGGCTCCCAGGACAGCTGTGCCGCCACGGAAGCATCCAGCGCCGGATCCGGGTCGCCGACCACAAAGTGCAGGGTGCTCGTGTCTCCCTCCCTCAGCCCGTCCGGCGGGATCGCGAGGACCGAGCCGCAGGCGGGACAGTTCAGCACCTGAGCTGGGTCACCCTCACCCTCCGCGCCGCCGAGGATCGAGATCGCCCCATGAACCGTGATGATCCGGTCCATCGCGTCCCGGTACTGGAAGTCCTGCAGGTTGTTTGGGGTGACGCCGCCGCCGACCCACAGGCCGATGGAGAACCGGTGACTCCCCCACAACAGGTCCTCACGGTTCTGCCAGCCGACTGGGCGCCAGCCCCGTTGCCCGGCGGGGCCGAGGACTCGCAGATACTCGCACGCGGTCACCAGCGCCAAGGCACGCCGGTACTGCTGGATGGTGAGCAGACGGAGCGTATACCGTGACAGGACCGTCACGCCCGCCCCCTGATCGGGGCTTTGCCCACGGCGGGCTTTGAGCCGACGGTGAGCGAGCGTGAAGGCAGCGAGGCCCAGATATGCCTCGGTCTTGCCACCCCCGGTGGGGAACCACAGAAGGTCACACACCTCACGGTCGGCATGAGCTGTGTCCGTGATCGCCCGTATGTTGATGAGCTGGAACGCGAGCTGGAAGGGCCACCACCGGTTCACCCGGCCCTTAGTCCACTGGGACTGCAGCGCGATCGCCCGGTTGGCGAACGCGAAGGCGAGCCGCGCGTCGGCGTCCGTGGCCAGCAGCTCGATTCCGTCCCTGAGGCGTTGCAGCGCACGTCGGCATCCGGCAAGGTTCCGGCCCGCTGGTGTTGCGGGCCCTGGGCGACCCGCCAGCTGATCCTGCGAGTCGATCCACTGTTCGTATGCTGCGGCAAGCGGAGCGAGCTGCGTGCGCAGCCCGGCGCCGTCGGTGATCTTCGCAAGTTGTGACGGATCGAGTTCGGGCGGGTTTCCGGCACTGGCCGGCCACGCCTTGTCCGGTGCGTTGACCGGGACGACGGGAACGAACTCCGAGCGCGCGTCGGGTGACTCGAACTCGGCCACGACATCCGGGGCAAACAGGTGACGGCCGTCCAGCCACACGAAGGGAGGGCGTGTGCCCGTCAGGCCCTGGGGATGTGGGCGTTCCGGGTCGACCGCTTGCCACAGGGCGGAGCACAGGTGGCCGCGTGCCAGTGCGGGCCGGTCGGCGTAGAGGAGCGCGAGTTCTTCGTCTTCTGGGTCACGGGCGGGCCTTTGCCGCTCCAGCGGAACCAGGCGGGTACCTGCGGCACAGCGGATCCGTATCTGTGGCTGGAAGACATGGTCAGAGGTGGTAGGCCGTTTGGTGTCGGCAGGGGTGTGGTTGACGAGGAACAGAGATACCTTCCACGTCCCGGTAGCGTCCGGTCGGCTTCGGATAACCACCCTGACCGACGGATCAGAGGAGTCGGTCAGGGATTGTTGTTCCGCCGAGCAGTCCACCTCACGCCACACGGTGCCGTAGGGCTTGCGGCGCCAGTCGCCGTCGGATCTCTTGCTGTATCGGGCCCACGTGCAGCAGATGTCAAGGAAGGGCCGGGAGGAGGCTTCGAGGGTGAGAGAGATGCCCATCGAGGCGGGTCGTGCCCGCGGGTCAACGGTTAGGGACGGGAGTTGGGAGTCGATCACGGCTGGGGTGATCGGAACGGCCTCGCCGAGATCCATGTCGTCGTCGGCTCCGGGCATGTCGCCGCCCGTCAGTTCCTGGTCCGCATCCGGCTCGACCGACCGCGCTCTGAACGGGGCCAGCACTCCGACGAGGAACTCGTCGACCGGGTCCAGCTCTGCAGGCATCGTTTCGGTCGCCGTGTCTCGCGGGCCCAGTACCTCTGCCACGAGTGCCTCGATGAGGATGTCCCGTTCAGCCACTGGAATCGCCCTTCCTACGATGTTCACTCTTCGGGAATTCCAGAGCGAACGCAGCTCCCGCGAAGTCGGGGCATCGCTCGTCCGGGTACGCCAGCCGCAGTGTGCAGCCAAGGCTGTCCGCCAGCTCAGCGGAGACGAAGAGCCCGAGCCCTGTGCCCTCGGCCTTCAACGTGCTGAAGGGCTCGAAGAGCTGGTTGCGGATCTCCGGATGTATCCCCGGCCCGGAGTCCGCAACGAGTACGTGCCCGGCGTCGCCCCGCAGCACGATGGCGAGCCGCCGGTCGTTGTTCCCGCCGACACTCAGCCAGTGGCTGGCATTGTGGATCAGGTTGTCAAGGATCTGGACGACGGCAGCCGGTCGGCTTCGGACCTCGAAGTCCTCCCCGCGGATTGACGTCCGGACGTCGGCCGACGTCAGGATGCGCTCGTTGAGCAGGAGAGCCAGCTTCGCAGCGTCGAGGATGCTGGTGGGTCGCATCCGGTCGGCCCGGCCCGCTGTCTCGTACGGTGCAAGGACGCGGAACTCGTTGCGCAGGGTCCGCAGGCACGTCGCGACCGCGGACAAGGATCCGCCTGCGGCAGCGTCGGTTCGGGACAGGCGCTCCAGTTGCTCCAAGTGCAAGGTCGCGGCGGCCACCTGACGCCCGAACTCGTGGACGACGCGCTCGGCGGCCAGACCGGTGGCCGCGAGCTGCCGCATGATGTCCTGCTGGCGTTGTTCTTCGCGGAGCGCGGCGCTGACACCGTCGAGCTCGGTGACCAGTTCTTCGGCAGCCTGCCGCTGAGTGATCGTCTCTTCGTCACAGTTACCTGGCGGAGGCTCGGGGCGATACGCGTTGTCGGCCGCCGGGCTCTTGGGGCGGCGCACTGGGACGTCGTCGCGTGCCGTCTTGCTGATCGCTGAGGCGAGGGCGCGCGCAGCATCAATATCCCCCGTGGGAGTACCGTCTCGGCGCTGCTCCTTGCGGGGGGGCCGGTCTGCGAGCCAGTGCACTGTGAACAGCCTGATGGCGGTCCGCACCAGCGTCCGCAGGTCCTGGAACGCCTGGTTTTCGACTAGGCCTTGGCGGTCCGTCTTGTCGCGGAGCTGGAGACTGGTCGCCTGGTCCACCGACACCAGCCCGATGACCTGGTTGTTGCTGATGCGCTTGGCTGGGGCCTGCACCCTCTCCTGGTCGAGCAGCAGCCAGTCGTCGCCCGGCTCTCCGTAGGGGAGCACCCGCAGGCCGTCGCGGAAAAGAGAAACGCCGCAGTGGGCATCGAGCTCGTTCCGCGAGATCCCCGCCTTCTGCAGGTAGTCGCCTGTCCGGTCCCACACGTAGAGGTTCAGCCAGAATGGCCCGCACTCGGCTGACCGGGATACTCGGCCGTCTCCGAGGCTGAGGGTGTCGGTGCCGGAACGTGTTCGTGGCGCGACCGCCGGATGGCGGCAGATGTACTCGTAGTCACACTCGCCGTCCGGCTCGATGACGGCCCGGAACTCGTAGTGGGCGCGGGCCAGAATGTCTGTTGGATCGGTGTCCTGCAGCTCGGGGAACTCGGGGCATAGGAGCCGGACACGGAAGTCGGTCGCATTCTCCTGGAGCGGGCTCTGGAGACGCCTCAGCGTCCGGTGAACCTTCCGGACAAGCTTCTCGTTCCATGGCACGCGCAGACGAGTGATTTCCAGCCGGGTGCCGGTGGAGCCCTCCCGGAACAGTTGCGGAGGCCGCTCCACCACCGTCAGCGCGAGCCCGTCGAGGAACGTCTCACCGGCGTCGAAACGGTCCCAGTCGATCTCCAAGAGCAGCTCGTCACCGTCGGCGGCCTTGGTGACCATGGACAGATGACGGCCGAGGTGATGCACCGCGAACCGGCCGACGCCCTTCTCGCCGATGGGCAGCCGTCCCCGGGCTGTGCGCTCGCCCTGGCGCTTTTTGTGGTCCTTGTGATCGACCGCAGGGCTGAGCCACTTCGTCATGAGGTCGTCGAGCGTCATACCCGTGCCGTTGTCCGCGACCACGATCGATGCGAGTTCAGGGTCGGCCAGGTCTTTCAGCTCCACAACCGCTTCGGTCGCGTCCGCGTCGTAGGCGTTCTTTACCAGCTCGACGAGGCCGACCGCCTGGTCACTGATCAGATGCTCGCCCAGGATGCTGACAAGTCGGGCACGCGGCCGGAACGCAACAGTATGTGAACGCTCGGGCATACCCTGCCTTCCCCCTGAAGCCGCAGTCGCGGAAGCGCAGCCACCGTCAAACGAGCGGTGACGGCTGCCGGGAGGACCGCATCTCGGCGGCCCAGCCGTCCACGACACGCAAACCTAGAGTGAATCGTACAACATTCAACGTCATCAGCCGCGATGCCGGACCTGAACGAAACCGGCATGTGCCCGTCCAGTGCCCATACTGTGATCAACTGGCACTGGTCCATCGGTTCGGGAAGAGGTAGTCGGACAGCGGAGAGAAGGCCAGACTGGACAGGTGGTATCCAACGATGCGTCGAACCGGCGGGGCAGGACCGGTGCTGCATGCCCGCACGGCGACGACGTTGCCATGGCCACATCCGACGACCCGCGTCCGCCCGGTTCACGTGAGTGGGTTCCTACCGAGAAGGGCGCCCATCTCAGGGGCAGGGTCACGCGGAACACACGGCCCGAGGTGGAGTTGCGCCGCGCAGTGCACGCGCTCGGACTTCGCTTCCGTCTCCACCGCCGCGTCGTCGCCCAGTGCACGCCCGACTTCGTGCTTCCCCGGTGGAAGGTGGCCGTGTTCGTCGATGGCTGCTTCTGGCACGGGTGCCCCGACCACTCGCCTGCAGAGTTCAAGGGCCCGAATGCAGTGAGCTGGCGGCAGAAGATCAGCACGAATCGCAGCCGTGACCGACGAAACAACGAACTGCTGACTGTGGCCGGGTGGACGGTGATCCGCGTGTGGGAATGTGAGATTCGGCGTGATCCAGCCGAGGCTGCCCATCGCGTGGCGAATGCTGCCCGGAACAGCACCTGATCACGATGCCGTCGGCTCCGGCTGGCTTTGGGTTGAACTGCACCAGTAAGCGAGGGGACACCTGTCACAGTGGCGTTCATCGGGAAGGCACAGAGTCATTCCGATGACGCGCAGCGCAGCCATCCGGAGAGGCGCCTCGCTCCCAGCACCGACAAGGCGGGCAAGGTCAACGCGGCCATCGGTGAGACGGTTGACCTTGGATGACTCGCTCCCGGCCACCCTTGCGGCAACTCGGAGTGATGTCTGGGACGTGAGCATGACGTCCTGACCCGACAGCAGGCGCAGCAGCGCCGTCTCTGCGGGGAGCAGCCGCAGTTCCTCGGCGAGTTCGCCAGGCTCGGACCATATCCTCTGCCTGCGCGTCAGACAGCGGAGGTCGGCCAGCTTCTGCGCGCTCCTTATGCCGTCAAGGGCGTCAAGGAGGTCGTTCAAGTCGCGGCTGGTCAGCTTGCCGTATCCGCGTATCAGCTCCAAGGCGCTCGCCAGCTCATCCGGCTGTGCTCTGCCGGTGCTGAGGATGGCCACGACGACGGCTACGGCGGGCGTCACATCCGGGCCAGGGAAGGCGAACCAGAAGGAACCGCGGCGTTGTTGGCGCGCCCAGCCGACTAGGTGCTGGCGCGCCTCATGCCATCGGCTCTGGGGACGGGTGGATACGGGCGTCGCAACTCCAGCCTTCGGAGCAAGTGCTCTCGCTGCAGCCTCACCAAGCCGGGGAGGGACGGCGTTGCCGATCTGCCGGAACGCATCGCTTCGGGTACCCGCGAACCGGTAGTGGTCCGGAAACGTCTGGATGCGCGCAGCCTCTCGGACAGTCAGCGTCCTGTGCTGCTCGGGATGGATGTACCAGTAGCCATCCTTGGCGATGTGAGCTGTGATGGAGCGACTCAGGTTATCCCAGTCGAGCCGCTTGTACTTGTCATTAAACGTCTCTGCCCTGTAGCGGCGGAGGCTGGTGGGTATCTCCGAGTAAAGGGTCCTGGAGTCCATCCGCTTGAACACGTCACGGTCGTCCGCCCTGACAGGCCTGGTCATATGGTCCCAGATCACTCCGCTTTCTGCGCCCTTCCGCATGAGCGCGGCGAACTCGGAGAGCCGATCCGGCTCGGTGTACGGCAGTCTCCTGGCCCCCACCGGGTTGTCATCAGGAAGAACAGGAAGGTCGCCGATTGCCCCTCGCAGGCTGACCTGCGGCTGGCCGTCGGGCCAAGGGAACCTTGCGACGTCGCGACGCGCGAGGATCATCAGCCGTTTCCGGTGCTGCGGCACGCCGTACTTCCACGCGTCTACCAGCTTGACCTGCGTGTAATAGCCGACGGTCTCCAGCTCATCGACGATGGTCCGCACGACCAGGAAGTCGTCGCCCAAGGCCATGTCCGGGACGTTCTCCATCAACACAGCACGTGGCCTGACCTGCAGGACGATCTCCAGAAAAGCGCGCCAGAGTTCCTTACGATCGTCGTCAGGGCTACGCGCACCCTCCTCCACCAGACTGCGAATCTTGCTCCGACCCGCACGGCTGAACGGCTGGCACGGCGGACCACCGGCGATCAGGTCAATGGTCGTCTGCCTCAGGGTGCCGACCACATGAGCTCGGCCCTCCGCGCTGCTCAGATCAGCATCAAGGGTAAGACCGGGGAAGCTGGCACGGTGAGTTTCCACCGCGCGAACGTCGTTGTCGACGGACGCCGCGACGATCCAGCCCGCCTGCTCGATGCCCAGGCTAAGACCACCCGCACCTGCGAACAGATCCGCGGCAAGCCTGCACCCCGAGTCGATCTTCCGTCGGCACCATTCGGTGAAAGTCTCCTCGGTACACGCTCCAGAGTGGACAGGAAGACGAAGGATGTCACTGCGATGCAGCTTCACCCCATAAGTCGCCACCCAGCTCCTCCCCCTCGCCCGCCCCTACAGCACTCGAAAGATCATAGGACCTCTTTGCGAGAAGTATGTCGCACGCCGTGCTGGATCGTCGGGAAAGACACTCCGGCGTTGCCGAACTGCGACATCCCGCCCGGTTCGAGACCTGCGCCACCCTCGAAGGTTCCGGTTTCGGCGCCTCCCCAAGCTGCCAGCCGCCCAGATCCGCGACCTCGCCGCCCTGCGCTGGCTGGCCGTCGCAGTTCATCGAGACCTATGTCATCGGAGCTGAGCTGGGCAACCCCGATTCCGTTCTCTAGGCGCTTGCATTCATCCGATCGACAAAATGTTGTTCATGTGGCTGCGGGCCGCGTCTCGATGCCGACGTGCTGGAACAGGGTCTGCATCCCGATGCGCAGGGTCTCGTAGTCA
>Ga0209061_1004467_pt1 | contig 13473 bp, 10 predicted proteins | sample Coa_R1_10_FD_187157 | JGI IMG/M metagenome (GOLD analysis project Ga0209061, IMG submission 187157) | Surface soil microbial communities from Centralia Pennsylvania, which are recovering from an underground coalmine fire - Coalmine... | ecosystem: Environmental > Terrestrial > Soil >...
CGCCACCAATAGGTAGGCCGCGCGCCAGGCGAGTCACCGTCAGGTCGGGCCGCGCCAGCAGCGGCGCGATATAGGCTGCGGTGTAGTCGCCCTCATAGTTGGGGTTCGTCGCCAGGATTACCTCGCGCACGCGCTCGCTTTCGGGCGCGTCCGGCTTGCCACGCACCCGCGCCACCAGCTCGTCAATCCGCAGGTCGCGCGGGCCAATCCCCTCGATGGGCGAGAGCGCGCCATGCAACACATGATACAACCCCTTGAACGCGCCGGTTTTTTCAAGCGCCAGTACGTCCAGCGGCTCCTCCACCACACAGATGACGCCGCGCTCACGCTCCGGATTGGCGCAGATAGGACAGGGATCGTCCTCTGTCGTGTTGAAGCAGATCGAGCATTGCACGACCTGCTCCTTCACGCGGATGATTGCCTCGGCCAGACGGCGCGCCTGCTCCGTGGGACTCCGCAGGACGAAGTAGGTCAACCGTTGGGCGGTTTTGGGGCCAATGCCGGGGAGCTTGGCGAATTCTTCGATGAGCGCCGTAACAGACGCCGATGTGACTTGCATGGCTCAGGTATGTCTTTCTTTTCGCGTAGGTTTTCGCATGTGTCTCATCAGAACGTCGCGCGTGTCCGCATGTCGGCCCATCCTGCTCTTAGAAGCCAAGCCCTGGCGGGAGCTTCATGCCGCCGGTCATCGCCGCCATCATCTTTTGCTGCGCTTCGTTCACTTTGCCGAAGGCGTCCTGGAAGGCGGTCAACACCAAATCCTCAAGCATCGAGATGTCCTCAGGATCAACCGCTTCAGGATCAATCTTGATCGCTGTCACCTCATACTTGCCGTTCATGGTGATGGTGACTGCCCCGCCACCGGAGGCGCCCTCAAATGTACTATTCTGTAAGTCCTCCTGCATTTTGATCATGCGGGCCTGCATCTTCTGAAGATCGCGCATATTGAATCCCATTACTGCGTCTCCCTCGTTATCGCGCTGGTGAATTTCTCGTTTGCCGAACGCGCTCACTCACGCGCCTCAGAAATAGTATACCGCATCGCCCTACGGGAAGTTCTTGGCGCATTGTATCCGTTCGGCGCACACGCCTTTTGCCACGATGCGCCTGTTCTCCCCTTCCCATCCGGAGAAGGGGCCGGGGGATAGGTCACAATCCAAGCGCCAGCAGATTCCCGCCCGTGTCTCCTGCGTAGAGGCCTCCGTTGGCCACGCACGCAGCCCCGTAGAAGCCACCGTTGTGGTCGTCATACGCGAAGACTGTCCCACCGGATGCGGCGTTGAGCGCGTTGATCCAATTGCCCTGCGTCACGATCACCACCCCCCGGATCGCCATCACCGCCCCCAACACAGGCCCGTTTTGCAGGCAATGCGCCCAGAGCACGGCGCCGTTCGCTGGATTGAGCGCCCGCACACTTCCCTGGCAGGTTACCCCATTGATGGTGGTCACACCACCCGCAACATAGAGCGTTTCGCCATCCCAGGCGCTCGGCGAGATGCTGCCGTCGCCACACTGTGGACAATCGCCGCTATCGTAGGCGATATGGTCTTCCCACAGCGGGCCAGCGCCCAGGTTTGTGCGGTCGAGCGCGTAGTAGTAGCCGTTCTTGTTGGCCGCCCCTACCAACTGGCGCAATCGCCCGTTGATCGTCGCGCTGAATAGCGTGGGCGTCGCGCCAAAGTCGCCATCGCCGGTCTGCTGGCTGCCAGGAACACGCCAGGAGCCGACCGGCGAGAGGTCTGCGGCGCGCAGGGCCACTAGCGCCACGGTGTATGGCTCACTTGCGCCGCAGGAGCCGCTGTTGCCGGTGGCAATGTAGATGATTCCCGTATTCGGGTCAACCGTCGGCGATCCCCACAGACTTCCGCCATAGCAGCCGTCGGGAACTACTGCGAAGATATGCTGGATCGCGCCCGTCATTGCATTCATCTGCACGAGTTTGCCCTGAATGAGCGGACAGTCGCCAAACGACGAGACGCCGACATAGACGCTGCCGTTATAGACCAGCGGCGAACTCCACAGAAAGGCGTCGGGCGGAGAGCCAAGCCCGATAGACCAGATCACCGCGCCGTTCTGCGCGTTGAGCGCATAGAACCGCGCATTGCCGCCACTTACGAAAATCACCTGCGTCGAGCCAATCGCGCCAAGCGTGGGCGTATCGGCAACACCGACCGTGGAGGGATCGCAGTTGGGGTCATACGTCTGACCAATGTTTGCCGTCCACAGAAGCGCGCCACTCAAGTTTGTCGCGCGCAGCCGTCCATCCCATGCGCCCCAATAGACCACGCCGTTCGCCTCGATGGGCTGGGTGGAAATTGCGGCGTTCACATGCGCGCTCCACTTGAGCGACACACGCCCAATATTGGCGGCGTGTAAGATGGTTTCCGAGCCGTTGAAGCCTGTGCGATCCAGCCCGCCCAGATAGGTTGACCAATCCGAAGCGGCCGGCGGAGTAGCGCCACTGACGGCGAAGATATGCAACTGGCCGCCGCTTGCGCCGGGGGGAAGCGTGAGACTCTGTGCGGTTTTGCCTGCGATCAGGCCAACTGACACATAAAAGACATACGTCGTCACATGCTCTTGCTTCCCCGCCGAGGAATCGCGATAGCTCATACTCGTCGCCACGCTCTCACCGGGGAGCAGTCCTGCTTTGCCGCCGTTGAGCGTCCAGTCGCTCAGGGCAAGCGTAAATGTCTGCGTCGAGCCATCGGTATAATGAACGGTCGCTATCCCCGACGCCACACCATTCGATGCCGCGCCCAATATGCCAAGTGTGGTTGTATCGGCCAGCGACAGAGGGAGCGTTTGTCCGCCCGCCTGCCAGTTGTCTCTGGCGCCGCTGGCGATGGTGGGCCAGAAGAAATGCTGACTCGATACCGTGACAAATGCGCCTGCGGCATAGCCAACGCCTGTCAGCGCCGCATTCGAGTAGGTGTTGCCGCGTCCGTCGAAGTTGGCCGGGCTACCCAGGCCATCTGTCGGGCTGACTCCTTCGTTGTTTGGCTGCAATGGAGTGGTCAGGCCGCTGAGCGCGAAGATATGGAGGGCGCCCTGCGAGACACGAGAGGGGAGGACAACGTTCGTCATGGTTTTTCCGGCTTGCGTCGTGACTGCCGTGTAAAAGACATAGGTTTTCGTGGCGACGGTTGTTCCGTTGTTGAGATCATGATAGCTTGTCGTCGCAGCGATGCTGTCGCCCGCCATCACCTGCGTCCTGCCACCGTTGAGCGTCCAATCGCTAAAGCCAAGCGTAAACGTCTGGATGGTTCCATCGCTATAGTGGATGGTCGCCACGCCGCTCGATGGCCCGTTGGAGGCGGCGCCCAGGAAGGCGAGCGCGCCGCCGCTGGCGTAGGCCGAAGGGATGTCTATGCTTTGCCCGTCGGCTTGCCAGTTATCCGCGTGTCCCTCAGCCACCTGGGGCCAGATGAACGCCAGCCCGTTCGCGTGTACCTTTGCCCCTGGCGCAAAGCCCACCCCTGTCAGCGCCGTGTTGGAATAGCAACCGCCACCTCCATCGAAGTTCGCGGCGGTATGAACGCCATCGGTTGGCGCGATGCCCTCGTCGTTAGGAGATGGATTGGCAAAGATCGTCGGCCCAAACAGCAACGCGCCCAGCAGGGTCAGCAAAGTCAACGCGCAGATCGCCGTCAGGCAAACGCGGCGGAGCACGGGACGTGAGAGCGGAGAAAAGAAGCGGCGTGAAGCGAAGGAAACATGCAACTGCATATGAAAGCGCCTTTATGAGAGGGAGAAGGCAATGATGTTTCTCTCATCGTATCCCTGCCGTCAATACGCCTCCTTGCGTAGTGGGCGCCTGCCGTTTGGGCGTTTGGGGTGAATTGCGACGAGATTGCGACACCTGTGCGATATGTGCGCGACACCGCCAAAGTATGCTTGCCATAGGTGTATCGCTATTCATCGCAATGAAATGAAAGGAGCATGTCCCTATGGCGATCACGGCGTTTGGGAATCGCGCGACGCAGGCGCGCCCGCTTTCTCCCAGTTTTCCTGGTCTGGTGCGGGCGGAACTCTATAAGATGTGGGCGCAGTGGACGACGCGCATCTTGTTGGGCCTCCTGCTTGCCCTTACATTTTCGCCCTATGTCTTGCTTCTCCTGCTTTCTGATACAAAAAGCAGATTTCTTGCGGCTCCCATGATCCAGACCTTTTCCATTGTCGAGGTGGCGTTGACCATTCTGCGCGTCTTCGGCGGGATTACGCTGCTGATCATCACGGCGCGGGCAATTGGGCTGGAATATCAACAGGGAACGATTCGCGTGTTGCTGGCGCGAGGCGTGGGGCGAGTGCAACTGCTGACGGCCAAGTTGGTCGGCGTAACGCTGCTCGCCCTGGCGATAATAATCGGCTCCGTCATCCTCAACACGCTACTCTACCTGCTTCAGTTTGGCCTGATCTACGGCGCAGGCGACCAGTTCAGCGCGCTGACTTCCAACTTCTGGGCAAGCTCATGGGCATATTTCCTGACGGTGCTGGTGAGCATGAGCGCCTCTATTCTGCTGGCGGCGTGCGTCGCTGTGGTAGGCCGGTCGCTCAGCTTTGGTCTCAGCGTGGCGCTGAGCTGGTTCGCCGCCGATAACTTCGCGACGTTAGTGCTGATGTTCGTCTATGGCCTGTCAGGAAACGACTTCTGGATCAAACTCCCAGCCTACTTCCTCGGCCCTATCCTCAACCAACTGCCCTCGGCGTATGTGCCTGCGCTGACAACATCCATCACGACAGCAGCCGGGAAACACTTCATCGAGCGCGTAGACCCTGGCACAGTTGGGTTGATGCCGCTCGTCACCTACGACGCTACCCATGCGTTCGTCGTGGTTCTGGCCTACTGCCTCGCCTTCGCTGCCATCGCGTATGTCCTGACGTGGCGACGCGATGTGCTGGAATGATACGCCAAAAGCTGCCAAAAAGCTGCTAATACGCCTTGGCGAGAAGCAAATTCCAATAAGCCAAAAGGCAAGCTGTACTACTAGACTTCGTGGGTTCCGACTGGCCGGTGTTCCCGTTGAAACAGATGGAACCGGTCAGTCGAACACCAGCACCAGGGAGAAGCCTACATGAGCATGAATGCCCAAGAGAAAGGCGCGCGCCAGCGGGTGCGCGTCTTGCAACTGGCCGAGACGTTGGGAACCGTCAGCGCCGCCTGCCGCCCATTCACCACAGTCATCCGCAGACCACGCCGCCGGAGACGGTCGCACGCATGGTGGCGCTGAGTCTGAAGCATCCAGCCTGCGGCTGCGTGCGGCTCGCAGCGCACCTCAAGTGAGAAGGCCTCTCGGTGAGCAGCTCGACCATGCAGAGCATCTTGATCAAGCAGGGGATGGCCTCCACGTTCGACCGGCTGCTCAGGTTAGAGGAGCAGGCGGCGGCCCCGCTGGAACTGTCCGCAGAGCACCTCCAGCACATGGAAAAGCTGAATCCCTGCTACCGCGAACGGCATGTGGAGTCGAGCCGACCGGGAGAACTGCTGGCGCAAGATACCTTTTTGGTGGGAGCATTCAAGGGCGTGGGCAAGGTCTATCTGCATACGGTGGTGGATACCTATGGCTCCTCCGCCTTTGGCTTCCTGCACACCAGCAAAACACCTGCGGTGGCGGTGGTCCACAATGACGTGCTGCCCTTTTACCAAGAGCAGGCGCTCACCGTTGGCGCTCTCCTGACTGACCATGGCCGCGAGTTCTGTGGCACGGACACCCATCCCTTTGAGGTGTATCTGGCCCTCAACGGCGTGGAGCATCGCCGCACGAAGGGACGCCATCCGCAGACGAACGGCTTTGTCGAACGCTTCCACCGTACCGTCAAAGAAGAGTTCTTTGAGGTGGCGTTACGCGAGACCTTCTACGAAGCCGTTGAGCCGTTGCAAGCGGATCTGGATCGCTGGTTCACCTACTACAACACCGAGCGGCCTCACCTGGGCTACCGCAACCGGGGCAAGCGCCCCAGTGAGACCATTACTGCTTTCTTGAATGTTACCCACGAAGCCCGGTAATACAGCCTGCCTTTTCTCCCAAGAACGCCAACATCTTCTGCGCAAACTGCGCCGTGTCAAACGTCTCAGCGTGACGGCGGATTGCAAGCGGATCGAACGCCCCGGCGCGGAAACTGGCGACGGCATCGGCAAGCGCGTTGGACGTTTGTTGATAGAAGAAGACGCCTGTCTGACCCGCGATCACGCTGCTGAGCGCCCCGCCTGCGCCATAGGCGATCACCGGCCTGCCACTGGCCTGCGCCTCCACTGGCGTCAGACCAAAGTCTTCCTCGCCGGGGAAGATCAACGCCTGGCAGCGCGCGAGTTGCGCGCGCTTCTCCTCATCCGAGAGCCGTCCCAGAAAGCGGATATTGGGCTTTGCCATCGCCCGCAAACGACGTTCGTCGCGCCCCTCGCCAATGATGCGCAGTGGTAGACAAAGCCGGTTGAACGCCTGGATCGCCAGATCAACGCGCTTGTAGGGGATCAGCCGTGAGATGATCAGGAAGTAGTCGTCAATCTCCGGTGAAAGCATATAGCGCGCCGTCTCGACAGGCGGCGGAATCACGGCGGCCTCGCGGCGATAATACTTGGCGATGCGCGCCGCCACACTTGGCGAGTTGGCGATGAAGTGATCCACCCGCGCAGCGGTTGCGTAGTCCCACTGGCGCAGGAAGACGATCACAGGAGGCAGCGCCAGCCGCGCCAGCCGTCCCAATCGCTCGCGCTCGACATACTCCTCGTAGTTCCATGCCCAGCGCATCGGCGTGTGGCAGTAGCAGATGTGCAGCGCATCGGGCCGCGTGACGATCCCCTTGGCGAAGGCGCTGCTATCGCTGATTACCAGATCATACGCACGCAAATCCATCGCCTCGAAGGCGAAGGGATAAAGCGGCAGAAACGGCTGGTGATGGCGCTTGACGAAGGGAAGACGCTGCATAAAGCTCGTGCGGATGTCAATCGCCCGAAAGCGAGGATCAACCTGAGCAGGCGCGTACATGGAGGTGTACATGGGCGCCTGAGGGAAGAGGTTGTGTAGCGCCAGCGCCACATACTCCGCGCCGCCCATCTGGTTCAGATAATCGTGAACCAGGGCGACCCGCCTGCCCGACAACACCGACGCCCCTGACGCCCTTGCTGGCATTGACGCCACTTAGTAAGCCCCCTTGCTCCACAAGACAGCGGGAATCGTCTGCAACAGAATCTGAAAATCGAGCCGCAGTCCCCAGTTTTCGATGTAGTAGAGATCCATCAGCACCATCTCGTTGAAGTCAATATCGCTGCGCCCACGCACCTGCCAGAGGCCCGTGATCCCTGGCGCCACCTCGAGCCGCACCTTCTCCCACTCTTCGTAACGTTCGTACTCGGAGGGCAACGGCGGGCGCGGCCCCACCAGACTCATCTCGCCGCGCAATACGTTGATCAACTGCGGGATTTCATCGAGGCTGGCGCGCCGGATGAAGCGCCCAACGCGCGTGCAACGTGGATCATCTTTGAGCTTGAACTTGCCACGCTCGTCCGCTCCATCTGCTATCCCCATCGAGGCAAGCATCTCGTCAGCGTTGACGTACATGGAGCGAAACTTCAGGCAGTCAAACGGCTGGCCGCGAATGCCAAGCCGTGTCTGGTGGTGAAGCACTGGGCCGGGGGAGTCGAGCTTGATGGCAAGCGCCGTCAGCAACCAGAGCGGCGCGCCCAGCGCAAGCAACACGGCGGCTCCCGCCACGTCAATCAGTCGCTTGATGCGATAATGCAGTGTGCCAACTGGGCGCCGCCGCACACCGATCAGCGGAATACCCTCGATGGCGTCGAGATCAATGCGCGAGAGGCTGAGATCAAAGAGATCGGGCGCCAGTTTGAAGTCCGCTCCCGCCGCCTCGCAGATCTCCGCCGTCCGCACAATCTGCTGGCGCTGGTGCGAGGGCAGCGCGATGATCACCTCTGAGATGTTGTATGTCCCAATGACCCGCGCCAGATCGCTCATCACGCCAAGCGCCCGGAAACGCCCAAAGTCGGTTGGCGGCCCCTCCATGTCATGGATGAAGCCCTCGACACGGTAGCCCAGGTTGGGGTTCGCGGCGATCTGCTGCATCATCAGCTTGCCAATGCGCCCGGAGCCGACCACCAGTACGCTCGTCAGGAAATGTCCGTGGCGATAGAGCAGGCTCACCAGGCTCGCCGAAAGCAGACGCGCCAGCGACACCGCAATGATGATCAGCAACCAGCTTAGCCCCGCCAGCGACCGCGACCCACCCAGCGTGATGTTGGTCTCGCGAACAACATAGTCATAGGCCGCGAAGATGGCGAAACCAGTCGTCACAGCGGAAGCCACCAGCCAGCATTGCTTGAACCACGTCCCTGTGACACGCAGCCGGTACAAGCCGCGCAACGCGAACAGCAGCAGCGTCCCTACCGTCACGATAGCCTCCAGCCGGGCGAAGCTGGCCAGCGGCGCGCCAATAAAGACCGTGGTGAACTGTACGCCGTGCAGCAGCACGAAGCGGATATAATACGCCGTCACGAAGGCGACGTTGATCATGATGGCGTCTTGCAGGAAGAGCAGCGCATGCGCAAAGAAAGAGCGCCGCCGTCGCTGGCGCAGACGCGCCTCGATGGCCGACGATGGCGCAGGAGGAAGCATCGGCCCAAGCGAGGGGCGTGTGCGTTGTTGTGGTTGCACAGAGCTGGCTGGCGCAGACGCCGCAAACGCCAGCGATCCCGCAGGCGCGCTACGTGGCTGGCTCGGCTTTGCATGCCGTATCAGTGGCGCTAGCAGGCGCTCGGATGAACCGGACGCAGCCCTGTCGTCAGCAGGTTCCCCAATCTCCATCACCCATCCCCTGCGCTTCCCCTGGGTTGTGTATTTCAACGCGCTCTGGCTGTCCGATACACCTCAACATACTGGCGCGCCATCCGCCGAGGCGAAAACGCCTGCGCCCACATCGGCCCCTCTACTAAGACACGCGAACGGAGCCTACTATCACGCAGCGCCTCACGCATGACGTATGCCAGTTTCTTGCTATCATCCGGCGCAACCTGAAGCGCCAGTGATCCTCCCGCTTCGGGCAGACTCGAAACGTTCGTGGTGATCGTCGGGACGCCACACGCAAGCGCCTCCACCACCGGCAACCCAAACCCCTCATACACAGAAGGATACACAAACAGGCTGGCCGCCGCGTACCAGAGCGGCTGCTCCTCGCGCGCCACATAGCCCACGAAACGCACGTCACGTTCCAGCCCAAGCGCCCGCACGCGAGCAAAGAACGGCTGCTCATACCACCCACGCGCTCCGGCGATCACCAGGGGCGGCAGGTCGCTTTCTGCAGCGCGCGCTTGGGCGTATGCTTGAAGCAGTGTATCGAGATTTTTGCGCGGCTCAAGTGTCCCTAAGAAGAGTATATAGCTATCTGACAAATTATGGGTAGCTCGAAAGGCGGCAAGCGCCGTAGGGTCGGGCTGAGGGCGAAAATCATCGGCGATGCAGGGGTGAATGACATGAATGCGGGCAGGATCAACCCCCAATAGCTCGATCAGATCGCGGCGTGTGCTGGCCGAGACGGCGACGATTTGGGAGGCGGCGCGCACACTGCGCCGGGTGAGCGTGCGCTGGTAGAGGCGACGCGAAGGCCGAAAATACTGTGGATAGCGCAGAAAGGCGAGATCATGGACGGTGAGCACGGATGGGCATGGCAAATGGCGCAGCGGCAAGACATTGACAGGCGCATGAAACACCTGCGCCCCGATGCGCCGTAGCTCGCCCGGCAACGCCAGGTGCTCCCAGAGGATGCGCTGCGCCGGATGGGAGGTCGGCCAGCGGCCAGCGCGCAGCGCCATATGCGGCGAACGCCCAAGAGAACTGGCCTGCGCCGCCGTCAGCTCCGAGGGATTAAAAAATGCTGTGAATCGCATGTTACGAGCGTCTTCCGGCCCATCTAGCTCATCTGCCAGCGCGCTCAATCCTCCGAGCAGCATAGCGGTGTAGCGGCTGACGCCCGCATTGCGGTACGTCTGCCCAAAGGAGACCAGTTGCGCGTTGATGGCAACCCGTATCTCCGCTTCCTCTGCCACCTGATTATCCTACCGATCTCAGTCGAGGTAGTCTACATACCGGAAGCCATGCCCGCGCACGAAGGAGAGCGACTTGAGCGCAAACGCTTCGAGCGCCGGGAACTGTGCGCCCACTACCGGCGTCAGTGGCAGGTCGAGCGCACCAACGAAGTGTTCTTCGGCGCCGCCAAAGCCACTCTTGAACATATAGACGCCATACAGCGGATGCTCCTTTGCTGGATGCGCCGGAATGCCCCACATATCGTAGCGCGTGGCGCCCTGGCGCTTCGCCCAGAGCATCGCCTGATACTGTCCCAACTCCGATGGCTTCACGCTGCGGTCGCCGCCTGAGGCGCCATAGAGATAATACGCCGTCTGGCCAAAGACGACGATCAGCGCGCCATAGACGATCTCGCCATTGTAGCGCGCCAGGAAAACGCGCGCCCGCTCGCCAAGCGATTCGCTGAGCTGTACAAAGTAGCTGAGGTCGCGCTCAGGGAAGCCCTTGCGCTCGGCGGTGGCCTTCAGCAGTTCCCAGAAGGGGCGCACGGCCTCCACGCCTCCCTCCTCCACGACGACACCCTTCTTGAGCGCATGGCGAATATTGTAGCGCACCTGTGAATTGAAGGCGGCCAGCAGCTTATCATCGGGCGGAGTGAGGTCTACAACAATGGTGGCGCGCGGCTGCACCTGGCGCAGAGCCAGCCGGAAGCCCACAGCAGCCAGCGGCGCAATGTCGGCGATGAGCGGATCGGCCCGCAGGAACGGCGCGCGGAAGGCGGCCTTCTGCCTCAACCAGTGTGTGAGTGCGGCCAATCCGGCCTGCCCATTGGCGTCGTCGCGCCACCAGGGGCCACGTGGCGCATAGAGCGAAGGCAAACCCATCACGCGGCGGGCCAACGTTTGCACGCCCGCCACCGGCCCGCCATCGCGCAGCGCCAGCAGCCGCATCGGCTTCCACCCGCCGCTACGCCGCTTGAACTCGCCCCAGGCCCAGCTTTGTAACAGATCGGCGCGCGGCGCAGCCAACACAGCAGCATCCCATGCAGCAGGATCACTCGCCTCGATGATCTGTATGCCTGATTGCCGCTCCCGCGCATGTGGCGCTGGTATCCCTGTTGTCGCCGCCTCCATCTCCGTCGCCACCGCTTCCTCCTTACACCCCGATTGCCATACCCAAGAAGAGTACCACCGCCGTCTCCGGCGGCGTGTCCGACTGGCTCAAGCGTTATACGGCAAGCAAGACACGCCTACTCATACGCCTTATCGTTGTGTACAACGGCCTAAGAGAAAGCGCAATAACCAACCGACGACGAACGGCCATACACCAGCATTTCGGTGTCTGATGCGTCAGATGAGATAGCGCCCAGGGTTGACGGTCTCGTTGGGGTCGAAGCGATGGCGTGCCTCGCGCATCACGTCCAGGCTGGCAGGCTGCGCGCCCCAAAGCGCAAACGACGCCTCCTGGTCTGCGGATTCCAGCAGCGCAGACGGATACGCCAGCGTGACCACATGCCGCCAGCGCGCTATCAATTGATCGCAAACCATACGAAGCGCGTGTATTCTAGCAGATTCCGCATGCGATGGTTGTTCAACTCGCAGCCGCAGCCAGAGCACGCCGCTCGCCAGATCGGCCAGCCACGCCAGCCCCAATCCGTGTGTAGCCGCAAGAGACTCCGCCATTGCCAATGCGGCGGCCATGCGCTCAGGAAGTGTGGTCAGCCGCAACAAAAGCTCAGATGCGGTTTGCTCGGCGCCTGAGGGAGAGAGAAACTCGGTAGCCGACGCCCAGAAGTCATGCTGGGCGGTGTTATCGAGCGTCAGCAGCGGCTCGATGCCTGCGCGCTGCATGGCCTCGTTCGCCTCGCGCACGCCGCGCTCTACCGCTGCTGAGACGCCAGGGATGCGCGCCGCCACCAGGATGCGTCGTCCGTGGCCGGGCACAAGCTGCGCCAACGCCGGAAGCGCCGCCACATGCAGCGCACAGAGTGCTGAGGGGCGCGTCGCCAGCGCGCCAAGCGCATCCGCTGCTCGCTGCGCCTGTTCCGGCTGCGCGCAGACACCGATCACCGTCGCCTCATGTTCGGGCAGCGGCGCCAGCTTCAAGCTGGCCCCAGTGATGACGCCAAGTGTGCCGAGCGCGCCGATATGCAGCTTCGTCATGTCGTAGCCGGAGACGTTCTTCACCACACGTCCGCCAAAGGCAAGCTGCTCGCCATGCGCATCCACCACACGTACGCCAAGCGTCACATCGCGCGGCGCGCCAGCATACGCCCGCCGCAGTCCAACGAAGTTCGTCGCCAGCGTGCCGCCAAGCGTCGCATGCTCCGGCAGGGGGACATCCAGCGGAAGGGATTGGCGCGCTTTGGAGAGCACAAGCGCCAGCGCGGCGTGCGTCATACCAGCGCCAACGGTAATCGTCAGGTCAGCAGGATCGTAGTCGACGATCTGCGCCAACCGTTCCAGGCTCAGCGCCAGATCGTAGCGCGCGGGTGGATAGCCTATCGCCTGGCGTGTTCCGCCGCCCCAGGGAACCACCGCCGCGCCAGCCTCCGCCGCCAATGCCAGCGCCGCCGCGACGCCAGCCACATCCGCCGGGCGCGCCACCACGGCTGGCGTGCGCCCATGATCGGCAAAGACATCGCACGCCGCCCCCGTCAGCGTTTGCGCCTCGCCAAGTTCATGCGACAGCAGCTCGGCGAAGGCGGCGCGCTCATCGGCGGATAAGCGATGCGGCGCTGAAGCGGTGTGCAGTGTGGATGTCATAGCGGCCTCACCCCTCGAAGAACGCCACCAGAGCTGGAACGAGGATGTCGTCAGCCGGGCCGTGCGTCTGCCCATCAAGGACAAGGTATTTCGCGTTGGGAAGGATGCTGACGAACGTCTGCGCGCCGTTGCGCATAAACGAAGGGCTTGCGCCGCCCGCCATGACAAGCGTTGGCGTCGTGACGCCTGCCCACTTCTGAAGCGTCGCCGGATCGCCACGCATGGTATCGCCCATAATGGCGCCATCGTAGGGGATCGTGTGCGCCACCGCCTCAATATTCTCCCACATTGGTGTGCTACGCATCAGGGCAACCACCTCGGCGGGCATCAGCACTGCGTCGGTCATGAAATAGGCAGCCGCGTCGCCCGGTCGCCCTGCCGCCAATAATTCATTGAGATGCTCCACGTAATCCTTCGGAGCCGGTGGGCGGCTATCGTCAATGATAAACGGCGGCTCGTACATTGCCAGCTTCGCAACCTTATCGGGAAGAAGGCGCGCCGCTTCAAGCGCAAGCACAGCGCCAGAGGAATGGCCAAAGACAAACGCGCTTCCGCCCGCCTCGCTGATAATCGCCTCGATGTCCTCAACCTCGCGTTCGGGGGCATAAGGCAGCGTGTCGCCACTGTCTCCCCTGCCGCGCCGGTCGTAGGCGTAGACGATGAAGTGATGCGTC
>Ga0209061_1004468_pt1 | contig 13472 bp, 10 predicted proteins | sample Coa_R1_10_FD_187157 | JGI IMG/M metagenome (GOLD analysis project Ga0209061, IMG submission 187157) | Surface soil microbial communities from Centralia Pennsylvania, which are recovering from an underground coalmine fire - Coalmine... | ecosystem: Environmental > Terrestrial > Soil >...
GGCCACAGCGAGATCGGCCACGGCGCCCGCCAGCCGCCGAGGAACAGCGTGGTCGCCAGCGCGGCGACCGTGGTCATGTTGATGTACTCGGCGAGGTAGAACATGGCGAACTTCATCGACGAGTACTCGGTGTGGTATCCGGCGACCAGCTCGCCCTCGCCCTCGGGCAGGTCGAACGGCAGCCTGTTGGTCTCGCCGACCATGGTGAACAGGTAGACGAGGAACGAGACCGGCAGCTCCCAGAAGAACCAGCCGTGCTGCTGGGCGGAGACGATCGCGGTGGTGGACAGCGAGCCCGCGTACAGGAACACGGCCACGAAGGCGAGCCCCATCGCGATCTCGTAGCTGATCACCTGCGCGGCCGAGCGCAGCGAGCCGAGCAGCGAGTACGGCGACCCGGACGCCCAGCCGGCCAGCACGATCCCGTAGACGCCCACCGAGCTCATCGCCAGGATGAGCAGCACCGCCACCGGCAGGTCGGCGAGCTGCAGCGGGGTGTGATGGTGGAAGATCGACACCTCCGGGCCCCACGGGATGATCGAGAAGCCGACGAAGGCGGCCGCCGCCGAGATGACCGGCGCGACGACGAACACCAGCTTGTCCGCGGTGGCGGGGATGATGTCTTCCTTCAGCGGCAGCTTGAGCGCGTCCGCGACCGGCTGCAGCAGCCCGAACGGCCCGGCCCGGTTGGGGCCGGGGCGGTTCTGCATCCGGCCGATGACGCGGCGCTCGAACCAGATCATGAACATGGTGGTGAGCAGCAGGAAGGCGAAGACGAGGCCGGCCTTGAACAGCACCATCCACCAGATGAGCTGGTTGAAGTCGGCGAGCGTCGGGATGTTGCCGCCGGGAGCCGCGAGCACGTGCTGCAGCGCCGGCTGGTCCGTCATTCCGGCCTCCTCAGCGTGACGGTGCTGCCGTGGCCCGCGCCGAGTTCGGCGCGGACGGTGGGGTGCCGCCCGGGCAGCCCGGCCGCGGGCAGCCAGACCACGTGGTCCGCCATCGGCACCACCTCGACCGGCACCGTGACCGAGCCGCGGCCGGTGGCGACGACTACCTTATCGCCGTCGGCCACGCCCGCCGCGGCCGCGGTCGCCGCGGACATCCTGGCCACCACGGACCGGGCCGTGCCGGCCAGCGCCGGCTCGCCGTCGGTCATCCGCCCGCCGTCCAGCAGCTGGTGCCACGTGGCGAGGCGAACGAGGAGGTCGCCGGGGCCCTGGGCGCCCGCCGGACGGGCGGCGGCCGCAGCACCGACGCTCGTCACGGGCGGGGGCTCCGGGCGGGGGCCGCGCCAGGTGCCGAGGGCGGCGAGCTCCGCCCGCGCCGCCGCGGCGTCGGGCAGGCCGAGGTGGACGTCCATCTGGTCGGCGATCGCGCCGAGCACGTACAGGTCGGTGCGGACCTCGGGGACCTGCAGCGCCGCGCCGAACGAGCCGCCGCGTCCCTCCCAGTTCACGAACGTGCCGGCCTTCTCCGCGACCGCGGCGACGGGGAACACCACGTCGGCGCGGTCGGTGACCGCGCTGGCCCGCAGCTCCAGGCTGACCACGAACGGCGTCATCTCGATCGCGCGCAGCGCCGCGGCCGGATCGGGCAGGTCCGCCGGGTCCACGCCCGCGATGAGCAGCGCGCCGAGCTCGCCCGCCTCGGCGGCGGCGAGCATCGCGGTGGTGTCGCGCCCCGGCTCGGCGGGCAGCGAGCCCTTGCCCCAGGCCCGCGCCACCTCGGCGCGGGCCGCGGCGTCCGCGGCCGGCCGGCCGCCCGGCAGCAGGCCCGGCAGCGCGCCGGCCTCCACCGCGCCCCGCTCGCCGACCCGCCGCGGTATCCAGGCCAGCCGGGCGCCGGACGCGACGGCGAGCCTGGCCACCGCGGCCAGCGCGCCGGGCACCTCGGCGAGCCGTTCTCCGGCCAGGATCACCGCGCCCGGGGCAGCGAGCGCCTGCCCGGCGCGCTGCCAGGCGCCGCCGGCCGTCCCCGGCCTCGCGTCGGCGGCCGCCAGCGCGGTCAGCGCGGCCGCCTCCTCGCCCGCCGCGGTGGCCAGCAGTTCGCCGTTCAGCTTGGCCAGCCCCCGGCTGGCCAGCGCCGCGATCGAGAACACGGTGAGCCCGCCGCGCCGCGCCGCCTTGCGCAGCCGCAGGAAGACGATCGGCGACTCGTCCTCCGGCTCGAAGCCGGCCAGCAGCACCGCGGGCGCCCGTTCCAGGTCGGCGTAGCTGACCGCGATGCCGCGCCCGGCGACGCAGGCGGCCAGGAACCGCTCCTCCTCGGCGGAGTGCGGCCGGGCCCGCATGTCGACGTCGTTGCTGTCCAGGGCCGCCCGGGCGAACTTCGCGTAGGCGTAGGCATCCTCCAGCGTCAGCCGGCCCCCGGCCAGCACCCCCACGCCGCGCGGCCCGTGCTCGGCGGCGTCGCGGGCCGCGGCGAGCCCGGCGGCGGCCGCCGCGAGCGCGTGCGGCCAGGACGCCGGGACCAGCACCCCGTCGTCGTCCCGGACCAGCGGGGCGGTGAGCCGGTCCGGCTGGGTCGCGTAGGTGAAGGCGAAGCGGCCCTTGTCGCAGTTCCACTCCTCGTTGACGGCGGGGTCGTTCCCGGCCAGCCGGCGCATCACCCGGCCGCGCCGCACGTCGGTGCGCAGCCTGCACCCCGACGCGCAGTGCTCGCACACGCTCGGCACCGAGACCAGGTCGTACGGCCGGGACCGGAACCGGTAGGCGGCGCTGGTGAGCGCGCCGACCGGGCAGATCTGGATGGTGTTGCCGGAGAAGTAGGAGTTGAACGGCTTGCCCGCGGCGGTGGCGATCATCTGCGCCGGGCCGCGCTCGACGAAGTCGATGAACGGGTCCCCGGCGATCTCCTCGGAGCACCTGGTGCACCTGGTGCAGGAGATGCAGCGCTCGCGGTCGAGCAGGATCTGCGTCGAGATGGGGACCGGCTTGATGAAGGTCCGCTTCGGCTCGGTGAACCTGCTCTCGCCGCGGCCGTTGGACATGGCCTGGTTCTGCAGCGGGCACTCGCCGCCCTTGTCGCACATCGGGCAGTCCAGCGGGTGGTTGATGAGCAGGAACTCCATCACGCCGTGCTGCGCCTTGTCCGCGACCGGCGAGGTGAGCTGGGTGCGCACCACCATCCCGTCGGTGCACACGGTGGTGCACGACGCCAGCGGCTTGCGCTGGCCCTCCACCTCCACCAGGCACTGGCGGCAGGCGCCGATCGGCTCCAGCAGCGGGTGATCGCAGAACCGCGGGATCGCGATGCCGAGCAGTTCCGCCGCCCGGATGACCAGCATGCCCTTCGGCACGCTGATCTCGAACCCGTCGATGGTGACGGTCACCGTGTCCTGGGCGGTCTCGGCCGTCATGTCGTGCTCCAGACGGTGGAGGCCGCGGGATCGAGCGGGCAGCCGCCCTCCTTCTGGTGCAGCAGGAACTCGTCCCTGAAGTACCTGATGCCCGAGGTGACCGGCGGCACCGCGCTGTCCCCGAGCGCGCAGAACGCGCGGCCGAGGATGTTGTCGCAGATGTCCAGGAGCTTCTCCAGGTCCTCCTCGGTGCCGTTGCCCTGTTCCAGCCGCCGCAGCACGCGGACCATCCAGAACGTGCCCTCCCGGCACGGCGTGCACTTCCCGCACGACTCGTGCTGGTAGAACTCGGTCCAGCGCAGCACCACGCGGACCACGCAGGTGGTCTCGTCGAAGATCTGGATCGACCTGGTGCCGAGCGCGGACCCGGCCGCGGCGACCGACTCGAAGTCCAGCGGCACGTCCAGGTGCTCGTCGGTGAGGATGCCCGCGGACGAGCCGCCGGCGGTCCAGAACTTCAGCCGGTGCCCGGCGCGGATCCCGCCGGCCAGGTCGAGCAGCTGCCGCAGCGTGATGCCGAGCGGCGCCTCGTAGGTGCCCGGCGTCGTCACGTGCCCGGAGAGGTTGAAGATCCCGAATCCCTTGGATTTCTCGGTGCCGACGCCGGCGAACCAGCCGGCGCCGTTGAGCACGATCGCGGGCACGCTGGCGATCGACTCCACGTTGTTCACGTTCGTCGGCAGCGCGTACACCCCGGCCACCGCCGGGAACGGCGGCTTGTTCCGCGGCAGGCCGCGGCGGCCCTCCAGCGAGTCGAGCAGCGCGGTCTCCTCGCCGCAGATGTAGGCGCCGGCCCCGGCGTGCACGATGACGTCCAGGTCGAACCCGGAGCCGAGGATGTCCCTGCCCAGGTAGCCCGCCGCGTAGGCCTCCTCGACCGCGTGCCGCAGCCGCCGCACCACGTGCAGCACCTCGCCCCGCACGTAGATGAATGCGTGGCTGGCGCCGATCGCGTACGCGGCGATGGCCGCGCCCTCGATGAGCAGGTGCGGGTTGGCCATCATCAGCGGCACGTCCTTGCAGGCGCCCGGCTCGGACTCGTCCGCGTTGACCACCAGGTAGTGCGGCTTGCCGTCGCCCTGCGGCAGGAAGCTCCACTTCACCCCGGTCGGGAAGCCGGCGCCGCCGCGGCCGCGCAGCCCCGAGTCCTTGACCACGGCGATGACGTCGCCGCGCGGCATGGCCAGCGCCTTCGGCAGCGCCCGCCAGCCGCCGGCCCGGCGGTACCCGTCGAGGGTGAAGATATCGGGCTGGTCCCAGTGCTTGGTCAGCACCGGGGTGAGGGGGTCGGTCACCGCGGCTCCTTCGCTTGGTCGCCCGCCGGGCCCGGCTCCGGCGCGGTCCAGCCGTGCTCCCGGGCGATCGTGAGGCCGACCAGGTCGGCCGGTCCCGCGGCCGGGCCGTCGGTGGCCTGGTCGTCGTTGAACCCGGCCAGGATCCGCGACGCCTCGCGCCAGGTGCACAGCCGCCCGGGGCCGCGGGTCGGGACCGCCCTGGCGCCGGCGCGCAGGTCGTCGGCCAGCTTGCGGGCCGAGGCCGGCGTCATGTTGTCGAAGAACTCCCAGTTCACCATCACCACCGGCGCGTAGCCGCAGGCGGCGTTGCACTCGACGTGCTCCAGGCTCACCTTGCCGTCCGGGGTGGCCTCGTCGCCGGCCACGCCGAGGTGCTGGCGCAGCTCGGCGAGTATCTGGTCGCCGCCAAGCACCGCGCACACCGCGTTGGTGCACACCCCGACGTGGTACTCGCCGACCGGGTGCCGCTTGTACATGGTGTAAAAGGTGACCACCCCGGTCACCTCGGTCTCGGTCAGCCCGAGCTTGGCCGCGCAGTAGGCGATCCCGTCGGCCGAGACGTAGCCCTCCTCGGCCTGCACCAGGTGCAGCAGCGGCAGCAGCGCCGACCGCGGCCCGGGGTACCTGCCGATGATCCGCGCGGCGTCCGCGTCCAGGCGGGCACGCACCTCCTCGGAGAACGGCATTACCTGTCCACGCCTCCCATCACCGGGTCGATGCTCGCGATCGCGGGGATCACGTCGGCGACCATTCCGCCCTCGCACAGCGCGGCGATCGACTGCAGGTTGGTGAACGACGGGTCGCGCAGGTGCACCCGGTACGGCCGGGTGCCGCCGTCGCTGACGACGTGCGCGCCGAGTTCCCCCTTGGCGGATTCCACCGCCGCGTAAGCCTGGCCCGCCGGAACCCGGAACCCCTCGGTGACCAGCTTGAAGTGGTGGATCAGCGCCTCCATCGACTGGCCCATGATGTGCGCGATGTGCTCCGGGGAGGGCCCGAGGCCGTCCGGGCCGAGCGACAGCCGGGCCGGCCAGCCGATCTTGGCGTCCTGGATCATCACCGGGTCGTCCCCGCGGACCGCCGAGTCGCGCTCCGCCAGCCGGTCCACGCACTGGCCGACGATCTTCAGCGACTGGTCGATCTCGTCCATCCTGACCAGGTACCTGCCGTACGCGTCGCAGGTGTCGGTCACCGGCACGTCGAAGTCGTAGCTCTCGTAGCCGCAGTACGGCTGCGACTTGCGCAGGTCCCACGGCAGCCCGGTCGCCCTCAGCATGGGGCCGGTCACGCCGAGGGCCATGCAGCCGGCCAGGTCCAGGTAGGCGACCCCCTTGGTCCTGCCGATGAACACCGGGTTGGCGTCCATCAGCTTGCGCAGGTCGTGCGCCAGCCGCGGCGCGGTGTCGAGGAACGCCCGGACCGCCTCCAGCGCGCCGGGCGGCAGGTCCTGGGCGACCCCGCCGGGCCTGATGTAGCCGTGGTTCATCCGCAGGCCGGTGATCAGCTCGTACAGGTCCAGGATGCGCTCGCGCATCCGCAGGCCCTGCAGGAAGATCGTCGTCGCGCCCAGCTCCATGCCCATCGGGCCGATGCCGCCGAGGTGCGAGGAGATCCGGTTCAGCTCCATCAGCATGACCCTGATGATCTGGGCCCGCTCCGGGATCCGGTCCTCGACGCCGAGCAGCCGCTCGGTGGCCATGCAGTACGCGGCCTCGTTGAAGAACGGCATCAGGTAGTCCGCCCTGGTGCAGAACGTGACGCCCTGCGTCCAGGTGCGGTACTCCATGTTCTTCTCGATGCCGGTGTGCAGGTACCCGATGGACGCCCGCACCTCGGCGACGGTCTCGCCCTCCAGCGTCAGGATGAGCCGGAGCACGCCGTGGGTGGACGGGTGCTGCGGCCCCATGTTGATGACCAGCCGCTCGGTGCTCGCGAAGTCCCTGGCCTCGTTCATCGCGGCGACGACCTCGTCCCAGTCCTCGCCGCCGACCGTGTAGACCCGGCCCGCGGCGGCCTCGGCGTCGCTCGCGCCGGCCGGCGCGTGCGGCATCTGCCCGGCGCTCACGCGTAGTACCTCCGCTCGTCCGGCGGCGGGATCTTCGCGCCGCGGTACTCGACCGGGATGCCGCCCAGCGGGTAGTCCTTGCGCTGCGGGTGGCCCTTCCAGTCGTCCGGCATCTCGATCCTGGTCAGCGCCGGATGCCCGTCGAAGATGATCCCGAAGAAGTCCCAGGTCTCCCGCTCGTGCCAGTTGCACGTCGGGTACACGCCGGTCAGCGAGGGGATGTGCGGGTCGGCGTCCGGCGCGGTGACCTCCAGCCGCACCCTGCGGTTGTGCGTGATCGACAGCAGGTGGTACACGGCGTGCAGCTCGCGGCCCTCGTCGTGCGGGTAGTGCACGCCGGACACCCCGCCGCACATCTCGAAGCGGAGCGCGGGGTCGTCGCGCAGCCGCGCCGCGACCTCGGGCAGGTGCTCCCTGCGCACGTAGAAGGTCAGCTCGCCGCGGTCGGCGATCACGTGCTCGATGGCGTCGGAGAAGCCGATCCCGGCCTGCCGCAGCGCGTCGCCGAGCGCGTCGGCGACCGCGTCGAAGTACGAGCCGTACGGGCGCGGGCTGTCGATCAGCGGCGCGCGGTACACCCGCAGCCTGCCGTACCCGGAGGTGTCGGGCGTGTCGTGCACGCCGAACATCCCGGTGCGGATGACCGGGACGGCTAGCCGGGCCTGCCCTGCCCGGGCGGGCAGGGCGCCGTCCGGCTCGTCCCGCCGGGGCGGCTGCGGCCCGCTCATAGCTCGGACCCGTCCGGCGCGGCCACGTGCAGCGGCCGCATGCGCAGCCGCGCCCGCTCGAGCTCGGTGATCTCCCGCTGCCGGTCCCTGCCCAGCTTCATGTTCATGATCTTGTCGTGCAGCTTGAGGATCGAGTCCAGCAGCATCTCCGGCCGCGGCGGGCAGCCGGGCAGGTAGATGTCCACCGGCACCACGTGGTCCACGCCCTGCACGATCGCGTAGTTGTTGAACATGCCGCCGCTGGAGGCGCACACGCCCATCGAGATGACCCACTTCGGGTCGGACATCTGGTCGTAGATCTGCCGCAGCACCGGCGCCATCTTCTGGCTGACCCGGCCGGCCACGATCATCAGGTCCGCCTGCCGCGGGGTGTTCGACGCCCGTTCCATGCCGAACCTGGCCAGGTCGTGCTTCGGGCCGCCGGTCTGCATCAGCTCGATCGCGCAGCACGCCAGGCCGAAGGTGGCCGGCCACACCGACCGGGCCCTGGCCCAGCCCGCCGCCTTCTCCACCGTGGTGAGCAGCACGCCGCTCGGCAGCTTGTCTTCAAGACCCATGGCTCAATCCCAATCCAGGCCGCCGCGCCGCCAGACGTACGCGTACGCGACCAGCACGGTGATGACGAAGGTCACCATCTCGACCAGGCCGAAGGCGCCGAGCTTGTTGAAGCTGACCGCCCAGGGGTAGAGGAAGATGATCTCGATGTCGAACACGATGAACAGCATCGCGGTCAGGTAGTACTTGACCGGGATCCTGCCCCCGCCGGGCGGGTGCGGCGTCGGCTCGATGCCGGACTCGTAGCTTTGCAGCTTGGCGCGGTTCCACCGCTTCGGCCCCAGTTGCGTGCCCATGAACACGGAGAACACCGCGAAGCCGAACGCGAGCACGGCCAGCACGAAGATCGGAAGGTACAGCCTCATCGATGTACGCTCCTTCCGCGGTCCCGGCGCCAACGTCTTATCCTAGGGACTACCTGCATTTCTGCTCACTCAGGGTTTGGTGCCAGCTTCGACAGGCCGTTCACCAGCCGGTCCGCCGCGTCCCCGCCCGGATCGGTCAGGTTGGCCAGCAGCTTGAGCGCGAACCGCATCAGGGCGGGCCGCGACATGCTGTGCCTGGTCGCGAACCGCATCAGCCCCGGCCGCCCGATCGCCTGCACGAAGGCGCGGCCGAGGGCATAGTAGCCGCCGTAGGCCTCGCGCAGCGCGCGCGGGTACCCGGCCAGCACCCGCTCCGTCTCCGCCCGCCGCGGCCTGGCCAGCGCCTGCGCGACGGTCCGGGCCAGGATCTCGCCCGACTCCATCGCGTAGGCGATCCCCTCGCCGTTGAACGGGTTGACCATGCCGCCGGCGTCGCCGGCCAGCAGCAGCCCGTCGCGGTAGTGCGGGGTCCTGTTGAAGCCCATCGGCAGCGCGGCGCCGCGGATCGGCTGGGTGCGGTTGTCCTCGACCAGTCCCCATTCGGCCGGCATGCCGCGCAGCCACCGCCGCAGCAGCGCGTGGTAGTCGGTGTTCCCGAACGCGGCGCTGGTGTTCAGCAGCCCGAGGCCGACGTTCGAGGTCCCGTCGCCCATGCCGAAGATCCAGCCGTACCCGGGCAGCAGCCGGTCGCCGTCCCACAGGTCGAGCCAGGACTCCAGGTAGTCGTCGTCGTGCCGCGGGGTCCGGTAGTAGGTCCGTACCGCGACGCCGAGCGGCCGGTCGTCGCGCTTGCGCAGGCCCATCGCCACCGACAGCCGGGATGAGTTGCCGTCCGCGGCGACGACGACCCGCGAGGTGTAGCTGCCGTCGCCGCCGCCGGCGGTGCGGGCCGTCACCCCGGTGACCCTGCCGGTGCGCTCGTCGCGGACCGGGCCGGTGACGGTGACGCCCTCCAGCAGCCGCGCGCCGGCCTGCTGGGCGCGGCGGGCCAGCGTCTGGTCGAGGTCGGTGCGCGCCCGGACCAGGCCGTAGCCGGGGTAGCTCGCCAGCTCGGGCCACGGCAGTTCCAGCCGCTTGCCCGCGCCGATCACCCGCAGGCCCTTGTTCCTGATCCAGCCGTCCCGCTCGCTGATGCTGATGCCCATGCCGACCAGCGCCTTGACCCCGCGCGGGGTGAGCCCGTCGCCGCAGACCTTCTCCCTCGGGAACCTCGATTTCTCCAGCAGCAGGACGTCGAGCCCGGCCTGCGCGAGGTAGAAGGCGGCCGACGAGCCGGCCGGCCCGGCGCCGACGACGATGACGTCCGCCTCGCCGGCCGGCGCGGCGCGGCCGCCGCGGGCGGCGCCGTGCCCGCCGGAGCGGGTCGCGGGGGTAGCGTGCTCGGTCACGTGATCATGTTCCGGTCGTCTTGTGAACCGCTTCACAAATTCTTTGCCTTCATTTTAGTCCCGCATGGGCGCGGCCATACCCGGGGTCACCGGCGCCGGGCCACGTGCACCGCGACGACGCCCGCGCTCAGGTCACGCCATCGCACCGCCGACCAGCCGGCCGCCTCGATCATGCCGGCAAGCTCGCGCTGCGCCGGCCAGCCGGCGATTGACTCGGCGAGGTAGCGGTAGGCCTCCGGGCTGCGGGCGGCCCGCCGCGCGATGGCGGGCACGACCCCGGCCAGGTAACGCCGGTACAGCCTATCGAGCGGGGCGATCGTGATCGTGCTGAACTCGCAGACCACCAGCCGCCCGCCGGGACGCGTCACCCGGCGCATCTCGGCGAGCGCCGCGGCGGGGCTCGCCACGTTGCGCAGGCCGAACGAGATCGTCACCGCGTCGAACACCTCGTCGCGGAACGGCAGCCGCAGCGCGTCGCCGCCCACGAACAGGCATTTCCCAGGGATGCTCGGCTGGCCCCGGGGGGCGGAGCGCCCCTTCGGCCCCCCGGCCCGCCGCCTGCGGCCCTCCCGGAGCATGCCGAGGGAGAAGTCGCAGGCGACGCAGTCGGCGCCGGCCGCGGTGAAGGTGAGCGCGGAGGTCCCGGTGCCCGCCGCGAGGTCGAGCACGCGCTCGCCGGGCCCGGCCGCGGTGATCCGCGCCACCGCGCGCCGCCACAGCCTGACCTGCCCGGCGGACAGGATGTCGTTCAGCAGGTCGTACCGGCCGGCGATGTCGTCGAACATCGACGCCACGTCACCGGGCCGCTTGTCCAGGGTGGCACGCGCCATACCCCCACCCTACGGGCGGCTACCCGAGCAGGCGCGGGCGCTCCCACTGCCGGCCGAGCACGTGGCTGGCCAGGAAGGCGAACACCGTCTCGTACCAGATGCGCGCGTTGCCCGGGGTGAGGATCCAGTGGTTTTCGTCGGGAAAGTAGAGGAACTTGGCCGTCGCGCCGTGGCTGCTCAGGTCCCACCACAGCCGCAGCGCTTCGGTGACGGGCACCCGGTAGTCCCTGTTGCCGTGGATCACCAGCATCGGCGTGCGGATCCTGGCGACGTGCCGGTGCGGCGAATTCGCCTCGTACAACTCCGGGCTGGTCAGCGGGTCCCCGAACTGCTGCCGCCAGAACATCGGCTGGTCGGTGGTGCCGAACATCTGGTCGAGCATCCACAGCCCGGCGTGGCTGACGATCGCCTTGAAGCGGTCGGTGTGCCCGGCCATCCAGTTGGCCATGTACCCGCCGTAGGACCCGCCCATCATGCCGACCCGGTCCGCGTCGATGTCCGGGCGGGCGCACGCGGCGTCGGTGACCGCCATGACGTCCGCGAACGGCCTGGCTCCCCAGTCGCGGTGAGCGCGGGCGATGAACTGGCGGCCGTATCCGGTGGACAGCGCCGGGTCCGGCAGCAGCACCGCGTAGCCCCTGGCGGCCATCAGCCACGGATTCCACCGCCACGACCACGAGTTCCAGCTGCTGTTCGGGCCGCCGTGGACCCACAGCAGCAACGGCGCCCGGGCCCGCGGCGATGCCGTCGCCGGCAGCACCAGCCATGCCCTGATCGGGTCGCCGTCGTCGGCGGTGGCCGTGACCTCGTCCAGCCGCCCGGGCAGGGCCAGCGGCGCGCCCGGGCACGGCAGGGCGGCCGGCGCCGCGTCGGGCGCGCTCGCGTCGATGCGGACCGGGGTGGGCGGCGAGTCCACCGCCGAGCGCAGCGCGTACAGGTACCGGCCGTCCGGCGCGGGGTTCAGGTCCGTGTACGCGCCGTCGTCGCCGGTCAGCCGGGCGACGGCGCCGGTTTCCACGTCGACGCGGAACACCGGCCGCCTGCCCCGGTCGTCGGCGGCGAAGTACACCGCGCGGGAGTCGTGCGACCACGCCTGCTCCTGAGGCCACCGGTCCATGCCGGGCAGCAGGTCCGTGCCGGGATCGCCGGTGCCGCCGGGGTCGCCGGCGTCGAGCATGACCAGCGTGACGTCCGCGGGCTCGTCGCGGGTGGCACGGGTTTCGCGCAGGCAGACGATGCGCCGACCGTCCGGCGAGACGCGGGGGCCGGTGAAGTCGCGGTCGGCCTGGCTGAGCAGCACCCGGCGCTTCCCGGTGGCCACGTCGATCATGACCAGTTCGCAGCGCGACTCGGCGGCGGGATCCCACTGCCACCACCCGGTGACGACCGAGGTCCCGTCGGGTGTCAGCTCGAACGCCTGGTCATCGAGGGCCCGGCCCGGCCGCGGCGTCAGGTCCCGCAGCCCGGCGAAGTCCCCGGCGCCGTCCCGCGCGCCCGCGGGCCCGTCCGGCCGGCCGGCCCCGGCCGGGTCGGCCTCGGCGAGGCGGGCCTCCTCGACCGCGAACAGCCTGAGCTGGTCGGGGCCCAGGTCGTGATCCCAGTACCTGACCGGCTCTGACTCGTGCAGGATGGCGGTCACCCCGGCGTCCGCCCGTTCCTTGCGCAGCCTGGCGTCGTCGGCGGCGGTGTTGTCCCCCGGGGGGCGACCCCCCGGGGACCCCCCGCACGGGGGGACTGCCCGTCCCCCCGTACCCCCCTGGCCCTGGCCCGCGGCCGGCAGCACCGGCGACGTCACCGCGACCGCCGCGCGGTCCCTGGCCGCTTCCGCCGCCGCGACGCCGCCGGGCAGCGCGGCCACCATCCTGGCCTCCCCGCCGCCGGGCGGCAGCAGCCACAGCGCGGCGCCGTCCCCGCCGGCGCCGTCCCGCCGGGCCGTGGCCGGGTTAGCATCCGGTCGTTTGGAGATGAAAAGCAGGGAGCCGTCGGGGAGGAAGCGCGGGTTCCCCTCGCCCTCGGCCGACCGGGTCAGCCGCCGCGGCGGCCCGCCGTCCGCGTCGATCCGCCAGATGCTGGTGAGGTACCTCTTCCGGTCGGCGCTCAGCGTCTGGACCGCGGCGGCCAGCCAGGTCCCGTCCGGCGACAGCCGCAGCGCGCCGATCCGCGGTATCGCCACGAAGTCGCCCAGGTCATGGAACAGGGTCGTGGCCACGCCGCCCCCGGCGGCAGCGTCGGTGGTCACGGTGTCCTCCCGCCCGGCTAGCTGGCCTCGGTGATCATGCCCGCGCCCACCGTGGCGTTGCTGGCCTCGTCGATGAGGATGAAGCCGCCGGTGGCGCGGTTCCTCGCGTAGGGGTCGCAGAAGATCGGCTGGGTGAGGCGGAGCCGGGCCCGGCCGATCTCGTTCAGGCTCAGCCGGTCCGCCGACGCGTCGCGGTGCAGGGTGTTCACGTCGATCCGGTACTGCAGGTCGGTGACGATCGCCTTGACCGTGCGCGAGGTGTGCTTGACGACCAGGCGGCTGCGCCGTGCCAGCGCCTGCTCCGCGGACATCCAGCAGACCATCGCGTCGACGTCCTGGGCGGCGTTCGGCCTGTTGTGCGGGCGGCAGATCATGTCGCCGCGGGAGATGTCCACGTCGTCGTCGAGCAGCAGCGTCACCGACATGGGCGGGAAGGCCTCGGGGACGTCCGTCCCGGCCGCCTCGATGCGGCGCACCGTGGTGCTGAAGCCGGACGGCAGGTGCAGCACCTCGTCGCCGGGCTTGATCACCCCGCCGGCCACCTGCCCGGCGTAGCCGCGGTAGTCGTGCAGCGCGGCGTCGGTGGCGGCCTGCGGCCGGACCACGTACTGCACGGGAAACCGCACGTCGATGAGGTTGCGGTCGG
>Ga0209061_1004469_pt1 | contig 13472 bp, 15 predicted proteins | sample Coa_R1_10_FD_187157 | JGI IMG/M metagenome (GOLD analysis project Ga0209061, IMG submission 187157) | Surface soil microbial communities from Centralia Pennsylvania, which are recovering from an underground coalmine fire - Coalmine... | ecosystem: Environmental > Terrestrial > Soil >...
GCGCGCATGGTGGCGAGCGACCGTTATTGCATCGACATCGTGACGCAGATCGCCGCGGTGCGCGCGGCCCTGCGCCGGGTCGAGGAGGAGATCCTGCGCGACCACGTCGCGCATTGCGTCGAACATGCCATCGCGAGCGGCGATCAGGCCGACCAGCGGCGCAAGGTCGCGGAGCTCATGGACGTGATTGGCCGCGCGGGGCGGTGAATCCCTCCGCTTGACCTTGCAGCGGAAATTGAGCGGCAGAGCCGAACGATCCGGCGCCGTCTCAAGCGGATTTCCGGGCTGCTGCCTCGTCCTTGCGAGGAGCCCATGGCGCCCACCAGCGCCAGTCGATTCGATACCGGATGGCTTCGCTGCACGCGCCATGCGCGCGCGGCGACGGGTCGAAATGGTCCAAACCGGCGTCAGGCACGGATGCGTGCGCGCCCCATGGCGCGGGTCAATGCGCGGCTTAAGCGAGTTCCATGAGCTCCAGCGCCACCCGGCCGTTGGGGCCATAGGGATTGCCGAGCGGAGCATAGGCAAGTTGGTCGTAGGCCGCATCGAGCTCGATCTGGTCCATGCCCATCCAGACGGCGGGGCCCCGGTCGTGCGGCGGCGGGCCGATGCGACATTCCTCGGCCAGGGCCGGTGCGGCGATCAGCGCGGCGGTGCCGGCGAGCGCCGCGCGCCGCGTCAGCACGGAGGCGGCCCCGGGTTTCGTCCTCATGGTCGTTTCTCCCTTCGGTTTCGAGCGGTGGCGCGAGCCTTTCAGCCGAACCGCTCGCGCGCGAGCGCCACTCCTTGGCCGAGCGCACGGAGCTTGGCCTCGGCCACCTCGCGCCGCATCGGCGCCATGCCGCAATTGGTGCAGGCGACGACGCGCTCCTTCGGCACGTGCTCGATCACGCGGCCGATCACGTCGGCGATCTCCTCCGGCGTTTCGACGGCATCGGTCGCGACGTCGATCACGCCGACGAGCACGTCCTTGCCGTTCAGCAACGACAGGAGCTCGAGCGGCACGTGCGAGTGGATGCATTCGATCGACACCTGGTCGATGCGGCTGCGCGCGAGCGCCGGAAATATCTTCTCGTATTGGCGCCATTCGGCGCCGAGCGTCCGTTTCCAGTCGATATTGGCCTTGATTCCATAGCCGTAGCAGATGTGGACGGCGGTGGTGCAGCCGAGGCCATCGATCGCGCGGTGCAGCGCCTCGATTCCCCACTCGGCAACCTCGTCCATGAACACGTTGAAGGCCGGCTCGTCGAACTGGATGACGTCGACGCCGTCCTCCTCGAGCGCCCGTGCTTCCCGGTTGAGCAGTTCGGCGAACGCGAACGCCATCTTCACCTTGTCGCCGTAATGCGCATCGGCGATGGTGTCGCAGATCGTCATCGGCCCCGGCAACGTCATCTTCAGCTTGCGGCGCGTATGCGCGCGCGCAACGCGCGCCTCGCGCCCATGCACGCGGCCCTTGAGCGCGAGCGGCGCACGCACCACCGGCACCATCGCCTTGTAGCGGTCGGCGCGGATGCCCATCTCGACCTTGTTGGCGAAGTCGATACCGTCGACGGCCTCGAGAAAGCCGTGCACGAAGTGCTGGCGCGACATCTCCCCGTCGCTGACGATGTCGAGCCCGGCATCCTCTTGCACCTTGATGGCAAGCAGGGTGGCATCGAGCTTGGCCTGCGCGAGCGGCTCGCCTTCGAGCCGCCAGCGCGGCCAAAGCTTGTCGGGCTCGGCAAGCCAGGCAGGCTTGGGCAGACTGCCGGCGATACTGGCGGGAAACATCATGGCGGCCTGTCTCGCAGGAGCTCGGGCAACTGCCAACTATAGAGCCAATCCTGGCGCGCAAGCAGCGCCTCGCCGCCGAGCCGGCGCAGGTGCAGGTCGCGCAGCGCCGCCGCGGGCCCAGCGAGCGCGTAGAGCAGGCCGTGCCGGCGCGAGACCTGTTGCGCGCGCGCAACGCGGTGCCAACGCGCGCCTTCATAGGCGCGCAGCGCATCGGCCGGATCGTCGCCGTAGCGCTGCAGCCTGTCGGCGAGCACGGCCGCGTCCTCGATCGCCATGGCCGCGCCTTGGGCGAGGAAAGGCAGCATGGGGTGAGCGGCGTCCCCGATCAGCGTCACCGGTCCGCGGCCGCCGGGAAAGGGACTGCGGCGGTGATAGAGCGCCCATTTCTGCCACCGCGCAGGCCGCTCGACAAGCGCGCGTGCAGGCTCGCACCAGCGCGTGCGCGCGCAATACCGCACGAGTCCGTCCTGCACGTCGCAGGACGGCGAGACGACCGCCTGCTGCGCATCGCGCAGGTCGCGCATCTCGGACGGCACGCGCGCGTCGTGCAGGATGCCGACGATGTTGACGAGCGTGCCCCCCTTGACGGGATAGTGCACGAGATGCGCGCCGGGACCGAGCCAGAGATGCACGATCGGCGCGCAAAATTCCCCCTCCACCTGCGCAGTCGGCACCAGCGCGCGCCAGGCAACGCGGCGCGCGAAGCGCGGCGGTCGGTGCCCGTGCGCTCGTTCGGCGACCGCGGACCAGAGTCCGTCGGCTCCGACGAGCGCCAGCGCGCGTTCTTCGAGCGCGCGATGCCCCTGCCGGTACGCGATGGTGACGCCATTGGCGTGGACGGCGTAATCCTCGAGCCGGCTGTCGAGCCGCAGCGTGACGTCGTGCGCTTCCTGTGCGGCGGCCGTGAGCGAGGCTTGCAGATCACCGCGATGAATCGCCCAGTAGGGCGCGCCGTAGCGGCGGGCGACGTCGAGGAGCGGGATGCGGACGATCTCGCGCCCCGACCGGCCCGCCATCACGCGAATCGCTTCCGGTGCGACGACGTGCGGTCGCAGGCGTTCGCCGAGACCGAGCGCAAGCAGCACGCGCGTCGCATTCGGCGAAAGCTGGATGCCGGCGCCCGTCTCCTGCAGCATCGGGGCCTGTTCCAGCACCGTCACGCGGTAGCCCGCGCGCGCGAGCGCGAGCGCCGCCGTCAGCCCGGCGATGCCGGCGCCGGCCACGACCACATGGCGGCGCGCCGCCGTCATGGTCGCCGCGATTCAGATCGGCGCGGCCGCGGGCAGGGCGCACTCGGCGGGCTTCGCGGCGTGCGGGTCGAGCGACGGGTTGAAGCGGAACAGCGTCGAGCAGTAGGGGCAGATGATCTCGTCCTCATCCCCCATGTCGAGAAAGACATGCGGGTGGTCGAACGGCGGCGAAGCGCCGATGCACATGAATTCGCGCGCGCCGATCTCGATGACCGGCACGCCGGGGTCGTTGTGGAAGTGGGGAATGACGTGCTCGGCCATGGGCTCCTCGAAACGCTTTGCTTCGCGCGCCGCACCATAACGGGGCGGGCGGGCGCTGCCTAGGGTCGCCGGGAGGCGGGAATGTCGCGGTCGTCGGGCGCGGCGTCGGCCGTCACCGAGCGTGCGCGCCGTTCCGCATGCGCGTCTAAAATGGACGGCAGGCCCGCGCGAATTGCGGCCGCGCCGGTGCACGGCTAGATAGCATGGCATGGCGAGTTTCAGGAACGGCGAGGTCGAGATCGCCTATCTCGACGAAGGCGACGGCGAGCCGATCGTGCTGGTGCACGGTTTTGCCTCGACCAAGGAGGTGAACTGGGTCAACCCGGGCTGGATCGCCACGCTCACGCGCGCGGGCCGCCGCGCGATCGCGCTCGACAACCGCGGCCATGGACAGTCGACCAAGCTGTACGATCCCGCCGCTTATCATACCTCGCTCATGGCGGAGGACGTGCGTGCGCTGCTCGATCATCTCGGGCTCGAGCGCGCCGACGTCATGGGCTATTCGATGGGCGCGCGCATCACCGCCTTCCTTGCCCTGAGGCATCAGCACCGCCTGCGCTCGGCGATCTTCGCCGGCCTCGGCATCCGGCTGGTGCACGGCGTGGGACTTCCGGACAGGGTCGCCGACGGGCTCGAGGCCGCCTCGCTCGATGCCGTGACCGATCCGCAGTCGCGCATGTTCCGCAGCTTCGCGCAGCAGACGAAGTCCGATCTCAAGGCGCTCGCGGCCTGCATCCGCGGAACGCGACAGACCTTGACCGAGGCGCAGATCGCGCAGATCACGGTCCCCGTGCTGGTCGCGGTCGGCACGCGCGACGAGGTCGCGGGGTCCCCGGAGGCGCTGGCGGCGTTGATGCCGCGCGCGCGGGCGCTGCCGATACCGGAGCGGGATCATATGCTTGCGGTCGGCGACCGCGTCTACAAGGCGGGGGTCCTCGAATTCCTTAACCAGCGCCCCTAATTAGGGAAGGCAGGCATGCGCCGGCGAGACCGGCCGCTCGTGACGGCCCGCCGCCTGTGGTAAATGTGGTTCCACTCGCGAGCGCATGGCGCGCAAGGCGTCGGGAGACATTGCAATGGCTCAGTTCCAGACACGGCCCGCCAGCGGCCTCGACAAGGTCGATCCCGTCTGGGCGCGCGTGCGCGCAGAGGCCGAGGAGATCGTCCGCCGCGAGCCCGAACTGGCGACGTTCATTTACGAGAACGTTCTGCACCACGATTCGCTTGAGGCGGCGGTGATCCATCGGGTCAGCGAGCGGCTCGACCATACCGACATTTCCGGCGATCTGATCCGGCAGGCCTACACCGAGGCAATCGCCGACGAACCGGCGATCGGCGAGGCGTTCCGTGCCGACATCGTCGCGACCGTCGACCGCGATCCCGCCACCTCGCGTTTCGTCGAACCGGTGCTCTATTACAAAGGTTTCCACGCCATCCAGACGCATCGGCTCGCGCACTGGCTCTACGGCAGGGGCCGCAAGGATTTCGCTCTCTATCTCCAGAGCCGGTCGTCCGCCGTCTTCCAGTGCGACATCAACCCGGCCGCGCGCATCGGTCGCGGCATTTTCCTCGATCACGCCACCGGCCTCGTCGTCGGCGAGACGGCGGTGATCGAGGATGACGTCTCGATCCTGCACGACGTCACGCTCGGCGGCACCGGCAAGGAACACGAGGACCGCCATCCCAAGATCCGGCGTGGCGTGATGATCGGCGCCGGCGCCAAGATCCTCGGCAATATCGAGGTGGGTCACTGTGCGCGCATCGCCGCGGGATCGGTCGTCATCAAGCCGGTTCCGAACAACGTGACGGTGGCCGGCGTGCCGGCGAAGGTCGTCGGCGAGGCCGGCTGTCCGGAGCCCTCGCGCGCCATGGACCAGATGCTCTACGGCATCATGCTCGACGGATAGGCTTGCGTCGCCTTGCCTGATCGTGCAAGGAGGCGCTGCCGCGACCAGGGAGCCGCCTGTTGAACGTTCAGGAAATCAGGAAGCTCGACGCTTATCTGAAGAAGTTGTTCGGCAATCCCCACTTGCGCGTCGTGCCGAAAGCCGGCGAGGCCGCCGACGTTTTCGTCGGCGCAGACAATGTCGGAGTCCTCACCGCGGAAGAGGACGAAGGCGAACGTTCGTACAATTTCCGCATGGTCATCCAGGTGAGCAGCGACCCCGCCATGCAGCCGGTGCCGACGCTCACCAATTACCTGCGACGTCGCTTCGACAACGACAAGATTCGCGTGGTGACGAGGCCAAGGAAGCTCGATTCGGTGGAGGCCTATATCGGCGAGGAATTTCTCGGCGTGCTGTTTCTGGAAACCGAGCGCGGCCGCAAATCCTATATTTTTGAATTGCCGATCCTCGACGTCGACCTCGTGGAATGATCGCTATTGCGGGTGCAGGCGTGCCAACAGCCGGTCGATCCCGGCTGCGAGCGCGCGCCAGTCGCCGAGCCAGTCGCGCGGGAAGCGGAACGTGACATTGGCCCCGCCGATCCGCCGTTCCATGAGGCAGGTACCCTGGTTGGCAATCCCGTGACGCGTGCAGCGGGCGAGGAAACGCGCCGGGGCCGCGCTTTCGAAGACCAAATCCTCGCCCTGGTAGGGCGTCTCGTCGCGAAAGGCGCGCAGCGTCAATCCGGCCGGAGCCGCGAGGGCCTCGGGCGCGAGATAACGCGGATAGATGTCGCGCAGCCGTTCCTCGAGGGAAAGCGTCGCGCCGTCGGAGGCGATGGTGACGAATAGCCGGTCGTTGATCTTGCCGGCGGCGGCGCCCGTCGGCTTCGCGCGCGGATCCGGCGGAACGAGCGAGGGCCACAGATAGTCGAGGTCGACTCGTTCCTGCGTTCCCGCGCGCCGCTGCATCGGCACGCGGATGGCCGCCGGCTCGATATTGAAGGTGGTTCCGGCGATCACGATCGGCAGCGACGGGACGTCGCCGACCATCGGCGCGTCCGGCCAGCGCGGCCACAATACATAGGCGATATAGCCGCAGGCCGCGGCGGCGACGGCGACAAAGAGCAACAGCGGCGCCGCAAGCGGGTTGTGCCCGCGGCGCCGGGTGGTTGTCCGCGCGGCGGCGCGCGAATGCGTGGCGGTCGACATGGTGCGCCTTGCTGCACCTCGCAGAACGAATCACCCGCGATTATGCCATGCGCGCCGGGCCCGTTCGGGCGCGCGTTAACCTTCCGTTAAGGATCGGCTGGCGCCCGCGACAGCGGTTTTGCAAGATCGCGGCCTGTTGCGCGCGAGACCCCGCGATGTCGTCCCATTCGGTGCAGATGCTGTTGTCGCTTGCGCTCGGATTTTCGCTGGCCGGCCTCTCCTGTTCGGGCTTCCGTCTCGCCACCAACCGTCTCCCCAGTTTCTCGATGCTGAGCCGCGGACCGAGCCTCGCCGCACTCGCTGCGGTCCCGCTTCTCGTCATCGCCGCGCCGTTTCTGATCCTGCGCAACACGCTGCTCGCCGGAGAGAACCGGCCGCGCTTCGAATTCGCCTTCCTGGCCACCTTGCTCGCAGGCTTCTGGAGCCTGATGTCGGGTCTGACGCTGGTCGCCGTGCTGCAGGCCTGCGGCCTCCTTGCCGTTTGAAAGACTTTTCCCGCCGCCGATCTTCGTGCAATTTCGCCCGCACCGCGAGGAGACAGGCATGCCGATCTACCGCCTTGACGCCCAGGCCCCCGAACTGCCGGGCGACGGCCTATGCTACATCGCCGATACCGCGGTGCTGATCGGGCGGGTCAGGATCGGGCGCGACGTATCGATTTGGTACGGCGCGGTCCTGCGCGGGGACAACGAATGGATCGAGATCGGCGAGCGTTCGAATGTGCAGGACAATTGCACCCTGCACACCGATCCCGGCTTCCCTCTCGCGGTCGGCGCCGGCAGCCTGATCGGACACAATGTCGTGCTGCACGGCTGCACGGTCGGCGACAACTCGCTCATCGGCATGGGTGCCGTGGTGCTCAACGGCGCGCGCATCGGCAGCAACAGCCTGGTCGGCGCCGGGGCCGTCGTCACCGAGGGCAGAAGCTTTCCCGACAACAGCCTGATCGTGGGCGCGCCGGCGCGGGTCGTCCGCACCCTCGAGAAGGAGGAGATCGAACGCATCCGCAGCGGCGCGGAGGTCTACGTCCGGCGCGGCGGACACTACCGCGCAAGCCTCGCGCGGATCGGCTGATCGCCCCGCAGCGTACAGGTGCTGCCCGGCATCCGCGGGCCTCTGCGGTGCCGCGGCTCATCGTCGTCAGGATTCCCTGCGGCCGCGCGAGGTCGTGACAACGCGCGTGGGCGCGCGGCGCGTGCCAGTCGGGCCGAAATCGAAGGGCTCGCGACGCATGATCGGTTCACGGAACCGGCCGTCCGCCTTCGCGACCGCGCCCGACGGTCGGACCAATTTGCGCGAGGCCCGATTTCACGTCCTCATAGGCCCGCAGCACGTGCTCGCGCATCAATCGCGCACCGCGCGCGATATCGCCGGCGCTCATTGCATCGAAAATCCGCTCGTGCTCGAGCCAGACCCGTTGCGCAAGCCTCGGCCAGCGCAGGACTTCGCCCATCGCGCGGCGCAGATGGTGCCAGTAGAGCCGCATCGTTTCCTGGATCAGCGCATTGTCCGATTGTTCGTAGATGAACGAGTGAAACGCCATGTCGGCCTCGATCAGCGCCCTGGCGTCGCCTTTGGCTGCCGCGGCCTTGCCGCGCGCGATCAGCCTCGCCCCGCGCGTGCGCGCGGCCTCGTCCATGCGGGCGGCGGCAAGCCTGACCGCGAGCGGTTCGACGGCCGAGCGGAATTCGTAGATCGCCGCGAACAGTTTGGGGTCAAGCGGCGCGACGGCGAGACCGCGCCGGCCGATTTCCCGCACGAAGCCCTGTGCCTTGAGCACCGCCAGCGCGTTGTGGATGGGCTGGCGCGAGACGTTGAGCCGTTGCGCGACGGTCTCCTGCGTGAGCCGTTCGCCCGGCTTGAGGGTACCGTTGCCGATGGCGTCGAGGATCGCGGCATAGGCCTGATCCATGAGCGTCTTCGGGGCGGCGAGCGATTCCATGCGCAAGAACTCTTCCCGTGCTTGCCGACGGCATTGAATACCGTATACGATGCCGCCACGCGAATAAAGGCCGGGAGAGCCGAAAGGGAGGTGCGTGCATGTCGGCGCCGATCCGCGTATTGCTGGCAAAGGTGGGGCTCGACGGCCACGACCGCGGGGTCAAAGTCGTGGCGCGCGCGCTGCGCGACGCCGGCATGGACGTCATCTATTCCGGTCTGCATCGCACGCCCGATGAAGTGGTCACGGCGGCGATCCAGGAGGACGTCGACGTTCTCGGCGTGAGCCTGCTGTCTGGCGTGCAGATGACGGTATTCCCGAAGATCCTGGACAAGCTCAAGCGGGAAGGCGCCGACGACATCATCGTCGTCGCCGGCGGCGTGATGCCGCAGGAGGACGTGGCGGCGCTCAAGAAGATGGGCGTCAAGGAGATCATGCTGCAGGACACGCCGCCGCAGACCATCGTGCAGACGCTCAAACGCCTGGTGGCCGAGCGTGGCCCGCGCTGAAGCAAGGACCCCCATGGAGCAGTGGTCCTTTCCGCCGGCCTATGACGAGGGCTATTTTCCCGCGCCCGGGAGTCGCTACTGGTTCCCGCGCCGGGAGACGATGCCTCCCGCCGAGCGCGAGCGGGCCATCCTGGAGCGCCTGAAGATCGTTTGCGCCTACGCCTACGAGCACGCGCCCTTCTACCGCCGCAAGTGGGACGAGGCTGGCTTCCATCCAAGCCGGTTGCGTTCGCTCGAGGATTTCGAACGCGTGCCGGTCGTGCACAAGAAGGACCTGCGCGAGGCACAGCATCGGCAACCGCCGTTCGGCGACTATCTGTGCGTGCCCGAGAGCGAGGTCTTCCATATTCACGGCACCAGCGGCACCACCGGACGACCGACCGCGTTTGCCGTCGGGCGCGCCGATTGGCGGGCCATCGCCAATGCGCATGCGCGGATCATGTGGGGCATGGGCCTGCGGCCGGGCGACACGGTCTGCATCGCCGCCGTTTTCTCCCTCTACATGGGAAGCTGGGGCGTGCTGGCTGGCGCCGAGCGGCTGCACGCGCGGTGCTTTCCCTTCGGCGCCGGGGCGAGCGGCATGTCGGCGCGGCTGGTGCATTGGCTCGACATGATCAAGCCCACCGCGTTCTACGGTACGCCGACCTATGCGCTGCATCTGGCGGAGGTTGCGCGCGAGGAAAAGCTCAATCCGCGCGACTTCCGGCTCAAGCTCATGTTCTTTTCGGGCGAGCCGGGCGCGTCCATTCCGGGCGTGCGTGCGAAGATCGAGGAGATCTACGGCGCCCGCGTCATCGACAGCGGCTCGATGGCGGAAGTGACGCCGTGGATGAACGTCGCGGGATCAGCGGAAACCGACGGCATGCTGTGCTGGCAGGACGTGGTCTATACCGAGGTATGCGACCCGGCGACCTTCCGCCGCGTTCCCTATGGTCAACGCGGCACGCCGGTCTACACCCATCTCGAGCGCACCTCGCAGCCCATGATTCGACTGGTCTCCGGCGACCTCAGTCTGTGGACCGACGGGCCCAATCCGTGCGGGCGCACCTATCCGCGGCTGCCGCACGGCATCTTCGGCCGCATCGACGACATGTTCACGATCCGCGGCGAAAACATCTATCCGAGCGAGATCGACGCCGCGCTCAACGAGATCCCGCATTATGGCGGCGAGCACCGCATCATCGTCAGCCGGCAGACGGCGATGGACGAGCTGCTGCTGCGCGTCGAGGCCGATCCCGCGGTCTTCGCGAAAGGCGAAAGCGAGATCGGGCGCTTCCGCGCCGAGGTGGAGCGGCGGATGCAGACCCTGCTCGGCGTGCGCGCGGTGGTGGAAGTGGTCGCGCCCAATGCCATCCCCCGCACCGATTTCAAGGCGCGACGCGTGATCGACGACCGCGCCGTGTTTCGCGAGATGCGGGCGCATATCGAAGGAGCAGGAAACTGACCCGCGGCGTCTCTTCTCTTGCGCTGCTCGAGCGCGTCAAAGCGGGCGAGCCGGCCGCCATCGGCCGGCTGATCTCGCGCGCCGAAGCCGGCCGGCCCGACGACGCCGACGCGCTGGCGGCCATTTACCGCCTCGCCGGTCGCGCGCATGTCATAGGCGTCACCGGGGTTCCCGGGTCGGGCAAGTCGACCCTCGTCGGCAAGCTGGTCGCCCGGCTGCGCGCCACGGGACGGAAGATCGGCGTGGTCGCCGTCGATCCGTCCAGTCCCTATACGGGCGGCGCCATTCTCGGCGATCGCGTGCGCATGAGCGAGACGGCGACCGATCCGGGAGTCTATGTCCGCTCGATGGCGACGCACGGCTGGACCGGCGGCATGGCGCGCGCCACGCTCGACGCCGTCGACATCCTCGACGTCGCCGGGTTCGACACGATCATCATCGAAACCGTCGGTATCGGCCAGGACGAGGTCGAGATCGCCCGTGCGTCGCACACCACGATCGTGGTGTCGGCGCCCGGTCTCGGCGACGAGATCCAGGCGATCAAGGCGGGAGTGCTGGAAATCGCCGACATCCATGTCGTCTCCAAGTGCGACCGCAGCGACGCCAACCGCACGCTGGTCGATCTCAAGCAGATGCTGAAGCTCGCACTTGCCGACGGCGGGCCGGAATGGACGGTTCCCGTGATTGCGACCAGTGCCGTCTCCGGCTCCGGGCTCGACGAATTGACGCATGCCGTCGTCGAACATCGCCGCGTCGCCTTCGAAACCGAGGCGGGACGACGTCGTCGCCTGGCCATCAGCGAGTTCCGCCTGCGCAAGACGGCGGAAAATCTGCTGCTTGCGCGCTTCAACGAAGACTATGCCCGCTTGGCGCCGGCCTTCGCCGCGCGCCTCGCCGAACGCAAATCCGACCCCTATTCGCTCGCCCGCGAAGTGACCGCTTCGCTGAGGCTCGCGGAAGAAGGAGCGCATGATGAACGAGATGTTCGATCCCACATCGCTCGCACACCTTCGGGATGAAGTCGCAGACTGGGAGGCGAACGAAGTCGCCGCGTTCGTGAGGAAGCAGGCCGAGCGCAGGCCCGAGTTCTTCACCGGCGGCGATATACCGGTGAAAAGGGTTTACACGGCGCACGACCTTGCCGGCACGCCGCTTTCGGACATCGGACTGCCGGGCCGCTATCCGTTCACGCGCGGACCCTATCCGACCATGTATCGCAGCCGCTATTGGACGATGCGGCAGATCGCCGGCTTCGGGACCGGCGAGGATACCAACAGGCGTTTCAAGTTCCTGATCTCCCAGGGACAGACGGGGCTGTCGACCGATTTCGACATGCCGACGCTCATGGGATACGACTCCGATCATCCGATGAGCGAAGGGGAGGTGGGTCGCGAGGGGGTTGCCGTCGACACGCTCGCCGACATGGAAGCGCTTTACGAGGGCATCGACCTCGAAAAGATCTCGGTGTCGATGACCATCAATCCCACCGCCTGGATCCTGCTCGCCATGTACTACGCGCTCGGCAAGAAGCGCGGTTATGACCCGCACAAGCTCTCGGGCACGATCCAGGCCGACATCCTCAAGGAATACATCGCGCAGAAGGAATTCATCTATCCGATCGCGCCGTCGGTGCGTCTCGTGCGCGACTGCATCACCTTCTGCGCCGAACACATGCGCCGGTACAATCCGATCAATATTTCCGGCTATCATATTTCCGAGGCCGGCGCCTCGCCGCTGCAGGAGGCCGCCTTCACGCTCGCCAATGGCATCGTCTATGTCGAGGAGGTGCTCAAGACCGGGATGGACGTGGACGTATTCGCCCCGCGCCTTGCATTCTATTTCGTGGCGCAGGCCGATTTCTTCGAAGAGATCGCCAAATTCCGCGCCGCCCGTCGCTGCTGGGCCAAGATCATGAAGCACCGTTTCGGCGCCAAAAGGCCCGAATCGATGAGGTTGCGCTTCCACTGCCAGACGGCGGCGGCAACGCTCACCGCGCCGCAATATCAGATCAACATCGTGCGAACCGCGCTGCAGGCGCTCTCCGCCGTGCTCGGAGGCTGCCAGTCGCTGCATACCAATGGCTACGACGAGGCATTCGCGATCCCCACCGAAGACGCCATGCGTGTCGCGCTGCGCACGCAGCAGATCATCGCCGAGGAGACGAACGTCGCCAATGTGGTCGATCCGCTCGGCGGCTCATATTATGTCGAGTGGCTTACCAACGAATATGAGCGGCGTATCTTCGAAATCCTCGACTACATCGATGCCAATGGGGGCACCGTGAAGTTGATCGAGCAGGGCTGGTTCCAGAAGCAGATCGCCGATTTCGCCTACGAAACGGCACTGCGCAAGCAACGCGGCGAGAAGACCGTGATCGGCGTGAACAAATACGTCGTCGAGGAGGAAGAGCACGCGATCGAGACGCATCCCTATGATCCCACCGCGGCGGAACGCCAGATTGCGCGCACCCGGCACGTGCGTGCGACGCGCGACGAGGCCAAAGTGCAGCGATTGCTCGACGAGCTCGTCGCGGTCGCGCGCGACGAGCGCAGGAACGTCATGCCGATCACCGTCGCGCTGGTGGAGAACGGGGCGACGATGGGCGACATCGTGGAGAAGCTGAAGGGCCTGTGGGGCACCTACCGCGAAACGCCGGTATTCTAGCGCGACCGTGGGCACGACCCGGGCCCGTCATTGCGAGCCCGCGCGACCGTTGTTCTCCGTCATTGCGAGCCCGCGCGAAGCGCGGGCGAAGCAATCCAGAATCGATCAGGGCCACACGGCACGCCGCCCGCCCATGACTTGCGGACCGGCCCGCCTGGATTGCTTCGGCAGCTTCGCCGCCTCGCAATGACGGGCCAACATGCGCCGTCCTTGCGATGACGGTGACACGTTCCCCCTCATGGCGAGCCGGAGCGCAAGCGAGGACGGAGCCATCGGGAAACGTCGGGAGTCGCGGAGTCGTTTCGTCGCCCTTCCGGGGCCTTGCGTGCCGGCGCCGAGTGACGGCGGTCGGAACCACCTGCGGGTATTCGAGGCGATCGAGACGTCACGCGCGCAAGGCAGGCGCGGTCAGGGGAGCCTCCGGCGTGCGGCGTGCGTGCGGACAAGGTGCGGCCGGCCCCCGGGGAGGGGCCGGCCGCTCGCGAACCCGGTCTGGGGACGGGGAGGGGTGGGGACGTGACCGGGACCGCGA
>Ga0209061_1004475_pt1 | contig 13424 bp, 11 predicted proteins | sample Coa_R1_10_FD_187157 | JGI IMG/M metagenome (GOLD analysis project Ga0209061, IMG submission 187157) | Surface soil microbial communities from Centralia Pennsylvania, which are recovering from an underground coalmine fire - Coalmine... | ecosystem: Environmental > Terrestrial > Soil >...
TGCAGGCCGAGGCGTTCCTGGTCTGGCCCCGCCCGCAGGTCAGGCGCCGCGCCCGCCGCATCGCCCGCGCGATCGCGTCCGCGACGCCGGCCCGGCACCGCACCCGCACCCGCACAACACGCGAACCGGGTTCCGGTTCTGCCTTCTCCCTCGCCTCCGCCGCGCTCAAGCGCGGCGGCTTCCCCCGTCGCTCGCCGCGGGTTCCCAGCGCCTCAGATCAGGCGCCGCGCGCCCTTGCCCCAGGGGAACCCGCTCCTGGTCCCTCGGTCCAGGTGGCGGGGCGCGCCTTTGATCCGCAGGGGTCTGACGGTACAACTGAGACATGACGGGATTCTCGCCGCCCGGGCTGCCCTCAGCCGACCGGTGCCTGGTTATGGGCGTGGTCAACGTGACGCCGGACTCGTTCTCCGACGGCGGGCAGTGGTATGGCGCCAGCGCCGCGATAGCGCATGGCCTGGATCTCGTCGCCCAGGGCGCCGACATCGTCGACGTCGGCGGGGAGTCCACCCGGCCGGGAGCGCAGCGCGTCCCGGCGGAGGAAGAGCTGCGCCGGGTCATGCCGGTCATCACCGAGCTGGTCAGGGCCGGGGTGGTGGTCAGCGTGGACACGATGCGCGCCCAGGTCGCCGAGTCGGCGCTGGAGGCCGGGGTCAGCCTGGTCAACGACGTGAGCGGCGGGCTCGCCGACCCGTACATGCCCCGGCTGGTGGCGAAGGCGGGCGTCCCCTACGTCGTCATGCACTGGCGCGGGCACAGCCACGACATGCACTCCCGCGCCGTCTACCAGGACGTGGTCCGCGAGGTACACGACGAACTCGCGCGGCGGATCGACGCGGTGACCGCCGAGGGCGTCGACCCGTCGCTGATCATCGTCGACCCCGGGCTCGGCTTCAGCAAGCTTCCCGGCTGGCAGGGGCCTGACGCTCACAACTGGGAGCTGCTGACCAGGCTGCGGGAGGTCGCACACATCGGCGGCCGTGATTTCCCGGTGCTCGTCGGCGCGTCGCGCAAGCGGCACCTCGGCAGGCTGCTCGCCGCGCCGGACGGCACCCCGCGGCCGTTCACCGAGACCGACGACGCCACCGTCGCGGTGACCGCGCTCGTCGCGGCGGCGGGCGCCTGGTGCGTGCGCGTCCACCGGGTTCCGGCCAACGCGGACGCCGTGCGGGTGGCGGCCGCCTGGCGCGCCGCGGCGGCCGGGCAGGACGGGCCGCGCCCATGACGGCGCCTGCCCGGCCAGCGGTCCTCGCCCTGGGCAGTAACCTCGGAGACAGGCGGGATATCCTGCGGGGCTGCGTGGACGAGATCGCCCGGATTCCGGAGGTTCAGGTTATGGCGGTGTCGCCGGTCTACGAAACGGTGCCCGTCGGAGGACCGCCGCAGCCGGACTACCTGAACGCGGTGCTGCTGGTGCGCACCACGCTCAGCCCCCGCGCCCTCCTTGACCGCCTGCACGAGGTCGAGGCCGCGTTCGACCGGGTGCGCGAGGTGCACTGGGGACCGCGCACGCTGGATATCGACATCATCACCGTGGACGGCGAGGTGAGCGCCGACCCCGAGCTGACGCTGCCGCATCCGAGGGCACACGAGCGCGCGTTCGTGCTCGCGCCGTGGCACGACGTGGACCCGCACGCGGTGCTTCCCGGCCACGGCCCCGTCGCCGCTCTGCTGGACAGCGTGGACAGGTCCGGTGTCCGGCGCGTGGAGGAGGACGGGTGAGGCCGACCCGGGCGCGGACGCTGCTGCTCGTCGCGGTTGCCGCCGCCATGGTGACGTGGGCGCTGCTGACCGCCGTCTACAGCAAGCTGCCCCCGCTCACGTGGACCGGCGTGCCCGCCCTGCTGATCGCGGCGGGCGCGGAGGCATGGACCGGCCGCGACCTGCGCGCGCGCATCATCGGGCGGCCGGGCGCCAAGCCAGCGCCGCCGCTGTTCGTCGCCCGGATGGTGGCGCTGGCCAAGGCCAGCTCGCAGGCGGCCGCGCTGCTCGGCGGGGTGAGCGTCGGCTTCGTCGTCTACCTCTCCGGAATGCTGGACGCGCCGACCCCGCGCAGCGACCTGATCACGGCGAGCATATGGTTCGGGTCCTCGCTCGTGCTTCTCGCCGCGGCCCTGTTCCTCGAATACTGCTGCCGGGTACCGAAGAACCCGAACCAGGACCGGGACGACGAACCTGCCCCGCCGCCCCCGTCTCCCTTTCACCACTGACTTCCGCCTGTAACCAGCGGCCTGTTCTGCCGATGGCGCCAACGGCATGCTCTATCCGGGCCGATGGCGCCAACGGCATGCTCTATCCGGGCCGATGGCGCCATCGGCCGACTGGGGTACGGCGCGCTCCGTGAAGCGGATCGCATGCGGGATGGCCTATCCTTGTCACCGCGTTTGCCAGCGAAAGGGGCTGTCCGGCAGCGGTGGAGACTGGAACGAGCGAGCATCCCGCCAGGCTCAAGGTTGGCGTCATCGGCCCGGGGCGGGCGGGCACCGCCCTCGCCAAGGCGCTGTTGGCCGCGGGACATCAGGTGGTGGCCGCCGCGGCGGTCTCGGAAGCGTCCAAGGCGCGGGTTCGCGCCAGCTTCCCGCACGCGCGGCTTACCGATCCGGCGAGCGTCATCGACGACGCGGACCTCGTTCTGCTGACCGTGCCCGACGACGTGCTGCCCGGCCTCGTGGAGGGGCTCGCCAAGACCGGGGCCCCCTACCCGGGGCGGCTGCTCGCACACGCCAGCGGCGCCCACGGCATCCGGGTCCTGGACCCCGCCACCCAGGCCGGCGCGCTGCCGCTGGCCCTGCACCCGGTGATGACGTTCACCGGCCGCGCCGATGACGTGGACCGGATCAAGGGCGTCTGCTTCGGCGTGACCGCGCCGCCGCCGCTGCGGGCGGCGGCGCAGGCGCTGGTCATCGAGATGGGCGGCGAGCCGGTGTTCATCCCGGAAGAGAACCGGCACCTGTACCACGCGGCGCTGGCGTTCGCGGCCAACCACCTCGTCACGATCGTCGCCGAGGCGGCCGACATGCTCAGGAAGGCCGGCGTCGGCAACCCGGACAGGATGCTCGGACCGCTGCTGGGCACCGCCCTGGACAACGCGCTCCGGTTCGGCGACGCCGGCCTCACCGGGCCCGTCGCCCGCGGCGACGATGGCACCGTGGCCGCCCACGTGGCGGCGATCGGCGCGGAGCAGCCGAGCGCGCTCAAGGCGTACCTGGCGCTGGCGCGGCTGACCGCCGACCGGGCGCTTGCCGCGGGGCGGCTCAGCCCGAACGACGCGGAGCATCTGCTCGACGTGCTGGGGGACCGGTGATCGTCGCCAGCACCCGCGCCGAGCTGCGGGCGGCCAGGGAGAAGCTGAGCGGCCCCGTCGTGCTCGTGCCTACGATGGGCGCCCTGCACGACGGTCACCGCGCGCTGCTGCGAAGGGCGCGCGAGCTAGCCGGCTCCCGCGGCACGGTCGCGGTCTCCATCTTCGTGAACCCGTTGCAGTTCGGCCCGAACGAGGACCTGGACCGCTACCCTCGGACGCTGGCGGCGGACCTGCGGGCCTGCGAGGCCGAGCACGTCGGCCTGGTGTTCGCGCCGAGCGTGCACGAGATGTATCCGGAGCCTCAGCTCGTGACGGTCGACCCCGGCCCAGCGGGCGAGATCCTGGAAGGTGAGTTCCGCCCCGGGTTCTTCCGCGGGGTGCTCACCGTGGTGCTCAAGCTGTTCAGCCTGGTCCGGCCCGATGCGGCCGTGTTCGGTCAGAAGGACGCCCAGCAGCTCGCCCTGGTGCGCCGGATGACCCGCGACTTTGCCCTCGGCATCCGGATCGAGGCGGTGGCCACGGTCCGCGCCCCGGATGGCCTCGCGCTGTCGAGCAGGAACCAATACCTTTCCCCATCCGAACGTACCGTGGCGCCTGTCCTGTGCCAGGCTCTTGCGGCAGGCGCGGCGGCCGCCGGGGATGGCCCCCGCGCGGTGCTTGCCGCTGCCCGCCGGGTCCTCGACGGGGCAGGGCCGGCGCTGCGCGTGGACTATCTCGCTCTCGTGGAGGGGGAAACCTACGGTCCCGTTCGGGATGATGACTTCAGAGGCGACGCCGTGCTGGCCATCGCCGCACGGGTGGGCGGCACGCGGCTTATCGACAACGTGACGGTCCGGCTCGGGACGGGGCGCGATGCTGCTGACGATTGACATCGGGAACACCAACACGGTGCTCGGGGTGTTCGACGGGGAGGCGATCGTCGAGCACTGGCGGATCGCGACCGTGCCCGACCGGACCGCCGACGAGATCGCGGTCGTGCTGCACGGCCTGCTCGCGCAGTCCGGGACGTTCAAGGAGCCGGACCTGCACGGAATATCGCTGTGCTCCACGGTGCCTTCGGTGCTGCACGAGATGCGGGAGACGTGCCGGCGGTACTACCCCGACATCCCCGCGGTGATCGTCCAGCCGGGGGTGAAGACCGGGGTGCCGATCCGGATGGACAACCCCAAGGAGGTCGGCAGCGACCGGATCATGAACTCCCTCGCCGCCGTCCACCTGTACGGCGGGCCGGCGATCGTGGTGGACTTCGGCACGTCGACGAACTTCGACGCGGTCAGCGCGCGGGGGGAGTTCGTCGGCGGGGCGCTCGCGCCGGGGATCGAGATCTCGGTGGACGCGCTCTCCCGGCGCGCCGCGCAACTGCTCAAGGTAGAGCTGACCAGGCCGCCCCGGGTGATCGGCAAGAACACGGTGGAGGCACTCCAGTCCGGGATCGTGTACGGCTTCGCCGGGCAGGTGGAGGGGATCGCGCGCCGGATGGCCAGCGAGCTGTCCCCGGAGGACCCGGGCGCGGTCACGGTGATCGCGACCGGCGGCCTGGCGCCGCTTGTGATCGACGAGGTGCCGGTCATCGACGCGCACGAGCCTTGGCTCACGCTCATCGGGCTGCGCCTGGTGTGGGAACGCAACATGAGCCCGGCCGGCCAGCAGGGCGCCCGTCAGGAAACCGCCGGTCAGGAAACCGATGTGCTGCCGGAGGCCGATCGCCGGTAACCTTCGGGCGTGGCTGACGACAACGTCCCAGAGCAGGTGCGCGTCCGGCTGGAGAAGCGCGCCCGGATGCTCGCCTCCGGCACCGACCCCTACCCCGTCGGTTACCCGCGCACGACCACCGCCGCGGCGCTGCGGGCGAAATACGGCTCGCTGCCGCCCGATACGGAAACCGGCGAGGTGGTCGGCGTGACGGGCCGGGTCATGCTGTCCCGGATCGGCGGCAAGCTGTGCTTCGCGATGCTGCGCGACGGCAATGCCGACATCCAGGCCATGATCCGCCTGGACAAGGTGGGCGAGGACGCGCTGGCGGCCTGGAAGCGGGACGTTGACCTCGGAGACCACGTCGGGGTCACCGGCGAGGTGATCACCTCCCGGTCCGGTGAGCTGTCGGTGCTCGCCGACTCGTTCGCGATCACCGCCAAGTCGCTGCGGCCGCTGCCCGAGAAGCACAAGGGGCTCACGGACCCCGAGGCGCGCGTCAGGCAGCGGTACCTGGACCTGATCGTGAATCCGAAGTCGCGCCGGCTGGCGCAGATGCGGTCCGCGGTGACCCAGGCCGTGCGGTCCTCGCTGCTGGCGCGGGGCTACCTGGAGGTCGAGACGCCGATCCTGACCCCGCTGCACGGCGGGGCGAACGCCCGGCCGTTCACCACCCATTACAACGCCTATGACGTGCAGGTGTACCTGCGGATCGCGCTTGAGCTGTACCTGAAGCGGCTCGTCGTCGGCGGGATCGAGAAGGTCTTCGAGATCGGCCGGAATTTCCGGAACGAGGGCGTGGACAGCACCCACAACCCCGAGTTCACGATGCTCGAGGCATATGAGTCCTACGGGGATTACAACACGATCGCGGAGCTGACCCGGTCGCTGGTGCAGGAGGCCGCGGTCGCGGCCTTCGGGTCCACGGTGATCAGGCGCGCCGACGGGAGCGAGCACGACATCGGCGGCCCGTGGCGGTCGGTGACCGTGCATGAGGCGATCTCCGCGGCCCTCGGGGAGGAAGTGACCCCGGACACGGAGCTGCCGGCCCTGCTGGACCTGTGCGCGAAGGCGGAGGTGCCGCTCCAGCCGTCGTGGAACCGCGGCCAGGTCATCCTGGAGATGTATGAGCGCCTCGTCGAGAAGCAGACGGTGGAGCCCACGTTCTACCGGGACTTCCCGGTCGAGGTCGCTCCGCTGACCCGCCAGCACCGGACGGACCCGCGGCTGGCGGAACGGTGGGACCTGGTGGCGTTCGGCGCGGAGCTGGGGACGGGATACTCGGAACTGGTCGACCCGGTGGAGGAACGGGCCAGGCTGACCGCACAGTCCCTGCTCGCGGCAGGGGGCGACCCGGAGGCGATGCAGCTCGACGAGGACTTCCTGCTCGCGCTGGAGTTCGCCATGCCGCCGACCGGCGGCATGGGCATGGGCCTGGACCGGCTGATGATCATGCTGACCGGCGAGAACATCAGGGAGACGATCTTGTTCCCCTTCGTCCGCCCCGGCTCCGGGGGGTGAAGGGGGATCGTCTCCCCGGGCTGACAAGCTCAGGCGATGCGGACGGCGCCTACGTAGGCGTTCCAGAAGACCGGCTGGACCTGGACGACCTGACCGGTGCTCGGCGCGTCCACCATCAGCCCGTTGCCGAGGTAGATGCCGACGTGGCTGATGTCCGGGAAGAAGAACACCAGGTCGCCGGGCTCAAGGTCGGCACGCGACACGTGCATGCCCGAGTTCCACAGCGACCCGGTGTAGTGCGGCAGGGATATTCCCTCCTGCGCGAAGGCCCAGACAACCAGGCCGGAGCAGTCGAACTCGCTGGGGCCCGCCATGCCCCACACATACGGGTCGCCGCGCCGCGTCAGCGCGGCGCGCAGCGCCACGGTGCCGACCGTGGTGGCCTCGGGCAGCACCACGTCCGGGTAGGAGCCCGTCTGCTGGAAGATCGCCATGGCCTTGGACATCGCCGCGCTGTTCAGGATGTCGAGCTTGGCGTGGATGGCGGCGACCTTGCTGTTGATCTCGGCCTGCAGCTGCCTGACCGTGGCGATCTCTTCCCTGGCGGTAACCTGCGCTCGCGCGGCGGCCAGCTTTTCCTGCTGCAACGTGCTGAGCCGCTCGCTTGCCTGGTTGTCGAGCTCCTGGACGACCGAGGCCTGGTTCAGGAACTGCTCGGGGTTGCTGCTGGTGAGCATCTGCAGCGTGGGGTCGAGACCCTGGTTCATGTAGCCCATGGCAGCGAGCTGCGCGACCGCCTGCTGGCTGCCGGCCAGCGCCTTGGCCGCCCGCCCGGCCGCCTGGAGGGCCAGGCGCTCTTCGGTCTTCGCGTGCGCGATCTGGATTTGCAGGCCGTCGTATTCCTGGCCGAGCGAATCGACCTCGTTCGAGAGCTGCCTGGCTTCCGCGACCAGAGTGCTGAGAGACGGCTGGGCGCGGACAGTCGACGCGTCGCTTGTCCCTCCCTGGAGGAGGACGGCCACGGTGGCCACCGCCGCGGTCAGCGACGCAACTCCCCTTACCGTACGCACATCGATGCACGATATTGGATCGGCCTGCCGCTGCCAACCAACTCCCGAGAAGTTTTTCTTTCTGACGGTCGCTCAGTTCTGGTGCCGCGGATTCGCCCGATGTGGTATAAGCGCGCGGCGCTGACGGCGGATCGTGATGACCCGATTGCGCGTCGAAGTGGCCTGTCCCGCTGGCACGCTACAAGCGCACGGCCATGCCATTGAAAATATGGCGCTACAGTGAGTAGCGCGATGGGGTACATAGTAAGGCAAGCGCGCACCAGGGACGTCCGGGTAATCCGTTCCCTGATCGACCAGAACGTCGGTTCGGGGCGGTTGCTAGACAAGCCGACGGTGAATCTCTACGAGGACATCCAGGAGTTCTGCGTCGCCGAAAGTTCCGATGACGGCGCGGTTGTCGGATGCGGCGCGCTGCACGTTATGTGGGAGGATCTCGCCGAGATCCGCACTGTCGCGGTCGAGGAGGGCAGGCGCGGCGAGGGCATCGGCCACCTCATCGTGGACGAGTTGCTCAGCCGCGGGCGGCAGCTCGGCGTGGCGCGCGTATTCGTGCTGACCTTTGCCGTATCCTTCTTCGCCAGCCACGGATTCACCGAAATCAGTGGAACTCCAGTGGCTCCTGAGGTTTACGCGGAGTTGCTGCGCTCATACGACGAAGGGGTGGCCGAGTTCCTCGACCTGGACCGGGTGAAGCCGAACACCTTGGGCAACACGCGGATGCTGCTCCGGCTATGAGCGTTGCGAATTCACCGGCGGCGAGCGCGCCGTCCGGCCCTGTCGCCGCCAATGACCTGCGGAAATACCCTGCCCTTAGGGCGGCGCGCGGGGAGGCCTTAGGGCGGCGCGCGGATGGCTTCCGCCCGGCTTGCCCGCTGGCCGGGCGCGCTTCACCGCGAGGTAGAGTGCCAGGTGCGGGCACTGCCGGCGCCGGTGAGCTCCCGTGTTAGCTCCCGCGCCGCCCGCCAGGACCGCAGCCGACCACAGGGTCGAGGTGATCACCATGCAGGATCTTGCCGCACTCGCGCCGTCGGCGGTTGTCTGCGCAGCCTTCCTGATTGGCACGTGGATGCTGGTGCGCCACGAGCTGGCACCGAAGCGACGGGCCAGGGCCAGGGCCGGCGACGGCTCGCCCGACGCGCAGGCACGGCTGGGGGACGAGCGAAGCGAAAGCTGATATTTCCGTCTAGAGTGTGATTATCCGGTCTTGCTGAACCGCTATGCGCGGACCCGAAGATGTGACGTAGGCGTGAGTTTGCGCACGGGACCGGTGTCTGTGGGGGTAATGCTAACTGTGCACCCAATGCCTGATTACGTAGAGTTACTGTGACGGCTGCCCGGAGAGGGGACGCGGCAAGATGCTCCCCCAGAAAGTGCACTAGGCTGAATTGTGTGCGGCATGAGCTGGGTATATCTTTGGCATCCGAAATAGTTGCTCCGCAGAAGGGCTGAATCCATGGCACAGAAGGTGCAAGTGCTTCTCGTCGACGATCTCGATGGGAGCGAGGCGACCGAGACCGTGTCCTTTGGACTGGACGGTGTCTCCTATGAGATCGACCTGAGTTCCGGCAACGCCGGCAAGCTGCGCAATGAGCTCGCCCAGTATGTGGAGCACGCCCGCAAAGCCAGCGCGCCGGCCCGGCGCCGCCGCGCGCGCACCGGGGCGGGGCGCGAGCAGAGCGCGCGAATCCGCGAGTGGGCCAAGTCGCATGGTTTCAAGGTCAATGAGCGCGGCCGCATTCCGGCGAACATCGTGGCCGAGTACGAGGCCGCGCACTAGCTAGCAACGCTGGCCCCCGCCCGGGCAGGGCCCCGCGGCGCCCGCTGGGGAGTTCGCCCCGCGGAGGTCCGCCGCGCAGGAATGTGCCTGGGATACCCGCTGTCGAGCCAGCCGCCCGGCTGACGCCGCGCCGGGCGGCTCTGTCGTCCCGCGTCGTCCCGCTCGTTCCGCCTTCCCCCGCCGCTGGATCTCCCTCTCCCCCCGGGTGCTTTCCGCTGGCTGTCCCCCCTTGCCTTCGCCGCTCGTTCCCCCCTTGCCTTCGCCGCTTGTTTCCGCTCGCCTCCCCGGTCCGGGCGCGGCACGCCCTTCGGGCCAGCCGGGCCGGGGGAAGGCCCCTCGCCCCCGGCGGGCCGACCGGCCTGCCGCTGACGGCCGACCGGGCTGCCGCTGACGGCCGACCGGACTGCCCCTGGCGGGCCGGCCCGGCTGAGGGGAGGCCCCATGCCCCGGCCCGCCCCGGCGGGCGGCGGGTGTCCCGATAGCTCGCGATGCGATGGTCACGCGGCGCGTTCGCTTGCGGCGTACTTGGAACATCACTGCCGGTTCACGCTGTTGGATGGGGTGAAGACGCAGTGCCCGGGGAAGTTCTTCTGTAGTTGGCGCATAATCGCGTTAAGCACAGGGTCGGGCACGCGGCTACCATGCGGAGCAGGCAGGCATGCTAGAGCTTGCCGGATCCCGCTGTGAGGAGAGCGACGACATGTTCGAGAGGTTCACTGACCGGGCGCGGCGGGTTGTTGTCCTGGCGCAAGAAGAAGCCAGGATGCTCAATCACAACTACATTGGCACCGAGCACATCCTGCTTGGCCTGATCCATGAGGGCGAGGGTGTGGCGGCCAAGGCGCTTGAGTCGCTTGGCATAAGCCTGGAGGCGGTCCGCCAGCAGGTCGAGGAGATCATCGGCCAGGGGCAGCAGGCGCCATCGGGGCACATTCCGTTCACCCCGCGTGCCAAGAAGGTGCTTGAGCTATCGCTGCGTGAGGCGCTGCAGCTCGGTCATAACTACATAGGCACCGAGCACATCCTGCTCGGGCTGATCCGCGAGGGCGACGGTGTGGCCGCCCAGGTTCTCGTCAAGCTGGGCGCGGACCTGAACCGGGTCCGCCAGCAGGTCATCCAGCTGCTGCACGGCTACCAGGGCAAGGAGCCGGCGTCGGCGTCCAGCGGCAGCACCGAGTCCGCGCCGTCCACCTCCCTCGTGCTCGACCAGTTCGGCCGCAACCTCACCCAGGGTGCCCGCGAGGGCAAGCTCGATCCCGTGATCGGCCGGGAGAAGGAAATCGAGCGGGTCATGCAGGTCCTGTCCCGCCGGACCAAGAACAACCCGGTGCTGGTCGGCGCCCCCGGCGTCGGCAAGACCGCGGTGGTGGAAGGCCTGGCGCAGAAGATCGTCAAGGGCGAGGTGCCGGAGACGATCAAGGACAAGCAGCTGTACACCCTCGACCTCGGCGCGCTGGTCGCGGGCTCGCGGTACCGCGGCGACTTCGAGGAGCGGCTGAAGAAGGTCCTCAAGGAGATCCGGACCCGCGGCGACATCATCTTGTTCATCGACGAGATCCACACGCTCGTCGGAGCCGGCGCGGCCGAGGGCGCGATCGACGCGGCGTCGATCCTCAAGCCCATGCTGGCCCGCGGCGAGCTGCAGACGATCGGCGCGACCACCCTTGACGAGTATCGCAAGTACCTGGAGAAGGACGCCGCCCTCGAGCGCCGCTTCCAGCCGATCCAGGTCGCGGAGCCGACGATCTCGCACACCATCGAGATCCTCAAGGGCCTGCGTGACAGGTACGAGGCGCACCACCGGGTGTCCATCACCGACGGCGCGCTGGTGGCGTCGGCGCAGCTCGCGGACCGCTACATCAGCGACAGGTTCCTGCCGGACAAGGCGATCGACCTGATCGACGAGGCCGGGTCGCGGATGCGCATCCGCCGGATGACCGCGCCGCCGGACCTGCGCGAGTACGACGAGAAGATCGCCCAGGTGCGCAAGGAGAAGGAGTCGGCCATCGACTCCCAGGACTTCGAGAAGGCGGCGGCGCTCCGGGACACCGAGAAGCAGCTGCTGGCGAAGAAGGCCGCCAGGGAGAAGGAGTGGAAGGCCGGCGACATGGACGTGGTCGCCGAGGTGAACGAGGAGCTCATCGCCGAGGTCCTCGCCACCGCGACCGGAATCCCCGTCTTCAAGCTCACCGAAGAGGAATCGCAGCGCCTGCTGCGCATGGAAGACGAGTTGCACAAGCGCGTGATCGGGCAGAACGACGCGATCAAGGCGCTGTCGCAGGCCATCCGGCGCACCCGGGCCGGCCTGAAGGATCCGAAGCGGCCCGGCGGCTCATTCATCTTCGCCGGCCCGTCCGGCGTCGGCAAGACCGAGCTGTCCAAGACGCTGGCGGAGTTCCTGTTCGGCGACGAGGACGCGCTGATCCAGCTCGACATGTCCGAGTACATGGAAAAGCACACCGTGTCCCGGCTGTTCGGCTCGCCCCCCGGTTACGTGGGCTACGAGGAGGGCGGTCAGCTCACCGAGAAGGTGCGGCGGCGGCCGTTCTCGGTGGTCCTGTTCGACGAGATCGAGAAGGCCCACCCGGACATCTTCAACTCGCTGCTACAGATCCTCGAAGACGGACGGCTCACCGACGCCCAGGGCCGCACGGTGGACTTCAAGAACACCGTGATCATCATGACCACGAACCTGGGGACGCGCGACATCTCCAAGGGCGTGTCGGTCGGTTTCGCCCGGCAGGGCGAGACCCGTGGTTCCTACGAGCGGATGAAGGCGAAGGTCGGCGAGGAGCTCAAGCAGCATTTCCGGCCCGAGTTCCTCAACCGCGTGGACGACATCATCGTGTTCCACCAGCTGGAGCAGGAGGAGATCTTCCAGATCGTGGACCTGATGATCGCCAAGGTCGACGAGCGGCTGAAGGACCGTGACATGAGCATCGAACTCCGGCCGGCCGCCAAGGAACTGCTCGCCAAGCGCGGCTACGACCCGGTGCTCGGGGCGCGTCCGCTGCGCCGCACGATCCAGCGGGAGATCGAGGACAGCCTGTCCGAGAAGATCCTGTTCGGCGAACTACGGCCGGGCAACATCGTGATCGTCGACACCGAGGGCACGGGCGACGATGTGAAGTTCACGTTCACCGGTGTCCCGAAGCCGGAATCGGTCCCGGCCGCGACGGCCGCGACGGCGGTCGCGGCCGTCGCGGCGAGCGAGCCGTCCAGCGGCAGCACGGGCGGCTCGACGTCGGCCGAGGGACCTGGGACCGCCCAGGCGCTCGGGTAGGCGAGACAGCCCGGCCAGGCGGGACATGGCCCGCCGGCAGCGGGGCGGGGAGCGCAGCGGGGCGGGGGCGCCGGTACACCCGGCGCTCCCGCCTTCCGCGTGCGCGGGACGCCTTCCGCGTGCGCGCGGCGATCACGCAGGCAGTGCGAACCTGCCGTCGGGCAGCGGGTCGACCAGGCCGTCCGCTACCAGGCCGTCGAGCGCGCGGGCGCGCTGGCTGGTGTCCGGCCAGACCGAGTCGAAGCGCGTGACCGGGACCGGTCCGGGTGACTCGCGCAGCAGCCCGAGGAGCCGGCCGCGGCACTGGCGGTCGGTGCCTTCGTAGCGCTGCCCGGCGCGCCTGGCTCCCGTTTCCGGCCGCCCCGCGGCGAGCCATGCGCACTGGGGCGCGACCGGGCAGTCGGCGCAGCGCGGCCGCGCGGCCGTGCACGTCAGCGCGCCGAGTTCCATGACGGCGACCGACCAGCGGGCGGCGGTCGCCGCCTCGGCCGGCAGCAGCGATTCCGCGAGGCGGTATTCGGCCGCCGACGGCTGCGCGCCGGGGAACTGCCGTCCCGCCGCCAGCCTGGCGAGCACCCGGCGAACGTTGGTGTCCAGCACCGCGTGGCGGCGGCCGAACGCGAAGACGGCGACCGCGGCGGCCGTATAGGCACCGATTCCGGGCAGGGCCAGCAGCTCCTCCCGCGACGAGGGGATCTGGCCGCCGTGCTTCCGGGTCACGATGCTGGCGGTCTCGTGCAGCCATAGCGCGCGCCGCGGATAGCCGAGCCGGCCCCACTGCCGCACCGCCTCGCCGGGAGAATCCGCGGCGAGCGCGGCGGGCGCCGGCCACCTGTCCAG
>Ga0209061_1004476_pt1 | contig 13422 bp, 14 predicted proteins | sample Coa_R1_10_FD_187157 | JGI IMG/M metagenome (GOLD analysis project Ga0209061, IMG submission 187157) | Surface soil microbial communities from Centralia Pennsylvania, which are recovering from an underground coalmine fire - Coalmine... | ecosystem: Environmental > Terrestrial > Soil >...
CATCTCTGAGACAGCCGACTTGGAGATGAGCAGCTCGCCTGTGGCGTCCCTGAAGGCGTCCTGCGTCCCTGGTGGAAAGGCCTCTTGCGTACATCTCGGCCACCAGGCGCTCCAGCACCTCGGAATTACCCTCCAAGAACCCCATCAAGGTGGAGCGGTAGGGCTCCCCAGCGCCCCTCACCTGGGGGACGCGCACCTCGATGGGCCCCTCAGCCGTGCGGAGGCGCCCCGGCTCGTAGCCGTTGCGGGAGCCCCGCTGGCCTTGTCCCCGGCGTTCGTAGCGGCCCCTGCCCCCCAAGAAGTCTGCTTGGTCAGCTTCTAACAGCGCCTGGACGACGACCTTGGGCAGCTTCTCCACGAGGGCCGAGACGATGTTGGTGCCCTCGTATGCACCTCCCTTCAGTAAGCCCTCGAGCTCTTCATGTACGAGCACTGATGGCGGTACCCTTCTCATGGCCTGGTCCTCCTTTTGGTTGCTTGAGTTGCCACCAATGGTGGCCCAGGCCGACCTCGATTTACAGGAACCCTAGGACGTCACCACTGATGAGCGAGCAGCGACGCCCGGGCAACGGTGAAGGTCGGCAACTTCCGAAAAGAGCGAGCCGACCGGTCAGGGGAAGCCCGGGTCGCTTCGCCGTTGGGGGTCTATGGGGCTCATGATCCCCACCGCGTTGCCGTCGGGGTCCTCGACGACGGCGTAGCGGGCGCCCCAGAATGCGTCGTAGGGCTCTTGCTGGGCGCGGTACCCTGCGCCTGTGAGATCGGCATAGATCTCGTCTACTCTTTCCCGGCTTTCGACTTTGAAGCCGAGCACGCCCATGCCGCCGGCCCAGCCTTTGTCCCAGTGCCGCGCGAAAGTGACGCTGTCGAAGTCAAGGTCGGCCCCGTTGGGCGTATGGGCGTTGCGGTGGTGGGCCTGGAAGTCCGCATTGGTCTCGGGGATGGTGAGGCCGAGGCGACGGTAGAAGGCCACGGCGGCCTCCATGTCCTTGACCACGAGGTTGACCAGGCTCAGTGCCGGAGGTTCAGGCATACGGTGAGGACACCTGGGCGCAGGCACAGCCGGGCCCGCAGCCCCCAGACGGCGCAACCGAAGTTGACGCCGCCGGTCTCGAGCCAGAGGCGCCGACCGAGGCAAACACCGACAGCAGCCGCGTGGTAGCTGCGTGCCCGGCCGGGCACTTGATGGGCGAGGAAGCTTCGGACATGGGCCGGCGCGCCTCGAAGCGGAGGTCGCAGACCCGGCAAAGGTACTCATAGACGGCCATGCCGCAGATAAGGATATGCCCACTTTAGGGCAACCGTATCGCTTCTTACCGACAAGGCTTTGCGCCGGCCGCGCTGTCGGCGGGGGCACAGTGGCACACCAGCTCCGCCGTGCGGCGGGTGCAGTCGGTGGCAGTCGGTGGGCACGAAGCCGCTAAGTGGCAAAGCGCGTCGCTGCCCGGAACGGACAGGTCCCGGCGTGACGGTTTTCGGCCGCTGGCACGAGGTACGCGCGGCGCGGCTCGCACCGGCGTGACAGCTACCGGACGCGGGTTGGCACCAATCCTCGCCCAGCATCTTCGCTCACGCTGGGGTGCTCTCCCCGTCGCTGCTCGAGGTGGTCGCCGAGCAGTTCGAGCTCTTCGGCGGCTTCGAGCCCGGCCCTAGGCTCGTCAAAGGCACCACCGTTAGCGGTTAGCGCTTTTGCATCGGCTGGGCCGGCATCGAAGCTGTAGGGCTCACCCCAACCGCCACAGTGACGCAGGAGACCGAGCGGTCAACGCATCCGGCGCATCACCTGGGCACTGCCTCCCGAGATCCCGACTGACTCGTCGACACCGCCATCACCGTGTGCGCAACCGAGCCTGAGCCGATGCTCAACGCCAGGTGGCCGCCATAATCAAAGGCTGCCCGTACCGGCCCCCCGAACCCGGCGAGCAGCTCCTCGGCCTGGCGGCCGATCGGCCGCCCGTTCGCATACAACCCACCACGAGGACGAGGACGAACCTGGCCGGCCGACGCACGGGTCGACACACGGATGTCCTCTGCCTCAGGTACGCCGCGCCCTGCGGCAGCCCGCTTGGCCGCCGCTTTGAGGTCCATCGACAGGTGCAGCGTCGTTTTCTCTACAGGCGTGTGGTAACAGCGGCGAGCTCCCTCGAGGTCTCGAACTCGGCCAGCCCCGAAACCAGGTCTGGGTCATAGGATGCCATCGGGTGCTTCTCTGGACATGATGCTGCTTAAGCGTGAACCATAGGTCGGCGACATGTTCCGCGACATCGAGCGCCCTCCGCTGACCGACGGCCCGAAGCGCTCAGGCTGCGGTGGCGAGCACCGAGGAGGCGAGCGCAGCGCGCCCCGCCGACGTGGCTCGTGGCGGATGGCTGCCAACCGGGTGTTCGGCCTGGACCTTGTCCTCCTGCACGCCCCCTCGGTGTGGGACTTCCGCAAAGAGGTGATCCTCCAGGGGCCGCTGGCCGACGTGATCCCCTCTACCGATGAGTTCGAGATGTACCCGATCGGGCTCACTTCTATTGCCGCCTACCTGGAGCAGAACAACTACAACACCCGGATAGTCAACCTGGCCTACCGGATGCTGCGCAATCGCCGCTTTGACGTGGCCCGGCACCTCGCCAAGCTCGATGCCCCGGTGTTCGGGGTCGACCTGCACTGGCTTCCCCACGCCCACGGTGCGCTGGGGGTCGCCGAGCTGGTGAAAGCCGTCCACCCCGAGGCAAAGGTGCTGATCGGGGGCCTGTCAGCCACCTACTTCCACGAGGAGGTGATCGCCAACCCGGCCGTCGACTTCGTACTGCGTGGCGACTCGACCGAGGAGCCGTGCCGGCAGCTGCTCGCCGCTCTGCGAGACGGCACGCCGCTCGACGCGGTGGAGAACTTGACCTGGAAGGACTCGGACGGTCAGGTGGTCGTCAACCCGCTCAGCTTTGTGCCATCGGATCTCGACTGGGTCGACGTGCCTGCGTACGACTTCATGACCCACGCCGTGTTCAAGTACCGAAGCCTGGCCGACTTCCTTCCCTACCTCGAGTGGCTCCGCTACCCGTCCACCCTATTGCTCAACTCGCGAGGCTGTACCTACGACTGCGCCATCTGCGGCGGGTCGCGTACGGGCTATCGAGTCGTGGCTAGTCGACCGGCCGCGGCGATGCGCAGCCCCGAGAAGCTGGTGGCCGATGCCAAGCGCATCGCTATGTTCTCTAAGGCGCCGATCTTCATGGTCCACGACCCGCGCATCGGCGGCATCCCGAGGGCTGAAAGGTTCTTTGAGCTGTTCGAGGCCGCCAGGGTTCCAAACGAGCTTGTGATCGAGGTCTTCTACCCGGCGAAGCAGGACTTCTTCGCCCTGGTCAAAAGGGCAACCACCGCGTGGAGCCTCCAGGTCACCATCGAGTCTCACGACCCGGCCATCCGCAAGGTGAACGGTAAGTTCCCCGTGCCCAACGAGGTCGTCGAAGAGACCCTCGCCGCCGCCCTCGAGGAGGGTTGCGAGAAGCTCGACCTGTTCTTCATGGTCGGCCTGTCGGGCCAGACGCCGGAATCGGCTCTCGCCACCGTCGACTACTGCCGGCACCTCGTCGAACGGTTCGGCGGTGACCGGCGCCTCCAGTTCTACGCCGCGCCGCTCGGACCGTTCCTCGACCCGGGCAGCCGGGCCTTCGAGCACCCCGAGCTCGGCTACCACCGGCGGTTCACGACGCTCGAAGAGCACCGTCGCGCCCTTCTCGGCCCTACCTGGCGGGAGATGCTCGCCTATGAGACCGATTGGATGACTCGCGATGAGATCGTCGAGGTCACCTACGCCCTCGGCGCCGCTCTGAACGACCTGAAACTCGAAGCGGGCCTCATCGACGACGCCACCCATGAGACCGTCGCCCGCCACTTCGCCATCGCCCAGCAGACCTTCCCCAAGCTCGATGCCATCGCAGCACTCCCCGAACCCGAGCGGCGCCAGGCGATCCTGGAGCTCGCCGCCCAAGTGGAGGAGGCCAACACCGCCAGCCTCGTCGGCACCGACGAGCTCAAGTGGCGGACCTCGACAGGTTTCCACGTCAGCTGGCTCCTCGCCCGCCACGTCGCCGCCGCCATGCCCAGAGAGCTCGCTCGTGGCCTCGCCCGCCTGCGCGGCCGCTACGACACGGCCGTCGCCCAGGTCCGTCGGCTGCCCACCGGCGCAACATTGCAGGTCGGCACCACCCACCACCGCGACGGCAATGACCCAGCCAGTAGGCGGCAGGGGGCCGACCATGACGGTACGGCTATCGACGCCGGCCGAAGAGGACAAGAGCCACTGACACGCTGAGCACTTCGACGAGCGGTGCCTGCGGTCACGAACTGGCGGCCGCGCGCAAAGCAGCCGGAGGAGTCGAACTGGCACTCTTCGCCGGGCCCCTTTTGTGACGCTCCAGCCCTGGCGCTTTTCAGTTCAGTACTTGTTGCACGTACTCCTGCTGGGTCAACATAGCGATCCGCTTACACGGCGAGCCGCCCTCCGTCGACGGGGAGGACGACGCCTTGCACGAACGCCGACGGGCCGGTGGCCAAACCCGGCTGCATGCCTTGGAGGCCATAGCGGTTTGTCCCACGTCCTACTCGCAGGCGACACCCGATGAGGCCACAATTGGTGGATGGCCCCTCCCTCGAACCCATCACCCGCCGCTGTGCGCTCGGGGCTCGAAGCAGTCCGGGGTTGGGCGGTCGACTTCTACCGTGACCTGCACGCCCACCCTGAACTGTCGCACGAGGAGCACGCGACAGCGTCGAAGGTCGCAGAGCGTCTCAAGGCATCGGGCGTCGAGGTCCACGCTGGGGTAGGCGGCACCGGGGTGGTCGGCCTGGTCCGCAACGGGAAAGGGCCGGTCGTGATGTGCCGGGCAGACATGGACGCCCTCCCGGTCGCCGAAGCCACGGGGCTCCCCTATGCCAGCCACACCACCGCTACCGACGGGGCGGGCAACGAAGTGCCAGTGATGCACGCGTGCGGGCACGACATGCACGTCGCCTGCCTGCTTGCCGCCGCCCATCTCCTGGCTGCCAGCCGGGACAGCTGGTCAGGGGCCCTCGTAGTCGTCTTCCAGCCGGCGGAAGAAACCGGCGACGGCGCCCGGGCCATGCTCGACGACGGGCTCGCGACGCTGGTGCCCAAGCCAGACATCGCCTTGGCCCAGCATGTGCTGCCCGCCCCTGCGGGCCTGGTCGGCACGCACCCCGGCCCGACCCTGGCTGCCGCCGACAGCATGCGCATCACCCTCCATGGGCGTGGCGCGCACGGCTCCATGCCACAGGCCTCGGTCGACCCAGTCGTCCTGGCGGCGATGGTCGTGGTGCGCCTCCAGACCGTCGTGGCGCGCGAGACCCGGCCCGGTGAGCCAGTCGTGGTGACGGTCGGGAGCGTCCGGGCGGGGACAAAGAGCAACGTCATCCCCGACCACGCCGTCATCGAGTTGAACGTGCGTACTTACAGCGAGCAGACCCGCGCCGCGGTCCTCGGCGCCATCAGGAGGGTCGTCGATGCCGAGTGCCAAGCGTCGGGATGCCCCAAGCCAGCTGACTACGAGCTGTTCGACCGCTTCCCCCTCACCAATAACGATGCCGAGGCCACCGAGAAAGTGGCCGCGGCCTTCACCTCGTACTTCGGCGAGCGCGCCCGGCCGCTTCCAATGCAGGCCGCGAGCGAGGACTTCAGCGAAATCCCCACCGCCCTTGGGGCCCCCTATTGCTATTGGGGGATCGGCGGCACCGACCCGCAGCGCTACAAAGAGGCCGAGCAGGCAGGTCGGGTCGCCCAGGACATCCCCGTCAACCACTCGGCGTACTTCGCCCCGGTCGTCCAGCCCACCTTGGACACCGGGGCCCAAGCGATGGTCGTCGCCGCCCTGGCCTGGCTTGCCCCATCTCGGACCGGCGGGCAGTAAGCGGGGTGTCACACGCGGGTTCTACGCTCCAGCTTGTCCTCGACCTGTCGGGCACCTTCGTGTTCGGGCTGAACGGTGCCCTCACAGCCATGGAAGCGGAGGACCTCGACATCGTGGGCGTGGTCGTCCTGGCCGTGGTCACCGCTCTCGGAGGGGGCATCATCCGTGACGTGCTCATCGGCTCGCTTCCCCCCGCCGCTTTCCGGGACTGGCGCTACCTGGCCGTTGGTGGAGGTGCCGGCATCGCCGCCTTCTTCGCACGCCAGCTCTGGCTGCGCCTCCAACGCTCGATCACGGTATTTGACGCCGCAGGCCTAGCGCTGTTCTGCGTGACGGGCACCACCACCGCCTACGCCGCTCATCTTGGGCCCTTCCAGTCAGTCGTCCTCGGTACCATCACCGGCGTCGGGGGCGGCACCGTCCGTGACGTGGTGGTCCGGAGGGTGCCGACGGTGCTCTCGAGCGGCCTGTACGCCATCCCCGCGGCGTGCGGCGCGACGCTAACCGCCTTGGCGCTCGACTTGCGCTTCTACAGCGCGGCTATCGCCGTTGTGGCGGCGGCGACCTGCTTTTTTGTCCGCATGGCAGGGGTACACTTCAACTTGAACGCGCCCGTCTCCCACCCCCGCGTCACCACGAAGCCAACGTCTACCAAGGAGGAGCCGTGACCGTCACCGTCAGCGACCCAGGGGTAAGGACGCCACCGGTCCTCGAGGTGCTCCAGCCACTCCTCACGCTGAACTACCGGGCAGACGGCCGCCGAACGTCGACCAGGTCATCGATGACCTGGAAGTCGGTGATGTTCTCGGTCAGGAGGGGCACTCGCTCCACCTGAGCGGTGGCTGCGATGGCGAGGTCGGTCTGGTGCTCTCTTGGGTTGCCACCACGGCGGGTGACCGCGGCAACGAGCTGACCCCAGGCACGGGTGACCTCCACGCTCACGGGCAGGGGGTCGGAGCTCCGACGGCCGGCTCACCGCGCGCGGCTCTCCGCAGAGGACGCCCCGCGCGGCGGTGCACTCCCGAGCGCCATAAAAGCTGAAGTGGCCGATGCGCTTCGACGGGGCCACCAGATGCGGTCTCCGATGGCGAGGAGGCTCGCGGGCACGAGCACGGTGCGGACGACCAAGGTGTCGAGCAGGACGCCAATGGCGACTGCGGTACCGACTTCGGTGAGGGCGACCGAGGGGAGCTGGGTGAGCGCAGCGAAGGTCCCGGCGAGGACGACGCCGGCGGCGGTGATGACGCCGCCAGTGGCGCTGAGGCCTCGGAGGGCTCCGGTCCGGGTGCCTGAGTGCCGGGTCTCTTCACGGATGCGGGCGCTAAGGAAGATGTTGTAGTCGACCCCGAGGGCGACGAGGAAGATGAAGATGTAGAGAGGGATTTGGGGTTCGACGCCGGAGTAGCCGAGCCCGTAACGCCAGAGCAGGTTGGAGAGCCCGAACGAGGCGGCGAAGCTGAGGGCGGTGGTGGCGACGAGCAGCAAGGGTGCCGCGACCGCCTGGAGGAGCAGGGCGATGACAACGCAGGTCACGACGAGGACGAGTGGGATGATGACCGCGGTGTCCCGGTTGGCGGCTTGGGCGATGTCGTAGTACACGGCCGGGCTCCCGCCGACGAGCGCTCCAGGGGCGACCCGGCCGAGCCGTTGGCGTAGGTGCTCGATCACAGCGGAGCCTTCTGGCCCGTAGGGAGGCACTGACAGGGTGACTGAGACCTCAACGTAGCCGTTGACCGGTCCGCCGGGTACGACCGTGGCGACGCCTGACGTGGCTCGCGCTGCCGCGGTAGCGCTGGCCGCCTGGCCCGGTGGGCTGAGGACGACAAGGGGAGCGATGGTGCCAGCAGGGAAGTGCTCGGCGAGCAGTTGGGCGCCAACGACGCTGCCAGGATGGCCCTTGAGGTCGCTCAGGGGGTTGTTGTCCGTCCGTAGGGCGACGAGCCCGACGCAGGCCGCGCCGAGGACCACCGCGACGCAGAGCGCGACGCGGAAAGGGTAGCGGGCCACGCGGGCCCCGATGCGTGACCACAGGCCAGGTTCCTCGTCGCGGGCTTCACCCGGGCGGGGAACGCGGGGCCAGAATGCCCTTCGCCCGACGACGAGGAGGAGCGCGGGTAGGAAGGTCGTCTGTGCCAGCAGCGCAGACACGACGGCGACCGCGCCGACGGGACCGAGCCCGTGCAGGGAAGCCGACTCGGCCACGAGCAGGCAGAGCATGGCACCGGTGACGGTGGCCGCGGAGGCGACGAGGGTCGGCAGGGTGCGGCGGAGCGCGACCGCCATAGCGTCCTCGGTGGTGGCGTGGTGGCCGAGCTCTTGTCGATAGCGGTGGGTGAGCAAAAGGGCGTAGTCGCTCGCCGCGCCGAAGACGAGGACGATGAGGACCGCGGAAGACAGCGAACTGACCGTGAGCCCGGCCTTGACGAGGCCGTGGGCGGCGGCCTCGGCGATCACGACCGCCCCGAGCGCGCCGAAGAGGGGCAGCAGCCAGAGGACTGGGCTCCGATAGACGAGCAGGAGGATGAGCGCAACGATCACCAGCGCCGTGAGCAGCAGTCCGGTCTGGCTGCCGCTCCCGCTGTCCGCGGTCACCGCCGCCTGGCCGGTCACCGCGACCTGAAGGCCGTCACCCGCCCGGCTGGCCGCGGCCTGGACCGCCCTGCGGACCGCCTTCACGGCATTGGTGTCGGTACTGGTCAGGCTGTGCTGGCGGGCGGTGACCGTGACGGTGAAGGCGGCAGCTTGTCCGTCGCTCGAGCGCTGAACGGGGCCAGCACGGCCTAGCCCGCTGGTTAGCGTAGCGAGCTGGTCGACGGCCCTGCGCGCCGCAGCGACCGCGACCAGGTCACCGGCCGTCAGCCGACCACTCCGGGCGAAGAGCACGATCGCCGGGTCGCTCTCTGGCTGACCCGGCCCGTGCTGCGCTGCCTGTTGCAACTCCGCAACGTGGGTCGACTGTGCAGACGGTGGGAGGTAGGCCGCTGCGCCGTCGTCAGTCACCTTGGACAGGCTGCTTGCCAGGGGATCCAAGGCCAAGATGGCGAGGATCCAGATGACAAGGACAGGCCAACGGAGCCGGCGCAGCACAACCCCGGGCCGGCTCTGCGCCTCCACGTTCTCTTGGTTCACATATTGGACTATACTTCAACCAACGAAGAGAGCAAGAGTCAACAAATGAATGTCCATCAGCCCACTTTGCGGTCCATCCACCGGGCACTCGCCGACCCACTGCGCATCCGCCTCTACGAACTGCTGGTCCTCCAACCGCGCTCGGCCAAGGAGCTGGCGGCGAGCGTCGGCACGCCTCCCGACCGGCTCTACCACCACCTCGCTCAGCTCGAAGAAGGCAAGCTGATCGAAGTAACCGAGTACCGGCGGCTCCCCGGTGGCAAGGTCGAGCGCGTCTACGCCCCAACCACAGTCGAACCGCTCAACGACAACCCGACGCCGGCGCAGGTAGCGCTGCTCTTCAACGCGGCGCTAGAGGCTACCCGGGCCGATGTCAACGCCGCTGCGGCGGCCCGGGAGGCCGGCGAGGAACGCCAGCTCGGGCTTGGGCGCATTGGGGCCCACCTCAACGCTCAGCACCTCAACGAGCTGAAAGCGCAGATCGAGGCTCTGCTCGTTTCTGCCCGGGACCACCCCGACGAGGACGGTGTGTGGACCACGTTCCTGTGGGTCGCTGTCGACCGACAAGACCGGCGCGCGGCGCCATCCCGTTCCCCAAAGTCGCGAAAGCGGCCAGGGGACGAGCACCCCGAAAACCACCAACCCAAGGACAAGGAGTAAAGACCTGTGACCATGAACGAGAACTGGGGACCGGGCGGTGGCGGAGGCTTCTTCCGCATCCTCGGCATCGTCTACCTCATCAAGGCCGTCCGCCGGCGCCGAGAACAACGCCGGCTCCGAAAGGCCGGCAGCTAGCCTCCGCCCGCTCGTTTCGACGCGTCCCTACCCATATCGGCCACGCTGACGCCGCCTGGCTACGAAGAGCCGATCTTCGAGACGGCGTCATCCGCGCGCACCGCATGATCGTCTGGTCAGGGCGTCTGGCGTTCTCGGCAGCCACGACATCGTCGTTACTGCCCCGTTAATACCGTCTAAGGGTGCCACGCTGCTTGGCAACGTGCTCGCCGATGCCAAAGGGGACGACATCGGCCGGACGGGCCCGGGGCTCGTGCCGGGCTCGCCCGCGAGCGGAGTAGCTCCTCTCGCGCAACAGCTCCTCCTTCTTGCCCAAGATGGCTACTGCGACCTCGCCCGTGGGGTTCCCCTCTGCGAGCGCACAGAAGAGCTTGCCGCGCTGAGGCCACGGCGTTTGCGATCTGATCTCGTGGAAGTGGTCAGGTCCCGCGGCAAGCAAGGCCTGACGGTCGCCGGTCAGCGACGTGGCCGGGCGAGCGCCAGGCGGACCACCCTCCGGCGCTGTCCGGCGGGGGTGACGTCGCTGAAGCCGGCGGCGGCGAAGGTGGTGGGTGAGCCCATGTAGGTGTAGCTCCGGGGCCCGGGCTCGACCGGGTACCCCTCGATGGCGAGCGCGCCCTGCGATCTGACGTAGCCGACCGCTGCGGCCAGCAGCAGCCCGAGAGCCCCTGGCGCCGGAAGCGACCGTTCACGAAGAAGCACGCCACCGACCACACCGGGGAGTCGTCGATGCGGGGGAGTATCCTCGAGCGCTCCAGGGCCGTATAGGTCTCCCGGGGTGCGACCGAGCACCACCCGATCGGCTCGGAGCCGTCATAGGCGAGCACGCCGACTGGGATGCCAGCACTGACCAGGTCGACGAGGGCGGCGGTGCGCCCGGCGGGGTTGGAGGCCTGGAACAGCCCCGCGGGCATCCGCCAGCGCATGCACGAGCACCACGCGAACTTCCCGTTACCGAAGCGGCTGCGCTTCTCGCAGAACCCGGTGAGGTCCTCGACCCGCTCGGGGCTCACCGGAAGGAAGGCGAGCTCGCTCATCGCTGTGCCCGGTAGAGGTCCCGGAGCACCAAGACCTCGGCGAGATGGTGGATGGCTTCCCTGTGGATGTGGAGCACCAGCGCGGCGAACGGTGCCCCGGAGAAGAAGGGCTCAACCTCTCCGACCGGCCGGGCCAGATCCTCGTCGGTGAGGCTCGCCACCCCCTTCACCCAGATGCCGTAAGCCTGGTCCAGGTCGCCGAGCGCTTCGGCGGCGCCCGCGGGGTAGCGGGCGCTTTGGTAGTCGACCGCCGGCGCGCCGAAGTGCCAGGCGTTGCGCATGGCGAAGACCCCGACCGTCACGTGCGCAAGGCGCCAGGCGATGGTGGTGAACGGCGCTGGGTCTGGCTCAGGGAACTCGAAGTCAGCCAGCATCTCCCCGGCCCCCGCCGCCATCGGGCTCCGGGCGTCGGCACGTGGCCGGATGCTCCAGCAGCCAGCGACTGGCTCGAAGAAGTACTCGTCGTCGGAGAGGCCCTCCAAGTGGGGCCGGAGATGTCCCTCGTAGTGGTCGGTGAGCTGAGCGAGGATCAGGCGGCCGAAGCGGACGGGAGCGGCCATGGACGTGGTCTCCTTCTCATGGTGCCCGCAGGCCGGGTCGTGGACATCGGGCTCCGATCGTTTCGACACAGTATGTCGGGCCGGCCATCCGGGGGCCCTTTGACGTCAGTCCCTACGGCTTCGAACAAGGGATCACTTGCCGTGGAGCTCTTCGTAGGCGGCGCGTGCAGTGTCCACCTGGCGGGCGCCGTGGTCGACCGAGGTGCGCCTCGTGGCCCGATCGACGGCGATGGTGGTCCATCCCTCGCCATCCTCGCCGCTCAGGTGGATCAGCAGCGTCGCCCGGTCGTGCTCGACCCGGACGCGGTGATCCGGGTTGCCCTCCTCGTGCAGGCTCCGGACAGCCTGGTCGCCGTCGGCCACCTCCGCCACGAAGGAGGTCCATCTGCTCCGGCGTCGCCGACCCCCCGACGCGTCAGGCCCCGGTCCCGCCTTGCCGGTTCTCTGCCGATCCGTGTTCAACGGTGCCGTCCTTTGACTTGGTACCCGAACGGGCGGACGCCCGTCGTGCCCGTGGCGGCGAAGATCGCGGTGGCCCCGACTGCCTCGCCGAGACCGTCGAGGAGCACCACCAGGCGTCCGGCGAAGTGGCGGACCTTGCCATCAGCGCAGCGCACCGGTAGGTCGGCGGCCAGGTCTTTCAGCTTGGGTGCGGCCATCGCCCGGCGGAACCCCGCCCAGTGCGCTTCGGTCAGCTCAGCGGGCACGATGAGATCCAGGCTTTGGCCGACCGCCTCGGTGGACGTGTGGCCGAAGAGGGTCTCCGCCCCTTTGTCCCAGGAGCGGATCACACCTTGGGTGTCGACCGTGACGATGGCGTGGCGCTCCACGCCGTCAGTCTTACCGCGGCGATGCCTTGGCGTCCGCGAGCGGACGGCGACGGTAGCGATGTGGCGCTCCATGACGTCGTCGACTCCCTGGCGGCCCCCGTGGCGAGCAGGTCCAGGAGCAGCCGGCGGATAACGGCCAGACCCAGGCGGGCCTCGGCGCGAGCGGACCGTTCGTCTTCCTGTGGGCGCCGATAACCCCGTCCGCCCATAGGGAATCGGGCGACTATCCGGTACTCGTGGATGAGGGCGCACCGAGCTGGTCAAGCTGCACGGGCCGTGGCGAACCCGGGCCGAGCTCGAGACCGCAATCATTAACTGGATCTACTTGTACAACGAGAACCGGCCTTCTCATGGAGAGATCGGCGACATCCCTCCCACCAGATGCGAACAGTTCTGGTACGCCTACAACCCAGCCGGCCCCAACTGGCAACTAACCCGCAGTGCATCGAGCCCGGGGTGGCTCATGTGATGGTTTTGATGGACGATGGGTTGGCGGGCTATGTGGTGGTGTCGAGACCCCAGCTGATGACCTCGAGCGGGTGGATGCGGATGATCGCCCCGAGTGCCTCGCCTTGAGGGCCTGTGGCCTGGGTGAGCGCCTCGGCGTCGCCTTTGACCATGACCGCCCGGGGCCGCCATGGGGGCAGGACGTCGTCGATGACCAAGGTCACCTTGGGATTGGCCTTGGCGTTTCGGAACTTTCTGGTGCGAGCGAAGTCCCGCCCGCCGACGTCGATGGTGTCGAGGGCCTGGTTGTAGGACCAGCCGAGGGGTACCACGTGGGGCCGTCCTTGAGGTTCGATGGTGGCGAGGCGCCCGAGGTGGCGCTCGGCCAAGTAGGCCAGCTCGGCTTCTGAGAACACGCTCACCAGCGGCCTCCCAGACCCGTCCCCGCCCGCTTCCGGTCGCGGTGGCGGGAGACCAAGGCGCACGGCGCCCTGGGGTCGCCGACGGGAGCGACCAGCGGCTCGACCTCGTTGCGCACGGATCGGTAGTTCGCGGAGACCGCTGCCGCCCGTCCGAGCGTGTAGGTGCCGAGAACCCCGTCCGCCCAGCTCAGGCGGCTATGCGGTACTCGTGGATGAGGCCACCCAGACGATCGGATCTTCGTAGCCTGGCGGCGTCAGCGTCGCCGATTGTGGGTGGGGTCGCA
>Ga0209061_1004478_pt1 | contig 13415 bp, 8 predicted proteins | sample Coa_R1_10_FD_187157 | JGI IMG/M metagenome (GOLD analysis project Ga0209061, IMG submission 187157) | Surface soil microbial communities from Centralia Pennsylvania, which are recovering from an underground coalmine fire - Coalmine... | ecosystem: Environmental > Terrestrial > Soil > Unclassified...
GACACGACGATGGAGCACATGTAGGGTCAGACAGGCCCGGCGGCTAGGTCAGCGAGACCCGCCGGCAAGGGCTTGCCCTGCGAGGACCGCGCCGTCGCGCAAAGCGATCTCGTTGGTGCGCAGCGCTGGTACGCGTGGCCCGGGCAGCAGCACACCCGACAAGTTGAGGGGGTCCGCGCCGCTCAGGCGCACCGTGCAGCCGTCTCGGGGGACCTTGGCTATCTGGCGTAGCTCTTCGACTGCCTCGGCCAGAGCGTACTGCTCGCCGGCGAAGCCGTTGACGAAGCGGCCGCCCCTTATGAGGCCGCGGGCCTCGAGCCGGCGGAGCGCCCAGAGGACGTCACGCCAGGGGACCGCAAAGTCTTCGCGGCTGGCCAGGTCCCAGATCACGACCCCCCAGCGGTTTAGGAGCTGGCCGGCTACCGCTTCGGCTAGTTCGTCCCTCGCTAAGCCGGTCGGGCCCTCCTGGCTAGCGCTGACCGGCCCAGTGGGGCCCCAGGGGGCAAAAAGCGCCCACCTGCCGCCGCCGGCCCGTAAGCCGGCAGGGCTCAGGTGAGGCCTCGCAACATGCGAAGAGGCCGAGGCGTACCGCCAGCGCCGGCGGCTACCTCGGTGGCGCTGGGCCCAAGCCTCCCTCCCTGCGAACAACGAACGCACAGCCCCGAAGCCGTCAGCGGTGACAAGGCCACGGGACACGAGGTCCCAGAGGCCCTCTTGGACCTCTGTAGGGAGCCTCCCTGTGGCGGCCGGCAGTTCCGAAGCGAACATGGCGCCCCTAGTGCGGAGCACCTCCAGCACGTCACGAGCAGGGCCGTGGGCGGGCTCGTCAGGAACGCCGCCGCCGCGCTTGGCGAGCACCAACCAATCGAGGTCTTCGCGCAGCGCGAACGTGATGGGGGTGGCGCGCGAGGGTGTGGAGGCGCCCCGCCGGCTCCCGCCTTCAGCCTGCCCGCCCTTCAGAGACAGCCGACCCCAGGTCACCTCGCCCGAGAGGCACAGGTCCTCGAGCCAGTGGGGCTGGTAGCCCTCCACTCGAGCTGGCAGGATCGCTTCTTCCCAGGCCCCGGCGGCTGCCTCCCAGCCTTGGAGCTGTTCTATTACGGACAAGAGCCCGGCTCGCCCCTGCTGGCGGGTGCCCGGGGCGACGTGCTGCCAGCGCAGCAGGAACCGCATGAACTCTTCGGCGCTCACCGGTTTGGCCTCCCGCCGCTGGCGGCTTTGGGTGTAGCTGTGGATGCGGGCGAGCAGGTGGCGTGCGCACCATTGTTCGGGACCACCCAGGGCGGGGTCGAAGCTGCCCCGCATGGCGAAACCTTCGGCCTCCAAGCGGCCCAGGCCGACGCGCACGCGGCTGTCGGGGAGGCAGAGCTCGCCGGCAAGGCCCTCCGGCGTTACCGGCCCGGACAGGCCGAGGTGGCCCCGGAGAGCTAGCGCTACTGCTTCGTCGGGGTCGGGGATCGCGGCCGCAGAAGGCAGCGCAGCCGCCTCGCCGGCGGGGAGCCTTTCCCCAGGGGGCGGCCCTTGGGAGGGGCCGGCCCCGGGGCCGTCGCCGGCAGCGAGCGCTCTCACTGTGCCGGCCGCTGGCGGGAGCCGGAAGTCAGGTTCGAAGCCGGCGCCTGGGAAAAGAGCCTCGGCCCATTCCCGCCGTTCGGTGGCGCACCATAGTTCTTGCCCACCGGGCGCTCTCGCGCCCGGCTCCGCGGCCAAGGCGGCGGGCGCTACCTTCATGGCCCGCCGGCTTGCCACGAGCTCTGAGAACCACTGCTGCCACTCGGCTCTGGGTCGGTGGACGACCGTAGCGAGCAGGAGGTCGTGCAGCTCGTCGGCGCTGCGAGGGCTCGGAGCCGCCTCGGCCCTCACTTTCTCAATGGCAGCAGGGGCCAACTGGGAAAGGTCGCGCGCTTCGATGGGCAGGCCTCGGCGCAGCTGGACCTGCCTAGCGCGCCTTTCCTCGAGGGGGGCGTCATCTAGGTAGGTATAGGGCTCAGAGTTGACGATTTCGTGCGCCAGCACCGACGGCTCCACCGAATCGACGAAATGTGACCGGACCTCCCCCGAACGCAGCGCAGCCACGAGCGAGCGCAGCCCCTCTACGTCCATTGCCTCGTGCAGGCAGTCATGGAGCACTTGCCGCACGATGACGTGGTCAGGCAGCTCGATTGGGCCGGGCGGCGTGTTCTCCTGGCAGGCGGCCAGCGCTGGGAAAATGGCCGCCATCAGGTCGTCGGCCTCCATGCGCTGGACGGGGAGCGGGTTTTTCTTCCCTCCACGGGAACGCAAGATCGCTAGCGACCTCGACAGGTCCCACCGCCACCGGGAAGTGAACATAGGCGACGCGAGGACCGCTTGCTCGAGCGTCGCTTTCACGGTAGCGGGGTGGAGCATGTTGGGGACAGAGCTGAGCGAAAAGCTGTGCTGGGGGCCGAGCGACAAAATGACGGCGTCGTCGTTGGCGGCTGCTTGCAGCTCGAAATCGAAGGTGACGCAAAAGCGCTTGCGCAGCGCCAGGCCGAGCGCCCTGTTGACCCTCCCGCCCATCGGGGCGTGCACTACGAGCTGCATCCCTCCCGCCTCGTCGAAAAACCGCTCGAAGACGATGTCTCTGTCGCTCGGCATCACCCCGAGCTGTGCTAGGCCGGTGGACAAGTAGGCGACGAGCGCTTCGGCGGCGTCGGTGCCGATGCCGGTGCAACGGCTCACGGCGTCGACGGCCGCCGTTGGGCCGCCCTCAGCCAAGGCCTCCGCCACCGAGCGCCTGAGCCGAGAGACTTCCTCGGAGAGCTCCGCCGTGCGGCTCGGTGCCTCTCCCAGCCAAAACGGGACGGTCGGGCGTGCCCCCTCGGCGTCGACCACCCTGATCTCGCCGGCGCCGACCCGGCGCACCCTCCAGGGGTGAGTACCGAGCAAGAAGACGTCGCCGGCCATCGTCTCGACGGCGAAATCCTCGTTGACGCTCCCCACGAAAAGCTCGTCGGGTTCGGCGATGACCCGGTAGTCGCCCACCTCCGGTATCGCCCCGCCACTTGTGAGCGCGGCCAGCCGCGCACCTCGGCGCGCCCGGAGGACGCCGTTTACCCGGTCGCGGTGCAGGTAGGCCATCCGCGTGCCTCGCCCAGTCGGGATGCCCTCCGAGGCGAGCTCCACCACGGCGTCGAAATCGTCCCGCTTCAGGCCGGCGTAGGGGGCAGCCTGGCGGAAAAGCTCGAAAAGAGCGTCTTCTTCCCATTCTCCTTGCCCTGCCACTTCGGCGATCAGCTGCTGGGCCAAGATGTCCAAGGGAGCGGCGGGCGGCTCTACTGCGTCTAGGCAGCCTTTTTTTACCGCGGCGAGGAGGGCCGCGCACTCGACGAGCTCGTCGCGCGTCGTCGGGTAGAGGACGCCTTCGGGCACACCGTGGCGGGAGTGGTTGGAGCGGCCGACGCGTTGTAGGAACGTGGAAATGGCTCGCGGGGAGCCCACCTGGCAGACGAGCTCGACCGGCCCGATGTCGATCCCGAGCTCCAAAGAAGCCGTAGCCACGAGCGCCCTGAGCTCGCCGGCACGGAGCCGGTTCTCGGTGCGCTTGCGCCGTTCAGCGGAGAGGCTGCCGTGGTGCGCGGCCACTTGGCCCGGGCCGAGGACCTCGCCCAGCAGGTGGGCAAGGCGTTCGGAGAGCCGGCGCGTGTTCACAAAAACCAAGGTGGTACGGTGCTCTTTTACCCGGGCGGCGATCTTTTGCACGAGATCTGCCAGCTGTTCTTGGGAAAGGACGGCCGCGAGCTCCTGTTCGGGCAGCTCGATGCTGACCCGCAGGTCCCGCGCGTGGCCGCAGTCCACGACCTCTACGTGGCGCCCGGCACCGGCGAGGAGCTCCGCCGTGAGCTCGACCGGCCGCTGGGTCGCCGAAAGGCCGACTCGCTGGGGGTGGCGGCCCTGCTGGAGATGTTCCAGGCGTTCCAGGGTCAAGGCGAGGTGCGAGCCCCTCTTGTCGCGGGCGAGGGCGTGGATCTCGTCCACGATCACGGTGTTTACTTCGCGCAGAGTGGCGCGGCTGCGCTCCGCCGTCAAGTAGAGGTAGAGGCTTTCAGGCGTGGTCACAAGGACCGTCGGCGGGTCCTTCACCATCGCCGCCCTCGCCGAACCTGGCGTGTCGCCGGTGCGGACCGCCACCGTGACAGGCGCCGGCCGCCGGCCCGCCGCTTCGGCGGCCTTCGCTATCCCAGCTAGCGGCCGCTCTAGGTTTTGGTGGACGTCTACCGCGAGCGCCTTTAGAGGCGACACGTAGACCACCCGCGTCCGGCCGCGGATGTCCTCGCCCCGCTCGTGGGCCCGGTACGCCCCGTCGATAGCCATGAGGAAGCCGGCGAGGGTCTTGCCCGACCCCGTCGGGGCCGCCACCAGCACGTCGGCGCCGGCGCTGACGAGCGGCCAAGCCCTCGCCTGAGGCTGCGTGGGGCCTTCAGGGAAAGCGCTGGCGAACCAGGCCGCGACCGCTGGGTGGAGCGAGGGGAGCGCCGGCGCTTCGGGCATCGCCCCCCATTCAACCCTCCTGCGGGCGTTCACCCGGCCGGGCGTGCGTTCGCTCGGCCTGCGGTCGTTCGACTGGCCGGCGTTCGACTGGCCCAGCGGGCGTTCGACAGGAAGCCAGCCGCCAGGCAGGAGAGGCTGCAAGGGCCTGACGAGCCCTCGAGGTAGGGCAAGCTGGCCCACCGAGCTCCCAAGGCGGCCGTCGGGGCCCTCGGGCCTCCGTCGTCGGCGCCGTTCAACGGGCCGGCTACAGGGCACCCGTCGGCAGGCCGGTGCTCGCCCCGTCGCTCGGTACCATGGCAGTGAGCGAGCCGGCCGGGTGGTCGCGGCCAGCGGCAGCTGGCTGAGGAAGGTCGGGGCTCCGCAGGGCAGGGTGCTGGCTAACGGCCAGTCGGGGTGACCCGCAGGAAAGTGCCACAGAAAACAGACCGCCGATGGGCGCCAGTGGCGCCACAGGTGAGGGTGAAACGGTGCGGTAAGAGCGCACCAGCGCCCGGGGCGACCCGGACGGCTAGGCAAACCCCACCCGGAGCAAGGTCAAAACGGGGACGGTCGGCCCGGCCAATGTCCCCAGGTAGACCGCTTAGATGGATGACCACCCATCCGGTGACCGGCAACGGCCCGGTGGACAGAACCCCGCCTATAGGCCGGCTCGCTCGCGGGGCGCTGCGTTGCTCGGCCAAGCGGCAGGAGCGTGGCGGCGGCTGGTGGGGACCACGCCGCGCGCTCGTCGGGTGCCGCCTTGGTCGGCCAAGCTCTCAGGTCAGGGCACGGCGTGCTCAGCGGCGCGCTGGGGCTACTTCGGCAGAACTAGCCGGCCGGACCGTCACTTCTTCGCGGCGCGCGAGCTCTTGGCGGACCTCTGGAGGGGTCTCGCCCATCGCTGCCTGGGTCGCGTCCACTAGGTCGTGCCGACCGAGGCGCAGCGCCGCCCAAACGGCGTGCGAGCGGAGGAGGGGATCCGCGCCCTGCAGGTAGGCTAAAAGCGCCGCCTCCACGGCGCCGTCTTGGGGGTCAGCCACGTTGCCCAGGGCGACCAAGGCATTGCGGCGCAGGTAGCGAGGGTCTCGGCGGGGGATGTACCAACGCCCGTAGCGGCCAAGGAGCTCGGCGTCGGTCGATGACAAGACCTCGAGCAAGTCCACCTCGCCGCTACCGCCACTGGGGTTAGCCGGCTCTGGCGAGGGGCCTGGCGTCGGCGAGGGGCCTGGCGCCGAAGAGGCGCCTGGCGCCGGCGAGCGGCCTGGCGCTGGCGCAGTGCCCCGAGCGGCCCGCAGGTTCACCGGGCAGCACGTCTGGCAGTCGTCACAGCCGTAGATGCGGCCGCCCAGCGCCTCGCGGTACTGGAAGGGGAACGGCCCTGGCGCCTGCAGCAACCAGGCCAGGCACCTGCGGGCGTCGAGGGTTCCTGGCCCCACGAGGGCTCCAGTGGGGCAGGCCACCTGGCAGCGCCGGCAGCTCCCGCAACCGTCGGGCACAGGGCCGCTTTCTGGCAAGGGGGCGTCGGTCACCACCGAGCCCAGCAGGAACAAGGAACCCCGGCCGGGCAAGAGGATGTTGCAGTTTTTGCCGAACCAGCCGAGGCCGGCCCGGTGGGCGGCAGCGCGGTCGACGAGGGCGTTGTCATCGACTAGGGCCCGAGCGCGCCAGCCGTAGGTCTTCAGCACGCCGGCGAGGGCGTTGAGGGCGGCCCTCAGGTCGGCGTAGTGGTCTCGGCGGGCGTAGAGGGCGACCGTGGCTGTCGGGCGGCGCTGTGGCGGGCGGTCCTCCGGTGAGCGGTCCTCCGGCGGGGGGCCGGCTGCCAAGCGGCCCGGTGCCGTGCGGCCCGGTGCCAAGCGGTCCTCTTTGGGGCGGTCGGTGCTGTCGGTTGCGCGCGCCCGTGGCCTATCGGCCGAAGCGTGGGGCGGCCCGTAGGGCCAAGCGACGACGACGAGCGACACCGCCCCGGGCAACGCCCTGCTTGGGTCGGTGGAGCGCTCGGGTGCCCGGAAAGTGAACTGCATGCCGGCGTCGAGGCCGGCCGCCTTGCGTTGCTCTATGGCGCGGCGCGCCTCGTGCATTGGCGACGCGGCGGCGAAGCCGATGGCTGCCACGCCCAGCTCAGCGGCTTTGGCCCGGAGCTCGGCCGCGAGGTCCTCTGCTGACAGCACTGGCCCAGTTTGCCCGCCTGTCGCGCGCCGAAGGCCGCCGTTGGGCTGGCTCCGCTACGAGCCCGCGAGGTGGGCTGACGAGGTGCAGGTGCAGCGCGGTCGCCGGCGCTGGCCGACGGGGCGCCCGCCAAGCCAGTGACCCCGGTGCTGATAGGCCCAGGTGGGGCGCGGTTGCCGGCGGCGTTTCCGGGGGCGTTGAGCGGCGGTCGCCGCCGGGACGCCTGGGGGCTACCGCCCGTGGGGCCGGCGGCGTTTCGGGGGCATTGAGAGAGCTCGCCCCCGGGGGCTGGAGGGTCTTGTGGGCCGCGGCGGCGAGCTCGTTTCTCTGGGTGAGCGGATCATCCGGTTCGGATGATGCGGTCTCACCTCGGGGTACCCGAAGATGTGTCCTACGCCCGAGGGAGCCGCTGTTACCGTTTGGGCCGCTGGCAGCCCGGACGCTCACCTGGCCTTGGTGGGCAGGTGACCCCGATGGAGCGCGGCTACGAGCCGATAGGCTACGAGTTCCGTCTCCGGGGGCACTTGGGGGGCACCATCCTCGAGGCGTTCCCGTCCTTTAGGGCAGAGCTCTGCGGCCAGGACACGGTCCTGCGCGGCACCCTGCCCGACCAGGCAGCGCTGCACGGCGTGCTCTCTCAGATCGAGGGGCTCGGCCTCGAGTTGCTGGAGTTCCGCCGGGTGCCCCTTGGCGATAGCCGGCAACAGCTCCAAAGAGAGACGGTGACAGTGCCAAAGAAAACGACAGAGCCAAGGAACGACCGGTAAAGCGAGAAGAAGGAGCGGCACCTGGCCGAGGGCCCTACACCGGACGAACTGAGCCAACACGGCTCTAGGCCGGACGCTGGACCGTGGCGACGCCTCAACGTCGGGCTGGCAGCGCTCCAGATCGCCGTCGCGGTCGCCCTGTTTTTGGTCGGTGCCGTGGTTCTCGTGCGCACAATGGTCGACTTCTTGGAAAAGCCGGGAGCTTACCCGGCGTCGATAATCGACGCCCTCGACGGCATCCTCGTCGTGATAATCGTCGTGGACATACTGCACACTGTCGTCACGCACCTACGCTCGGCCTCCATACCCCTCCGCCCGTTCTTGGTCATCGGGGTCCTGGCTGGCGTGCGGGACATCCTCTCGGCCTCGGCCCGCCTGAGCCTGACGGCGAGACAGAGCAGCAAGTCGTTTGTCCAGACGATCGTCGAGCTCGGCGTGGGAGTGGGGGTCGTGTTCGTGCTATCGGCGGGGCTCTTGATGTTGCGTATCGCGGCTCAGCGCGGCGACGACACTGCGGACGACTGAGCCACCCGGGGGCCGGAGGAGGAAAAACCGAGCCGGAAACGCAAGAGGGCCACTACGAGCAGCCCGGCCACGAAGACATGGGCCTCGGTCACGTCTACTTCGATGTGGCTGAACCACGTTGCATAACCGAGGGAGCCCTGGATGCCGAGCAAGGCCACAGCCGCTGCGTAGCGTCGCCAAGCCGCCCGAGGCGCTCCGAGGGAGAGCAGCAAAAAGCACGCCGCCACCACCAGCCCGAAGAGGAACATGCCCACTATGGCGTGGAACTCTGCTGTACTGCGCAAGTCGAAACGGAACCTGGGCGTGCCTGGCGAGCCGCTGTGGGGGCCCGTGCCGGCGACCACCGTCCCGGCAGCCACCACGACGAGCGTGCTGAGCAGCATCAAGTCAGCGAGCAAAGTCACCGCTCGGGGGACGCCCATCTGGTAGCTGCGCTCGCGCGAACCGGCTCGCCAGTGCAACACCACGGCATCGGCGAGCAGCAACATGGAAAGGACAAGGTGGGCCGCCACGAGGGCCGGGGCGAGCTTCATGAGCACCGTGACGCCGCCCAAGACAGCTTCGGCAATGTAGCCTGCGACGAGGCCTCCGGACAGCACGAGCAAATCGCGCCGGAAGGGCCGGCGCAGAAGCGACGCGAGCACCGACAGCAAGACCACGGTCCCCACCGTGGTGATGATGCAGCGGTTGACGAACTCCACCAAGGCGTGGTAACTCGCCGGCGCGACGACCGAAGTCCTTGTGCAGTCGGGCCAGGTGGGGCATCCCAGCCCGGAACCGGAGAGGCGGACCCAGGCTCCCGACCCGATCAAGCCGACTATCGACAAGACGGCCAAGAAAGCGAGCCAGCGCAGGACATCGGGCCGGCCTGCCCCTTCGCGCCAACCAGAGGTCGTTGTCCAGGCGCTGCCACGCCCCGCCCCCACGCGCCTTGGCTCGGCGCTGACGCCAGCCCTCTCAAGCATGGGGGCTCTCAAGCATGGGGGCTCTCAAGCATGGGGGCTCTCAAGCATGGGGGGCCGCTCGAGCTGCGGGCCGACAACCCGCACGGTAGGCGGTTTGACAGAGCGCTTTATCAGGCGGTCCACCAGGTCGCCGAAGGAGCCGGCTTCGTCCGCGGCGCGCCGTATGACCCAAGTGAGCGCTGGCAGCGCCCAAAAGTCACCGCACACCCAGAGGATCCCAGCGCCGATCTGCTGGTCGGCGAAAGGTGACAACGTCGCAGACCGCACGTGGTCGTAGACCGAGTACCACGAGCTTGTGCTGAAGATGGAAAGAGCCATCGCCAAGACGAACATGACGATGTTGGCCGACATGATGGCGGCAGCCCGGCTGAGGTAGGAGAGCTTCGGTTGTAGCGGGTACGAAGGCAGGATCTGTGCCCAAAACAGGACGCCGAACAAGAAAAAGCTGCCGTGCATGAGCCAAATGTGCGCGGCTTGGTTGGTCTCGGCCCAGTCGAAGGCCGCGGGTACGTGCCAGAGCACCATCACGACGTTGAAGCCGACGACACCGAACAGGCCGCTCGTGACAAGCCTGCTAGCAGCTCGGAGCGGCTTGGCCCACGCGCTGAGCACGAGGGAGCGTACGAGCCTCCGACGCGCGCCCACCGGGAGGGCGTGCAGGAGCGGCAGCCACGGAGCGCCCAGGACGATGAGCGCGGGGGCGAAGAACATAATGATTATGTGCTCGATCATGTGGACGAAGAAGTAGTAGCTCGCCCAATAGTCGAGCGGGGACGTGACCGTGAGGGCCAAGACGGCCAGGCCAGCATAAAACAGCCAGGAGCGCCGGCGCCGGCGCGCCGCCCTGCTGGGGGCCGAACGGCGCTTTAGGCGGCCGAGCCCGGTCTCGTGGAGGGCTACCGCCACAGCAGCCAAGACCACGAACGGGTCGAAGGACCACTCGGTCAAGTACGTCACGCCGGCCCTGCCTTCCCTGGGAGCTGGCCACGGGCCACCTCACGGATGCCTTGTGCCAAAGTGACGGCAAAAGAGGACTGCGACGCCCGGGTCGCGGGGCCAGGGTCGTCGTCCAGGGACAGGCGCACCCGCCCGTTGGGCGCGATCACGTAGGCAACGTCGCTGTGGCCGATCATCGAGCCACCCGGCAAGTACTGGACTTGGACGCCGAACTCGCTCCAAGTCTCCGCTAGGGCTGGTAGCGAGCCGGTCAGGTAGAGCCAGTTGGTGAGGTGCTGGAGGCCCTCTTGGCGGTCGAAGGCGTCAACGAAGGCAACGGCGCGGTAAAGGGGGTTGGCGACGACGCCGACCAGCTCGACCCGGGACCGCAAAGACCCGAGCATCGTGTCCGCCTGTTTGAGCTCCTGAGCTATTACGGGGCAATCGGCGGTGCACACGGGGTCCAAGAAGGTGATGGCCACGGTCTTACCACGGAGGCCCGCGAGGCTGACCGGCCTGCCGAACTGGTCCACGAGGTGGAAGTCTCTCGGCACGTAGTCAGCCGTACCGGGCGTGCCGTCGGTCGCCTCGGCGATGATGGGGGCGGCGTTGGGGTTGACCGAGGCGAGCGCCATAGGTGCGGCGCCGAGGCCCACGATGGCGACGGCCCCGACTGCCAGTACCGAGCGGCCCAGGTAGCCGGGACGGCTCTCGGCCGTCGCGCGCCAGCTAGCCAAGACCTCACGCCATAGCTGGCCCCACGCAGGCCGCCAGCTGGCCAAAGCACCCGCCCGTCGTGGCGCAGCCTCCCAGCTAACTGCGATGCGGCCGGCCGGCTCGGCGGCCTCGGCGCCTACGGGCGCTCTCGCCAGGGCCAAGTACCCGGCGGTGATGACGAGCGCAATGGGTAGCGCGCTGTTCGGGTCGGTGCCGACCCCGCCCAAAAAGCCTAGGTCTTGCACGAGCACCCAGTCGGCGACGCAGAGGGCCGAGGAGGCCACCACAGCTCCAGCCAGCGCTCGCGGGTGCCTCCCAAGGCTGACAAAACCAAGGCCGAGGAGGCCGAGCGCGAGGACCACGAAGAGGTTGACCGCGAAGCCGTGAGCGGCGTCGAAGGACCCAAAGGCTCTCAACCAACTTGCCAAAAAGCTTGGTTCGGGGGTGGCTGCCATCTGCTTCACCATCGACGCCAGGGCCCCAAGGCGCGGGCCGTGGCGCCCAGCCCAAAAGCCGCGTCCCGGCCATGCCTGGAGGACGGCCATGACGACAAAGAGGCCCCCCATGACCGCGAGCACGGCTCGGCCGAGGCGGGGGCTCTCCCACCACCGTTCCGGCACCGCGACCAGCACCCCGGCCAGCACATAGAACACCACTGCCCCAGGGGCCCCGAAGAGCCAGCTGAGGCCTGGTGCAAAGATCCCCCCGAAAGCTTCGCCGAACACCCACACCACGGTGCCCCAAGCAGCTGCTGCCACGCCCGCCAGGCGTGACCAATTGCCCCGCGGCGCCACGATCAGCCAGAGCCCTATGCCGAGCTGGATCCAAACCGCTGAGGTTGCCGCCGCGATCGGGTGGAAGCTCCACACCGCGGCGCCGGCGTCCACTACGTGGCGCACCCAAGCTGGCGAAGTTGCGGCGGCCGGCTGGACGACGCTCGTAGGTATGCCAAGCGGCATGGCCGGTTGAGCTTGCAAGAGACCGTCGAAGAGCCAAAGGCAGCCGAACCCGGCCCTGAGGAGGCGCCGGCCGGGCGGCTCTGGCACCAGCACTGCTCGGCTCGCCCACGGTGCACGGCGCGCGCCCGGCTTTGGTGTAGCAGGGTCTCCTGCAAGCCGGCGCAGTTCAGCAAAGCGCAGCGCTTGCCAGGCGCAGGCGACCAAGGCCAAGATCACGAGCACGATCAGCCCTTCGTGCGCCAAGGCCTCCTTGAACGCCGCGACGATGGTCGGGTTTTCAGCACTGAGGCCGGAGCCCATCCCAGGCATGGTCGTCCCCTCCTCCTATGCCATCAGCCTGAAGCTGGGAGGGCAAGTGCCGCCTTGGCGTACTGAGCTATGCCGCGGCCCCACTGGGCAATGGTGGCCGCAGGGAGCGAGCCCACCCCGTTGCTCGCCACGTTGGCATAGGGCGTGGCCTCGTACCTCATCGCTCCTCCCGGCGAGATGAAGTACATGGCTTCGCTGTGCGAGACTGCAGCGCCGGTCGCGCCCACTTGCACCTCGACCCCGTAGCGGGCCCATGTAGAGCGCAAGGCCGCTGGCGAGCCAGTCAAGTACGTGAAGTGAAGGTGCCCGAGACCGTGGCTGACCACGAACTCCTCCAGCCAGCGAGGGCTGCTGTAGGCGCTGTTCAAGTTGACCGCTGCGAACTGCACCTTCGCCGAAAAGGCGCCGAGGTCGTGGGCCGCTGCCAGGAGTTCTTGGGCTAAGACCGGCGCTACGGCGGTCCCCCGGTCGTCGATGAAGCTGAGCACGACCGCGCGGCCGGCATCGAGCTGCGAAAGAGAGACCCGAGCGCCGGTTTGGTCCACGAAGCTAAAGCCGGGCGCTCGCTCGCCGTGCAGCTTCACTAGCCCCATCAGGGCGGCGTTGCTAGCCGGGATCAGCCGCGTGGGGGCGTCCGGCAGGGGAGCCGAACCCTGGCGGAGCTGCGCTGGGCTCGGCTGACCCCCACCGCTCTCAGCGCCGAGGACTGCACCGAAGCCGGCGAGCACGAGGATGGCAGACGCCATCATGAAAGTGGCCTTGCGCCCAGAGTGGGCCGCAGGCCGCGGCGGAGAGGGGCTCTCTACTGGCGCCCGCGCTGCCGGCGACGCGCTCCCGGGTGCCCTTTTCGCCTGCGCCCGGGCCAGCTCTCGCCGTGCGGCCTCTAAGACGACGGCTTTTCTCAGCTCTTCGGCCCCGACATCGCCTGTTGTACGGGCCCCCGCATCTTGTCTTACAGAAGCGTCCATTGGCCCTCCCTCACCTGCTTGTAGGAGCCACCTAAGCCCATCTGTCACTTGTCCGGCGCTGACGTCGGCTCCAGCGGCTCAGCTGCCTGCCGCTCAGCGAAAGCGAGGCGCCCAGAAGGCTCATCACCGCACCAGGGCGACGATGCCCAAGAGGACGAAGAGCAACGAGAGGTAGGTGATGGAGCCATGGAAGACCGACATCGCTCTCTTCGGCGTCGGCCTTAGCCGCAAGGCGACTGTCTTGGCCACGAACGCCGCCCCAAGGAGGCCAGCCCCTCCCGCGTACCAAGCGCCGAGGCCCCCTAACGGCGCGAGCCCGACCCCGAGCGCTCCGAGCGCTACTGCGTAGGCAACGACCCGGTTGGCAACTCGCCGGGCGTCCATCACTGCTGGCAGCATCGGGACCTCTGCCACGGCGTAGTCCCTCCGGTAGCACACGGCCAGCGCCCAAAAGTGCGGCGGGGTCCACAAGAAGACCAGCCCGAAAAGAGCCCACGCGACCGGCGAAAGGCTGCCCGTCACCGCTGCCCACCCGACGAGCACCGGTGCGGCGCCAGCGGCACCGCCGATCACTATGTTCTGGGGGGTGCGCCGTTTCAAGACGGCCGTGTAGAC
>Ga0209061_1004480_pt1 | contig 13413 bp, 15 predicted proteins | sample Coa_R1_10_FD_187157 | JGI IMG/M metagenome (GOLD analysis project Ga0209061, IMG submission 187157) | Surface soil microbial communities from Centralia Pennsylvania, which are recovering from an underground coalmine fire - Coalmine... | ecosystem: Environmental > Terrestrial > Soil >...
TGGTCCTCGACCCGCACGGCGAGACGCTGCTCGCCGGCCTCGAGCGGCACGCCCCTGGGGACCGCCCAGGACGCGAGGACGCCGTCGCGCTCGAGTCGCAGGTCGTAGTGGAGGCGGCGCGCCTGGTGCCGCTGGACGACGAACACGGGCGCGGGCGAGGCGCGGCGCGGCGCGGCGCCGAACGGCTCGGGAGTCGCGTCCGGCCGGCGCTTGCGCTCGTAGTCGGAGGGCGTCTCGCGCACGCCACCGTTCTACCGGCGCCGGCCGCGCCACGCGGCGAAGGCTCGCGGCAGGAACCGCTTCTCCGGCCGGTGGGCTCAGACCCCCGGCCGGGATTCACACTTCGCACACACGGCGGGGATAAGCCTGTGGACGGTGTGGACAAGCGCTGCCGCACCGGCCGGCGGAGCCGTCGGCCGCCTCCTGCAGCTCCGGGCTCAGGCGAAGACACCGAGCGAGCGGAAGCGGGCTCGGCGCCGGCGACGGAGGTCCTCGCCGGAGATGCCCTCCAGCTCTGCGAGCGACTCGCGCAGCGCGATGCCCAGCAGCCGAGCCGCCTCGTCGTGGTCGAGGTGCGCGCCCCCGGCGGGCTCGGGCACCACCTCGTCGATCACGCCCAGCTCCAGACAGTGGGCGGCGTCGGGCCGGAAGGCGGCGGCCGCCTTCTTCGCCTGCCCGGCGTCACGCCAGAGGATCGAGGCGCACCCCTCGGGCGAGATGACCGAGTAGATCGCGTTCTCCTGCATCAGGACGCGGTCGGCGAGCGCGATCGCGATCGCGCCGCCCGAGCCGCCCTCCCCGATCACGCAGGCCACCACCGGCACGCTCAGCCTCGCCATCAGGGCCTGGGAGCGCGCGATCGCGGCGCCCTGGCCGTGCTGCTCGGCGACGACGCCCGGGTAGGCGCCGGGCGTGTCGACGAGCGAGACGACGGGGAAGCCGTGCCGGTCGGCCAGCTCCATCGCGTGCATCGCCTTGCGGTACCCCTCCGGATTGGGCATACCGAAACGCCGCTTCGCCCGCTCGTGGATGTCCCGGCCCTTCTGCTGCCCGACGAGCACGACGGTACGGCCGCCCAGCTTTCCGAGCCCGGCGACCATCGCGCCGTCGTCGCCGAGCGCGCGGTCTCCGTGCAGCTCGAACCAGTCGTCGAGCAGCCGCTCGACGTAGTCGAGGGTGTAGGGACGCTGGTCGTGGCGGGCGAGCTCGACCCGGCGCCAGATCTCCTCGTCGGTCGCCTGCTCGCCGATCCGTGCGATCTGCCGCTGCAGCCGGTCGAGCTCGCCGGAGAGCTTCGCCCCTCCGAGCAGCCGCAGGCTGCGCAGGCGGCCGAGCCGCTGGCGCAGCCGCAGCTCGTGCTCACTCGGGGGCATCGAAGAGCCTCAGGAGGCGGCCCAGCGTCGGGCGCAGCTCGGGCCGCGGCACGATCGCGTCGAGGTGGCCGTAGCGGAGGTTCTGCTCGGCGCGCCCGAAGTCCTCGGGCAGCTTCTCGCGCGTGATCTCCTGCACGACCCGGGGGCCGGCGAACGACAGGAGCGCGTTCGGCTCGGCCAGCAGGACGTCGCCGAGCGTCGCGAAGCTCGCCAGGACGCCGCCGGTCGTGGGGTGGGCGAGCACGCAGAGCAGCGCCTGCTTCGCGTCGTGGAGGTCCTCGACGGCGGCGACCGTCTTCGGGAGCTGCATCAGGGCCAGGATCCCCTCCTGCATGCGGGCGCCACCCGAGCTCGTCACGGCGACCAGCGGCATGCCCGCGTCGGCGGCCGCGTCGCAGGCGCGGGAGAACTTCTCACCGACGACGCTGCCCATCGAGCCGCCCATGAAGGCGAAGTCCATGACCGCGAGCTCGCACTGGCGGCCTTCGATCGCCGCCCGGCCGATCACCAGCGCGTCTGCGAGGCCAGTCGTCATCTCGGCCTCCGCCAGCCGCTCCGTGTAGGGACGGAGGTCGAAGAAGCCGAGCGGATCCTCCGAGTGCAGCTCGGCCGACTCCTCGACGAAGGAGCCCGGGTCGGCGAGCGACGCGATCCGCGCCCTCGCCCGCATCGGGAAGTGGTGGCCGCACTGGGCGCAGACCCAGAGGCTGCCCTCGAGCTCGTCGTCCCGGTAGTGGGAGTGGCAGCTCGGGCAGGTGTTGGGGTGACTCGGGGGAGGGGTCGGCTGGTCGGACGTATCGACCGAGACGTCGATCTTGGCCACGGCGGCAGCTTAGACCTCGCGCCGACCGGGGCGGTTGCGGTGACGCTCAGTAGCCGAGCGCGGCCGCCAGGCGCTCGAGCTTCCCGACGTTCGCCGGGTCGGGGGCGAGGCCGGTGAAGCCCGCGCCGGCGAGCGCGCCGCGGTCGTCCACCCGCCGCAGGAGCTGCTCGAGCTCCTCGAGCGACGGACCGCCCGGCTCGGGCATGAAGACGGCGAGCTCGTCCGGGTCGGCGACGTCGCAGTCGAGCGCGACGTAGACCTTGGCGCAGCGCGCGAGCAGCGCCTCGGGATCGTCGCCGATCCCAGCCGAGGCGATGAACGCCTCCTCCGGCGGGTCGAGGTTGCGCGCTCCCCAGAGGACGACGTCCTCGGGCGCAACCGTCCCCTGGTCGAGGAGCATGCGCAGCGGCATCCCCCACGCGTTGCCCGAGGGCGAGGTGGCCGGGGTGTTCAGGTCGCCGTGCGCATCGAGCCAGAGGACGCCGAGCCTGCCGTGCCGCGCAGCGAGCCCCTCGACCGCCCCGACGTGCGAACAGCAGCAGCCGCCCAGCACGAGCGGGCGGGCCGGCAGGTCCGAGGCGATGGCGAGCGTCTGCAGCGCCAGCGTGTCCTCCTCGACCACCGCCACCTCCGGGTAGGGAAGCGGCAACGCCGCCGCCTCGACCATCGCCTCCCCGCCGACGCCCCAGGCGCGCGGGACGCGCACCAGCCCAGCCGCGAACGTCCTGCCGCAGGCGTGACACTCGTAGCGCTCGTCGAGCGCCACCGCGGTCAGCGTGCGGCAGGCCGGACAGCGCGCGCGGAGCAGGCTCACGCGACCGCCGTCCCCCGTGCGCCCTGCTCGCCCGCAGCGCGGACCTCGGCGGGCGCGAAGCCGCGGTAGGCGGGGGCCGCGGCAGCCAGAGGGCTCCCGGGCCGGGCCGGCCGGACGGTCACGAGACGAGCTCCTCGAGGGCCTCGGCCAGCCCCTCCAGGCTGTGCAGCTCGATGTCCGGCTGCGGCTCTGGTTCCTCGCCCAGCCGGTTGATCCAGACCGTGCGCAGCCCGAGCGCGACGGCGGGAGCCACGTCGTGGAAGAGGCTGGCTGCGACGTGGACGTGCCGTTCGGGGGACGCGCCGCTGCGGGCGAAGAACTCGTCCCAGTGCCGGCGGGCCGGCTTGTAGGAGCCGATCTCCGAGGCGACGATCGAGAGCTCGAAGGGCACTCCGATCCGCGCGAGGGAAGCCTCGAGGAGGTCGCGGTCGGTGTTCGAGAGGACGGCGAGCCGGTAGCCGCGAGCCCGGACCGCCTCGAGCGAGGCCGGGACTTCGGGGAACGGCTCCCAGGCGGGCAGCGAGCGGGCGAGGGCGTCCTGCTCGGCCGGCGGCGCCCCGAGCCGGGCCAGGGTGACGGCCATCACCTCACGGTAGGTGCGAGCCGGACGCTCGCGCTGCACCTCCGGCTCGAGCTCGTGGTAGCGCCGCAGGAGCGCCGTCGCGGCGTCCGCTCCGAAGAGCCGCTCGAGCTCGCGTCCGATGCCGGCGTTCCAGTCGATCAGGGTGCCGTAGCAGTCGAACGTCGCCCAGCGCTCCATGGCCAGCGAGCCTAGCGCGACGCAGGCCGTGGCTCGCTGACGAGATTCGGTGCATGGCTACCACGATCGCTCGGGCGACGTTCAGCGACGGCGAGCTCGCGCTGCTGCGGGGACGCAACTGGGGCATCGTGACCACGCTCCGCGCGGACGGCTCGCCCCACTCCACCCCCGTCTGGGTGGACACCGACGGCGAGCACGTGCTGTTCAACACGGCGATCGGACGGGCGAAGGAGCGCCACCTGCGCCGCGACCCGCGCGTGTCGCTCGCCGTGCTTCCGGCGGAGAACCCGCAGGCCGGCTACGTCTCGGTCAGCGGCACCGCCGAGCTCGACGAGGCGCAGGCCGAGGAGCACATCCACGCCCTCGCCCGCAAGTACCTCGGACAGGAACGCTACCCGTGGCTTCAGCCGGGGGGAGCGCCGGGTGATCGTCCGGATCCGCCCGCAGCGGATCGACTCCCGGGGCGTGTAGCCCACTACTCCTCGAAGCGGCGGAAGACGACGCAGGCGTTGTGGCCGCCGAAGCCGAAGCTGTTCGAGACGGCGACCTTGACGTCGGCGTCGCGAGCTTCGTTCGGCACGTAGTCGAGGTCGCAGGCGGGGTCGGCGACCTCGTAGTTGATCGTCGGCGGCAGCTTGCCGTCCCGGATGGCCAGCACCGTGAACATGGCCTCGACGGCGCCGGCGGCGCCCAGGCAGTGGCCGGTCGCCCCCTTCGTGCCCGAGACGGGCGTCCTGTAGGCGTTCTCCTCGCCCAGCGCGTACTTCAGCATCTGCGTCTCGGAGGCGTCGCCGACCGGCGTCGAGGTGGCGTGGGCGTTGACGTAGTCGACCTCGTCGGTTGCCACGCCTGCCTCTCGCAGCGCCATCCGGAAAGCCGCGACCGGCCCGGTCGGGTCGGGGTCGGTGATGTGCTTGGCGTCGGAGGAGAGGCCGTAGCCGGCGACCTCGGCGTAGATGGTTGCGCCGCGCGCCCGGGCGTGCTCGAGCTCCTCGAGCACGAGCACCGCGGCCGCCTCCCCCATCACGAACCCGTCCCGCTCCGCGTCGAAGGGGCGTGAGGCGCGGGCAGGGTCGTCGTTGCGGCGCGAGAGGGCGCGCATGGCCCCGAAACCGGCGATCCCCACCTCGGTCACGGCCGCCTCGGTGCCGCCGCAGAGCATCACGTCGGCGCGTCCCAGCCGGATCTCGTCCGTCCCGTCGCCGATCGCCATGTTCGAGGCGGCGCACGCCGTGCACTCCGAGAGCAGCGGCCCCCGCGTGCCGAGCTCGATCGAGACCCAGCCGGCCCCGAGGTTCGGGATGATCGCGGGGATGGAGAACGGGTTGACGCGGTCCGGGCCCCGCTCGACGAGCTGGTCGTAGCAGTCCTGGAACGACTGGAGGCCGCCGATCCCGGTCGCGATCGCAGCCCCGATCCGGTCGGCCTCCCGCGCGATGTCGAGGCCGGCGTCCGCCTCCGCCTGGCGCGCCGCCGCCAGGATCAGGTGCGTGAAGCGGTCCATCCGGCGGGCGGCCTTGCGGTCGATCCACTGGCTGGGATCGAACCCCTTCACCTCGCAGGCGAAGTGCACCGGATAGTCGCGGTGGTCGAAGTGGGTGATCTCCGCCGCACCGGACTCCCCCGCCAGCAGGTTGGCCCAGGTCGACTCGACGTCGAGACCGAGCGGGGTGACCGCGCCGAGCCCGGTCACGACGACGCGCCGGCGACCGTCGGGCGAGCGTCCGTTCGCAGCCGTCACGCGCGCCCGCGGGCGGCGAGCGGCGTCCAGCCCGTCGCCGGCCGCAACCGACCCCAGCCTGGTCCCACGAGCCCCCTCCTTCTCGACCGCCTCGGTGTCCCGTTCACATTCCCAGCCCGCCGTCGACGAGCAGCACCGCGCCGGTGATGAACGACGCCTCGTCGGAGCAGAGGAAGCGTACAGCGCCCGCGACATCCTCCGGCTCGCCGAGCCTGCCCAGCGGGGTGTTGCCGAGCATCGCCGCGGTCGCCTCCTCGGGCAAGACCTCGGTGAGCCGCGTGCGGATGTAGCCGGGCGCCACGACGTTCGCGCGAACGCCCCGGCTGCCCAGCTCGCGGGCGAGGGACTTCGTGAAGCCGACGATTCCCGCCTTCGACGCCGCGTAGTTCGTCTGCCCCCAGTTGCCGCGCAGGCCCACGATCGAGGCCACGTTGACGATCGCCCCGGCCCGGCGGCGCATCATCGGCCGGCAGACCGCCCGGCAGGTGTAGAAGACGGAGGAGAGGTTCGTCTCGAGCACCGTCCGCCAGTCGTCGTCGGACATCCGGGCCAGCACCCCGTCGCGCGTCAGCCCGGCGTTGTTGACGAGGATGTCGAGGTCGCCCGCCTCCTCGATCAGGCGAGCCGCCTCCTCGGGGCGGGAGACGTCGGCCTGCACCGCCCGGCCGCCGATCTCGGCCGCCAGCTCCGCCGCCTCCTCCGCTCCGCTGCGGTAGCCGACCACGACGGCGGCGCCGGCGGCGGCGAGCTCGCGCGCGATCGCCCTGCCGATGCCCTTGGAGGCGCCGGTGACGAGCGCTCGCTTGCCCTCGAGCGAGCAGAAGCGCACGGTCGCCTCCCGACCTGCCGCGGCGGTCACGCGCGCTCGGCGAGCAGCTCCGGCAGGCGCTCGAGCGTCTCGAGGCTGTTCACCGAGACAGCCTTCACGCTGCGGTCGATCCGCTTGACGAGGCCCGAGAGGACGTTGCCGGGACCGACCTCGACGAAGGTGCGCACCCCGTTGCGGATCAGCTCGCTCGCGGACTGCGTGAACCGGACCGGGGCGGTCAGCTGGTCGACGAGCAGCGGCCCGATCCGTTGCGCCGACTCGACGCGGGCGGTCACGGTCGACATGAACGGCGCCGCCGGCTCCTGAAAGCGAACCCGCTCGACCGCCGGCCGCAGCCGGTCGGCGGCGCGGGCCACGAGGGGCGAGTGGAACGCGCCCGAGACCCGGAGCTTCACCACCCGCCGCGCCCCCTGACGCTGCGCCCGCTCGATGCACTCGTCGACCGCCTCGTTCTCCCCCGAGACGACGATCTGGCCGGGGCAGTTGTAGTTCGCCGGCCAGACGCCGAGGATCCGCCGGCAGAGCCCCTCGACGACCTCGTCGGCGAGACCGAGGATCGCGGCCATCGAGCCAGGGTGGCGCGCCGCCGCCTCGGCCATCGCCAGGCCGCGCTCGCGCACGAGCGCGATCGCCTCCTCGATCGTCATCGCCTCCGCGGCCGCCAGGGCGGCAAACTCGCCGACGGAGTGGCCGATCACGAAATCCGCCCGTATGCCCCGTTCCCGCAGCGCAGCCAGCATCGCCAGGGAGGTGGCGACGAGCGCCGGCTGCTGCACCGCGGTGTCGAGCAGCTCCTCGGGCTCGGCGTGGAAGCAGAGCCGCTCGAGGTCGAGACCGCTCGCCGCGCTGCTGCGCTCGAAGACCGCCCGGGAAGCCGAGACGTGCTCGGCGAAGTCGCGGCCCATGCCGGCCTCGAACGAGCCCTGTCCGGGAAAGCAGAAGGCGACCTTGCTCACGCCCGCCCTCCGCCGGCGCCGCGCGCGTTCGCCGGCGCCTCCACCGTCCAGCGCAGCAGCGCGCTGCCCCACGTCAAGCCGGCGCCCATCCCGGTCATCAGCACGAGCCGGCCGGGCCGCAGCCTGCCGTCGGCCTGGGCGTCCGCGAGGGCAAGCGGAATCGAGCCGGACGAGGTGTTCCCGTAACGGTCGACGTTGATCACCACCCGCTCCGACGGAATGCCGAGCTTCTTGGTTGCGTAGTCGATGATCCGGACGTTCGCCTGGTGGGGGACGTAGACGTCCACCTCCTCCACCCGGCTGCCGGCCTGCGCGAGCACCGCCTCCCCCGACTGGACGAGCACCCGGGTGGCGAACTTGAACACCTCGCGCCCGTTCATCTTCACCAGCCGGTCCGGCTGCTCGAACCGGCGCGAGCCGCTGCCCGGCAGCCAGAGGTGCTGGCCGCCGGCGCCGTCCGCCCCCAGCTCGAACGCGAGGAACCCCGGCTCCTCGGCCCGCTCGAGCACGACCGCCCCTGCGCCGTCGCCGAACAGGACGACCGTCGAGCGGTCGCTCCAGTCGAGGATCCGGGAGAGAACGTCGCCGCCGACGACGAGCGCGCGCCGGGCCAGTCCGCCGGCGAGCATCCCGTACGCCTGGGCGAGCGCGTACATGAAGCCGGTACAGCCGGCCGAGAGGTCGTACGCGGCCGCCTCCGCGGCGCCGAGCCGGTCGGCCAGGATCGCCGAGGTCGAGGGGAACATCATGTCCGGCGTGACGGTGGCCACGATCAGCAGGTCGATGTCGGCCCCGCTCAGGCCGGCCTGCCGCAACGCGTCACGCGCGGCCGGCAGGGCGAGGTCCGAGAGCGCCTCCCAGTCGGCGGCGATCCGCCGCTCGCGGATGCCGGTCCGCTCCACGATCCACTCGTCCGAGGTGTCCACGAGCTGGGCGAGGTCGTCGTTCGTGATCACCCGCTCGGGCGCGTGCGCGCCGAGCCCGACGATCGTGACCGGCACGTCGCCGCGACCGGTCCCGATCACTGCGGTTCGCCCCCCACGACCACGGTCAGCACCGCCTCGGCTGCGACCCGGCCGTCGACGCTCGCCCGGCCGCGGCCCTTGGCCAGCGCCCCCCGCACCCGGACGAACTCGCACTCCAGCTCGAGCACGTCGTCGGGGCCTACGAGGCGCTTGAAGCGGCAATCGTCGATGCCGGCGAAGAACGGGATCCGGCCCCGGTTGGCCTCGTGGGCCAGGACCGCGACGGCGCCGCACTGGGCCACCGCCTCGACCGTCAGCACGCCGGGCATCACCGGCCGGCCGGGAAAGTGGCCGCGAAACCACCAGCCGTCGGCCGGGACGGCGAAGCGGCCGCGCACCCTCCGGCCCGGCTCCAGCTCGAGCACCTCGTCGAGGAGGAGGAACGGCGGCCGGTGCGGGATGATCGACTCGATCGTCTCCCGGCCGAACGGTGCCGGCGGGAGGGTCACGCGACGTCGCGCCGCTCGAGCCACTCGCGCAGCCGGTGGCGGCCGCGGTGCGCATGGCATTTGGCGGTCCCGACCGGGATGCCAGCCGCGCCGGCGATCTCCTCGAACGTGTACCCCATCGCGTCCTTCAGCACCACCACTCGCGCCTGCTCGCGGGAGATGCCGGCGAGGCAGGAGCGGAGCTCGCGCCGCAGCTCGGTCAGGCGCACCCCGCGCAGCGGGTCGTCGTCCGGGTCGGCGCCGAGCTCCTCGGGCAGCGGCTCGTGGCGGCGGCTGCGCCGCCGCTCGAGAGCGTCCCGGCACGTGTTGACGACGAGCCGGTGCAGCCAGGTGGAGAACTGCGCCTCGCCCCGGAACTGGCGCAACCGCACGCAGAGCTTCGCGAGCGCGTCCTGCGCGGCGTCGCGGGCGTCCTCGTCGTTGCGCAGCAGGTGGCGGGCGAGCCGCTCCACGCGGGGCGCGTAGCGGGCGCAGAGCGCCTCGAGGGCGCGCCGGTCGCCGGCCTTCGCCCGCGTCACCAGGACCGGGTCGCCGAGCCGCTCGTAGGCGAGCGGTCGCGAGGCGCGAAGCGGCTGGCGGACGGCGTGCACGGCCGCAGTAGTCTAGTTGCGGGTGTCGGACCTCTCTCCCGCCTCGGTCGAGCCGCTGCTGCGCGGACGCCTCGGGCGGCCCTACCGCTTCGTCGCGGTCTGCGAGTCTACGCAGCAGCTCCTCGGGCAATCCGAGCGCGAGGGGGCGACCGTCGCAGCCGACCTGCAGACACGCGGGCGGGGCCGGCTCGGCCGCCGCTGGCAGGCGCCGGCCGGACGGGCGCTCCTCTTCTCGGTCCTCCTGCGCCCCCGCCTGCCGGTTCCGCTCTGGCCGGAGCTCTCGCTCGTGGCGGGCGAGGCGGTCGCGGCCGCGCTGCCGCTGCCGGCGACCGTGGCAGCGCCGAACGACGTGCTGGCAGGGGGGCGCAAGCTGGCCGGGATCCTGCCGGAGGCGAGCGACGGCCGCGTCGTGCTCGGAATCGGCGTCAACGTCAACCAGCGCGCCGACGAGCTGCCGGCGGAGGCGGCGAAGCCCCCCACCTCGCTCCGGCTCGAGACCGGCCGCGACTGGCCGCGCGGGCCGCTGCTCGCGGCGATCCTGCTCGAGCTCGAGCAGCGCTACGACTGCTGGCAGGCGCTACACGCCCCGCTGCGTTAGGTGCGGCGGGAAGCCTGCCGCTCGCGAAACGCGCGCGCCGCCTCGATCGCCGCCGCCAGGCTCAGCCCCTTGTCCTTCGCCTGCTTGATCAGCAGGACCGTCTCGAGCGCGTCGATGTCGTAGATCCGCTGCTTGCGGCCCTTGGTCGGGATCTGCGCCTTCGTCGTCCAGTAGTCGAGCTGCATCTTCGAGATGCCGGCGATCCGGCAGACCTGACCGAGATACAGCTCGACCTTGTCGAGGTGCTCCGCCAGATTGACCGGTTCGAGAAGCTCGACCTGACGGCTGGCCGTCATTTCACCCCCGGCGCTCGTACCGCCTGCCCGCTGGGAGAGTTATAGAGGCCGGAGGCGACGGGCGGAAGAGCGGGCTGCGCTCAGGCTTGCTCGGCCCCTGCGCCGTTGGCGTCCGAGTCGACGACCGGCGCAAGCGCCGAGACGCGCTCGTCCTCGCCCCGTAGGCGCATCACGATCACGCCCTGGGTCGCCCGCCCCAGCCGCTTGACCTCCTCCACCGGGATGCGGATCACCGTGCCGGCGGTCGAGATCAGCATCACCTGGTAGCCGTCGCGCACGACGCGCGAGCCGACCAGGCAGCCGCGCGCCTCGGTGAGCTGCACGGTCTTGACGCCGAGCCCGCCCCGCCCCTTGACCGGGTACTCGGAGAGGCGCGTCCGCTTGCCGTAGCCGTTCTCGGTCACGACGAGCAGGTCGGCGTCGTCTTCGGCGATGTTGATCGAGATGACCTCGTCGCCGGCGCGGAGCTTCATCCCGGTCACGCCCGAGGTGTCACGGCCCATCGGCCGCACCTCCGTCTCGTGGAAGCGGATCGCCTGGCCCTTCTTCGAGACGAGCAGGATGTCGTCGTCGCCGCGGGAGTGCCGCACGCCCACGAGCTCGTCGCCGTCCCGCATCTTGATCGCGATGATCCCGTCCGCCTTCAGCGGCGTGTTGTAGGCGGCCAGCTCGGTCTTCTTGACCACGCCGTTCTTGGTGGCGAAGACGAGGTAGCGGGCCTCGCCGAAGTCGCGCGTCTGGATCACGGCCCGCACCTGTTCGCCCTGCCGGACGGGGAGCAGGTTGACGATCGCCCGGCCGCGCGACTGGCGGGAGCCGAGCGGCAGCTCGTGCACCTTGAGCCGGTAGACCTTGCCGACGTTGGTGAAGAAGAGCAGGTAGTCGTGGGTGGAGGCGACGAACAGGTGCTCGATGTAGTCGTCCTCCTTCAGCTCCATGCCCATCACCCCGACGCCGCCGCGCCGCTGCTCCCGGTACGCGGTCACCGGTAGCCGCTTGATGTAGCCGGAGCGAGTGATCGCGATCACCATGTCCTCCTCGGCGATCAGGTCCTCGAGCTCCAGCTCCTCCTCGGCCGCGACGATCTCGGTGCGCCGCTCGTCGTTGCGGCCGTAGATCGCCTTGATCTCGAGCAGCTCCTCTCGGATCACGCCGTCGATCTTGGCGGGATCGCCCAGGATCTCGCGGAGCTCGGCGATTCGCTCGGCGAGGTCGGCGTACTCCTGCTCGACGTTCTGGCGCTCGAGGGCCGTCAGCGCGCGCAGGCGGAGATCGAGGATCGCCTGGGCCTGCACCTCCGTGAAGCCGAACCGCTCCATCAAGCCCCGCCGCGCCTCGTCGACGTCGGCGGCCGCGCGGATCAGCTCGATGATCTCGTCGAGCGCGTCGAGCGCCTTGAGGTAGCCCTCGAGCACGTGAGCCCGGGCCTCCTTCTTGCGCAGCTCGTCCTTCGAGCGGCGCGTGACCACCTCGCGCTGGAAGTCGAGGTAGTGGCGGACGAGCTCGAGCAGCGAGAGCGTGCGGGGCACGCCGTCGACGAGCGCGACGGCGTTGTAGCCGAACGTCGTCTGCAGCGGCGTGTGCTTGAACAGCTTGTTCAGCGCTACCTGCGGCACCGCGTCGCGCTTGAGCTCGATCTGGATCCGCATGCCGGTGCGGTCGGAGTGGTCGGCCAGGTCGCTGATCTCGGTCAGCACCTTCTCCTGCACGAGGTCGGCGATCTTGCGGATCACCCCCGTGTCGCCTCCCTTCTTGACCCCGTAGGGCAGCTCGGTGACCACGATCGCCGAGCGGCCGCCGCGCAGCTCCTCGATGTGGGCGCGGGCGCGCATCACGATCCGGCCGCGCCCGCTCCGGTAGGCGTCTCGGATGCCGGCCCGTCCGACGATGATCGCGCCGGTCGGGAAGTCCGGCCCCTTGACGTGCCGCATCAGGCCCTCGACCGAGAGGCCCGGGTCGTCGATCAGGGCGACGACCGCGTCGATCGTCTCGCCCAGGTGGTGGGGCGGGATGTTGGTCGCCATCCCGACGGCGATGCCGGCGGAGCCGTTCACGAGCAGGTTCGGAAAGCGGGAGGGTAGGACGAGCGGCTCACGCCGCCGCTCGTCGTAGTTGGGGCCGAAGTCGACGGTGTCGGCGTCGATGTCCCGCAGCAGCTCGGTGGCGTTCCGCGAGAGGCGGACCTCCGTGTAGCGCATGGCCGCCGGCGGGTCGTCGTCGATCGAGCCGAAGTTGCCCTGGGGGTCGACCAGCGGATAGCGGAGCGAGAATGGCTGCGCGAGCCGGACGAGCGTGTCGTAGATCGCGAGGTCGCCGTGCGGGTGGAAGTTCTTCATCACGTCCCCCACCACGCTCGCCGACTTCACGCGTGGCCGGTTCGGCTGTAGGCCGCCCTCGTGCATCGCGTACAGCACGCGCCGGTGCACCGGCTTCAGGCCGTCCCGCACGTCGGGCAGCGCCCGCGAGACGATCACCGACATCGCGTAGTCGAGGAAGCTCGAGCGCATCTCCTGCTCGAGCTCGCGCGGCTCGATGCGGCCTGGGCCGAGGGCGCCGGTGTCGACCTCAGACACGGCGCCTCCTAGACATCGAGGAACTTGACGTCTTTCGCGTTCTCCTCGATGAACACCCGCCGCGGCTCGACCTGGTCGCCCATCAGCATCGACATGAGCTGGTCGGCGGCGTGCGCGTCCTCGACGTCGACGCGAACGAGCAGCCGCCTGGCGGGATCCATGGTCGTCTCCCACAGCTCCTCCGCGTTCATCTCGCCCAGTCCCTTGAAGCGGCTGAGGTCGATGCCCACGCTCTTGGCCAGCTCGAGCGCCTCGCGGCGAAGCGCGGAAAACGTCCTCGCCTCGGAGCGAGCGCGGCCGAAGGCAAGCGAGAACGGCGGCCGGCCGGCGATCTCGACGAGCTTGCCGTAGGCGCGGCGGAGGTTCGCGTAGACCGGGGAGGCGAGCAGGTCGGCGGCGAGCGCGACCGTCTGCGCGGCGGACGTCTCCTCCTCGACGACCTTGAGCTCGAGCCGGTGCTCGTCCCGCGAGACGACCGAGAGCCGGTAGCCGCTCGCCGGCAGCCCTCCCAGAGCCGCCTCGAGCTCCGCCGGCGTCGCGGCGTCGAGCTCGACCAGCCGGTGCAGCACGACGAGGTCGGCGGCGT
>Ga0209061_1004483_pt1 | contig 13412 bp, 12 predicted proteins | sample Coa_R1_10_FD_187157 | JGI IMG/M metagenome (GOLD analysis project Ga0209061, IMG submission 187157) | Surface soil microbial communities from Centralia Pennsylvania, which are recovering from an underground coalmine fire - Coalmine... | ecosystem: Environmental > Terrestrial > Soil >...
GGTCCCGGAAGGCGCCGTAGTCGCAGACGACCTCGAAGCGGTACGAGGTCGCCTCGAAGGCGCGCCCGGGGCGGTGGCGGCGGTTCGCCCTCTCGCCCACGTAGGCCTCGAAGAGCCGGTCCCGATCGGCCTGGCCGAGGGCTGCCACCCGGGAGCGCAGCTCGGCCTCGGGGCGGTTGCTGTGCTCGAAGCAGATGGCTGCGAGCACGCGGTCCTCCCCGTCGGCGTCGAAGGAGATGAGCCGCACCGAGGGACCGGGCTCGGGAGCCCGGCGGGGCCAGAGCGACTCGACGACCCGGGCGCTCGCCTCGTCGGTCCGCTGCAGGTAGTCCACCCACGCCCCGCCGCGCTCGGGGCGGTCGAGGCGCGTGAGGAAGCTCGGGATCACCTTGCGCAGCTCCTCGAGCATGAGCTCGGCGTAGCTGCGCGCCTCGGGGAGGGGGTGGGCCCGCATCCGCAGCAGGAGCTGCTCGTAGCCCTGCCCGCTGCCGTAGATGCCGACGTTCGAGAGCGAGCCGGCCGGGAGCAGCCCCCGCAGGGCGTCGAGGCTCGCCGCGCGCACCGCCTGGCGGTGGGCGAGCGCCGAGACGCCCTCAGCGCGAGGCGAGCGCCTGGCAACGAGCTCCTGCACCGGCGGGAGCAGCTCGCCGTAGGTGTCGAACATCCGGTCCATCTCGCCGACGTACCGGGCCCCGAGCGGCGAGTCGAGGATGTCGGGATCCCGCACGTAGCGGTAGTGGCCGCTCGAGAGCCGCGTGTCGTAGGGGATGTAGCGGGTCGACTGCTCGAGGTAGGACATGAGGCGTCCCCGCTCGAGGACCTTGGTGAGGAGGTTGGAGGCCTGCTCGCAGGCGAGGTGGACCCCGCCGAGCTGGGCCACGGAGTCGTCCCCGTACTCGTTGAAGACCCGCTCGTAGAGCTCCTCGGCCCGGCGCAGCCCGACCGTGGCGTCGAGGCTCGTGTCGCCCGAGACGTCGAGATCGTCCACGAACTCGTCGAGGAACAGCCGCCTCAGGCCCTTTCCCGACCGGGAGTACCGCGCGAACAGGGCGCCCTTTACGACCTCGGGCAGGTTGACGAGGGCGAACACCGGCCCGTCGAGGTTCGTGAAGTACCTCGAGAGGAGCTCGCGCTCCTCCTTGGTGAACTGCTCGGGACGGGCCTGCGACATGCCCCGGTGAGATTAGGTGCCGGGCTGGCGGGAGTCGTGGATGCTGGCCGGCGGCCCTCCGGGGCCCGCCCCGTCACCCTCGACCTCCGCCCTCGCCGGCGCAGCCCCGATGCTCACCTCCGAGGAGGCGGCGACGACCCCGCGGAGAAGGCGGCGGGCCGCCGCGTCCGCCGCCGCCCTCGTGGCCGGGGCCGAAGCCACCTGGGCGAGCTGGCGGAGCAGGTCGATGACCTGCTTGGTGTTCCGGACGAAGTCGCCCCCCGACATGACCGGCCGGGCCGGCGCCGCCCTCCTCCGTCCGGCCCGGCCGGCCGGCGACGGGGAGCCGCTCAGCACCCGGCGCAGCTCCTTGCCCTCGGCCCAGCCGCGCGCAAGGGGGGCGAAGGCGGGGTCGACCCCCCTCGTCGGCGGGAGGCCGCGCGCTGCCTCGTCGGCGGAGAGCTTCGCCGAGAGGGCCGCCGCCGCGGCCAGCCGCTCGCCGGCCGGGCCGGAGGGCAGCTCAGGGTCGCCCTCGCGCTCGCGGCGGGCCTCGAAGCAGTAGCCGGAGACGACCGCCGCGAGCGAGGCCGGCTCGAGACCGTCGAGCACTCCCGCGCGCAGGCTCTCGGCGATGAGGAGGTCCGCCTCGTGGTAGATGCCGGCCAGCATCTCCCCGGCCGGCGTCACCGACCAGCCCCGCAGGTAGCCCCGCTCCTCGAGCAGCTCGAGCACGTTCGTGAGCTGCCCCGCGAGGTCCTCCTCGGAGAGCCACTGTGCGAACGACGAGGTGACGACGTGGTACGCCTCGCTCCGATCGAAGCGCCGCACGAGGCTGACGGCGAGGTTGTAGGTCGGCCGGAACGAGGAGGTGAGCGCCCTGCCCGGGGCACCGGCCAGCCTGGCGACGTCGCCGAAGTCGTAAAAGGGCGAGGCGAGCACGACGGCGTAGCCGACCTCGTCGATCCCCCGGCGGCCCGCCCTCCCGGTGAGCTGGGCGTACTCCCCCGGTGTCAGCTCGGCGTGGCCGGCGCCGGAGAACTTCGTCAGGTCCTCGATCACGACCGATCTCGCCGGCATGTTGATGCCGAGGGCGAGGGTCTCGGTCGCGAACACCGCTTTCACGAGCGCCTCGGAGAAGCAGTGCTCCACCGCCTCCCGGAAGGGCGGGACCATCCCTGCATGGTGCGGTGCGAGGCCGGCCTCGAGAGCGGCCAGGAAGCGGGGGTAGCCGAGCACGGCGAGGTCGTCGTCGCTCAGCGCGTCGACGTGACCGTCGGCGATCTCGCGGATCCGGCGCCGCTCCGCCGGCGTCGTGAGCCTGAGGCCCTCGTCGAGGCAGTGCCGGACCGCCTCGTCGCAGCCGGCCCTCGAGAAGATGAAGTAGATGGCGGGGAGCAGGTCCGTCTCCCGGAGCCGCTCGATCGTCTCGGCTCTTCGCGGGCGGTAGGCCCGCACGCGCGCTCGCGCCGGCCCCGGGGGTCGTGCCGGCCGCCGGCCGCCCCGGCCGTGGCGGGGCATCAACTCGTCGAGCTCGATCGCCTTCGGGTTCGGCCGGCCCTCCACGAAGACCGGCAGGAGGTGGACCCTCTCGGCCGAGCGGTCCCCGATCGCGAACAGGTCGTGGAGGGCGACCGGCCGGGCCGTCTCCCTCACGATCGCCGTGTCGCCGCGCACCGCCCCGATCCAGGCGGCGAGGTCGTCCGCGTTGGCCACCGTCGCCGAGAGCGCCACGAGGCGGACCTTCGAGGGGGCCCCGAGGATGACCTCCTCCCAGACTCCGCCCCGGTAGGGGTTCTCGAGGAAGTGCACCTCGTCGAGCACGACGTAGCCGAGCCGGGAGAGCGAGGCGCGCTCGGAGTGGATCATGTTCCGCAGCACCTCGGTCGTCATGACGACCACCGGCGCCTGGGCGTTGATCGAGTTGTCGCCCGTGAGGAGGCCGACCTGACCGGCGCCGTGCCGCCGGACGAGGTCGCCGAACTTCTGGTTGGAGAGCGCCTTCAGCGGCGTCGTGTAGAAGGCCCGGGCCCGCTCGCCAAGCGCCCGGTGCACGGCGTACTCGGCCACCACCGTCTTCCCGGCACCGGTGGGCGCCGTCACGAGCACCGAGCGTCCCTCGTCGAGGGCGTCCATGGCGGCGAGCTGGAAGGCGTCGAGCGGGTAGGGGTAGGACCGCTCGAAGGCAGCTCGCAGCGGGTCCGGCTCGCCCGGGCTCACTTGCCGAGGAGGCGGCCGATGACGATCGAGCCCTCGTAGAACACCAGGAGCGGGATGGCGAGGGCGAGCATGGAGAACGGGTCCGAGCTCGGGGTGATGACGGCGGAGAAGATCACGATGAGCAGGACCGCCCACCGCCGGAACGAGCGCAGGCCGGCGGAGGTGATGGCACCGGCGAGCTCGAGCGCGACGAGCAGGACGGGGAACTCGAAGGCCGTCCCGAAGATGAGGACGAGGGCGCCGAGCAGCGAGAGGTAGCTGTTCGGCGTGAAGATCGTCTGCACGTGGGCGCCGGAGGCGCCGATGAGGAAGTTCAGCGCCCTCGAATAGATGACGAAGGCGACGAGGCCTCCCGCTGCGAACAGGACCACGCTCATCACGACAAAGGGCAGCGCGTACCGGCGCTCGTTGGCCTTGAGGCCGGGTGTGACAAAGCGCCAGAGCTCGTAGAGGATCACCGGGAGCCCGAGCACGATGCCGCCGTAGGCCGACACGTTGAGGCGGGTCGTGAAGCCCTGGAGCGGCTGGGTGATGTACAGGCGGCAGCCCGAGAGGTGCCGGATCTGGTGGAGCTGCACGAGCGCCTGGCAGTAGGGCTGGCGGAGGCCGGCGAGGATCGGGCCGTAGGCGAAGTACGTGGCGGTGCCGGCGACGATGAAGACGACGATGCACACGATGAGGCGCCGCCGCAGCTCCGAAAGGTGCTCGAACAGCGTCATCGCGTCCGGGTCGGGTCGCGCCCGTCCCGGACGTGGCCGCGCGATCGTCCTGGCCACCGTGACCTAGCCCCGGCTCAGTTCCAGCTCGGCTCGTCGAGGTCGATCACGACCTGTGCGCCGAGCGGGCCACCCGGAGGCGCCGCCGGCACCGCGGAGAGGAACGACCCGCTCGCGTAACCGGGCGCTTCAGCCCCGGGGCCACCCCACGACGCCGGGATCCCGCCCGGAGCCGTGAGCGCCACGGCCTCGGCGCCCGCGCCGGCGGGCGAGCGGTCGCCGGCAGTGGCCGTCCAGGCGACGTCGCGGCCTCGGCGCCCGGCGACCTCGGCGATCGAGGGGCCGGGAAGCTCGCCGGCACCCTCGGGCGGCTCGAGGTCCTCGGAGGGTGCGAGCCCGCCCTCGATCGCACCGCCGGCGGGGCGCGGCCCCTCCGACATGAGCCCGGTCAGGTAGCCCGTGATGCCCCGCGAGGGCACCACTGGGAGTGGCGGGAGGTCGAGGTCGGGCACGGCGCTTCGCACCTCCTGCTCGAGCCGCTCCCGCCACAGGGTGAAGTCGCGCCACAGCGCCCCGACCTGCCGGGCAGCCTTTGGCAGCCGCTCGGGGCCGAGGACGACAAGTGCCAAGACCAGGATGACCAGCAACTTGGCGGGATCGAGGCCGCCCACGCAGCCAGTCTACCGAGGGGCTACGCCGAGCCGAGAACGCGAGACGCCGAGCGCGCCGCGAAGCGCCAGGCTCAGATGGCGTCGATGAGGCGCTCCACCCGCTCGTCATGGGAGCGGAAGGGGTCCTTCAGCAGCACGGTCCGCTGGGTCTGGTCGTTCAGCTTCAGGTGCACCCAGTCGACGGTGAAGTCACGGCGCCGCTCCTTGGCTCGCCGGATGAACTCGCCCCGCAGCCGGGCCCGCGTCGTCTCCGGGGCGTGCTCCATCGCCCGCTCGATGGCCTCGTCGCTCGTCACCCGCTCTGCCTCGCCTCGCGCCTGGAGCAGGTAGAAGACGCCCCGGTGCCGGTCCACGTCGTGGTACTGCAGGTCGAGCAGGGCGACCCGGGGATGGCCGAGCGGCAACTGGTGGCGCTCCCGGAACGCCTCGACGAGCCGGTGCTTCATGACCCAGTCGCACTCTCGGTCGAGGCCGAGGGGGTCCTTCTCGATCCCTTCCACACAGTGGCGCCACATCTCGAGCGCCCGATGCTCGAGCGGGGGCAGCCCGCGCTGCTCGTCGTAGCGGATCGCCCGGCCGAGGTACTCCTTTTGGATGTCGAGGGCGCTCGCCTCCCGGCCGTTCGCGAGGCGGACGGGCCGGCGGCAGGTGATGTCGTGGCTGATCTCCCGGATCGCCCGGATGGGGTCCTCGAGCGTGAGGTCGCGCAGCACCACTCCCGGCTCCTCGAGCATCCGCAAGAGGATGCTCGTCGCGCCGACCTTGAGGAACGTGGCGTACTCGCTCATGTTCGAGTCGCCCACGATCACGTGCAGCCGCCGGAAGCGCTCGGCATCGGCGTGCGGCTCGTCCCGGGTGTTGATGATCGGCCGGCTCCGGGTCGTGGCCGAGGAGACTCCCTCCCAGATGTGCTCGGCCCGCTGGGAGAGGCAGAACATCGCACCCCGCGCGGTCTGGAGGATCTTGCCGGCGCCCGCGTAGATCTGCCGGGAGACGAAAAAGGGGATGAGGACCTGGGCGTAGTGCGAGAAGTCGTCGCGCCGGCTCGTGAGGTAGTTCTCGTGGCAGCCGTAGGAGTTGCCGGCGGAGTCCGTGTTGTTCTTGAACAGGTAGACGACGCCGCGGATGCCCTCGTCGCGAAGGCGCGCCTCGGCGGAGTGGACGAGGCTCTCGAGGATCCGCTCGCCGGCCTTGTCGTGCGCGACGAGGTCCTCGATCGAGTCGCACTCCGGGGTGGCGTACTCGGGGTGGCTCCCGACGTCGAGGTAGAGACGAGCGCCGTTCTCGAGGAACACGTTGCTAGAGCGGCCCCAGCTCACGACCCGCCGGAACAGGTAGCGGGCGACCTCGTCCGGGCTGAGCCGGCGCTGGCCCCTCAGGGTGCAGGTCACGCCGTACTCGTTCTCGAGGCCGAAGATGCGGCGGTCCACCGCACAGACGGTAGCCTCGGACGAGATGCCATCAACCGGCCGCATGCGGCACCTCACGACGGTGCAGGGGTCCTTCCACGCCCGGGTGCTCGCCGCACGCCTCGGCGCCGAGGGGATCCTCGTCGAGCTGCGCGGGATGTGCGACGGCCCCTACCCCATCGCCGCCCTCGTCGACGTCCTCGTCGACGAGGGCCAGTTAGCGCTCGGCCGGGAGATCCTGCTCGCCGATGCCGTCGACGCCGCCGTCGACGGCGACCTCGTCGAGCTCGAGGAGCTGGCGGAGCTCGGCGAGGTAGAGCTCGAGCTCGGCGCCTGGCCGGGCGGCCCGGGCGACGGGGAGCTCTCGGCGTCCGCGCTGGCTCCCCGGAGGAGGCCGTGGCCGGCCGCCGCCGTCACCCTCGCCCTCGTCGTCGTCCTCGTCGTCGTCGGCCTCGTGGCGGCGGGAGCCTGACCGCCCCGCTCAGCCGCCGCCGCCCTCCCCGGGGCCGGCGCTCGGCTCGGAGGCGCCGAGGAGGGCGCTGAGGGCACTGTTGCGGATCCTGCGGAACGTCCGGCGCTCGGCGCCCTGCTCGAGCACGGCGACCTCGAGGTCGCCCGGGCCGAGGGTGCGCTCGGGCCCGGCGAGGGCGGCCACGCAGGCGGCGAGCGCCTCGGCGAGCGGCCATCCCTGGCGGTAGGACTCCGACATCCGGGCGGTGATCGTGGCAGCGTCGCCCCCGAGGCAGGCGAACCCGACCTCGTCGACGACGGTGCCGTCGTAGGCGATGTGGTAGAGCTGGTGCGCCCCGGGCTCGGCGGCCAGCTCCGCGACGAGGATCTCGACCTCGAGGGGCTTCATCTCGTGGGTGAACACCTGGCCGAGGTACTGGGCGTAGAGGTTCGCGAGCGAGCGGGCGTCGACGTCCTCTCGCGAGTACGAGTAGCCCTTGGTGTCCGCGTGGCGCACCCCGGCGACCCGGAGCTGGTCGAACTCGTTGTACTTGCCGACCCCGGCGAAGGCGACCCGGTCGTAGATCTCGCTGATCTTGTGGAGCGTGCGCGACGGGTTCTCGGCGACGATCAGCACGCCGGGGTCGTAGTCGGTCGCGACGAGGGCGCGGCCGCGAGCGATCCCCTTCTGGGCGTACTCCGCCCGGTCCTTCATGACCTGCTCGGGCGCCACGTAGTACGGCATGCTCATCGGTGCTCACCCCCTTCGAGCTCGGCTGCCCTCGGCGGGAGGGGCTGGCGGAGCTCCTCGACGAGGGCCTCGAAGCGCTCGGCCACCACCTCGTCGGGCAGGCGGCGGTAGCCGTCCTCGTCGACGACGGCGACGACGGGGTAGATGCCCCGGAGCGGATCCGGGCCGCCCGTGGCCGAGTCCTCGTCGGCCGCCTGGTAGAGCGCCTTCACGACGAGCTCCACCCCCTCCTCCTCGGAGAGGTCGGCCCGGTAGCCGAGCTTGATCGTATTGCGCGCGTCCCGGCCCCCCGACCCCGTGGCGTGGAAGTCCCGCTCCTCGTACCGCCCGCCGGCGAGGTCGAACGAGAAGATGCGGCCGACCCGGCGCCGCTCGTCGTAGCCGGCGAACAACGGCACGACCGCCAGCCCCTCCATCGCGAGCGGGAGGTTGGCCCGCACCATCTGGCCGAGCTGGTTCGCCTTGCCCTCGAGGCTGAGCGAAGAGCCCTCGACCTTCTCGTAGTGCTCGAGCTGGGTCTGGAACAGCCGCACCATCTCGACGGCCGGACCGGCCACGCCGGCGATGGCGACGGCCGAGTACCGGTCCGCCGGGAAGACCTTCTCGATCTGGCGGTGCGCGATGGAGTGGCCCTCGGTCGCCCGGCGGTCGCCGGCCATGACCACCCCGGCCGCAGTGCGAAGCGCCGCGATCGTCGTCCCGTGGACGAACCCCGGGAGGCCGTCGGAGCGCGGGACCGGCCCTCGGGCATCGGCGCCGGGACGAGAAAGGGGCGCAGGACCGGCTCGGCCGCCCGCGCTCCGGCGGAGCAGCTCGGCGAAATTCGAACCGGGGTCCTCCCCGATCGGGAACAGGGGCAGCGTCATCGGGTGGGGAGGCTACTGCCTGCCCGGCTACTCGCCACCCTTTTGCACGTAGTTGCGGACGAACTCCTCGGCGTTGTCCTCGAGGACCTCGTCGATCTCGTCGAGCAGGTCGTCGATCTCCGCCTTGAGCTTCTCGCCGCGCTCTGAGGTCGCGGCGGTCGTCTCCTCCTCCTCGGTCACGGTCTCCCGGCTCGGCGCCGTGCGACGCTTCTGTTCACGTTCAGCCATGTCGTCGTCTCCTACGACCCCAGCCGCTCTACCAACTCGGCCGGGCTCTCACAACTCTGTAACAACGTATCGACGTGCGCGGCCGTTCCCCTGAGCGGCTCCATCATCGGCACCCTGCGCAGCGGATCGGCCCCGACGTCGAAGACGATCGAGTCCCAGTTGGCGGCGACGACCGAGGAGGCGAAGCGGGAGAGGCACCTGCCGCGAAAGTACGCCCTCGTCGTCGCGGGCGGCTCGCTCACGGCCGCCTCCACCTCCGCCTCGCCGACGAGACGCTCCATCTGCAACTTCGCGAACAGGGACTTCGCCGGCCGGACGTCGTGGTACTGGAGGTCGAGCGCCGCGAGCCGCTGGTCGCCCCACTCGAGCCCGTGGCGCTCACGGTACGCCTCGATGAGGCGCCGCTTCGCGACCCAGTCGAGCTGCGAGGAGAGCGACGCGGGATCGGACTCGAGGCCGATCAGCACCTGCTCCCAGCGGTCGAGCACCATGGCGCCGACCTGCACGTCGCCGAGCACTCCCACACCCCGGTCCTCGGCGTACTTGCGGGCCAGGGTGAACAGCTCCCACTGCAGCTCGAGGGCACTCAGGCGCTCCCCGCCGGCGAGCTCGACCCTCGCCTGCAGGTCCGGGTCGTGGGAGACGGCCCGGATCGCCGAGACGGGGTTGGCGAGGGTGAGGTCCCGCCCGGCGTCGAACTCGTCCTCGATCATGGCGAGGACGATCGCCGTCGTGCCGACCTTCAAGAAGGTGGCGACCTCCGCCAGGTTCGCGTCGCCGACGATGACGTGGAGCCGGCGGTACTTCTGCGGGTCGGCGTGCGGCTCGTCGCGGGTGTTCACGATCGGGCGCTTCAAGGTGGTCTCGAGGCCGACCTCCTCCTCGAAGAAGTCCGCCCGCTGGCTGAGCTGGAAGCGGGCGGGGCCGGGGGTGTCGGTGTTCTCCTGGCCCACCTTGCCGGCTCCGGTGTAGACCTGCCTCGTCACGAGGTGCGGGGTGAGGCGCTGCACGATGCGGGCGAAGGGCGTCGCCCGGTCGACGAGGTAGTTCTCGTGCGTCCCGTAGGAGTTGCCCTTCCCGTCGGAGTTGTTCTTGTAGACCACGATCTCCTCCCCCGGCGGGAGGAGGTGGCGGGCGGCCTCCATCGACCGCGCGAGGACGAGCTCGCCGGCCCGGTCATGGCAGACGAGCTGCAGGGGGTTCGAGCACTCCGGGGTCGAGTACTCCGGGTGGGCGTGGTCGACGTAGTAGCGGGCGCCGTTGGTGAGGACGGCGTTCACGAGATGGGTCTCGATCTCGGGCGGGAGCGCGCCGGGTCGGGCGAAGCCCCGGGCGTCCCGACCCGGCGACTCGTCCTCGAAGTCCCAGCCGATGCGGCGCTCGAGCCGGGCGACGTACGCGTTGATGAGGAGGGAGGACGCCGTCGTCGCGCTCATCTCGCCGCTCGTCACGACGTGGATGCCGTACTCGGTCTCGATGCCGCAGACCTTCGTGATGGCCACGTTCGGACGCTACCCCACCGCGTGGGCGGCGATGCCGCATGCCGCGAGCAGCCCGGGAAGCGCCCTTTGGCCCGGTCCGCGCCGGGTCGGGAAGGCGGCGCCGGCTGCCGGGCCCGGCGAGGCGGCTACAGGTACTGGCCGGTCCCCACGCGCTCGATCGCGCGGCCGCCCTGGGGCTCGTCCTCGCCCTGGCCGATCAGGGTGCGCACGTAGACGATCCGCTCGCCCTTCTTGCCCGAGATCTTCGCCCAGTCGTCCGGGTTGGTGGTGTTCGGGAGGTCCTCGTTCTCCTTGTACTCCTGCTTGATGGAGGCGAGGAGGTCGGCGAGGCGGATGCCGTCGCCCTCCCTGGCGATCGAGCGCTTGATGGCGAGCTTCTTCGCCCGCCGGACGATGTTCTCGATCATCGCCCCTGAGGAGAAGTCCTTGAAGTACAGGACCTCCTTGTCGCCGTTCTGGTAGGTGACCTCGAGGAAGCGGTTGTCCTGCTCGGCCCGGTACATCTCGCCGACGGTGCGCTCGATCATGACGGCGATCGCCTTGTCCGGGTCGCCACCCCCGAGGCTCGCCACGTCCTCGGGGTCGAGGGGGAGGTCGGCGGTGAGGTAGCGGGCGAAGATCTGCTCGGCCGCCTGCTCGTCGGGCCGCTCGATCTTGATCTTCACGTCGAGGCGGCCCGGCCGCAAGATGGCGGGGTCGATGAGGTCCTCCCGGTTGGAGGCACCGATCACGATGACGTTGCGGAGCGTCTCGACCCCGTCGATCTCGGCCAGGAGCTGGGGCACGATCGTCGACTCCATGTCGGAGCTGATGCCGGTGCCCCGGGTGCGAAACAGCGAGTCCATCTCGTCGAAGAAGACGATCACCGGCACGCCCTCCTCGGCCTTCTCCCGCGCCCGCTGGAACACGAGCCGGATCTGGCGCTCGGTCTCGCCGACGTACTTGTTGAGCAGCTCAGGGCCCTTGATGTTGAGGAAGTAGCTGCGCGTGTTCGAGTTGCCGGTCCGCTCCGAGACCTTCTTTGCGAGCGAGTTGGCGACCGCCTTCGCGATGAGGGTCTTCCCGCAGCCGGGCGGGCCGTAGAGGAGGATCCCCTTCGGGGCCGGGAGGCGGTACTCGGCGAAGAGCTCGCGGTACATGTAGGGCAGCTCGACGGCGTCGGTGATCGCCTCGATCTGGGTGTCGAGCCCGCCGATGTCGGCGTAGCTCACGTCCGGCACCTCCTCGAGGACGACCTCTTCCATCTCCGGCCGGGGCAGCTTCTCGAGCAGAAGGCCGGTGCGGGGGTCCATGAGGACCGAGTCCCCCGCGCGAAGCCTCGTGTCGCGCAGGTACTCCGACACCTCCGCCACCCGCTCCTCGTCGGCCCGCCCGACGCACAGCGCCCGCTTGCCGTCCTCGAGGAGCTCGACGACGGTGACGACCTCGCCGCCCTGCTCGGGGTCGCGCGCCATCACGACGCTGAGCGACTCGTTCAGCACCACCTCCTGGCCCTTTCGCAGCTCGCTCGAGTCGATCTCGGGATGGAGCGAGACCCGCATCTTCCGGCCGCTCGCGAAGACGTCCACGGTGCCGTCCTCGTTCGCCTGCAGGTAGGTGCCGTAGGCGGCCGGCGGCTGCGTGAGCTTGTCCACCTCCTCGCGCAGCGAGGCGATGTGCTCCTTTGCCTGCTGGAGGGTGAAGGTGAGCTTCTCGTTCTGCGAGGCGGCGTGGCTCAGCTGCCCCTTCGCCTCGAGCAGGCGCTCCTCGAGCGCGCGCACCCGTTGCGGTGCCTCCTGGAGCCGGCGGCGCAGCTCGGCGATCTCCTCCTCGGCCTGCGCGATCCGCTGCCGGAGCTCCTCGTTCTCGGCTCGCTCCCTCCCGTGCTCCGCGGCCGGGTCCCGGGGAATACCCATCGTCACGGTCACCTCCTCGGCGGTTCGGACGGCGATCGGGTCCTCCCGCCGGACCCTACACCGGAGCACCGCAGCCCGTGCGGACGCCCGAATCCCCCGCCCCCGCCGCGTTGACAGCGCCGCATCCGCCTCGTTACCGTTCCGGCCGGTCGGGATCGGGGGTCGTCCCGTCTGCCGTACACTGAGCTGACGCGTCGAGCCGCGAGCCGCGGCACGCGTGCCGCCGACGGTCACCAAGGAGTGGTATCGCCGATGAAGGTGTGGATCGACCAGGACCTGTGCACAGGCGACGGGCTGTGCGAGGAGATCTGCCCGTCGGTCTTCACCCTGCTCGACGACGGCCTTGCCTACGTGAAGCAGGGCGACCAGGTGCTGAACGACCCTGGCGGCTCCGCCCAGATGGCCGAGGTCTCACCTGACCTGGAGGACGCCGTCACGGAGGCCGCCGAGGAGTGCCCTGGCGAGTGCATCTTCATCGTGAGCGGCGACTGACCGCTCGAGGTAGCCGCCCGGCAGCTCTCAGGCCGGGCCGCCGCCGAGCAGGCGGGCCGTGGTGATGAAGCCGGTGTGCCCGACCATGCGAAGGTCCGGCCGGACCGAGCGGCCCTCGATATGCCAGGTCCGCTGCAACGTCTCGAAGGTCTCCGCCAGCCCGAAGCGGCTCCGCTCGAGGGCGTGGCGCAGCTCGGCGGTCTGGTTGATCGAGGGCAGGTAGGCGCACAGGATGCCGCCGGGGACGAGGGCCCCCTCGGCGTGGGGGACGACCTGCCACGGCTCGGGCAGGTCCAGCACCACCCGGTCGAAGGTCCCGGCGATGCCCTCGTAGACGTCGCGCACCTCGACCACGAAGCCCCCGGGGCGCGCCTCGCCGCCCTCACCCGCCGCCGCCTCGTGCGAGGCGAGGGCGGCGGCCACGTTCGCCCGGGCCCGCTCGGCGAAGTCCTCCCGGAGCTCGTAGCCGGTGACGCGTGCGCCCGCCCGCAGCAGCGTCATCGAGAGCGCTCCGGAGCCGACCCCGGACTCGAGCACGCGGGCGCCCGGGAAGACGTCGGCGGCCATGAGGATGGCGCCGAGGTCCTTTGGGTAGATGACCTGCGCGCCGCGGGGCATGTTGAGGACGACGTCGGCGAGGGTCGGCCGGATCGCCAGGTACTTCGCCGGGTTCCGCCGCTCGGCGTCTTTGGTCAGCGCCGCTACCTCACTCCCCTCCTCGAGGCCGATGAGGCTGTCGTGGGCGATCACGCCCGAGTGCGACTGGTACTGGCGCCCGGCCTTCAGCCGCACGAGGTTCCGGCGCCCCTTGCGGTCGACGAGCAGGACCCGTTCGCCTTCGGTGAAGGGCCGCCCGCCAAGGGCCATCAGTCGGCGGCCGCCGGCGCGGCCGGAGCGACCACCGGCGGGCTCACCGCCTCGCCCCGCCGGCGGGCGCGCCGGGCGGCCCGGCCACTCTGCGGGCCGATGTTGGTCACGAGGAGGGACTCGCCCGGCCGGAGCTGCTCCACGACGATGCTCTGCTCGGGCCGCTTCATGAGGAGCCGGACGAGGATCGCCCCCGCC
>Ga0209061_1004484_pt1 | contig 13411 bp, 12 predicted proteins | sample Coa_R1_10_FD_187157 | JGI IMG/M metagenome (GOLD analysis project Ga0209061, IMG submission 187157) | Surface soil microbial communities from Centralia Pennsylvania, which are recovering from an underground coalmine fire - Coalmine... | ecosystem: Environmental > Terrestrial > Soil >...
ACAGCAGCCCGGGGATGTGCTTCATACTTTCGCTGATACCGGGCGAGCGCGCAGGTTAATAGGCTATCAGCCAAGCGTTGCTTTGCGCGAAGGACTGGCCCGGCAGTTCGAGTACTTCTCGCGTCACCATCGCCCCCTGCTCATCGATTGAACCCCAATCCTCATTCTCTTTGACCAGGCGTTCTCACGCCTGTGGCGCTCGCTTTAGAAGTATGTACTGTGGCAAATGCGCTTTGCGCATTTGCCACAGTACATACTTCCTCTCTTTCGCATGCACGCCCCGCGCTCGATCTTCGGATGGTAGCTGTGGAAAAATGCGCGAAGTGCATTTTTCCACAGCTACCATCCATTCCTCGCGCGGCGAAAGAGTAAGGCGCTCCCGGGAAGTGGAGTCTGCGGGCAGAACGCCTGCGGCGTTCTGCCCGCAGACTCCACTTCCCGGGCGAACCGCGCAGCGGTGAGCAGTCAGGAAAACATGCATTCGGTGTTAAATAAGAAGAAGATAAGAAGCCTATAAGTCGCTGATAAGAAGACTTAGATCTCTGAAACTTTCTTCTTATGCTATCCGTACTAATCGCAGAGATGCAAGGAGATGATAAGAGCAGCATAAGAGGGAGTATTTATGAGATATATGTCTGAAAATCTCTTCTCGGATGAAGTGTCTGATCTGTCCCTGGACGAGATTGATGATCTCTTCTGCCAGTTGGAGCCAATAGAGCCGCCCCCCACACTGATCGAGAACATTCTCACGGCCGTGGCGAGGCTGCCCCGCCTGGCTTATACTCATCCACAGTGTTATACAGAGGCAGAGCCGCCCGCTCCACCGGAATCCGTTGAAGGGCTTGTGGTACGCTACGATCATCTCCAGCCATCTTAAAGGAAGTGGGAGGGGTAGGAGGGCATGCGGCCCTCCTGCCCCTCCCACTTCCTTATGCTATCTGATCGCTGAGCTTGCCGGTTGTTACCAGCCAGCGAATAAATTCAAGACGGCGGTGCATTATGGCCGCCTGGTGTCTTTCCTGCTCATGGTAGTATGTACGGAGCTTGCTAAGTTGATTCATTTCCCTCTCGCCAAACCCGACTTTGCGTAAGATCTCGCGATCCTCTTTGCGATCCATAATGAACCTCCTTTGAAACTGAACTACCATTTTCAAATCATATCAGATCCGTTTAAATGATGAGTATCCGGGAACACCCTCGCCTCCCCGCCAGGGAACACCCTGGACCCCTCCCGGTCATCCTCCAAGCGGATTTGATATCACCCCGTTGCTGTAGACAACAGGCGCTTCACGCGCTTGAGAAATGTCTGCATCGGGTATGGCTTCGGTAAGTGATCCAGCGTAAGCCTCGTCTCGCCACGGCTATGTATATACTTTCGCACCTCCCCTGTCGAACTCGTGGTAAGCAGGACCGGTATGGCACTGCTGGTACGCAGCATCAGCAAAACGTCCCAGCCGTTGATATCACCGGTCAGTTCAAGATCAAGCACTACGAGATCGGGAATCGAGCGACGGAGCGTTGCAATGGCGAGTTCTCCACTGTTTACTGTAACGACACTATAGCCATGAGCCGTTAAGATTTCAGCCTCCAGGGTGGCAAGCGTGGGATCATCTTCGACCACCAGGATTCGTTGCAGGATTTGCTGTCCCTCAAGCTGTTCCTGGAAAGAGTGGGCCAGCGCATCTGGCTCACGCGCCAGCTTCCCTTCTGACCAGCTCATGCTGCCGCTGCCCGGCGCCGGATCCGCATCATCGCTGTTATGCATAATTGATACCCTGTGCTGACTATATGCAGCCTGGTTCTGCTTAACGTGATTATGCGTAGCTTGTCTATTGTTGTGCGGTAGCGCAGCGGGCGCAACACAGAGAAGACGGACTTTCATCTCTACTATAGAGAATACCTCATATACAGTGATAATGGCGTGAAAATCGGACCTCGCGCGTGAAGATTGCGTGAAGATTGACGGCTTAAATTTGATCTCGATCAGTAACGCGAAGGAGGGTCAGGCGAAGTCGTTACAGGTCATCTGCGTCGGGAGGTGGAACAAAGTAGCCCACGCCCAGTTCGTTGCGCAGGAAGCGCGGCTGCGCGGGATCTGGTTCGAGCTTGCGGCGCAGATGACGGATGAACGTGCGCAGGTAGGTATTTTCGGCACTGTATTCTGGCCCCCAGACACGCTGGAGCAGTTCGCGATGCGTCAATACTTTGCCAGCATTGCGCGTGAGTTCGCAGAGCAGATCGTACTCAGTCGGGGTAAGGTGGACCTCACGGCCTCCAGAACGCACGCTGCGATGAGCGAAGTCTACCACCAGACCATTTTCGCCTCCGCTGCGATAGATCGGGCGCTGCGCATCGGTTCCTCCGATGCTGCTGCGCAGGCGGGCCGTCTCGTCGGCACGGCGCAGCGCGACGCGAACGCGGGCCAGCAGTTCATTGAGACTGAACGGCTTGGTAAGATAGTCGTCGGCTCCAAGATCGAGGGCCTTGATTTTTACCGGCTCCTCGTCATGAGCTGAAAGGACGATCACCGGCGCGGAACTCCACTCGCGCAGGCGGCGCAGGAAGGTCAGCCCATCCAGCGAAGGCAGAGAGAGATCAAGCAGGACGATCTGCGGCTGAAAGATCGCTGCCTGGTCGATAGCCTGTGCCCCATCGCGCACCGCCTGGAGCTGGAAGCCGCGCGCCTTCAACTGAGCAACCAGGAAGGCGCGCATCTGGGGATCGTCCTCGACGCACAGGATGCGCACCTTCTTATCGACAGTGGACATAACGCTTGCTCCCGATATATTTCTTAAACCAGCCTGAGACGAGGGCCTGCCTGCCTGAGACGAGGGCAAGCCTCGTCTCTACATGTAGAGACGAGGCTTGCCCTCGTCTGGCCTGCCCCCATCTGGCCTGCCCTCGTCTGGTACCACAAATTCCTCTCCGCGATTGCCGGCAACGGGCAGCGTAAAGGCAAAACTCGCGCCCTTGCCCGGACTGCTTTTGAGCGTGAGCTTGCTGCCGTGGGCCTCCACAATGCCCCGGCTGATATACAAGCCCAGCCCCGTGCCCGGACTCCAGCGCGCTGTACCGCGCTGGCGTTCCAGGGCTGGCTGGCCCGGTCGGTCCGCCGCCGGGCGATTCAGCGCGGCAAAAGTGCTGAAGCGCATGAATAGCTCCGATTGCTGCTCGCTGGTCAGGCCCGGGCCGTTGTCGGAGACGCGCAGCGTCACGCCCACCGGCTGCTGGCTTCGCCGGTCAAGGACAGGCTCGACATCGAGCAGCACCACGTCCCCCTCCGGCGCGTAGCGGAACGCGTTGCTGAGCAAGTTGGTAAGCACGCTCATAATCAATTCGTAGTCGGCCAGCACAGCTGGCAACTGCGGCGGCTGATTGATCTGCAAACGGCGCTGCGATGAGTTGATGAGCGCTTCCAGGCGATCCTGCAAATCCTCCAGCATCTCAGGAATGAGGATTGGCTCCAGTTCAAGGCGCAGCGCTCCAGCCTCGACGCGAGAGGCATCGAGGAAGTGATTGACCATGCCGACAAGACGCTCGACCTGCTCATCGGCGGTCCGCAAAAATTCGTACTGGTCCCTGCCCGACCATTGCATGTCCTCGGCAAGCAGCGCGCTCAGATGGGCGCGAATATTCGCCAGCGGCGTTTTGAGTTCGTGGGCCATCGTGGTGAAGAAATCTTCACGCACGCGCTCCAACTCCTTGATCGTCGTAATATCATGTATGACGAGGATCGCCCCCGTCACGGCCCCATCGGGCGAGCGCAGCGGCGCGGCGTTGAAGAGCAGATGAATGGTCTGGCCGTCCTCGCCGCTCGCGTGCAGCTCGGCCTCTCCGGCCTCTCCTTTCAGCAGCGCGCGCGTGAGGGGACGCTCCTCGTATGGAATAAGCGCGCCCGACGTTCCATAGAGATTGATCTGACGCAGCAGCGCCTCGCTATTGAGGCCGACGGCTCTCTTTGCCGCCTCGTCGGGATCGTCGCGCGGCTCCAGCGACAGCCCCATATGTTGCAGCAGTTGCACCGCGCGGCGGTTGATAATGCTCAGCGAGCCATCGTCAGCCGAGACGAGCAGGACGCCGGAAGGCAGGCGCTCCAGCAGCAGTCCCATGCGCGCGCTCGCCAGTTCCTGGGCTGCCTTTGCCTGCTGGAGCGCGGCGTTGCGCTGCGCCAGTTCCGCCGTGCGCGCCACAACCTCCGCCTCGATCCGTTCACGCGCCCGCTCGGCGCTGCGGAAGAGGCGAGCATTCTGGATCGCCAGTCCCGCCTGCAACGAGAACTGTTCCAGCAGCGCGACCTCTTCGGCGGGGAATCCGCGCGCCCGAATGTGATAGACCTCGATGGCACCCAGGGCGAGTCGCGCGCCGGCAGGGTAGGGATCAAAGATGGGTACGCAGAGCACCGAGCCGGGTCGTACCGCTCCACCCTGGTCATCAAGATACGGCAACTCGATGTCGGGAGCGGTGCGCGTGTCGGTAATCATCAACGTGCGACCACTATGCATGACGCGGCCCAGCGGCAGATGTACATCGACCCGCGGATGCCAGTCGAGCGAACAGGGATGGATCCCTTTTTGCGCCGCGATCATTACAGTACCGGGCCGCGTGCGCTCCCCCTCATACGCCGAATCCGACTCTGATTGATCGATGAGCAGGATGGCACAGCGCCTGGAGCCTACCATGTCGTTCAGAGCTTGCAGGATGCGATCAAGCACCTCTGGCAGAGCCGATGCGCTGGCAATGGCCGAGGAGATATGATGGATGGCGTTAAGGTGTAGTCGCGAGCGCACGGCGCTTGTAACATCCTCAATGGTGACAAGCAGAGGTGCGGCGGTATCCGGGCCGCCCTGCACGGCAAGCGCAACATGAACAGGCATGCGTTCAACCGTTACGCGCCAGTAGGTGCGCCCCCTGGCCTCAAGAAATCCCTCATAGGGTATTTCGCTGAAATGCATGCGTCGCCCCGTCGTCGCAACTTCCCGCAGCACCGCCAGCGCGCCATCCTGCGTTATCTCTGGAATGACTTCCGCAACGAGACGCCCGGCTATCCCCTGCTGGCGCCGCGCTTCGTCGAAAAGCGAGAGCAGGTAGGGATTCACATACTGGATTTGGAAATCGGCGGAGTCGAGGATAGCAACGCCAACTGACACACGCCCAAGAATATACTCCAGTTGTACCGCCTGGTTTATCTCCATCATTGATCTATCTTCTAGCCACCCGCGAAAGGCACGGATGCGCGTAATCTGTCAGGCTTTATGCCGATGGGTACCCGCTTCTTGAAGGGAACCGATATATCCCATACTTACGGACGTTCGTTAGGAATTATGCCCCTATATTTTACCATGAATCCTGCTCATCTACTCTTTGCGATGAGTGCAGCCTGGAGTATGCCCGATTTGCAACACCCGCACTTGCTCGCGCCTGCGGCGCTCGCCGGAGAGGATAGAGTGTGTTCCACACTCTATCCTCTCCTGTGCGGTTCCGCCTCATAGGCTCCCGGCCAGGAGGCAAGGATTGTGAACACCAGGCACACTCGCTCCCTGCCATCCATGGCGCTTGCCCTGGGAAAACCGCAGGGCTATGTAATGCTCGCCAGAAGCGGGGGTCTCAAGGGGCAGCCGCCCCTTGCGGGGTGCGGGGATACCTCCCCACTGGGGAGGGTGCCCTGCCTGGGGGCAGGTCATCCCTGCCCAAACTCTTCCAGAGCAGTGATATTATATGAACATTGAATACTCTGGAAGCGAGGAAGAGTTTTATGAACTTGCGTGGCAAGCGTGTACTGGTGATGGGCCTGGGCCTGCAAGGCTCAGGGATGGCGGCGGCACGCTACGCGGCCCGGCAGGGAGCGCTTGTGCGCGTAACGGATATGAAACCCGCCGAGACGCTGGCAGCAAGCGTACAGGCTTTATCCGGGCTGCCGATAGAATTTGTGCTCGGCGAGCATCGCGAGCAGGATTTCCTCTGGGCCGAGATCGTGATTCGCAATCCGGGCGTCCCTCGCTCATCGCCCTACCTGCGATTGGCGCAGGAGCACGGCGCGCGTATCGAAATGGAGATCGCGCTTTTCTTTCTTGCCTGCCCTGGCCGCATCATTGGCATTACCGGCACACGCGGCAAAACTACTACGACCACGCTCATTTACGAGATCCTGCGCGACAACGGCGCCCGTACCGTGCTGGGCGGCAACGTGGCTGGAGTGGAAACGCTCTCGCTGCTGCCCCAGATTACGGCGGAGACGCTGGTAGTGCTGGAATTGTCGAGCTGGCAGCTTGAGGGCCTGGCCCCGCACCGCATCAGCCCGCCGGTTGCCGTGATGACCAACGTCTATCCAGATCACCTCAATACCTACAGCGGCATGGAGGAGTACGCGGAGGCGAAGGCCAACATCTTCCGCCATCAATCCTCCAACGACCTGGCAATCTTCAACTACGACAATCCGTGGACGCGGCGCTTCGGCGAGGAGGCGCCTGGCCGCACCTGGTTTACCAGCCTGGAACGCGGCGGTAGTTTCGCGCGCGGCTCCGAACGAATCGAGCCGTTCATCTTCCGTGAGACACCGCTGGCAGGTAAACATAACCTGGAGAATATCCTGCTTGCGACGACGGCGGCGCGGCTGCTCGGCGTCTCCGATGAGCGCATCGCCGGGACCGTGCGGCGTTTCCACGGCGTCGCTCATAGGCTGGAGGAGGTACGCACGGTCAACGGCGTGCGCTTCATCAACGATAGCGCCAGTACAACGCCGGTAGCGGGACGGGTCGCCCTGGAAGCCTTCGATGCGCCGATTGTGCTGGTCGCGGGCGGCAATACGAAACATCTTCCCCTGGAGCACTGGCCCGCGACGATTGTCGAACGTTGTCGCTCTGTCGTCCTGCTCGCCGGCAGCGGCACCGATGAACTGCTCCCCGTGCTGCACGAGGAGGCACGACGGCATGGAGTGACCGATCCTGTGCAGGGTGTCTTTGACGACTTCACACAGGCAATGGACACAGCGGTAGCCCTGGCCCGGCCCGGCGATATCCTCCTCTTCTCACCAGGCTTTACCAGCTTCGGCATGTTCCTCAACGAATTCGACAGAGGCGATCACTTCACCGCATACGTGCATGCTTTATAAGAGCATCTCTGCTCCCCGGCACGCTCCCTTGCTCGCGCCGCCCGCGCCCGGCTCAGAGGATGTACGGTGAGGGGAAAATGCGCTGCGCGCATTTTCCCCTCACCGTACATCCTCTCTTTTGCGCGGCGAAGCCGCGCGGATTCTGTCCCTTTGTTCAGCAAAATTTCAGGATCGCAAGCTACACTACCAAAGGGTATGGAGAAAGCAAAACTCTACAATAATCTGGCATGCCCGTTTCCACCTTTCCCTTAGGATATGAGCAATGAAACTCTTAAACAGGAATAGCCCGTTCCAACCTTTTCTATGTTCTAACGTAACTATAGCAGCGGGTTAAAATGAAATTAAACACAATGCAAATGACGTGATCCGACTCCCTTATTTCACAAGGGCCGCTGGACGCTTTCTGAGTAAAGAAAGGACATGCATGAAACTGCTTGTTATCGACAGCGACCGCCACATGGTCGAAATGCTAACCGCATGGCTTCGAACGCTAGGATATGATGTGTCGCGCGCTTACACAGGGGCGCAGGCCAGAACCGAATGGCAGGAGCAAGAACCCGATATCGTTGTGATAGATACCGCGCTCAAAGATGTGGACGCACTGGAATTATGCCGCGACATGCAGCGCATCCACGACGCGCTGATCCTGGTCCTCACGAGCAGTGGCGATGTACAGCACGAGGTACGCTACCTGGAAACGGTGGCCGATGACTATATGCACAAGCCGTTCTTCCCGGCCCAACTGATCGCGCGGCTGCGTGCGATGAGCCGGCGGACGCGCAGCACTTTGCAGCAGCGCCCGGCCTCGCGTGTCACTGCTGGCCCCATCTCTGTCGACGTATTGAGCCACGAAGCGCGCATATTTGACAAAACCATTCGCCTTACGCCAACGGAAAGCAAGCTGCTGCACCTGCTTGCTACCAACGCGAACCATGTCTGCACGCAAGATCAGATCGTGAGCTACGTCTGGGGCTACGGCGAGGCAGGTGAGAGCAGTTTGATCAAAGCTCACATTCGCCACCTGCGCCAGAAAATCGAGCCGGACCCCGGCTCTCCGTGCTATCTGCTGACCATTCCGGGCGTCGGTTATACACTGGTCTCCTCGCCCAGAATCGAGCAAGATGGCCGCGGCCAGTTCCGCGAGCTGCAAGCGGCCTCTCGATAATTGTGACATAGAACGCAGGACCAACCGGCGGCAGTGCCGCCGGTTGGTCCTGCGTTCTATGGAATCTGTACCACAACCACGCTCACGTTATCCGCGCCGCCGCCTTGCAGAGCCGCCTGCACCAGTGCATCGCTCGCTCGCGTCGCATCGCCTGCGTTCGCCAGAATGCGGCTGATTTCGGGATCGCGCACCATCTCCCATAGCCCATCCGAGCAGAGCAGCAAACGATCACGCGAACAGAGATCCACGACAAACCAATCTATATCCACATGCTCTTTCATACCAAGACTGCGGTAGACCTTATTGCGTTCTGGATGTGTATATATTTCATCGGCAGTAATTTCACCAAATGAGACCAGCGTGGCGACGAGAGAATGATCGCGCGTGATCTGCGTCAGGCCCACGCCGTTGCGATAGAGATAGGTCCGGCTGTCGCCCACATTGACCACGTAGGCTTTCGCCCCGAAGATCAGCGCGGCGGTCAGCGTCGTTCCCATCTCGACTCCCCGCTCCTGCCCACGCTGATAGATGGCCTGGTTCGCCCATTCTACTCCACCAATCAGCATATCGGTCAGAAACTCGTCGCTCAATTCATTGCTCATAATAATATTTTGCAAAACCGTATGCATCATGCTCTGTATGGCGATTCGGCTGGCCTCCTGCCCGCCTGCATGCCCGCCCATGCCATCGGCAACCACGAACAGGCCGAAGGGGATGAGCTGCGCCTGATAGGTGCAGGTGCTTTGCACCGCTACCACACTATCCTCGTTCGGACTGCGCCTCCGTTTGATCCCCACATGCCAGCCGACGCCCACTCCCAGCGGAGGAAGCGGATGCGGTCCCGTCAGGGCCGTGATCGGGATGGCGGTGCTGGTCGTGTGCTCCGACATTTCGCGCAGCGTGCGAAATCCTCCTGTATCGGGAACCGGCGGCGTGGTCAGCGCGGGCGGCGATGCTCGCTGCGGCCTCTGCGGCAGTCGCAGTCTGGGCATGGTCGTATCGAGATTTATATCCATGAGTGCGTAGCTTTCTGATTGAGCAAGCGTCAGTGGAGCACTATAAGGATACGCATAGGAAGTCACCCACCACATCAGATCCTGCTGTCGCCTGTTGAGTTGCTGCTGCATATCATGCTGGAGCAGTCGCAGACAAACCCAGGCCAGCGCCCACCAGACCATCAGCCACACCAGTGAGAGCAGCAGTAATCCCACCAGCGGCAGCAGGATCGCAGCACCCTGTTCGCTCCACATTTGCGGAAACTCGCAGATGAACTGGAGCAAGAGCAGCCACGCCTGCGGAGGAAATCCACCCGAAGCCCATAGGAGGAATAGAGCGATGGTCGAGAGTCCTATCCAGCTTGTGTAGCGCAGCCAGCGGCGGTTGGAATAGCTGTATTTGAACTCCTCCAGCATTGCTCCTTCTTACTTATTCTTTTTCCATAGTCTGCATATAGAGCTTGCAAACGATCTGAGTAGCGTTCGCTTCGCCGACATGGATGGCTAGCCTGTCCTGGAAGACTCCAATGCGTTCCATACGTGCCTGGATGAACGCGTGACGAGCGGTGCCCAGCGTCAGGCCGTTCATCCCGCTCCGCATTGCCTCCAGCTCCAGTTCGATCTGCCGGCGAACCTCGGCAATCTCACTACCCATCGTAGCAATTCCCTTCTCGCTCTCAAAAGCGCGCTACAATCTTATCGTCCTACAATTGTCTGTTCTCCTTCCAAAAAACGCTATTCCTGCTGGCAATTATATGTCCGAACGCTTCGAGCCATCTCCTAGCGCCCTTCTCGCCTGGCCTACCAACGCGTCACATATATGCGGCTCTTCCAAAGAATCACTGATCAGAGGATGCTTGATTTTCAGCGGCTTCGTCCTCTCTGAGTGGGCGTTCGCGCGGTTCCGCCGCGCCAGGAGAGGGTAGTGTGTGGCCCAGGCGCGAAGGTGTGAGTACGCGATGGTAGTTGAGGATTATGCGGAAGAAGATCTTTTCTATCTTATACGAGGTCTTATAATGCCAGTTTGTATAACCACCGCGAGGCAATCGACGCTCACCATTAGCAAAGCTTACTCAGACCTCAAGCTTCGCTGAAGTAGCGCTATTCGACGCGCGGTGGCCCCTACTTGATGCGCATGCGCATACCCTCCAGCCCACCCTGTGTCTCTGGAGCAGCCCACACGGTTTCCAGCCACCACGTCAGACCGGCCTGCACATAGGGAAGGATGATGGCGACAGCCTTCTCGTGATCGTCTCCTGGTGCATGCGTGAGGGGCTTTTTCTAACCATCTCCCCGGCCTGTGCAGAGGTAATCTTATCGGGCTGCAAAATGACCCCAAAATAGTTCATGCCCCATACCGGCTTCACGCGATAGTAGACAATCTCCTGACCGATGAAATCACTCTCCCCAGGATAGCTGTCATGGTAGGCCCAATCATGCTCTGAGAATTGCAGATCTTTTGATCCCAGACGATAGGGGAGGAGTTCTTGTGCACTTCCAACGTAGGTATTGGAACTTGTGCAGCGTGCAATTATCCTGAATGTTGGTGCGCCGCCCGATGACGATAGGCGCGGTGGAAAGTGTACTCTAAAATAATTCGGTTGTCAATATTCACAACCTTTTATAAAGAGAGAGATCTAACCTTGCCTAGATGGATCCCCTGGGTGATGTTGTTGTCGCCATTCGGCAAGGGCCAGTGCATGCTCTGGATTTCTAATAAACCAGGCTCCGAGCGCACGCTGATAGCCTCGTACAAGGGAGATGGGTGATTGGAGCACGTCAAGCCAGTATGTGTAACGATTTTTGACGGGTTCAGCATACTGCCGCATTTTCATTCTCACGCTCATAAGAATACCATCTTTAGACTCAGTGTAGGCATAAAGACGCGGAATGATGATCCCTTGCTCTCCTAACTGCTCAAATTCTTTACTGACACCGTGCAGGAGTACGCTTGTGTGTCTATGACGCTCAGCCTTGTCCTTGATATCCGGGTCACTCCCGATGCTTACGAGTATGCAGCCTATAGGTTTTCCTGGCTCTAGCTTTTGTACATCCTCGCCTCTAATGTCCCTCCCTCGGATCTCATCCCGCATATATGCTTCTATGCGCTCATCGGTTAGTGCAATAATATGCAGATAGGCGACCACATCCCCGTTGGGCCTTTTCACAACATAGTGCCCACGGTTTTCCTTTTCGTACCACGCCCGACGTGTCTCTGTGGGAATAGGCCGTAGTGTCGCTGTCTTAAAGAGTTTTGCTGAAAGTTGGGTGATCTTCTCTAGGTCCTCGGCAGTCGCTTGAAAAAATTGCACGTCGGTATCTCCTATGCGTCCTACCTCTTCCATGACGATCTTTTTTAGCGCATCGATGCTGTAATATTTTTGTTTTCGGGAAGGCGGGCCTTCTCGTTTTAGCCTTCCCTGCCTTACATACTTGTAGATCATCCCTTCGCCTACATTCAGGCCATGATCGTTTAGATACTTTACCGCATCTTTTAGTTGGAGGTGGCCTTCAGGCGGTCGTTGTCGTGGCATACTGGGTTTGCTTCTCCTCTGCAAGTGTCTTCAGCCTAGTATACACTATTCCCCACCATTTTTACAATCCTCCTCTTACTTGCTAAACATGTTTTCTGTATCACCGAAGTTTCAACAGACCTCAGATTAATGAAAATTTGGTTGTGAATATGTATTGACATATACAACTTTTCAGTATATACTTTTGAATAGTGAAATAAAGTTAGCTATGTTAGTGGTAGCAAAAAAATCTAAGCCCTTAGCTTGACTTTGTACATTTTTTGGCAAGCGAGCGTGGAGGAAAGCCATGCCTACCGTATGCTCGCGCTCAGATTTGCAATTTTGTACAAAGTCAAGCTTAGATTGTCCCTGTAGGTTTGGTTCCTGTAGGATTCCGGTTAACATGGATCAGATGTTAACCGGCAAAAGAGTTCAGCCTACAGTTAAACCGTTGCCTGAACTCCTCTATACTATGATACGAGGGGCCGCAGGCGGTCAAGCCTGCACCATGCAGGCAGAAAGGATGGACCGACCAATGGCAAAGCAATTTTGGAATTCCCTTTGTAAGACGCAAGGCCACCAGTGGCGCACCTCAGCGAGCAACCAGTTCCGCATCTGCGGGCGCGACCACTGCCGCGCGATGGAACGCTTCGACGGCACAGAGTGGGTAGACGCGACGCGCACGTACCCCAGCAAAAACCCGCTCGCCAAAGAGATGCAGCAGGCGAGAGAGCAAGCAAAAACCCAGGCCAAAGAGCAGCACAGGCAGCAGAGCAAAACCCCTTCATTACCCTCCCCTGTTCAGCAACTCGACCTCATCGATGCCTACAAAGCAAGCGCCCCGCTCGAAATCGACCTGTACAGCAGCGAAGAAATCCGGCAGGCGGAGCTTTCCTACTATCGCCTGCTCGGACGTTAGGGGGTGCGTGATGGCTCAAATCTCAGCAATCGAGTGGACGACGACCTACCACGAAGACGGAACCGTGACACCTGGGGCTACCTGGAATCCTGTCACTGGCTGCACGGAAGTCAGCCCTGGTTGCGATCATTGCTACGCGCGCACCTTCGCCGAGCGCTTCCGGGGCGTGCCAGGACACCCCTACGCACAGGGCTTTGACCTGCGGCTCTGGCCCTCTCGCCTGGACCTTCCCACGAAGTGGAAACAGCCGCGCCGCATCTTTGTCAATAGCATGTCCGATCTCTTCCACAAGGATGTGCCCGATAGCTTCATTCTCGACGTGTTCCGCACGATGACCCTCCGTGCCCCCTGGCACAGCTATCAGGTGCTCACCAGGCGTCCCTCGCGCCTTACGAACACCCGCCTCCTGCGCGCTATCCTCTCGATTGCCGACGGCTGGCCGTCTCACATCTGGCTGGGCGTCTCGGTGGAGAGCCACGCCTATCGCTGGCGCATCGCGAAACTGCGCCAGGTTCCCGCTCCGATCCGCTTCCTCTCCTGTGAGCCACTGCCTGGTCCCCTGGACCTGGATCTTTTTGGGATCAGGTGGGTGATTGCGGGGGCCGAGTCCGGGCATGGGGCGCGGCCAATGGATGAGGACTGGGTGCGAGGCATCCGAGATCAGTGCAAGGCGGCCCATGTCGCCTTCTTCTACAAACAACACGCGGTCCG
>Ga0209061_1004485_pt1 | contig 13410 bp, 11 predicted proteins | sample Coa_R1_10_FD_187157 | JGI IMG/M metagenome (GOLD analysis project Ga0209061, IMG submission 187157) | Surface soil microbial communities from Centralia Pennsylvania, which are recovering from an underground coalmine fire - Coalmine... | ecosystem: Environmental > Terrestrial > Soil >...
AAACCGTGAGGGCAATACTCACATTCAAATGGAGGTGATAGAATAGGAGAAAAGCTCAAGAACGGAAAATAGGGAAGGAAAAGCGTATGAGAACAGCCAAGCACTATCCTCAGGCGAGGGCTCGCATCTTTCGCCCTGAGCAAACACACTGTCTTGATTGTCAGACTCGCCTGCGCCGCGCTCACCTTGTTTCGCGTCGCACCGTCGTCACTCTCAGCGAAGTCATTCGCCTCACCCATTGGGGATATCGCTGTCCCAATGCAGCGTGTCCGGGGGTAAGGTGTCTCTACCGTAGTGCCGAAGCCGACCAGCTCGCCCTCCCCGGCTTTACCTTTGGATTGGATATCGTGCTGCTCGTGGGAAGCTTGCGCCTTCGTCAGCATCAAAGCGTCGATGAAGTCCATCAAGAACTCAGTCAGCGTCTGGCTTGCCTGGAGGTGACGATTTCGCGGCGAGAGATCCTTTTCCTCTTTGAAACCTACACGAGCTTGCTCCGGGCAGCCAGCGAGGTCGACCAGGATGCTGACTGGAAAAGTCAGGTGCAGGCCAATAAAGGGCTGATCCTCCCGGTGGATGGGATTCAACCAGACAAAGGCAATGAAACCGTCTACTTGGTGCGCGACCTGCTCACGGGGCGAGTGCTGCGAGCAGAAAATTTGACCTCAACCAGAAAGGAGGTCCTTCTGGCACTGCTCCAGGAGGTGAAAGCGTTGGACCTGCCGATTCTGGGCGTGATCAGTGATGGGCAAGAAACGTTGCGCCAAGCCGTAGCAGAACTCTGGCCAGAGGTTGCTCACCAACTCTGCCACTTTCATGTCCTGCGAGAAGCCTCCCGCCCGTTGTTCGCCCTCGACCATACGACGCGAACACAGGTCAGAACAGCTGTCCAGAAAAAGGTTCGCGCTTTTCAGGCGCATACCCAACGCCGCTTGCCGCACAGCGAGCACAAGTCTGCCCAACAACTGGCAGTGCTTGATAGCTATGCCGCTGCCATCCAAGCGGCGATTAACTTCGATGGCCTCGCCCCCTTCTGCTATGCTGGACTGAACATGGATGAGGCGCTTGCTGACCTGCAGGAGAGCCTGGCACGCCTTGAAAAAAAGAGGTCTTCGTCGATCAGACCTGCAAGAACCGCTTGAGGCGCCTCAGGACGATCCTTCAAGCAACGCAACCCCAGCGCCAACCTTTCCAGCAGATCCGGCAGATGCGTGAGTGGCTCCTGGAGATCGAGCGGATACTGGCGGGAGAATGGGCAGTGACTCCTGAGGAACTGACCCGAGCGGCTGTGGAACAGCGACTGGATGGGTGGCAGGCCCGTTTGCAAGTCCACTTGCAGTCAGTTGCAGGGAACACGGAGGAAGTACGCTGTCTCTCGTATTTGCTCAAAGTGGTCACGGAGTTGCGCCCCTGGCTGACCTTCTGCTATAGCGTTGCTGACTTACCTCGTAGCAACAATGAGATGGAATTGCTGATCCGAGGGATCAAAACACGCTACCGACGCATCAGCGGGCACAAAAACTGGAATGCATATTTGTTGCGCTATGGACGCTGTAGCGCCTATTACGAAGACTGGGCAGACCAACCCGAGAGCTTAGAGAGCCGCTTGAGGCTGGTTGCTCCCAAAAAGTGGCGACAGGTTCGAGAGGCCTGCCGCAGCAGCCAGAAGCAGCAGCTCAATCGCTATCACTTCCGCCATCAGCGTCACGGGTATCTAGCGGCTTTAGAGGCCCAATGGGAGCAAGCTTGTTGGATGTGAGTATTGCCCTTATGGTTTTAAAATGTCACGCTCCTGTCGCGTCACCTCCAGTTCGCGTTTGAGGCGGCGCAGTTCCTCCTCCTGAGCCGTTTGATGGCCGCTTCCCGGAAACGCTTCATCTCCATGAGCTGCCAGTTCCTTGCGCCACTGGTGAATGGACGTGTCAGAGATACCCAGTTCGCGAGCCACGTGCGCGATTGGCTTGCCGCTCGTCTGCGCCAATCGCACCGCTTCGCGCTTAAACTCGACCGTGTAGGTCTTTTGCACTTTCTTCATGCTGCTTCACCCTCTTTCTGGGAGGAGTATACCCCAAATCTTTCTCTACTCCACGAAACCAGGGGAAGTTCAGAGCTACCATCCGGCGCATGTGAGTCGGCTGCTCAAAGCGATCAAGTACAGCGTGCAACAGCCGATCGAACGAGCAACGCAGCGAGACGAACAAGCCATCAAGACGTGGAAAGAGGAGCGCTGGCCGGCGTTAAAAAAAAGCCCAGCAGGAAGACAGAACGATCATTTTCGTCGATGAAGCCGGGTTTTATCTGTTGCCCATGCTGGTGCGCCCCTACGCCCCGGTAGGGCAGACCCCGGTCCTCCGCGTTCCGTTGACCCGCGATCATCTTTCCGCGATTGGGGGCATCACCCCACAAGGGCGCATCTACATGCAGATGCAAGAAGCAGCCTATCGTACTGAACACGTCGTCGCGTTTTTACGAGTGCTTTTGCGCAAGATCAGCGGCAAACTCCTGGTCATTTGGGATGGGTCTGCGATCCATCGTGCGAAAGAGATCAAGGAATTTCTGGCGGCTGGGGCAGCCAAGCGGCTCCATTGGGAGCGTCTGCCGGGGTATGCCCCCGAATTGAATCCGCAGGAAGGGGTCTGGAACTTGCTCAAACGGCGTGAGTTGAAAAATCTGTGTTGCCCAGACCTTTCTCACTTGCGCTGTGCCTTAGTACGGGCAAAAGAACGCCTCCGACATCGAAAGGAGATTCTTCAGTCGTGTTTTCCTCACGCCTTGGGGACGCTTTAGAAAGTTATGCGGAGCTCAGTAGTTCAGCGAGTAGCTCGCTCAGTTGACCATCGAACACTCGATTAGCACGGCCCCAGCCACCTCGGGCGGACAGAACGGGAATGATCTCGAAGTCATCCCGATCAATGGAGAGGTTCTGCACCAGATGCTGGCGAATATAGCCCATCCACTCAGTCTGCGCCGGTGTGAGCTGCCGTCCGGCAACAACCCGCTCTACTGCCTGGTTCACCCGCTCTTCTGCTGTAAGCAGCGGAGAGGTTTCACTTGCCGCACGCTTCACCATCGAGATGATATCGACCAGCGCTTTCTGATGCGTTGCCTGAAAAGCCCGCTGCAAGTTTGCTTCCGTAAAATGCTCCGGGGCCTGCGTGAGCGCCAGGCGGAGCTCAGTTAGCGGCGCGGCCCCCCATTCACGCGGGCGGGAGAGGAGAATTGAAAGCGCCTGGACCTCTGCTTGATGCTCGCGCACAAACTGCGTAAAGGCTGCCAGGTACTCTGTCGGCTTATACTCCTGACCGACTCCCGCCCGGATCAGCCACTCAGATGATACGGTATCGGTCACTCCCGGCGCGACCAGAAAGGTGCGCTGCCCCCGTGGATAGTTGTCGAGCAATTTCTGAAAATCGGGATCACGCAGTGTCCGCATCGTCTCGTTAAATGACCGGCGCAGCAAAGCGGCGAGGTCCTCAGCGAAGCGGGCTACATCACCATCAGGAATGTAGCGGGCAAACATCTCCCGTGCATCCCCGGTCATTTGCTTATCAACGCGTTGCAAGCGCTTGACGAGCCGACGGACGTTATAGTCCCGGTCCTTATTCTGCCAGATTTCCTCAATAATTTGCGGGGTGCTCTTACCATCGCTTTCAGGTGGCTCAATCGTCATGCCCGTCGTCTTGCGGAAGTACTCCAGCAGCGTCCCATCAAAGCAATCAAACACCACAAAGTGGGATTTGTCAGGGAAGCGCTCGCCTTTGCGTGTCCCCCGGCCTAGCATCTGCTCGAAGAGAATGCGCGATTTGACTGGGCGCAGGAAGACAATGTATTCCAGGTCAGGGATATCAACGCCGGTCGTCAGTAGATCGACCGTGACGACAATCCCGGGATTGGGCCGGTTGCGGAACTCGCGGATACGTTGCAGCGGGCGATCGACGCGCCCGGTGATCTTGGCAACAAAAGCGTCGCCCCGGCCAAAGACATCGCGCGCAAGGTCGACCAGTTGGTCAGCATGCGAGGTGTGCGGCAGGTCATTGGCAGCAAAGATCAGCGTCTTCGGGAATCGCCCGTACTCGCGCTCGTGCTCTGTCGCATAGGTTTTGATTTGCTCTAAAATCCGACGGTTGGAATCGGGTGCGGTAATTTTGCGCTCCACCTCGGTCGCATCATAGGCCCGCTCGTCATCTAAAAAGTCGGCCTGGCGCGTCCCTGTCTCTGGATCGATCTGATCGACCTGCTCCCCCTCACGCAGAAAAACGCCTTGCATGCGTACAGCAGATCTGACCCGCACCACATCATAGTCCACCAGGTAGCTTTCCCGGACCGCCCGGTCATACTCATAGCGGAAGACAATATTCTCAAAGTAGGCCATCGTATGCGCGGCCGGTGTCGCTGTCAGGCCAACCGTAATCGCATCAAAGTGGTCAAGCGTATTGCGCCAGACTGAGAGGTCATGGGCTGAGTAGCCACGATGGCACTCATCCGCCACAATGAGATCAAAGGCATGTATGGGAATATTGAGCTGTTCCACATCGGCGTCAAGCTCCTCATCGTCGAGTTTGATCGCCCCTGCCCCACCAAAAAGATTCAAGGCCATACGCTGGATGGTACAGACGTAGACAAACGCATCACCCAGCTTCGGTTGTGTCAGCAGCGTATTGGGCATGACATTGGGATCCCACTTCTCCCCCTCCTCAAAGTCTGCCTGTTGGAAGCGCTGGGAGTACACCGGGTAAATCTTATCAAATTTCAGTCCCGGCTCGGCCTCAAAGGAGGCAAGTGCCCGAACTGCTTGTGCCGCTAAGGCACGGCGGTCAACCAGAAAGAGCACACGACGTGCCACTCCTGATTTCATCAACCGGTATATTTGGTTGACCATCGTCAAGGTCTTCCCCGTTCCGGTCGCCATCGCTAGCAGCATCCGTCGTTTGCGCTCGCGAATGGCCTGCTCAACCGCCGTGTTTGCCTCCAGTTGATAGGGACGCATACCCAGATTCTGCGGAACCCACGCCAGCGCTTCCAGATCGGCCTCAAAGTCCCGTTCGAGCATTTCCGCAAGCGCAGTTGGCGTGTGAAAGCCAGAGACCCGGCGCGAACGATTCAGCTTATGGCGTACATCGTGAAACCAGGTGACTTCGCCATTTGTCGAGTAGAGAAACGGCACGCCAAACGCTCCCTGATACTGAGGAAGCTGCGCAATGCCCTTCGAGTACCGCTCTGCCTGGGTCAGCACGCCCTGTGGCCCAACCGTCAGCTTTTTCGCCTCTACTACCGCCTGTACACGTCCCCGGTCACAGAGGGCATAATCCGCCGGCCCATTGGTTGTCTCAAACTCCTCTACCGCTGTAGCAGTATAGGCCGTAACCGGTGAAGTCGCTGCGAAAGGCTTCACCGACCAGCCAGCTTGCTTCAGACGTGGATCAATTCGGCGCTTACGTGTTTGATATTCATGTTCTTTCCCAACAGCACTCACGTTACCTACCCCAGTACTTCTTTCTACATAATAGGTCTTAATGTTCGTGGATGGGCTCGTCAAATTCCCTGGTTCCAGTACCCATTGCCAAGCTGATTTCCCCTTGATAAGTATGAATGAGAGTCACTAACTTTTAGAACGACCAAGGGTCTTAATGTTAACCCTGCCGTTACCTCCTGAGTTATTATAATACAATATTATCGAATATATGACGAATTGTCCAGATTGCGGTCACCAAGGCCACATATGTCCAGTTGGAATGTCACCTCTGTTAAATGGTATATTGTGACATGTTAGACGTTTTATATCGTAGTATTGCTAAAAGGATAGAATTTGACCCTCAATATCACAATTCTAACGCCGACTACAATCTATCAGTCCGCTGATTTCCGTCTCACCGCTAATGGAAGGCTAGTTACTAATCGATCAGCGAAATCGGTAGTACTGACCTATGCAACATGGACCGGATTCGTCACCTATACAGGGCTTGGAAGCTGGGAAGGCAAAGATCTCTCGTATTGGGTAGCGGAGTGGCTGGCTGATGGGAAACAGCGAACTATGGCCGAGGTAGCAAACCGTCTGGCAGATGAAGGCACCAAACTCCTAACTGCTTGCCAGCAGCAGTTCGGGCGTTTGCTTAGACATACGTTTACGCTCGCTGGTTTCGAAGACGGTTTTGCTCGGGCATTCATAATATCGAATTTCGAGGATTGCTACGGGAGTACTCGAAGCTCCACGGACCGGCAACTTACAGTCACGACACGTAAACTCGGAACTGGTAGTAAAGCAACGGTGATCGTAACAGGATACAAGCCAGCAGTCCCGACTGATGATAGGCGAAAGCTGCGTGCGCTTGCATCAAGATATCCAATGGATGGAGGTCGTATCCGGCGCAGGATGGAGGCCCTCAATGCAAAAGCGGCTATATCATCTGTGAGTAAAGGGCTTATCAGTCAAGATTGTGTGGTCTTGTCATTTCGCGGTGACGGATCCGGTGTACTCCAATTGAATAGTGCAGCCACCGAACTACCCTCGCAGTTTCCGCATATCATGCACGGTATGAACACAACCAAGCTCATGGGCGATGCCCTGAGGAGTCTGGACGTTGATCCTACCCAAATACGCCTAGTGCAAGGTGGTTTTGCTTCAACGCATGCCCCTGGCCCCTCTGTGGTATCAGCGACGAGGTGCCCATTTGCAGTGGCTGATGTTGATGCTGCATCTGGTTACCAAATTCATGATATTACTCCGGCAGGCCTCAACTTCGTAACACCGAATGGCATCAATGATAGTGGTCATGTGGTCGGCACGGGGCAAGAGCGATCGAACACACAACCATATATTCCATGGGTGCGCCAGAATGGCCAGTTGACGCGTCTGAACTACACGGGCTACGCCGTAGCCATAAACAATCAGGGACAGGTAGCAGGGACGCTGCGAGGCGAACAGGGCGAGCGCGCGATTGTGTACGAAGGAAGCTTCCTAACTGAGTTCCCGCTCTATCATGGCGAGCCAGGAGTGTTTTCGGGTACTGATAGTTCTGCTCGCGCAATCAATGCTGATGGGGTGATCGTGGGCAGTGTGCGGAACCAAACTGAAGAGCGGGGTCGCCCCAACACGCGAGCCGCGGTCTTTCGGCCAGGACAACCGCCAACCGTATTAATGGAGCTGCAAGCAGGTTTTGGCAGCAGCGCGGTTGATATAAATGATCGTGGTCAAGTACTCGTAGTGGCTAACCTGGCTATCTTTGATACTCGATCCATCGTATGGATGCCGCACGAAGGAAACTGGTCCTACGTCGGGAATCCAAATGCAAATGTATTTCCAATCGCGCTCACTGACGACGGATTAGTACTGGGTCAAGTGAAGAACATTCGAGGAGAGCCTATTGCTGTCATTTGTCGGCCTGGAGGTAACTGGGAGCGCTTAGGAACGAATGATGGCTGGGAACCAATCGACATCAACAGCCGAGGTGACATTATAGGCTGGGCTCGGGTGGGCCAACTACAAAGACCATGGCTCCGTTTGGCTTCAGGACAAATTATCTGGCTTCCCTATGTCATTGAGCATAATACGACGCCAAAAGCTATCAACAACAATGGTCAGATTATCGGAAGCGCCGTCGCTGATTATGACCAACACACAGTGATATGGCAACGCTAAAGTTACCGGGCTTTACTACACGATTGGTAATTGTTTGCCTTTTAGGTTTTTGCAGCGAGGACTAGTACTAGTAGGCGGTGCAAAAGTCTGAAGGCGCTTGAGAAGGCAATGGAAAGCAAGCGAACAGAAGAATAGCTGGTTGCTTGCTTTGGCATTCTCCCCTGCTTAGGCCGTCTCCTTGACTCTTGATCGGACGGCGACCGCCGCCGCTATGTGGCGCAGGTTACTGGCGAGCACCCCTAGCCCGAGCCACCGCTCCATCCCCTCCTGCCCGTGGAGGAGGCAGAGGCCCCAGCCATAGTCGCGACGCAGACTCGCAATCCGCCCCTCGACGCCTGCGCGCCAGCGATAGCCTCGCCGAAACCTTCGGGTGCGTTCAAAGGCTTTGCGTTCCTGCGAGAGCTTGCCCGAAGCGGGAATGGCCACCAGCTTGACCCCTGCTGTGGTGAGCGTCGCTTCCGTCTGGGGTGAGTGGACCCCTCGATCGGCGGCCAGTAGCCCAGGGGGATGCTCGAAGAGCGCCAGGTGGTGTTCGACCGCCGCTATCGCTTGCCCATGCTCGTTGGGGTGAGCCAGGATCTCGTAGCGCGTCACGATGCCCCCATCGACTTCATCGAGCACGACCTGTCGGCCAAACTCAACCAACGCCCCGCCCTTGTGCCGCGGGATGGCACGCGTGTGCGGCTCAAAGAGACTGAGTACCTTCTGCTCGGAGGTGACTTTCTTGCCTTCGAGTACACGGCTGCGGGTTTGCACGATCACCTGCTCGATGAGGGGGAGCACCTGCTCCGTCTCCTGCGCCAGCCGCCTGGCCTGCTGCTGGCTGCATTGCCTCAGGTGCTGCAGCACCCGGGTGGCCTGCTTGACCATCTCTTCCGTCGTCTCCACCAGTTTCTCGTAGAGTTGCTTTTGCTGGGCTTCTTTGTCTTCGCCTTTGCGCCGCAGTTGTCGATGGAGGATTTGAGCGGTTTGACGGGCGGTCCGCAGTCGAGAGCGACCGAGCTGCTTCAGGTTGCTCACCTGATTGGCAAGCATCGTCTTCGCCCGCTGCACCAGGCGCGAGAGTACCCGGACCCCGTCCACCAGCAGTCCGCTGTCGGTAGGATGGTGAATGTTGGTCTGCACACAGGTGGCATCCAGGCGCAATTTGCGTCCTTTGGTAACCTTGGCCTGCACCGCCAGTTGTACCACGCGATCATTGAGCGCATGCAGCGTCTCGGGCTGCAGGGTATTGGCCCAGCGAATGAGGGTGCTATCGTCTGGCGCCGCCTGCCAGTACAGGCGGCAGAACCAGCGCAGTACCAGGTTCTCATCGACGCGATCTTCCGTCTCCTGATAACTCCAGCCGTACAAGTGCTTGAGCAACAGCATCCGTAGCACCGCCTCCACCGGCGTCGATGGTCTCCCAAAGACCTGCGTGCGTGGACGGCGTCGGCTAAAGTCGGCTCGCACTCGCTGATAGAGCTCATCATCCTCGCGCAAGTGATCCAGTTCTTTGAGCACGGGATCAATGCGGGCGGTCATCTGAGGCACGCGTTCAAAGATATCTTCTGGCTGGTAACGATCTCTGAGCATATTCCAACCCCTCCTCGTGGGTGTTTCTTCTCCCCCTATTCTCTCATATCTCCTGCTCAGATGTCACCTCCTCACCTTTGTTTCTCAATCCCTGGCTGCTCAAGCCGCTTGAGAGGCCCACTTTTGCACCGCCTACTCGTACTAGATACCTTACCTACCCCCTGCGATAACATACGAGACCACTGAGGCTATCAGGATCGGCCGCATCCCGCACTTCAATTATAGCTTAAAGAGATACAAAATCCTGCGAGTGCTACCTCCTTAATAGAAGACTGCACTATTGGACTGGCTGTGTTACCCACGCCAGGTTAGGGCCAACGAGCAATTCAGTCATCTTGGCGTGGTGCGTGTTCTTCATAGCTACTAAGCGCGTATCAAGTTCGTATCGGTCTGCCAGGAAACGGACTTCATCGACGGCATCGTAGGTCATAAGGAAGTCGCCGCGAGCCTGTGCAGCGAGCGCGAACAACTGCTCGTGGTTGAGATCGGCATGGGTATACAGGCGGCTACCGGCTCGCTTACCACTGCCAGCCACAGTGTACGGGGGGTCAATAAAGAACACCGCCGAGTCGGAAGTCACGTGCGTCGCTATAACCTTCAGTCCGTCGCTATGGACGAACGTGATACGCTCGCGGATGGTTGTAATATGCCGAATGCGACGGGCCAATGTTTCCGGGTACCAGCGAGAGCGAATGCCCCGACCGTTTTCACCGTACTTGAGTGGCCTCGATCCTGGCGCGAGGATGCCGCCGTGGTAGACACGGTTCTTCACAATGGTTCGGAAAGCTCGCTCCCCGGTGGAGGCAGGTGCAACCGCTAACAGATTCTCGACGTTTTCCTGCGTTAGGTCGAACTCCAATATCCGGCTCGCCAGCCATTCGCCCCCGTCTGAGTCGAGCACTGTCTGCCATACCGCCGCTACATCGGCATCAAGCTCGACCATCGTGACATGTTCAGCCAAGCGTTCCGATGCTACAGTGAGGCTTATAATGCCGCCACCGGCAAACGGTTCAATAAATTCCACCGGACGTACCGGCGTCAAACCTATCCGCTCACGCACAAGCGGATCGAGCCAGACACGGATGCGCGGCACGAGCCACGTCTTGCCGCCGGGATAGCGGAACGGACTTAGCTGCGGCACGGAGGCCACATTTACCACTTGGGTAAGGTGATCATGACCGAAGAGACTCGCCTGGTACACTATGTCCTCCTATTCACCACTCCCTAAAATATCCTGCAACGTTAGGGCGTCGGGAGGTGCCTCGCCTGCGGTGCCGTTCCCAACTACCACTTTCTTATCGAGGCGCTCTTGCAGTGCGTCAATAAAGTCTTGCACATTGCCCGGCTCAGCCGTTGTAATGCGTTCGAGTGCGAACCGGAAGCGTGTGTACACCGTTCGACTGCGGACAAGCCGCTTCTGGCCGCCGGTGTTCTCTAAGTCATAAATAAGCCACGCTAGTTCAGCGTCGGCGGGGTCAACTTCTTCCATTCTGGGCAGCGTACTGAAAAAATGACGATCCACTGCTACGGCTTGCTTCTTACCCCAGGCGTGTAGAATACCGCCCTTATAAATAAGCTGCGGGGCGAGTCGCTTCCGTGATGACGAAAGGTAGTCGGGATGCGGGTAATTCTTGCCCTTGCTCCAATCCATGTTTGCCCGTTCACGGGGGTTCTCCATATAGTAGGCGAACGCCTTACGGATGTTACCCGAGATGTAAACAGCTTGCACTTCCAAGGAACCGAAGTCCGTAATGCGTCCTGCCTGATCGTAGGACACGAGTACTATATCGATGTTACCTGCCGACTTACCATTCTTATCATTGAGCCGGACCTCAGTGAGTGATGTCCAATGCGTTCCAGCTGGGAAAAAGAAGGCAGCAGCGTCACTAGCCATGAGCCAGTCCTGCCGGAAACGGATCGGGCATGTCACCACCGCATTGTTACCCTCGTATACACTGCACACGCCTAATGGGTCTTCGACTTTGTCTTTTGTACAGTTCGGTACCTTGTTATTGAACGGGCACAGCCTGTTTGCACGGAAATGCTCCGCATGAGGTGAAAAATCATCGATGGCGAAGCCAAACACCTCAGCCATTGGTTGTTTTGGCACGTCTCCCACTCCTTACCATACATAAATAAATACTCAGCACTGCGCTAGATGCCTCTATTGTCCCATAGCCTGTCAAGCCGACCCCACATACGTAACGGAGCATTGGTCAGCCCTCACTCTCACCGAGTATAAAACAGCGCTCCGTGAAGAGGCATTGATGAGTACAACTACAGACAGGTTTGGTAACTAGTGGGTCACTTGCCAACTCCGTCGCAGTTGTCGACCCGCCGGTAAAAGCGCACCGAACGGATGCGACGTGGAACCACATACTGGGTGGTGGCCCCAGACCCACCGAGTCGATGGCGCCGCGCGTAGGCGCGATCACGCCGGGCATGGCGCTTGCCTCCCCAGATGAACGGGGTCGGGTGGCGATTCCAGCCGGCGATGGCATCGGTGAGCCACTCTTTGAGAACCTCAACATTATAGACATGATGCCCTTCTAATGCGCGGCGCACAATGATGCGCTGCACCGACTCGGCCATGTTGAGCCAGGAGCCAGCATTGGGCGTATATAAGAGGCAGATCCCCCGTTCAGCGCACCAGTGGACCGGGTCATGACTGCGGTGCCCCATCAGATTATCCAGGATGAGCAGCAGCCGAATGGGGGGCAAGAAGCGATCCAGTTGATCGGCGGAGGGGAGAGGGTCCCAGTCCTGCCAACGGCACCCTTCTGGAACCTCTGTGCGGGCAGGGGGACAGTGCTGGAGGATCGCCTCCAGTTCCTGCTGGAGCCAGGGATGCAGGATCGCGTTGGTGCTGTGATCAACGGCTTTGGCTCTCAGCTCTCCGGTCGCGGGCCGAAACAAGGTCAGGAATTTGGCCGTCTTGCCCCGAATGTATTGGTGATCTTGCTGGACCGGCTCTCCTTCTGGCCTCCACGCTTGTCCTGCTACTGGAATGGTTTGATAGGGCCCCGCCTCGTCTTCACACCACACCTGAAAGCCCAGCTGCTCCCCCATCGTGTAGGCCCGCTCGATCACCGTTTTTTTTCCTGCGTGTAGGAATCCTCGCTTTGATACACCTGGCCATCTTTCCCTTTCTTGAGCGTTCTGCCGGTATGACACCAGGACCGGCTCTTTTGCCAGCTATAGCCGGCCTCATGCAGGGTATGCAGGATCGTAAAGGTACTGACCCGGGGCAGTCCATCGGGAGCCTTGCGCAAGGCTCGCTGCAGCAACGAGAGGGACCAGGTCGCGGTGGCATCTTCGTCTCGATCTGGTGTCCGGCCAGCTTCCCGAAGGATCCTCGCTTTCTCTGCTGCTCCATAGGTGGCTCCACGTCCGCGACGCGGCTGATCATTCAAGGCGCTCAGTCCATGTTCGTTGAAACGCCGGACGAGCTTTCTCACGGGGTCGAAGCTCCGCCACTCGGCTTGCCGTGCGGCCTCACTTCGACTCATTCCCTCTGCAATTGCCAGCAGCGCAACGGCTCGTTGATGGCGTACCAGTGATTCACCGCTGGCTCGTTTCACTCGGTGCAGTTCGCTCCGTTCCTCTGGCGTGAGTGGACGGAGAGCTTCGGCGACAGGATGTGGCATGAGAGGACCCCCTCTCCCTTCGTTTTTGTCCAGTTTGCCACAACTGCGACGGAGTTGGCAAGTGACCCACTAGGGATTCCTGGTGAGTAAGAAAGGCCTGGAGATCGATGTCAGTCAGTGCAGTGGCAGGCTTTTGACCTACCTCGGCCAACAATGGCGCGAGGTCTTCGGCGTAACTTTCGCGGGTTCTTCGTGCGAACGACGAATCCTCCAGAAACCGCTCGAAGGCAGAGGCCAGGGTCAATGAGTCGAAAGAAGTGTGTGTTTTCATGAGTTATTGCACCTAATGCGGAACATAGGGTATACTTCTGTTGAGGTGCCCACGCGATGCGCAACGAGTGGCACCTTCGGCTGACGTGCCTTCACAGGCTCGTTCAGTACTCGTGGCTTTTTCTGGCCAGGGATCAGAAATCCCTCTGCCTTATGCTAGCAGAGCCTTGAAGAACGCTCTCAAGCCACTTCGCTTAAGAGGTGCCACTCGTTGCGCATCGCGTGGGTATCGCAAGCGCTTCTCCCAGGAGCATGGCTACCGCTTCCTCAAACAAGATTTGCTCT
>Ga0209061_1004487_pt1 | contig 13404 bp, 15 predicted proteins | sample Coa_R1_10_FD_187157 | JGI IMG/M metagenome (GOLD analysis project Ga0209061, IMG submission 187157) | Surface soil microbial communities from Centralia Pennsylvania, which are recovering from an underground coalmine fire - Coalmine... | ecosystem: Environmental > Terrestrial > Soil >...
AGCGCGGCACCGGCACGTCTGTATCGCGAAGCGCGGTGATCACGCGATACTCGCGCTTCATATCGTGCGCCGTGGGCAGAACGTGGCCCAGCGGCGGCCGGCGCAGCACGAGCATGGCATGCGGGGTCTTGATGAGATACGTCAGGTTCGATTTGCCGCCGCTGATCAACTCCGCTTCAAGCGGCCCTTCTGCCTCGGGCAGATGTTGCGGTAGATATCGCTCAAGCGCATCGAGATCGACCCCTTTTGGTCCGCGCCGCGGCGCTGCCTCCTGCTCGACAGTCATCGCTGCTCTCCTTCGCGGGTCTCTGCTGCCGTCAAGGTAGCACGTCGGCAGCAGAACGTCCCCGCTTCTCCACCAGCCTGTACGCTCCTACTTATCTTCGCTGATAAAGCGGACCCGCAGAGTTAGAGTCACCGCAATCGCAACTCGCGATACTGCACCCATGTCGTGCAGCGGCACGGCAAACCACGGGCTGGAGGAGACATATGGTCGCCCTGATCATTCTGCTCATCTTGTTGTTCCTCGTATTCGGTGGTCTGGGGCTCTTCGTCGCTAAGTGGTTGCTGATCATCTGCTTGATCGCGCTCCTGCTTAGCATCCTCAGCGGCGGCTACTACCTGCGCGGCCGCTAAGCGCGCCGCCGACCGAGGTCATCCGGGGCTTCTCTGCGACGGCTGATCGCGCTACCGTTGCATCGTGTCGCGGCACTCAAACCGCTGCGGGGAGGGCACGATGCTGACGCGCGTCGATCGGGTGCAGATCGCCGTTCGCGATCGCGCGGCGGCGGCAGAACGGCTCGCTGCTCTCTTCGACGCCGAGCCGGTGGCCGATGACACCGTCGCCGCACTGAACGCGCACCGTCGCACCGTTCGCGCAGGCGCGGCGGTGTTCGAGCTGCTTGAGCCGGCTGAGGATGGCCCGGTGGCGGCCATGCTCGCGCGCTGGGGCGAAGGGTTGTTTGCTGCCGGTTTTGCCACCCGCGATCTCCAGACGCTTGCATCGCGGCTCGAACAGCACGGCGTGCCGTTTGTGGCGGAGGGTGAGCAGCTTTTCCTAAGCGGCGAAGGGCTGGACGGGTTGCGCGCTGTCATCAGCCACGACAGTCCGCCGACGCCCACGACAGGTGCTCTGCTCGGGCCGCTCTACGAAGTGACGATGCTGACGCCAGATGCCGCTGCTGCCGCCGCGCGCTACGCCGGCGTCTTCGCTCTCGACCCCGCGCGCTTCTGTCCGATCGACAGCGATCTGTACGGCTATCGCGGCACGCTGACGCTGTTCGATCCTCCCGCGCGTTTGGATCGCATCGAAGTGGTCGAGATCACGGATCCTGCGCGGCCGATGGGCCGGTTCTACGCGCGGCGCGGCCCGGGATTGTATATGTGTTACGCCGAGGCCGACGATATCGACCGCCTACGCGCACGGCTGGACGCCGCGGGAGCACGCCACGCTCCCAGCGCGCACGGCGCCGAGCACGGGCTGTACATCCACCCGAGCGGGCTGCTGGGCATGCTGATGGGCGTCAGCCGGACGACGTTCGCCTGGACGTGGTCGGGCCGGCCGGAGCTGGTGGTACCGCGATGAGCGCCGCACCGCTGGTGACGGTCTCGCGCGACGGGCGTGTCGCCACGATACGGCTCAACCGGCCGGAGAAGCGCAACGCGCTCAACAGCGCGCTGATCGCCGCGGCGACCACTTCTCTCGAACGGTTTCGCGATGATCTCGACACCCTGATCATCGTCCTCACCGGTGCGGGACCGGCGTTCAGCGCCGGCGCCGATGTGCAAGAACTCCAGTCTTTGAACGAGGAGAGCGCGCGCAACTTCATCACGCACCTGCACGTGCTGATCGATACCGTGCGCTCGCTGCCGCAGATCGTGATCGCAGCGATCCGCGGCCCGTGCCTGGGTGGCGCGCTAGAGCTGGCCGCCGCCTGCGACCTGCGCATCGCCGCCGAAAACGCCCGCTTCGGCATGCCCGAGGTGCGGGTGGGCATCCCATCGGTGATCGAAGCGGCCCTGCTGCCGGCGCTGATCGGTCTCGGCCGCGCCGCCGATCTCGTGTTGACCGGCGAGACGATGGATGCCGCCTGGGCGGAGCGGTGCGGTCTGGTCTCGCGCGTCGTGCCCGATGCCGCGCTCGACACCGAGGCGCTGGCGCTGGCGCACCGGCTGGCGTCGCTGAGCGGCCCGGCGCTGCGTGCCCAGAAGCGGCTGATCCGCGGCTGGCCAGGCGCCGTGATCGACGCCTCGGTCCAGGAGAGCATCGCCACATTTGCGGAGATGTACCGCACGCCGAACCCGGCCGAAGCGATCGCGGCGCTGCACGAAGGACGCCCGCCGCGCTTCGTCGTGCCGTGATATTTATTCTTGACCGGCCTGCCCCTGCACGGGATGGTGGAAGCGGCTTCCCCCTTTTGAAACGACAAGGAGCGCGGCGATGAGCGGCACGGGCGAGCGCGAAGAGAGCTTCTGGGATCTGCTCAACGAGATCTCGCGCCTGCAGGCGGCGATGGGGCAGGACATGGTTGCCTGGGCGCGCGTCTACGAGAACGCCGGCAAGGCGCTGCAACGCAACGCGGAGACCGCCGCGCTGATGGCCGATGTAGGCCGGCGTAGCGAGCGCTTTCTGCGCGACGGTCCCACGATGGCCGTCCGCCAGGCGATGAGCCTGTTCTTCAATCCGCTCGGTGCGCTGGGCGCGGGCGGCGCGGGCGGTCCGGCAGGGCCTCTCGCCCGCTTCTGGGAGACATGGGCAGCGGCGATGCCCTCCAGCAACCCGCCCGGCGCTAAAGAGCCACCGCGAGGCGAAACTAGCTGATCGTCGCCACTGGTGCGATGTTCGATAACGCCCGCTATAACGCCGCGCTCTGGGCACACATCGGCGCGATTCTGGCCGTGTTCGCTGGCTTGCTGATCGCCACGATCGCGCTTGGCCGCGCGCGCCGTGCAAAGAGCAGCGCCGCCATGGCCCGCGCCGCCACGATTGGCGCGATCGGCGCCTGGGTCACGATCGCGATCTGCGCCGTCGCGCTTGTGCCGGCGCTGTACATGGTGCCCAAAAAGTGGAGCTGGCAGCAGGCATGGGTACGCGCTGGCCTCTTCAACGGCGCGCTGATGGTCATACTGCTGGCGGGCATCGTCGGCCCTCTGCTCTGGCGGCTCGCGCGCGCAGCACGGCGCAGTCAGGAGCTCGAGCCAGCGCCCACCCTGCGCCGCGCGGCCACGCATCCGCTGCTCTGGGGTGCGGATCAGCTGGCGACGACGCTCTTTACTGGCAACGTTGCCGATATGTACTTCAAACCCGGCACGGCGCTTGCGCTTCTGATCGTCGTGCTCGCGATACTGGCGGGTTTGCTCTCCACGCTGCCGTCACTGAGGCGCTACCGCAAGCTCAGCGAGCTAGCACGCGCCAAGCGCGGATAGCCCGTCCGGCTCATGCCTCAAACGCGCTTGTGCGCTACAAAACGATGTATCGTTAGGCGTTCACGGCGCAACGAGGCGCAGAGAGGACAACGAAGATGGCACGCGAGCGTAAGAACGGGATCGATCAACCCGCGGGAGACTCGGCAAGCGAGCAAGAAGCTATCGCCCTGGCAGAGGACGGAACACGAGAGCAGGATAAGCATCCGGAGCCGCTGGGGAGCGCCGCCAGCGCGTTACGCGACGTCGCGCAGCGCGTGCGCGAGCGCGCGAGCAGCGCGCCCGTGCCTGGTCTCGACACCGCTGCCGAGGTCGCGACGCGGCCGCTCGAACAGAGCGCGGCGTACCTGGAAACGCACACGCCGATGGATATCTGGAGCGATACGATGCGTTTCTGCCGCGCGCATCCGGCAGCGGCGCTCGGCATCGGCTTTCTGGCCGGCTACCTCTTCCACAAGCTGTTCCGCTGAACCGGCGCGACGGTACTTTGCGCCCCATGGCGCTTACGGCGCGGCCCAAGCTACCGGTTCCGTGGCCGCGCCGTTTCGTACCGTGCAGGCTCAGCGCCTGTCTCTCCTCCCGCACGCCGCCGTGCTACCCTGACCTGCGGAGCATGACGCTTCCTGCGGGAGAGTAACGGGTGACGGCGATCGACGCGCTCATCTTCGACCTCGGTGGCACGCTGCTCGATTTCCCCGAGTGGGAAAGCGAGGTAGCGGCGCGGTGGCGCGTCGCCTACCGCATCCTCGTCCAGGATGAACGCGACGGCCTGCCCGACGAGGAGAGCTGGACCGCGGCGATGCTCGCTGCCGAACGGGCGCACTGGCAGCGCGTCGACAGCGAGCACTGGAGCGGGCCGCCCTCGGGCCTTGTGCTCGACGGCTACCGGCGTCTCGGGCTGCGTGCCGACGAAAGGCTGATCCTTGCCACGCTCGACGCCGTCGGCCGCGCGATGGACGGCTGGGCCAGGCCCTTCCCCGACACGCTGCCGACGCTGCGCCTGCTGCGCGAGCACGGCTATCGCATCGGTCTGCTCTCCAACACCTGGTGGGCCGCCGAGTGGCACAACGCCGACCTGGCGACGCACGGGCTGCATCCATACATCGACGAGCGCGTCTTCACCTCCGACCTGCCGCACTCCAAGCCGCATCCCGAAGCCTTCCGCGCCATCACCGAGCGGCTCGGCGTCTCCCCCGCGCGCTGCGTGATGATCGGCGACCGCATCATCGACGACATCAGCGGTGCGCTGGCCGCGGGCATGCGCGCGGTGCTGAAGACCAACGGAACATCCCCCGCGATCCCGTTCGAGATCGCTCCCACCGCCGTCATCGCCTGCCTCGCCGAGCTGCCCAACCTCCTCAGCAGCTGGTCATGATGCATCCGTACTCTGTTTCCAGGTGCAAGCCATGAACAGCCTCTTCTCCGAGCGTGCCTTTTTCGATTGGCTCCAGCGCATCTCGGCCCTTTACAGCGAAGCGCTGGCGGACTGGGGCCAGGCCGCGAAGAGCGCCGCAAACAACGGCGAGATCCAGCCGCTGCTGGACGCCACCGACCGCGCCATCGAGCAGATCGTCTCTGGCCTGATGGAGATCGGTCGCCAGCACGACGATACCAGCCTACCCCGCCAGAGCGTGCGCGTGCTCGACGCGCTCGACCGGCTGCTCGGGGCCAGCGTCGAGTTCCTCGAAGATGCGCGCGCTGGCCTGCGCGAGCAGGGTCTCGCCGCGCTCCCACGCATGGCGCCGCGTGTGAGCCAGCTGCGCGAGCTGGAAGAGGCCGTCGAACGCGCCACCGACGCGATGCAGGACCGTCTCGACGATACGTTTGGCAGCGCGGGGTGAATCCGAGGCCATGAGCGAAGTGATCGTCGAAACTACCGCCGGCCCGCCGCCGCCGTTCACGACCGATACCGCGCCGCTGCTCGTCTTTCTCTCCTTTGTCGCCGCGGAACGGTACGGCTCGACGCATCCCCTTTCGGCGCTTTCGCGCCGGCTGCGCCGCGATCTGGGAATCGATACGCGCCCGTTCGAAGAGTTCAGCGACGCCAACGCCGAGGACGACGAAGACCGCGCCGCGCTCGAACGGCTCTGGCAGCCCGCCGCGCCGCTGGCGGAAAGCGCGGCGCGCGCCGCCGCCGCCCTCCGCGATCATCCCGATCTGCAAGCGCTCACCCGCGATGCGCCCGGCCTGGCCGATCTGCTCGACGAGCTGGCCACGATCGCGCGCTGGGCCGCCGCGCAGGACGCGCGCATCCGCCTCACCTATCGCATCTGAGATGGCCCACGCCGCCCTCTACTGGGTGACGAGGGCGCGTAGCTCGTCGAGCAGCGTCGCTACGTAGCCGAGCGCATCTGCGATCGTTGCCGGGTCCGCAAGGTCGATATCGACGAGCGCCAGCGTCTCCATCGGTGGACGCGAGCTGCCGGAGCGGAGCAGCTCCAGGTAACGCGGCACGAACGCCGTGCCATCTTGCTTGTAGCGTCGGTAGCAGGCTAGCGCCGCCACCGCCGAGAGGCTGTAGTTGTAGCAGTAGAACGGCTTGAAGAAGATGTGCCCGATACGCGCCCAGTCGACGCGATGTTCGGGCAGCACCTCGACCGCGTCGCCGCAGAGATCGCGGTAAAGCCGCTCCCACGTGTCGTTCACGAACGCCGCGTCCAGCGGCCCGCTCGCCGCGCGTTCGTGGATGGCAAGTTCGAGGCGGCTGATCGTCGATTGCCGGAAAAGCAGATTGAGCAGATCCTCGATGTTGCGCGTCAGCAGCCGCCGGCGGCGCGCCGGGTCGCGCTCCACCTCGAGCAGGTGGTCGAGCAGCAGCAGCTCGTTGAAGATCGAGGCGAGCTCGGCGAGCAACATCGGTGGATTGGCGTTGAGCAGCGTCTGCCGCTGGGCGATCAGTTCGTAGTGCAGCCCGTGGCCAAGCTCGTGCGCCAGGGTGAAGAGCGATTCGACGTCGTTGGTCCACGACATCAGCAGATAGCTGTGCAGACCGTAGACGGGCCAGCAGAACGCGCCACCGCGCTTGCCCGGCCGCACACGGGCGTCGACCCAGTTGCGCGCAAAGAACCCGGCCGCCAGCGCGGCGTACTCCGGGCTGAAACGGTCGAGCGCGTCGGCGAGCGCGCGCTGCCCCTCGGCGTACGACAACTCCTGCTCGGGGGCGGCATCAGGCCAGGGTGCGTAGAGATCGCAGGTGCGCGGCCGCATCCCCAGTGCCTGCCCCTTCAGGCGGTAGTACTCCTGGAACAGCCCGAAGCGATGCGCCGTCGTCTCCATCAGCGCGCGGAAAACGGCCTCGGGGATTTCGTCCACGCTTTCAAGTTGCGCCTGCAGCGTGCCCGCGTAGCCGCGCCGCCGCGCATCGAGACGGTGGTCCTGCGCGATTGCGTTCAGGATGTAGGCGAACAGCCGGTTTTCGCGGCGCAAAGCCCGCCGCACCGAACGGTACGCTGCGTAGCGCACCCCGGCGTCCGCGTGATGCAGCAGCGCCGACAGCTCTGCCTCGGTACGTGCCACCGTACCCTCGGGTGTACGCACCGGCTGGTAGCGCAAGCTCCCCTCCCGCAACTCGTGCAGCTTCACCCAGGCATCGCGGCCGGTCAGCGCCTGCTCGTTGAGGACGCGCTCGACATCCTCGCTCAGCCGGTGCGGTCGCTCCTGCGCCAGGCGATCCAGGTAATGCCGGTAGTTGCTCAGCTCGGGTGCCGTCTGCAGCGTCGCGAAGCGCTCTTCGGGCAGCGCCTGCAGCTGCAAGCTGAAAAAGAGCAGCTCATTGCTCGCCTCCGTGACAGCCTCATCGACCTTATCCGTCCATGCGCTCGCTTCTTCATCGCGCGTGTTCGCGGCGAAGCGCAGGTGTGCGAACGCGACGATCCGCCCCGCTAGCTCTTGAATCGCCTCTAGCTCGCGGATCGCCCCGGCCAGCCGCGCCGGTTCCTCCGCCAGCGCGGCCACCTGCCCGTGGTAGCCCGCGCGGAACTCGGCGGCGCGCTGGCGCAGCAACTCCATGTCCGCGGCCAGACGCGGATCAGTGAAATCCGCGTAGAGATCGGTCAGATCCCAATCGAGCGAAGGTTGGGCGGCAGATACAGACGTCACGGATGTCATCGAGTCTCTCCAGCCTTCTTCCGTCAAGCGTCCGACGGTGCTGCTGCGGGCGTCAAGCAGCCCGCGGGCCATCCCTACCCCACCCGCGGTGTGCTACGCTCCCGACATGCTTGACCTCTCCACGATCCCGGTGATCGATGGCCATCTGCACCCACCGCTCGCAACGGAGAGCGTGGACCGGCATCCGTTCGCTACCTTCTTCACCGAAGCGAGCGACCCCGAAATCCTTGCGCGGCACCTGCCGAGCACCCGCTTCTTCGCTCGCGCCGTGCGCGACCTCGCGGCGCTGTACGGCTGCGAACCGCGTCTCGAAGAGATCGCCGCCGTGCATCGCCGCCTTGGCACGCGCGAGGTGCTGCGCCGCTGCACCGCCGCGGGCAACGTCGCCGCGCTGATCGTCGATGATGGCTACGCGGGCGGCGATGAGGCGCTGTCCGTTGCAGAGATGGGGGCAGCCGCTGGTGCGCCGGCACGACGCGTCGTCAGGCTAGAAAGCGTGGCAGCATCCCTCGCCACCGGCCACAACGACATCGCGACGTTCGAAGCGACGCTGTTCGACGTGCTCGACGAGGCACGAGCACAGGGCGCGGTGGCGCTCAAAAGCATCGTCGCCTACCGCTGCGGCCTCGTACCGCTCTTCCCCACGCGCGAGGAGGCGACGGCGGGCCTGCGCGCCGAGCACGCCCGGCTCGCAACACCGCCGCCGCGTTTGACCGATCCGCGTCTGCTCTACTTCGTGCTGGAGCGCGCGCTGGAATGGGCGGGCGAGCACGCCCTGCCAGTGCAAATCCACACCGGCTTTGGCGATCGCGATCTCGACCTCACACGCGCCAACCCGGCGCTACTCAGGCCGCTGTTGGAAGAGCCACGCTTCGCCCGCTGCCCGATCGTGCTGCTGCACGCTGGCTACCCGTACAGCCGTGAAGCCGGGTATCTCGCCGCGATGTATGCGCACGTTTACGTCGACTGGTCGCTGGCGAACCCGCTGCTAGCCGGACCGGTGCTCGTTCAGGTGCTGCACGAGTTGCTGGCGCTGGCCCCCGCGAGCAAGCTGCTGTACGGCTCCGACGCCTGGGGCATCCCCGACTGGATCTACCTCGGCGCGCGTTATGGCCGCGAGGCGCTCGCCGCCGTCCTCGCCGACGAGCCCGACGCACCGGTGCTCGCCCGCCGCATCCTGCACGACAACGCCGCCGCGCTGTACGGCCTGCCGGCGGCGAACGGCTGAGACGCCGCGCTATCGCACGGCCGGGCGCGGGGTGTAGCCTGGAAGCGGAGATCCGGAGCGAGAGGCGATGCCGACGCTACACCGGTGCAACGTCTGTCACGAGGAGATCGCGCGCGGCGAGGGCGAACCGTGCATGGTCTGCGGTGCGTGGTTCCATTACGCCCGCAACCAGGCAGACCGACGCCGCTGCGGTGTCAACGCCTGCGAGGTGCCCGGCCTCGACGCCTGAGGGGCAACCTTCGCCTGCGCCGTGTGCGCGGCGGAGTACGGTGAGCGCCGGAGCTGAGCGCGCCTCACGACGCTTCGCGCCGCCGCACCAGCCGCAGCACGAGGCCGATCTCGCTCGCGCCCGAGATAGCGGCCACGAGCGCGAACGCGGCCACGCCCAGCGGCACACCAACGCCGACCTCGAATAGGTAGCGTATGCCGCGACGATCGGCCAGCAGCGCCGAATCGCGCGCCCAGAGCATCAACGCCGCCAGCGCCACAACCATCACCCACGTCGCCGCCGCGGCGCGGAGCGCCGACCAGGCCAGCGCTCCGCCTTCCAGACCGCCGATGCGCCGCCGCAGTAAGACGAATAACAGCGCCGCTTCGACCGTCACGGCGAGCGAGATCGAGAGCGCGAGGCCACGGTAGCCCAGCGGCCCGCGCAGCAGCAGGCTGAAACCGATGTTGAGCGCCATGCTGACCAGCGCGATCGAGACCGGCGTGCGCGTATCGCGCAGCGCGTAGAAGCCGCGACTGAGGATCTCGATCAGCGCCTGCGCCGCCAGCCCGACGCTGTAGAAGAGCAACGCATCGGCGACGATGTGCGTCGAGCGCGCGCCGAAGTTGCCGTGCTGGAGCAACAGCGCCACGATCGGCACGCGCAGCACGGCCAGCCCTGCTGTGGCCGGGATCGTGAGGAAGACGATCACGCGCAGCGATTGTGCCAGCGTCGCACGGAAGGCGCGCGGGTCCTCCGCCGCGACCTGATCGGCCAGATGCGGGAAGATCGCCGTGGAGATCGCCTGGCCGATCAGGGCCAGCGGCAACAGCACCAGCGACCAGGCGTATGCCAGGCCGGAGATCGTGCCCGTGCCCATCTGCGCAGCGAAGTAGTCGGAGACGAGGAAATCGACCTGCAGCGCCGCCAGCCCGAGCATGCGCGGCAGCATCAACAGCATCACCTCGCGCAACGCCGGGTTGCGGATGGCGATGCGCGGCGTATAACGCATCCCCACGCTCACCAGGCCCGGCAACTGCACCAGCAGATGCGCGCCAGCGCCCGCAACCGTTGCCGCGGCCAGCAAGGTAACGCCCCACGTCAGGCTGCGCGAGGCGAACACGGCGCTGTACGAGACGGCGCCAGCGATGATCGCAGCGTTGTACAGCATCGGCGCGAGGCCGCTGAGAAAGAATCGCCGCCGGGCGTTGAGGATGCCGGAGGTCATGCCGCTGGCAGCGAAGAGGATCGGCGCGCCGAGCATGATGCGCGTGAGCCGCACGGCGAGGTGCTGGATCTCGGAGCCACGCCCGGCAGCGCTGCCGAGCCCCGGCGCCATCAGCGGAATCAAACGGGGCGCGAGCGCGAAGGCAACGACCGCGCACATCGCTGTGACCAGCGTGACGAGGTTCAGCACCGAACTCGCCAGCCGCCAGCCCGCATCTTCCCCCTCTTTGCGCCGCACCTGCAGATACGTCGGAATGAAGGCCGAGGCCAGCGTCGCGCCGGCGATGATCTGGAAGAGCACATCGGGGATGCTATTGCCGACGTTGTAGGCGTCCAGCTCCGGCGAGGTGCCAAAGGCATGCGCGATCGCCACGGAGCGCAGTGCTCCGAGGATCCGGCTGCCAAAGTACGTGCCCGCGACGATCAGAGACGCCAGGACGAGCGCGCGTCCGGCATTTGCAGCGCGCTCATCGCCGCCGGCGCGAACCCCCGAGCGAACGGTTGTGGCCACAGCCCACGCAGCCTACCAGGCGCCGATATCGATCGTCACGAGCGGCGGCGCCACCTCCGGCGTCGATGCGCGCTCGCGGATCGCGTCGAGCGCGGCGAGACGGGCCAAGCCGCGGTTCGTATCGCTGGCAACCTTGGCCGGATCGCACACGCGCAGGCGGAACTTGAACAGCCAGTAGGTAAAGGCCTTGAGGTCGGTAAAGTCGAGCCGCTCCCCCTGCTCCAGGCCATTCTCTGCGCGGAAGCGCGCCAGTAACTCTTCCCGCCGTTTGAAGTAGATCCGTTCGAACGCGGTCTCGTCGTGGCGCGGATCGTGCCCCCAGGGACGGCAGAGCAACTCTTTCTGCACGTCTTCCTCGAAGGCCAGTTGCAGCGCCTCTTCGACGGTGATGCCGTAGAAATAATTGCGGTGCAAGCGGTACTTCGTCGGGCCGAGAGCGCGCTTGAGCCAGTCGTCGTCGTAGCCCGGCGGCAGTCTGCCCGAGAAGATCAGCGCCTCGCGCTCCTCCTCCGGGACGAGGTCGGCAACGGCACCAAGCAGACGCTCGGCCAGCGTCAGCCAATCGAACGCCTCGCCGGCGATGAGGTAGACGTAGCGGCGACCATCGATCGTCTCTTCGGAGACGGTCCAGTCGCGCACGGCGTCGAGCAGCGCTTCGGGCCAGGGCACGCCGGCCAGCAAGGCGGCGCGCAGGCGTGCGATCAGGCTTTCGGGATCGGCCGGGGTCTCCGACGCCGCAAGTATCGGTTCTTCAGCAACCATCTCCATATCGTTCACGCTACCGCCCCGCTCGCTCTCCCCGCAAGGAATAGCGCCGCAATTGCCGTTCACCACCACAACACATCGTCGAGCGCGTCGTCGTCGGGGTCGCTCTCATCGCCCGGTGGGTTCCAGATGCTCGTGCCGAGGTATTTCCAGCCGGCATCGGCGAAGAGGCAGACGATGTTGCCACGCTGGAGGCGCGGCACGAACTTGAGCGCCGCGTGCAGCACCGCTCCCGCCGAAACACCCGCGAAGATCCCTTCACGCTGCATCAGCCGGTAGGCATGCGAGAAGGCGTGCCGGCTGCGGACGAGCACGCGGCCATCCAGCAGCGCCGTATCGAGGATCGGCGGGATATAGCCATCGGCGAGGCTGCGCAGCCCCTGCACCACCGCGCCAGGAAACGGCTCGACGGCGACAACCTTCGCTGCCGGGTTCGCCTCTTTGATACGCCGGCCGACACCCGTCACCGTGCCGCCGGTGCCAAGACCAGCCACGAACAGATCGACGCGCGGTAGGTCAGCCAGGATCTCGGCCGCCGTTTCTTCGTAATGCGTGGCAACGTTCTCAGGGTTAGAGAACTGGTCGAGCATCACCCAGTCGTGCCGTGCTGCCAGCTCACGCGCCAGCTCCATCGCGCGGCGCACCCCGTGCTCCGCCGGTACCCAGATAATCTCGGCACCGTACGCGGCGAGCATGCGGCCGATCTCGGGGAAGACGTTCTCCGGCACGACCACGTTCACGCGGTAGCCGAGCAGCCTGCCCATCATCGCCAGCGCGATACCGGTATTGCCGGTCGAGGCTTCGACGATCGTGCCACCCGGCCGCAACCGCCCTTCACGCTCGGCGGCGCGCAGCATCCGCCGCGCGATGCGATCCTTGACGCTGCCCGTTGGATTTTGGCCCTCCAGCTTGGCGAAGAGCCGCGCGCCGTCAGGCAGCTCGAAGCGTCGCAGTTCCACCAGCGGCGTGTTACCTACCCGCTCCAGCAAACGGCAGGCGTGGCTTCTTCCGGTGCGATCCATGGCTTCATCGTACCGCATGCCCGGCACGAGGCAGCGACGCGCGCTTGCAGCGCCGGTCAGCCGAGAAAATCGGCGAGGATGCGGTTGAACTCGGCCGGGCGCTCGTACGGCGGCATATGGCCGCAGCGATCCAGCACGTGCAGCCGCGCCTGGGCGAGGAAGCGCGCGGCACGGTAGGCATGCCGTACGGGGATGTAGCGATCTTGCGCGCCCCAGACGATCAGCACCGGCATCGCTAATCGCGACAAACGGCGCATGTGAGCGCGCCAGCGGCGCACGCCGAAGAGCGTGACGTTGCTGCGCAGCCCGCGCAGAAAGGCGCGGCGCGTGCCGGGCCGTTGCCACGTGGCGTAGACGGCGCGGACGAATTCGGGCGTGATCGTCGCCGGATCGTACACCTGATGTTCGAGCGCGGAGCGCGCCTGCTCCGGCGTTGCGTTCTCCACGAAGCGATCGAGCAGCGGGAGCGTCAAGAGCCGCAACTCCCAGCCGATATCGCGTCCCAACCCCGCGCTGCTTACCAGCACCAGCCGCCGCACGAGATCCGGCCGCTCCGATGCGGCGAGCAGGCACATCAGCCCGCCGGCCGAAACGCCGACGAGCGTTGCCGGCGCGTGGCACACCTCCTCGATGAAGGCGAGGATGAATGCGCCGCCCTCCTCAGCCCGATAAGCGACGTCCGGCACGTCGGAGAGGCCGTGGCCGGGCAGGTCGAGGGCGTACACGCGCGCCTGCCGCGCCAGCGGCACGATATTGCGCTGAAACGTCAGCAACGAACCGCCGATGCCGTGCACCAGCAGCACCGGTTCGCCCGCCCCGGCCACCACGTAGTGCGTGCGGTAGCCCGCGACGACCGCGTAGCGCTCTTCCAGGGTGGAAACATCACTGCAAAAGGCGTCCCGCATGGTCCACA